>Ga0207826_1000437_pt1 | contig 11974 bp, 14 predicted proteins | sample LuqExpMetageno80_FD_187837 | JGI IMG/M metagenome (GOLD analysis project Ga0207826, IMG submission 187837) | Tropical forest soil microbial communities from Luquillo Experimental Forest, Puerto Rico - Sample 80 (SPAdes) | ecosystem: Environmental > Terrestrial > Soil > Tropical forest ... | reverse complement strand
TTGGCTTCCGTGCCCGCGACAATCTGCTCGACGGAAACGCCGGGCCCGCGCTCCAGCAGGGTCGCCTGCCCGTCCGGAAATGCGATCACCGCCAATTCGCTAACGACGAGGTCGACTGCTCGTGCCGAAGTCAGCGGTAGTGTGCATTTATTGACAATCTTGGGCTTGCCCTTGGCGGTGTGCTGCATGGCGATGATCACGCTCTTAGCACCGGTGACCAGGTCCATAGCGCCTCCCATGCCCGGAACCATCTTGCCGGGAATCATCCAGTTCGCGAGCAGCCCGTGCGCATCAACCTGCAACGCGCCGAGCACCGTGACGTCGACATGCCCGCCGCGAATGAGTCCGAATGACGTGGCGCTATCAAAGGTGCAGGCGCCAGGCAGCGCGGTAACTGGCCGGCCGCCCGCGTCCGTAAGCAGTCGATGTCCCATACCTTGCTCGGGAATCGGCCCAGTGCCGATTAGACCGTTTTCCGACTGGAAGAATATCTTAACGTCGTTCGGGACATAGTTCGCCACCATTGTCGGAATGCCAATGCCGAGATTGACCAGCATTCCAGTTTTCAGCTCCTGCGCAATGCGCCTAGCGATGATTTCTTGTGCGTCCATGGCTTTCACTCGTTTGCTACGAGATAGTCGACCAGAGGCGCCGGGGTCACTACGTGATCGGGAGCAATCAGACCCACTGGCACGATATTTTCGGCCGCGACGATTGTGGTGTCCGCGGCCATGGCGATCACCGGATTAAAATTCCGCGCCGTCAAAGCGTATGCGAGATTGCCGATGTAATCGGCAAGGAAAGCTTCGATCAGGGCGAATTGCGCATGGAGCGCGGTTTCGACCAGATACGTCTTACCATTTACCTGGACCTTCTGTTTGCCCTCTTCGACGATCGTACCGACTCCGGTCGGCGTCAGCACACCTCCCAGGCCAAACCCACCCGCGCGGATGCGCTCGATCAGCGTGCCTTGAGGCACGAGATCAACCGCCATTTTGCCGGCGATCATCTGTTTTTGCGTTTCGGGATTTAGGCCAATGTGACTGGCAATTGTTCGGGCGACAAGGCCGGCATCGACAAGTTTGCCGATGCCTCGCCCAGGCAGCGCGGTGTCGTTCGCTATTACGGTGAGGTTGCGCTTGCCCTGACGCACAAGTTCGTCGATCAAGCGCTCGGGGGTCCCCACGCCCATGAACCCGCCGATCATCAATGTCGATCCGTCTGGGATAATCTCAATCGCCTCAGCTACAGGAACATGTTTCATGTCGCAAATCCCGATCAAACAAAAAAATTTTGTGCGACAAGCGACGAAATTTCTTTGATTTAAATCAAAGCATTATGATTCAAAGAGTCCGTTCATACACAGCCGCCATTTTCTCCAATCTTTTGGAGCTTTGCCATGACTAAAGACGACGTCGTTATTGTCAGCGCGACGCGAACGCCGGTCGGCGCGTTCAACGGCGCGTTCGCATCATTGCCCGCCCACGAGCTCGGCAAAACCGCCATCAAGGCCGCGCTGGACCGCGCCGGCGTCGAAGCGCCGCGGGTCTCGGAAGTGATCATGGGTCAGATTTTGACGGCTGGCCAAGGGCAGAATCCGGCGCGGCAGGCCTCGATTGCCGCCGGCGTGCCGGTCGAGACGCCGGCCTGGGGCGTCAATCAACTTTGCGGTTCGGGGTTGCGCACGGTCGCGCTCGGCTATCAGGCGATCGTCAACGGCGATTCCGAGATCGTCGTTGCCGGCGGCCAGGAATCGATGAGCGTGGCGCCGCATTGCGCCCATCTGCGCTCAGGCGTGAAGATGGGTAATTTCGAAATGATCGATACCATGATCAAGGACGGCCTGTGGGATGCCTTCAACGGCTATCACATGGGCACGACCGCCGAGAACGTCGCGCGGCAATGGCAGATCACGAGGCAGCAGCAAGACGCCTTTGCCGTTGCCTCACAGAACAAGGCCGAGGCGGCGCAAAAATCCGGCCGGTTCAAGGACGAGATCACGCCGGTGACGGTCAAGACGCGCAAAGGCGACGTGGTCGTCGACGCCGACGAATATCCAAAGCACGGCACCACGCTCGAGGCGATCAGCAAGTTGCGGCCCGCCTTCGACAAGGAAGGCACCGTGACCGCCGCCAATGCGTCAGGCATCAATGACGGCGCCGCCGCGGTGGTGCTGATGAAAGCCAGCGAAGCCGCCAAGCTCGGCAAGACGCCGCTCGCTCGTATCGTGTCCTGGGCGCAGGCCGGCGTCGATCCCAAGATCATGGGCACCGGGCCAATTCCGGCCTCGCGCGCGGCGCTGAAGAAAGCCGGCTGGAATGTCGGCGACCTCGATCTCGTCGAGGCCAATGAAGCATTCGCCGCGCAAGCCTGCGCCGTAAACAAGGATCTCGGCTGGGACACCAACAATGTGAATGTCAACGGCGGCGCTATTGCGATCGGGCATCCGATCGGCGCGTCGGGCACGCGCGTCTTGGTGACGCTGCTTTACGAGATGCAGAAGCGCAACGCGAAAAAGGGGCTCGCCACCCTGTGCATCGGCGGCGGCATGGGCATCGCGATGTGCGTGGAAAGGTAAAGGTCAGAGATCGGATGACAGAGATCGGAAGTCGGCGGCTCAACCGCCCGACATCTGACGCCTGAGATCCATCATCGGTTCTCGGCAAAGACGCGTTCAGTATCGGGGAGGAGAGCATGGCCCGCGTTGCACTGGTCACCGGCGGTACGCGCGGCATTGGCGCTGCGATCAGCAAGGCCTTGAAGGCCGCCGGTCATAACGTCGCCGCCACTTACGGCTCGAGCGACGAAGCGGCGGCGAAGTTCAAAACCGAGACCGGCATCAACGTCTACAAATGGGACGTATCGTCATTCGAGGCCTGCGCCGCCGGCGTCAAGAAGGTGGAGGCCGAGCTTGGACCGATCGATATCCTGGTCAACAATGCCGGCATCACGCGCGACACGCAGTTGCACCGGATGAAGCCGGAGCAATGGACCGAGGTGATCAACACCAATCTCGGATCGCTGTTCAACATGTGCCGCAACGTGATCGAGGGCATGCGCGAGCGCAAATTCGGCCGCATCATCAATATTTCCTCGATCAATGGGCAAAAGGGACAATTCGGCCAGACCAACTATTCGGCCGCCAAAGCGGGCGAGATCGGCTTCACCAAAGCCTTGGCCCAGGAGGGCGCGCGCGTCGGCATTACCGTCAATGCAATCTGTCCGGGCTATATCGCGACCGACATGGTCAAGGCGATGCCGCAGGAGGTGTTGCAGAAAAACATCCTGCCGCAGATCCCGATCGGGCGGCTGGGCGAGCCGGAAGAAATCGCGCGCTGCGTGGTGTTTCTAGCGTCCGACGACGCCGGATTATTTACCGGATCGACACTGTCGGCAAACGGCGGGCAATATTACGCCTGATCGTTCGTGCCCCGCCCCTAGCGGGCTACGCCCGTGCTTTTCATTCCGGCGACCAGCCTTGCGGCGCGACCTCGTGCTTGGCGAAATCGAAGCCGGGCGCGACCGTACAGCCAACGAGCGTCCAGTCGCCGGTGGTCTGCGCCGCCTGCCAAACATCGGCCGGCACCAAGGCCTGAGGGCGCAAACCCGCAGAGATGTCGCCGCCAAGCGTCACACGCTCGACGCGGCCCGGCGCGGCGGCGATTTCAAGCTGGAGCGGGGCACCGGCATACCAGTGCCAGATTTCCGCTGCGTCGAGGCGATGCCAGTGCGAGCGCTCGCCGCGCGCGAGCAGATAGTAAGCCGCCGTCGAGGCGGCGCGTCCATCCGCGGCTTGCGTCGAATCGCGGAAGGTCTCGCGGAAATGACCGCCCTCCGGATGCGGCTTTAATCCGAGCATCCTGATGATGTCCTGTGCGGTCAGCGCGGGCATTCGAGCGCAACCCTAAAAGCGATTCTTCCGCTCCCGAATTTCGGCAAAAACCTTCCACGCCGCCGCGCCGCCAAGACTGAGCGATTTCGCGAGCTCAGGATTATCGGCGCGCAGAAAAGGATTGGCCGCTTTTTCCTCGCCGATGGTCGCCGGGATAGTGGGCTTGCCGTCGGCGAGGAGCTTTGCGACTTCCTGCGCGCGCGCCATGAGCGCCCTGTTGTTCGGCTCGACGGTTTGAGCGAAGCGGATATTCGCGGCGGTATATTCGTGCCCACAATAAAACCGCGTGTCATCGGGCAGCGCGCGAAGTTTAAGCAGCGAGTTCCACATCATTTGCGCATCGCCCTCGATCACGCGCCCGCAACCGATTGAAAACAGCGTATCGCCCACAAACGCCAGCTTGTCGGCGGGAAAAAAATACGAAATGTGACCGGCCGTATGGCCTGGCGTATCCAAGACGCGGCCGTCGAGCGCGCCGACTTTAACCGTATCGTTTTCCGCAACCGTCGCATCGACATCGGCGATACGTTGCGCCTCGCGGCGCGGCGCGGTCACGCGGCAGTGGTGATGCGCTTTCAGTTCGCCGATCCCGGCGGTGTGATCGGCGTGATGGTGCGTCACCAGAATATCGGTAAGCCGCCACCCGGTCTTTTTGAGCGCCGCCTCGATGGGCGCGGCCTCCGGCGCGTCGATCGAGGCGGTGGCGCCGCTTTGCGGATCGTGAAGCAGAACGCCGAAATTGTCCTTCAAGCAACCGAACAAATAGGTTTGGGCCGGCATGACTGTCTCGTATTGGCTGACGGGAAAGCGAGCGGTAACGATAAATCACGATGCGATAAAGTTAAGTATTCGGCGCCGCCAACTGCAAGGGCGCGATAGGCGGCAACATGCTATTTTGCCGCCATGGACGTCGTCGACCTGCGCAATTTCTATGCCCAGCACTTGGGTGTGGTGGCGCGCCGCTTCGTCGGCCGCGGTATCCGCGCGCGCTGGAACGATACGCGCACGCTGCGCGTCCTGGGCATCGGCTATACCACGCCCTATCTCGGGCTGTTCCGCGGCGAAGCCGAACGTTGCCTTGCCTTGATGCCGGCGCCGCAAGGCGTGGTGCGCTGGCCGTCAACGCGTCCGGCGCTGGCGGCGCTGGTCGAGGAGGATGAACTGCCGCTCACCGACTCGGCGGTTGATCGCGTGCTTTTGGTGCATGCGCTGGAAATGTCCCCCGATCCGGTCGAGCTGCTGCGAGAAACCTGGCGGGTGCTCGCCGCCGGAGGACGGCTAATGGCCGTCGTGCCGAACCGCCGCGGCGTATGGGCGCGCATGGACACGACGCCGTTCGGCCACGGACGGCCGTATTCGCGCACGCAGATCATGCATCTGTTGCGCGACACCTGGTTCACGCCGACCGCGTGGGGCGAGGCGCTCTATGTGCCGCCGATTCCGCGGCGCTGGTTTCTGCGCTCGGCCGGCGCCTGGGAGCGCACCGGCGCTACCCTCTCCGCGCCGTTCGCGGGGGTCCACATTGTCGAAGCGACAAAGCAGGTCTATCGCGCGATACCGGCGCGGCGCGAACGGCGGCGGCTCGTTCCGGCGCTCAAACCGGTACTCATACCCTCCCCTGGCGCGACCGCGATACGCTGAACCGATCACGACGGATCACACCAACATGGGCATGACGATCAACTGCGATATGGGCGAAGGTTTCGGGCTTTATCGGCTTGGCAATGATGCGGCGCTGATGCCGCATATCGACCTCGCCAATGTTGCGTGCGGCTTCCACGCCTCCGACCCTTCGATCATGCATGAGACGGTGCGGCTGGCGAAGCAGCACGGGGTCAAAGTCGGGGCGCATCCTTCGCTTCCCGACATGCAGGGCTTCGGCCGTCGCGCGATGGTCATCGCGCCCCACGAGGTGGAAGACCTGGTGATCTATCAAACCGGCGCATTGAAAGCGTTTCTCGACACCGAAGGCATGCCGCTCAACCACATAAAACCGCACGGCGCGCTCTACGGCATGGCAGCCCGCGACGAGGCCATTGCCGGCGCGATCGCCAACACCGCGCGCATGTTCGGCGTACCAGTCCTCGGCATGGCGTTCACCGCGCACGAAACGGCTTACCGAAAAAAGGGCGTCGCGATGATTTGCGAATTTTACGCGGATCTCGCCTACGACGGCGAAGGCAACCTCATTCTCAGCCGCGTCCACGACGCCGTCGACCCGGCGCAAGCCGCCGCGCGCGTCATTCGCGTGATGCGCGAACATGTTGTCGCCACCACGAGCGGCCGTGATATCCCGGTGCGGGCCGAAACGGTTTGCGTGCATTCCGACACGCCCGCGGCAGTCGCGATCGCCGCGGAATTAGCGAAAACGCTGCGACAGCAGGCGGCGTGATCTCGTCGCCAAATCGCAACCCCACATCAGGCTGGCCACGCTTCGGCGGTGACCGCGGCCGCATCGGCGCCGACATAGTCGGCAACATTTTGCGCGCCATCGCGTTCGAGCGCCGCAAGCAAGGCAACCTTGATCTCGCCAACGAGGCCAAGGCCGCGAAACACCAGTCCTGAATAAATTTGCACAAGCCTAGCGCCGGCGCGGATCTTGCTGAGCGCGCTTGTTCCGGAATCGATGCCGCCGGCGCCGACCAGCGGGAACACACCCTCCACCCGAACATAAGTCTCGGCCAGCATCCGGTCGGCAAGTGGCAAGAGCGGCCGCCCGGACAGACCGCCCGCTTCTCTCGATTGGGCATCGCGCAAACCGGCGGGCCGGGTCACGGTCGTATTGCCGATGATCATACCGTCGACTCGTCGCGCCCGCGCGATCCCGACCACGTCGTCGAGATCGGCAAGCGATAAATCAGGCGCAATCTTGAGCAGAACCGGTGTGGGTCCGGCGTTTTTGGTCACACGCTCGCGCACATCGATCACCCGCGCCAAAAGATCGTCCAATACATCGGCTTGCTGCATGTCGCGCAAGCCGGGCGTGTTGGGCGAAGAAATATTCACCGTGACATAGCTTGCCACCGCGGCGAACTTTTCGATCAGGCGCACGTAATCGGCGACACGATCGGTTGAGTCTTTGTTGGCGCCGACATTGATGCCGACAATGCCGCCGGCTCCCGCCCGCGCCGCGAGACGGCGCAGCACGGCATCGGCGCCTTCGGAATTAAACCCGAGCCGATTGATCACGGCCTGATCGGCGTCGAGCCGAAACAGCCGGGGGCGCGGATTGCCCGCTTGCGGCAGTGGCGTCACGGTGCCGACCTCGACAAAGCCGAAGCCGGCGCGCAACAGCGCGTCAGGAATTTCGGCGTGTTTATCGAACCCGGCGGCGATGCCGATCGGATTGGAAAAATTCAGCCCGAACACGCGGGTCGCCAGTCGACTGTCATCTGCGCTCGCCGGTGGCAATGGCGCGATTTGCAGCATCCTGATCGCAAGCCGATGGGCGTCTTCGGGATCGAGCGCATAAAGAAGCCGCCGCGCCAACCGATCGAGCAATCCGATCATGGCGCGAGTTCCGGCAACACGCGCCGACCGGAGACTTCATCCGGCACGGGTTTTGTCCAGCGAACCGCGGTGAGCGGCAGCGCGGCGTAGAGATGGGGAAACAGTTCGCCGCCGCGCGACGGCTCCCATTTCAGCGCTCCGCCCAGTGCGCCGGCGTCGATAGCGACAAGCAACAGCTCACGATGTCCGGCAAAATGTTTTGCCAGCGTCCCGGCAAGCTGCGCGGCCGTGGAAAAATGAATGAAGCCGTCGCGGGCATCGGCCGCCGAGCCGCGATAGGTCCCGGTTTGCTCGGCGAGCCGCCAGGACGTTCGCTCGCAGATTTTGTAGATCGTCGTCACAGAGAATCACGCCGATCGCGCCAGCGCGCCGTCGATCATGGCGATAGTGTTGGCGACGCCATAGGCGGCCACAAACGAGCCGAACCTCGGCCCTTTTTCTTGGCCGAGCAGCACCTGATACAGCATGTTGAACCAGTCGAGCGACACGCCCGGCTTGCCGTCCTTGGTTTTGATCTTGCCGCTCTTGTCGAGAAACGGCTCGCGGCGGCCGACCTCGTACACCACCTCTTGAATAGCCTCCGGCGGCGGCTGCGCTTCCAGTTGCGCCAGCGCATCGCGCAGATCCAAAAGCGCGGCGCGCTCGGTGGCGCTCGGCGCGCGGAACCTTTTCGCCGGCGCTACGAAGTCGCGATAGTAGTTGATCGCATAGTCAACCAGCGCCGCCAATCGCGGATGCGTGGTCGGCGTCACGCCGGGCCGGTAGCGCGTGATGAAGCCCCACAGCGTGTCGGCATTGGCGGCATTCGAGGCGGTCACCAGCGAGAGCAGCATCGCAAACGGCACCGGATTATCGCTGGCCGGCGGCGTGCCGTTGTGAATATGCCAGACCGGATTGCCGAGCTTCTCCTTGGGCGCCTGACGCGGATAGGCATCGAGGAATTGCAGATACTCGTCGACGTGCCGCGGGATCACGTCGAAATAAAGCCGCTTGGCGGCTTTCGGCTCGCGATACATGAACAGCGAGAGAGACTCCGGACTAGCATAGCGCAGCCATTCTTCGATGGTCAGGCCGTTGCCTTTCGACTTCGAAATCTTCTGCCCGTTTTCGTCGAGAAACAGCTCGTAATTGAAGCCTTCCGGCGGCGAACCGCCGAGCGTGCGGCAGATTTCCCCCGAAAGCTTCACCGAGTCGATCAGATCCTTGCCGGCCATCTCGTAATCGACGCCGAGCGCGACCCAGCGCATCGCCCAGTCCGGCTTCCATTGCAGCTTGCAGCGCCCGCCGGTGACGAGCGTTGTAACGCGTTCGCCCCGATCGGGATGTTCATAGGTGATGGTGCCGGCCTCTGCGTCATGCTCGACGACCGGCACCTGCAGTACGATTCCGCTTTCCGGATCGATCGGCAGAAACGGCGAATAGGTCTGCGCCCGCTCCTCGCGCAGCGACGGCAGCATCACCTCCATCACCTGTTCGAAATGGTGCAGAACCGTGAGCAGCGCATCGTCGAAACGTCCGCACGTGTAGCACGCGGTCGAGGACATGAATTCGTAATCGAAGCCGAATTGATCGAGAAAGGCGCGCAGCCGCGCATTGTTGTGTTCGGCGAAACTATTGTGAGTGCCGAACGGGTCGGGCACGCGGGTGAGCGGTTTGCCGAGATGCTGCGCGACCAGTTCCTTGTTTGGGATATTGTCAGGAACTTTGCGCAGCCCGTCCATGTCGTCGGAGAACGCGATCAGCCGGGTTTTGACCTTGTCCTCGGTGAGGACGCGAAAGGCATGGCGCACCATCGAGGTGCGCGCCACTTCGCCGAATGTGCCGATGTGCGGCAGGCCTGAGGGCCCATAGCCGGTTTCGAAAATGACTTCGTCCACTTCACCCTTCGGCCGCCGCTTGAGCCGCGCCACGATCTTGCGAGCCTCTTCGAATGGCCAGGCGTGGGAAAGCTCGGCCACTTCGCGGAGCGAGGCAGTGGGAGCGTCAATCGCGGTCATGACGTGCTTGGTCGATCTACAGCTTCAATTGTCGTGCGGAACACTAGTGCCGCGAACCCGAAGTTCGCGCAAGCGTCCGGAGCCCCTGATGCGAACTTCGGGTTCAAGGCGGCACTAGCAAGAATATTGTTTGCTAGGTGTCCCCTATCGATTCCGAAGTTCGTACTAGCGGCCGCAAATGCTAACGAACTTAGGAATCGGGACACTAGGTAGCGCCCATCGCATCGTCAAATAGGTATCGTCAAACGCGATGATCGGCTCAAAACGGGCTGATCGGAAAATAGCGTAGCCACAGATCCGTGAAGCCGCCCTTCTCCCAATCCCGAAACAGGGCCCAGTTCAAAGCCTGTCGCAACAGGTCGTTGCCGCGTTTGACGACAATGCCCACGCCTTCGCCAAAAAATCGGCTTTCTAGATACGGACCGCCGCGGAATACGCAGCAGCCGGCAGAATCGGAACCATTGAGCCAAAAAGCCAGCGTGATGCCGTCGCCGAACAGGAGATCGACGTCCTTGTTGCGGAGCGCTTCGCGCGCGGCTTCCGCATTGGCGTAGGACCGCACCTCGGCCGCGGTGAACATCTGCTTGAGGAAGGCTTCATGCGCTGTGCCGGCGACGACGGCAACTTTCTTGCCTTCGACCAGTTCCGGCAGCACGTCGCGGATCGGGCTGTCGATGCGAGCGACGAAGCGCGCCGGCGTGCGATAATAGGGATCGGTAAAATCGGCGCGCCGGCGCGTGGCCGGCGTGATCGCGATCGAAGCGATCACTGCGTCGCCGCGATTATCGTCGAGCGCATCGAGCAACAGTTCAAATCGCCGCGCCTGGATGGTGCAGGCGATCTTGATCTCGTCGCAGAGCTGGCGGGCAAGGTCAACGTTGAAACCGACCGGATTGCCGTCCGGCCCCGCATAGTTGAACGGCGGATAATCGAGCTCGGTCAGAAAGCGAATCGACTGGAGCCGTGAAAGGTCCGGCCGTTCCGGCCGCCGCCGCGGGTCCCAGAAGCCCGGAACGCCGGCTCCCGACGGCAGCGTCATCCCGTCCTGCGCCTGGACCGGCGGTGCTGCGGCCAAAACCCCCGCAACCAAGACGGCCGCGACCGCGCCGAAGAGCGTGGCGGCAAAGAATGCTCGTAGCGCCAGGTCCATAGGCCGTTTCAGTTGGGCCAAATCCATCAGAAGTAGCGCCGCAGATCGGCCGCTTCCTGCTCCGCAGTCCGGCTGACGTTGAACGGCGCAACAAAATGCCCGTCCTTGTCCATGAGATAGACCACCGCGGTGTGATCCATGGTGTAGTCGCCGTTATCGAGCGGCACTTTCTTGGCGTAGACGCGATAGGCCCGCAGCGCCGCATTGATCGAGGCCTGATCGCCGGTCAGGCCGTGTAAATGCGGGTCGAAATTCGACAGGTAATCCTTGATGACCGATGGCGTATCGCGCTCGGGATCGACGGTGATGAACAATGCTCCGGTGCGATCGGCATCGGGCCCGAGCGTATGCAGCACCTGCGAGATCTCAAACAGGGTAGCCGGGCAAATATCGGGACAATGGGTAAAGCCGAAGAACACCAGGAAGGGGCGTCCCTTCATGTCCTGATCGGTGAATGGGTTGCCGTTCTGGTCTTCAAGATGAAATGGGCCGCCAACCGCGGCGATCGCTTGACCGACCGGCGACGGCGCGCGGCCGGTGACGAAGAGGATGGCGCCAAAAAACAGAAACAGCCCGCCGAGAAAAGCGGCGAGCAGCAGCATGACGCGAGATGTATTCGCCTTCACGAGCGGTTTCCCGTTAGCCAAAGCAGGCCGTAAAGCCGGCGCGGATTGTTTCGAAGAACACGGCGGTGCCGTAATGGGCCCAGAGCAAGCTCGTGCCGATCAGCGCGAGAGCGACCAGCGCGCTGGCGACGAACACAGACCCAGAAACTCGCGGTCGTGCGAGGATTTGTGGCATAGCGGACATCCGGCCCGGTTTAGATAGGCCGGAATTAGCGTTCCGACAACGGCGAAAAGCACCGCAACCGCCGCGGTGCCCTGCCGCTTGCTTGCCCGATAACTACTGGCAGATCGGGTACAGCGTGCTCAATTCGCGGCCGCGCATCACGATCATGTGCGGCCGCAGCCCGCCATGGTGGCTGATCCACGAGCGGATTTCCGGCGGATAGAGCCGCATCACTAGCGCGCTGCCCTGGCGGGTCGGCACCAGCGAGCGTGACGCATCGTTGTAATAGGAGGCCGCGTGGAAGCCCAAGGCGGCACGCCGCGTTACGCAAACGTGGTCGCGCGGGACAATGCCGGTGAACAAGGTGCAGGCCGACAGGCACGGCCCGTCAATGACAATCCGCTGGCCGGAAGCGCGGATCTCATTGAATTTCTGAACGTAGGAGGAGACCTCCCCTCCAGGATCGCCGACGATTCGCACGTCGGCGGATGCCGCGCACGTCACTAGGGCCGACGCGAGCGCGCCGGCCAAGGCTGCTTGCCATTTCATGGAGTTCCCTCTCCCCACTCAATTGCGCGCAGTATTTAACCGGCATTGTGGCAAGAGTTCGGGGATTCCCGGCCTTTATGCTGAAAT
>Ga0207826_1000436_pt1 | contig 11980 bp, 9 predicted proteins | sample LuqExpMetageno80_FD_187837 | JGI IMG/M metagenome (GOLD analysis project Ga0207826, IMG submission 187837) | Tropical forest soil microbial communities from Luquillo Experimental Forest, Puerto Rico - Sample 80 (SPAdes) | ecosystem: Environmental > Terrestrial > Soil > Tropical forest ... | reverse complement strand
CGTTCCGCAGCATCGCCGGGTTTGGCATCGGACTGACGATCACTCTCGGCATCCTGGTCGCCGGCCCGTTCACCGGAGGTGCGCTTAATCCAGCGCGCGCATTCGGTCCGGCCCTGGCCTCCGGCCACTGGTTGAATTGGGGTATTTACTGGGTCGGTCCGTTGGCCGGCGGCTTCATCGCAGGTCTACTCTACGACTCCCTGTTTCTGCGCAAGCCTCACGCATGACATGCAGAGACCTTCCTTCGCTCTCGAGGTCCGCCTGTCCCGGCGACTAGGTAACTAAGCCGCTACCGCCTCCCCCACCTGCGTTGTCGCCCACGGAAGGGAATGTTAGGTTCGATAAAGGAACGTAGCTCTTGCGGGGTGCCAGCTCATGGCTCTAAGCATTGATGACCTTTTGCGTCGCGCGGTCGAGAACAAGTCTTCGGACTTGCACCTGAAAGTCGGCAACCACCCCTACATGCGCGTCGACGGCCTGCTTACTCCCATCACCGATGTACCACGCATTACGCCAGAAGAAATGCTCTCGATGGCGTTCAGCATGATGACCAACCGGCAGAAGCAGAAATTCAAGGAGACCGCCGAATTGGATATGGCGTATGGCGTCGCGGGCCTAGGCCGCTTCCGTGTGAACGTGTTCCAGCAGCGCGGCAACGTCGGCATGGTGCTCCGCGTCATCCCCACCAAGATTCGCACGATTGAAGAGCTGAACCTTCCTCCGGTCATTGCGAAGATTTGCGAAGAGCAGCGTGGACTGGTGCTCGTGACGGGCACCACCGGCTCCGGTAAGTCCACCACGCTCGCCTCGATGATCGACCGCATCAATGCTAGCCGCGCCGATCACCTGATTACGATTGAAGACCCGATCGAGTTCCTGCACCGCGACAAGCGCAGTTTCATCAACCAGCGCGAAGTGGAGGTCGACACGGCGAACTTTTCTACAGCCTTGCGCGCTGCCCTCCGTCAGGACCCGGACGTGATTCTGGTCGGCGAAATGCGCGACCTCGAAACCATCTCGACCGCGTTGCTGGCGGCCGAAACCGGCCACCTTGTTTTCTCAACCTTGCACACCTTGGACGCAACCGAAACGATTCAGCGTATTATCGCGGTCTTCCCGCCACCGGAGCAGAAGCAGATTCGCTTGCAGCTGGCCGCGACGCTGAAGGCCGTTATCTCGCAGCGCCTCGTACGCCGCGCCGACGACAAAGGCCGCGTGCCCGCGGTCGAAGTCATGATTGCCACGGCGTACATCAAGGATTGCATCATCAACCCGGACAAGACCCGCCTGATCCACGACGCGATTGCCGCCGGTACTTCGCAGTACGGCATGCAGACCTTCGATCAGTCGCTCTTTGATCTCTACTCGAAGGAACTCATCACGCTCGACGAAGCCTTGCTGCGTGCATCGAATCCGGACGAGTTCAAGCTGCGCATCCAGGGTATCCGCTCCGCCGCCGATGCCGCCCGGGAAGAGATGGCCTCGCAGATGGCCGACTTCGAGCGCTTCGCCCGGAAGTAAACCCCCGCGGGCGGCAAGCTAATCCGGTGCAACCGTCGTCGGACACTCCGATTCTGGATCTGCTTCAGCCCCTACCGAAGTCATACAGCGAAAAACCATCTAGCTCTTAGATCTATGGACTCGCAACCCCGCTGGCGTTTTCAGTGCTGACTGGAAATTTCCCCTTACTCTTTTTCGTCCTAATCGTGATCTTCGTGTTTATAGATGCAATTGCCATACACGAGTCGGGGCACCTGATCGCTGGTTGGCTGGCAGGCCTCGATTTTGAGCGCGCGTCCGTCGGCTGGTTTTGGATCCTCCGGGAAAAGCACGGGTTCAGATTCCGTCTGAAACGTCATGTACTGTGGGGGCAAGCGGAGATGTCGTTGGACCGGATCTGCCATATCAGAAGAAAGCTCGTTCTATTCACTCTGGGCGGACCACTAGCCACTTTTTTCAGCCTGTTTATAGGTGTCGGAGCAGCATGGGCGGCAGATTCTCATATCACCGGCTCTTTGTCTTTCACGCTCGATTTGTTTGTGTACGCCTCCTTCTTTTTGTTCCTAATCGGCCTCTTCCCTGCCCGTTACGGAAGGTATCCAAATGATGCGCTCCTTCTCAAGACGCTAATGCGATCCGCCGACTCGGCGAAACCCCTGTTGGCCATGTACACTCTCGACATGCAGAAACGGAATGGCGCAGATCCATTCCGTGTGAACAGAAGGTGGGTCGAGCTTTGCTATTCGGAGGGAGAGAACCCAATCGGCAAGTATTTTGAGTATTGGCGAGACTATATGTCCACGGTCGAGACCGACAATGAAACGGCCGCTGGCAGCCTGGAAAGATGCCTGGCAGCGTCGTCTTCGCTAACCAGCGATCAACGAGACCAACTCATCGCCGAGGTTACCTATTTTGCTGCATGGCATCGGCGTGACGCCGCCAAGGCCGAGATCTGGTTCGCGCGTATTTCCAACCTCGAAGGTCTCCACCTAGTAGAAAGACTGAGGGCGCAGGCTGCAATTGATGCAGCCGGCGCACGGTTCTCTAAGGCGCTGCAACGCTGCGATCAGGCGCTGCGGTATTTCCAAGAAAATCCGTCCGGTTCACGAGGACCGGAAGTGGAGACTGGCTGGCTGGACTGGCGGCAGCGGATTCAGGAACTTCAGCCGAACCCATACACTCGGTGAACTAGATGATGGGAAGCAGTCATTCTCTGAGCACCTTCCGCTCCAAAAGAAAAGAGCTCACCGCTGGGCCAGGTGAGCTCTTTCGCGAAGAGTCGCTGCTTAGTTGTAATAAGCCGCGTTCTGGCCGATAAATCCCTTGGCATCTTCCGGCAGCTCCTCCAGCACCATGATCGAACCTGTCGGGCAGACCGGCACGCAGGCGCCGCAGTCAATGCATTCGGCCGGATTGACATATAACTGCGGGGCGGTCGCAAAGTCCGCCTCATCCTTGGTCGGATGAATGCAGTTGACCGGGCAGCTTTCGATGCAGTGTTCGTCCTTCGTGCAGGTGTCGGTGATAACGTATGCCATGTTCAGTTTCTCCCCCAGCGAATGCAAAGGCAATCGCTCTGCCAATTGATGCAGTTAAAAAGTCGACTATTTTCAGCAACTACCCATGGCAAGTCGAAATTCGGACCCAAGCAAGGTGCGTGATCTAGCGCACACCCCCCTGTTTGATCACCCACCTCTGACTCTTCGAAGGAACCCTATCCACCATCCCGAACGGAGTCTGCGAAGCTAGGATTCCCTGTCAGCGGTGTGTCCCGCAGGCAGCGCTGGCGACCCGGGCGTTCTTCCTCTATCCTTGCCCCATGTCCGCTTTTGGCAAGCCACGTCAAGTCGAAACTGAAGCCCAAGTCTACGATGCCGCCATCAAGATCCTGATGCGGCGTGCCCATTCCGTGTCAGAGATGAAGAAGGCGCTCGCGCGGCGCTGCGAAGACGAAAAACTGGTGAAGAGCGTCGTGCAACGCCTGAAACGTGAGAACCTGATCGATGACGAACGCTACGCGCAACAGTTTGTACGCTTTCGTACGGAAACGCGAAAGCAGGGGCGATTTCGCATTGCGCGGGACCTTCGCGCACGAGGTGTTTCCGATCGCCACATCGAAGCCGCCCTGAAGGGAGCCGCCGAGGATTCAAATCCCTCCGCCCTGATCCGCCAGCGCATTGAACGCAAGTTAAGAATGACGCGCGGAGAGATGGACGAACGCAGGCTGGCCTCGTTGTACCGCTCGCTGCTCGGAGCCGGCTTTCCGGCGGATCTCATTCGAAAAGAAATGCACCGGATAACACGGGAGGAAGTGCCGGAAGTGGATGTGGAGCCGGAATGATCGGAACGCGCAGCCTTCAAGCACGACTTCAACTTTATTGCCTAATACGTCGGTTGCAATGTCGGTTCGCAGGCGCTGTATGGCCGTCCAATCACCCGACAGCGGGAGGACTTCCTGCATGCGTTCCCGTTTGATTGCTAGGGCTCGGCGCCTCTGCGATAATCACTTGTTCTACTGCACGTTGGGGATGAGGTTGAAGTGACCGTCGACGGCAAGTACAAACCAAGCGGCAACGAAATCCGCGAGAAATTCCTGCAATTCTTCGAAAGCAAGGGCCATCGGCGGGTTCGCTCGTCTTCGCTGGTTCCTCATGGCGATCCGACGCTGCTGTTCACCAACGCCGGAATGAACCAGTTCAAGGATGTGTTTCTTGGCCTCGAAAAGCGTGATTACACGCGCGCAACAACCGCGCAGAAGTGCGTGCGTGCCGGCGGGAAACACAACGACCTCGAAAATGTCGGTTTTACCAAGCGGCATCACACGTTCTTCGAGATGCTCGGCAATTTTTCTTTTGGCGACTACTTCAAGAAGGACGCCATCGCGTATGCCTGGGAACTGATCACGTCACCCGCGTGGTTTGGTATCCCGAAGGACAAACTCTACGTGACGATCTTTGGTGGCGCGGAAGTCGCACCCGGCGCGACGCTTGGCGAAGATGACGAGGCGCGTAAATTCTGGCTCGAGCAGCAGGTTCCTGGGAGCCGTATCTACGCCATCCCCGGCTTGAAAGACAATTTCTGGGCCATGGGCGATACCGGCCCGTGCGGACCTTGCAGCGAAATTCACTACGACATGGGGACGGAAGCCTCCGATGAGGACCACGCCGATTGCAGATTCCCATGCGATTGCGGCCGCTACGTTGAGATCTGGAACCTGGTGTTCATGCAATTCAACCGCGATGCCAGCGGAAAGCTCACGCCGCTGCCCAAGCCCTGCGTGGATACCGGGATGGGACTTGAGCGCGTAGCTGCGGTGCTGCAGGGCGTCATCTCCAACTACGACACCGATCTGTTTGTGCCATTGATTGACAAGGCGGCGCAGCTTACCGGTGTGGATGAGAAAAAAGAAGTTGAAGCAGAAGAGCACGGGCGGGCAGCCGCTTCGCTGCGGGTCATTGCCGACCATGCGCGTGCCACCACGTTTCTGATTACCGACGGCGTGCTCCCTTCAAACGAGGGCCGTGGCTATGTATTGCGGAAAATAATGCGCCGCGCAATCCGGCATGCTCGACTGCTCGGGCAAAAGCAGCCCGTCGTGCTCACAGAAATGGTTCACGCAGTGCAGGGACTCATGGAAGGCGCGTACCCTGAACTGCAGGGACCGGCGTTCGCACACGTGGCACAGATCGTGCGTGCCGAGGAAGAAAGATTCGCGCGCACCCTCGACACCGCGCTTGAGAGGCTTGAGGACGACCTGAGGCCTCTGAGCGCTTTTGTCGGCACGGCTTCTCAAAAGTCCGAAGGTGTTTACTCCGGAGAGAAAGCGTTCCAACTCTACGATACTTACGGTCTCCCGTTGGACTTCATATTGGATGCGGCGAGAGATCTCGGGATTCCGTTCGACCAAGCCGGGTTTGACAAAGCCATGCAAGATCAGCGTGCACGAGCAAGAGCCTCCTGGAAGGGGGGGGCCAAAGAAGCGGCGAATCCGGGGTACGCCAAGCTGGCGGAGGCGTTCAAGACCGAGCCGGACTTTTACTTTGAAACGAGTACGAAAGACTGCCGGATTGAAGGCATCATCAGCAAGAATGGCCCCATCAGCGAACTGAAAGCGGGGGAGAGCGGCGACGTGGTGCTGGACCGGACGGTGATTTACGCCGAATCGGGCGGGCAGATGGCCGATAGAGGCGCGTTCTACGACAACTCGGGCTCGCAGCAAGTCGCCGAAGTGGCCGGGGCGTTTTATCCCGTCGCGGGACTCGTGGCCCACAAGGTAACCGCGAAGGAAACGCTGCGTGTTGGCGATCGCGTCGCCGTTGTCGCCGATGCCGAACGCCGCGCTCGAATCATGCGCAATCACAGTGGAACGCACCTAGTGCATGCAGCGCTGCGCAATATTTTGGGAACACACGTGAAGCAGTCCGGCTCGTTGAACGCTCCCGAGCGCCTGCGCTTTGACTTTTCACATTTCGCGCCGGTGGGCGGAGAGGAGCTGCGTGACATCGAGCAGCAAGTGAACGACGAAATCCGCTTGAACACACCGATCGAAACGGGTGTTATGTCGCTCGAAGAAGCGCTGAACTCCGGCGCGCTTGCGTTCTTCGGAGACAAATATCCGGAGAGCAACGTGCGAGTCGTTACGATGCTCGATCCTCGCTCGCCTCGCGGATTCTATTCGAAGGAACTTTGTGGCGGGACGCACGTTCATCGTGTCGGCGACATTGGCGTTCTGAAAATTGTGAGCGAAGAATCGGTAGCCGCGGGCGTCCGGCGGATCGAAGCGGTTACGGGAATCGGCGCGCTGGAGCACTACCAGCACCAGGCACAAACGCTGCGGGAACTCGCGTCGAGGCTGAATGTCGGCGAGGACTCTTTACTGGGAACCGTCGAAAAACTATCGCACACCGCAAAACAGCTCGAGAAGGAGCTCGGCGAGCAAAAGCGCAAAGGCGCGCTGAATCAACTTGACGACCTCTTCGCCCACGCGCAAACGATCAAGGGCGTGAAGGTGATCGTAGGCGAAGTGCAGAACGTGGACCGGGAAGGTCTGCGTCAACTGGTGGACTCGCTGCGCCAGAAGATCGGTACGGGCGTAGTGGCCTTGGGGATGCCGGAAAACGGCAAGGTCGCTCTGATAGCGGGAGTCACCAAAGACCTCACGGCTAAAGTCCATGCTGGCAAGCTGATACAGGCCTTGGCCAAGCAAGTGGGCGGTTCCGGCGGCGGCAGGCCCGACTTGGCAGAGGCTGGCGGAAAAGACACATCGGCCCTAAAAAGTGCTTTGCAGAGTGTCCGCTCCCTGCTGGAACCCCTGCTATAATGACGGGCAGCGCCAGATGTGTTTTGTCCCTGTCCGCGGCGGCAGGTGGCAAGTAACGCATTGCTCGGTATTTGCAAGCCGGTAGGTCCCACCGGCTAGGTCTATTAACTGGCCACCACACTATGCCTTCCCCAAGGCGGGCGTCCCGCAAACAACGACTGAGAATTATGCGCGCAACACTTGTATTTTCAGCCGCGGTCACGGGATTGTTGGGCTTGAGCAGCGAGGCCTCGGCCCAGATTACTTCCGTTACTGCTACGGACGGGCGGCGGATGTTTGTCAACGCCGAGCCGCCAGTGCTGGTGAAGTTGACGCCGCCCAAGCCGCCCGCATCCATATACATGCCGGGAGAAATTTCGTTTCTGGGGCAAAACCGGCCGGCGGTGAGCATCGACCGCGACGGCGCGGAGAAACTGGTGAGAGAAGCGGCCGACAGACATCACGTGGACCCGGCGTTGGTTCGTGCCGTGATCGAAACGGAATCAAATTGGAATCCCTCAGCAAGGTCGCACAAAGGGGCCATGGGGCTGATGCAGTTGATTCCGACCACGGCGCAGCGCTTTGGCGTGAACGACGCGTTCAATCCGAAACAAAATGTCGATGCCGGGGTTCGGTATCTGAAGACGCTGCTGGAACGCTACAATGGAAACCTGGATTTGGCTTTGGCGGCGTACAATGCTGGGGAGGGCGCCGTCGACCGGGCGCACGGCGTGCCGTCGTATCGAGAGACACGGAACTACGTGCAGCGTGTGCAGGATGCTTATTTCCGGCCGGGCTCCGGGCGTACAGGCGACGCCTATAACCGCGCGAACCGGATACATCGTGAGGTTGAAGCCACGGGGCGGATCATTTTCACGAACGATTAGGCGAGTTGGGGGAAGAGCTTGACCGAGAGGTGCACGACCGTTGGGCGCGGGGGCGGAAAAATTTTCCTCAAAGGTTTCGCCCTCCTTTCGCTGTGTTTTGCCTTTTCCGGAAGTGCGGCGCTTCCCTGCCCGGAAAGCTCAAATACGACGACTTCCTCCGTGAAGCGCGAAGCCGCGAGCTCCCAGTTCGCCAAAGCGGAAGAGATGCGCGCGGCGTTGAACGCGAAACCTTCGCCGCAACGTTCGCTGGCTGATTACAAACGCGTCGTGGCAAGTTACCAGCGGGTCTACCTGATTACGCCGCACGCCAGCGAAGTTCCTGAATCCTTGATGGCTGCCGGCGAATTGAACACGGAAATGGGCGACCGCTTTGGCCGCAGCTTTTACCAGGCTGCGGCAGACTCCTACTCCTTCCTGATGCGGGAATACCCGAACAGCAAGCATGCGCAGGAAGCAATGTTGCGGGTCGGGAGGCTAGAGAAAGACCAACTGGGAGAACCCGTAGCAGCCACAAAAACGTTCCAGGATTTTTTGAAAAAGTACCCGCGCTCAGCGAACAAGAGAGAAGCACAGGAAGCTTTGGCGGAACTGGCACTCCTTAGGAACACGGAACCGGGAGAACCTCATAGCGCGAGCGGTACAACTCTTTCGATTGCGCCAACGGCGACCGCCGAGACGGCACCGACAAATCTTCACAAGACTATTAGCGGAGGCGAACCTGCCAAGTCCGGTGCCGTGCCGCGATTACGGAAAATCCGGACGACCGCAGCGCCCGACAGTACGGAGATCATTATCGACCTGGACGATTCGGTGCAGTTCGCCTCGGGCCGGATCGCCAATCCGGACCGCATCTACTTTGATTTGCACGCCGCGCAACTCGCGCCCGGCTTGGCGCACGCGAACTTCCAGGTGAGCGGCGATTTACTGACCCAGATTCGTGTTGCGCAGAACCAGTCGGGAGTTGTCCGCGTGGTGCTTGACGTAGCCGGCGTGAGGGACTACGAGGCATCATTGACGAAAAAGCCGGCACGGCTGGTGATTGAACTATACGGAAGCACGAATCACGCCAGGACGAATGCCTTGCAGGCAGCGAAGGCGGGCGGGGCTTCGAGGCCCAACGTCAAGCGTACTGGCGGAAATGCATCGGCCGACAGTCAGCCAATCGCACCCGAATTTATCGCTCCGAACACGCAGCCCGATGCGGCGGCAAAGCTGTCTGCGTCGGCTGCAGACGTGCCCGCGCCGCCTGCGAAGTCCCTGGAACCCCGAAAGACACTGCCGACGAAAACGGTAAAAACCGGCGCCAACTCCAAGCCGGACTTCGTTCAACCCGCCTCCGCGCCTCAGCCGACGCATGATGGGCAGTCCACGCTGACGCGAGCACTCGGATTGAAGATTAGCAGGATCGTCATTGATGCCGGCCACGGAGGGCACGATACGGGAACGATCGGACCGACGGGATTAATGGAAAAAGATTTGTGCCTGGATGTGGCGCTGCGCCTCGGCAAGCTTTTTGAAGAGAAGCTGCCGGGAACGGAAGTCGTCTACACGCGGTCGGACGATACGTTTATTCCTCTGGAAGAACGCACGCGAGTGGCCAACGACGCAAAAGCGGATTTGTTCGTGTCGATCCACGCGAACTCAAGCCCGGACAAGAACGCGCGCGGCATAGAAACGTATTACCTGAACCTGAAGGGCTCACCGGAGGCAATGGAGGTTGCAGCGCGGGAAAACACGGTTTCGCAGCAAAACATCCACGACCTTGAAGACCTCGTGAAGCGGATCGCGCGGACGGAGAAGATTGACGAATCAAAGGAATTGGCCGAAGACATTCAGGATTCGCTCTCAAAACGTGTTCAGAGAACCGCGAAGACGGTGAGGAACCGCGGAGTGAGAAAAGCGCCGTTCGTCGTGCTGATCGGGGCGGACATGCCTTCGATTCTGACGGAAATTTCCTTCCTGAGTAACCCGTCGGACGAACAGCTGCTGAAGAAACCCGAGCACCGGCAGCGGATTGCGGAGGGCGTCTATCAAGGCGTGGCCCAGTATCTGGAAAGTATGAACAGTTTGGCGGTAAACACCACGGGAAAGCCCGTTCGCACGCCGGTCGTGGCTTCAGTTGAACAATCCAGGAACCAGAAGTAGTCTGTAGGAGTCTAAGTAAGAAGGCGATCATGCGAAAGTGGACTGGTGTTGCCGTCGCGGCTGCGTTGCTTTGCGCCGCCAGCGTGTGTGCGCAGACCGCAGTTCTGCCGGAGCGCTTCGGCGTCTGGGTGGCAGAAGGTCCGTCGACCGCCGTAAAACCGCACGACCTAGGCAACAACTGGGCGCAATGGACCAACGGCGAACAAGTGCTTCAGGAAGCAGGCCTCTCGCGGATTGAGCAGCGGTTTTACCGCCACGGCGCCGAGCAACTGAGTGTCCGCGTGTTCACGCTGCACGACCCGAGCAGTGCGTTTGAGTTTTACACCTTCTTGCTGGCTCCAGGAATGCGCAGCATGGGAGTGGGAGAGGATTCCGCTCTCAGCCAGTACGACGGCAGATTCCAGGTCGGCAATCTCGTGGTGCAGACGACCCTCTCTCCTAACACCAAGCTCGAGAGCCTGAACGATCTGTTCGCGAGCTTGAAAGCAAAGGCCGATCCAACTCCCCTTCCCCCGTTGAAGAGTTATTTGCCGGAAAAGTGGCGCGTTTTCGGGTCGGAGAAGTATGCGTTGGGGCCGGAGGCGTTCAGGGCGGCCATGACGTCGCTGAATCAGGGAGCGAACGCCGATTTGGCAAAGGAAGTTGGCTTTCAAAGCGGCGTAGAAGCAATGCTGGCGCGCTACCGCTCGGACCGGAACAGCGGGGTATTGCTGCTGTTGGAATATCCGACGCCGCAACTTGCTGAAAACCATTTGCACCACTTGGAAGAGGCTTTGCCGGCGGCCGCCAAGCAGGCCGGCGTGACGATCGAACGCAAGGCTTCGATGCTGTCGCTTGTGTTCGCAGCGGACTCGAAGGAGTATGCTCAAGCGCTGCGAGACGAAGTGAACTACGCAACGGAAGTGACTTGGAACGAGCCGAGCCAGACGGCAACGGACCCGCCGCTGGTAGTCATCATGGTCAAAATATTTCTGTTCACGGGACTGTTCCTGGCGATTGCAACGATGACCGGGATTGCATTCGGCGCTTTGCGGATTCTGATTAAGCGCCTGCTGCCCGGAAAAGTATTCGACCGCCCGCAGGATATTGAGGTCCTGCAATTGGGGCTTAGCGGCAAGAAAATCGACCCTACCGATTTGTACTGAGCGCGCCCAAGACACGGGACGATCCCACCGATTGAGAGCGGAGTCGAGAGCTTTGCTGTTCAGCCTCGCGAGCAGTTGTCGTACCATATGGAGTCAGTGTGTCTCAAATGAGCTCGACTAAGTTATTCGAATCTGTGCCTTACAGCGAGAAGGCCCGGTTCGCAGCTTACTGCCTGGCCGCAATGTGCCTGGCGTCAGCCCCGTTCATGGGCTGCGGATCAAAATCGTCGGCCGACAACCCCGGAGGACCGCCTCCAGCAACGCCGGTTCAAGTATTGGAAATTGTCCCCAAGCGAATTGCCGACACCTCGGAATACCTCGCGATTTTGAAATCGCGGCATTCGGCCACGATCAACCCCCAAGTCGAGGGCCAAGTGATCAAGATCCTGGTGAAGTCTGGAGACCGCGTGAAGGCAGGCGACGCGTTGCTGCAAATCGACCCACTGAAGCAGGAAGCGATGGTGAGTGGCCAAGATGCTGCGCGCGCCGCTCAGGAAGCCAACGTACGCTACTCCAAGATTTCGCTGGAACGGGCGCAAAAGCTTTTCGAGGCAGGCGTAATCAGCAAGCAGGACTTCGATAACGCGCAGACCAGCTACGATGCCGCAGTATCGCAGTTAAAATCGCTCGAAGAGCAGGTGCGGCAGCAAAAAGTGGAGCTGCATTATTACCGCGTGAGCGCTCCGATGGACGGAACGGTGGGGGATGTCCCCGTGCGCGTGGGAGACCGCGTCACCGTTTCGACGCTGTTGACGACGGTGGATGAGCCCGGCGCGCTGGAAGCGGTGCTCGCCGAGGCGGCGACGCTGTGGGCGGCGGCGGCGGACGGCGAGGCAGGCCCGCCCGGAGACACCGGCCGGGCGGTCGGTGACCAGCCCGGCTTCCTTGAGGACCCGTAGGTGCTGGGAGACCGCGGGGCGGCTGACGGGCAGCTCGGCGGCGAGCTCGCCGACGGCCTTGGGCCCGCGGGCGAGGCTTTCGAAGATGGCCCGCCGGGTCGGATC
>Ga0207826_1000435_pt1 | contig 12006 bp, 11 predicted proteins | sample LuqExpMetageno80_FD_187837 | JGI IMG/M metagenome (GOLD analysis project Ga0207826, IMG submission 187837) | Tropical forest soil microbial communities from Luquillo Experimental Forest, Puerto Rico - Sample 80 (SPAdes) | ecosystem: Environmental > Terrestrial > Soil > Tropical forest ... | reverse complement strand
AACGAAGCGGTGATCCCGGGGAAAACCGGGTGGCTGGTGCCCCAGCAGGAGCCCCGGAAATTGGCCGAGGCCATGCGGGAGGCCCTGTCCCACCCGGAGGAGGCCCAGCGCCGGGCCCAGGCCGGGCGGGAGCTGGTCCGGCAGGAGTTTGATTCCACCACCAATTACGCCCGGCTGAAAACCTGCCTGGAAAAGGCCGCCGGACCCACGGCTGCAGGTCCAGCTAATTCATGAGAATTTCGCTCCAAACAGATATTTTCTCAACTGATGTAGGTCTTACCCTCTAAATTCCTTTTACAACAGGGGGATTTTAGGCATGTATTTTAATTCCCCCCTTTACTAAAGGGGGGTAAGGGCAGTGGTGTCCGGCACGAAATTTGCCGGTGAGACATTTTATGAAAGAATATTCTCCCCGGAATTGGATTCTCTGGGCTTTTTTGAGAGCGATGCGCCGGTGCACTCCTCTTCGGACATGGAAAGGAAAGGCTTCCTGCTCCCTCCCCTTGCGATGGGGGAGGGCTGGGGTGGGGGTGGTAATTTTTGGAGTATGGTGAACGAGTTGCCTCATTCACCTCCTCCCACCTTGGGAGGGGGCTTAAAAACCCGTTCACATTCAAAACCACTGCCCAACAAGTCTTGGGGGAAGGGGCGATTTGTCAGTTTCGTGAGGACTTAAGAAAACCAATTATTATAAGAACCTTTGGGATACTAATTTATAGATGACAACTTGGTATGAAGGTTTTCTCCTGGCCGGTATGGCCGCAGTACTCCTGGCCTTCTTCGGCCTGGTGCGGGCGGGGAGCCGGGTCCTGGCCCCCGAGGCCCGGCGGTACGAACCGGATCAGCCGGAGCGCTGGCCCAGGCTCGCCCTCATCGTTCCCGTGGCGGGAGCGCCGCCGGGGTTGGCGCAGCGCCTTACTGCCCTCCTCCACCAGGACTATCCGGATTACCAGGTGATTTTCGCCACCCGGGACCTTGAGGACCTGGCCACCCGGGTCATAAGCTCCCTTATTTGGGGAAAGACCCGGGCCCGCCTCGTGGTGGCCGGGCCGGCCCGAGGCTGCGGCCAGAAAAATCAGAATTTGCTGGCAGGAGTGCGGCTCGCGGGCGTTACCCCGGAAATCCTGGCCTTTTGCGATGCCAATCAGGAGGCCCCTCGGGATTTTCTCAGAAAATTGACGGCCCCGGTGGCCTTAGGGGAAGGTGTCGTGACCAGCGGCTACCACCAGGCTATCCCGGGGGACCACCGCCTGGCCACCTGGGGCAGGGCAGTGTCGGTCCTGACCCTCTACCTCACTAAAGCCGTGCCCTGGCTCAATCAGCCCTGGGGCGGAGCCACCGCCATCCGCCGGGAGGCCTTCGAGTCCCTCAGGGTCACCTCTCTATGGGCTGAAACCGTGGTGGACGACGTCTCCCTGGCAGCCCTGTTGATCAAGGCCCGCATTCCCGTCTGCCTTTCCCGGGGGGCTGAGCTGGCCACGCCGATAGCCGGTGAGACCCTGGCTTCCTGGGAGAGCTGGCTCTTCCGCCAGTGGATCTACCTCAAATACTATCTCCCCGGTTCCTGGATAGCCGCCGGTCTCCTGATGTATCTCCTCACCAGTCTCACCCTTTTCAGCCTCCTCCAACTGCTCCTGGCGCCCTGGGGCGGGGGGACGCCGGGGCTGACCATCCCCTCCCTGGCCTTTTTAATGGCGCTCAGCGCCCTGGGCCTGACCCTGCGCCGCCTCCATCCCTCTCCTTCACCCTGGCCCCTGTGGCTGGCAGCCTTCCTGGCATCCGTCAGCCTCGCCAGCTGGGTCCACCTGAAAACCTGCCTTACCCAGAAAATTTCCTGGCGGGGCAAAGTTTACCAGGTGGACTGGCGGGGCCGGGTCTCGTCTATCCGGCAATAGGATTATGGGGGGAGGGGGTAAGGGCCCACTGGCCCTTAGCCCCCTCCCTCACTAAGTCTTTTCCCTAAGCCGGAAGCGGATGGCCCAGAAATATCGGAGGAGGCCGAAGAGGGCCGCGACTCCCAGCAGCAGGGCGAAGCCCCGGCGCAGGAAAAGAAGGCTGACCCAGTAGAGGGAGAAGGCTGCCAGGGAGGTCAGGGCCACCACCACCATATCCTGCACGGGAAAGACCTTGAGGCGTTTTTGGATGAAGCCGAAGGTCACCAGGGCCATGCCGCCCTTGGTGAGAATGATGGCCAGGGCCGCGCCCCAGAGGGGATTGGGGGGAATGAGCAGGGCGCATAACAGCAGGTTTACGGCTAAGGCGCCCAGGTAAACCATGACCAGGAGTCTCTCGAGGCGCATGCTGATGAGCAGAAAGCCGGCCAGGTTGTGCAGCAGGGAGAAAAAGATGGTGATCACCAGATAGCGCTGCAGCCAGACGGCGTCGCTGAAATGCGGGCCGAAAACGAGGGGAATGATACGGTCGCTCTCGGCCCACAGGATCAGCATCAGTATGAGGCCCGCGCCTAACAGCCACCGGGCCGAGGCCCGGGCCAGAAGCGCCACTTCCTGGCGGTCCACATCCCAGAATTTAACAAACAAGGGAAACATGATGCTTTGGAGGACGAGATTGGCGGCGATGGTGGAGCAGCCGTCGACGATTTGCCAGGTGGCGCTGTATTGGGCCACCCCCACGGAGCCTGCATATCCCTGGAGAAAGAAAATATTGGCCTTGTTAAAGAGGATGGCGGTCACTTCCAGGACCGCGAAAATGAGCACCCGGCGCAGGGTGGTCCCGAGCCCCGACAGAGAGGGCCAGCGCCACAAGCCCTTGACCCCCACCGATAAAGCCCCGCCCGCCAGATTGATCACGGTCTCTATGGGCTTGTAAAGGGCGATGGCCAGGGGGGGCGCCCCCCAGAAAATGGCGGCGAAGCCGTAACTGTAACCAAACAAGGCGGCGAGAGCCCGGATCTTCCCCTCCTGCAGCTGGTGCCCCCGCACCTCCAAGGCGGTGAAAAAAGTGGTGCACAGGGCCTCCAGGCCGAACCCCAGACTGATGATGAGGGCAAATTCATAGAGGGGGGAATGGTAGTGCTGCCAGTTGACGAAGCCCACCACCCCCACATAGGCCAGGGTTAAAAGTCCCGCCTTGAGAACGAGCATCTGGGTCAGGACTTCTTTGGAATACCCGTCTTTTTGGGAAAGGAGCCCCACCAGGGGCACGTTGAGGCCGAATTCGGCGATGAGCCGGATAATGGTCCCCAGGTTGATGGCCAGCATGAACTCGCCGAAGGTGGAGGTGCTCCGCCGGGCCAGATAGATGAAGAACAGGGCCTGGAGAATCTCCATGAACCAGCGGGCGCTGAGCAGCGAGGCCAGCTTGGCAAAAATCCGGTGGGACCGGGTGGCGGCAGGGGTGGCTGGAGACTCTTCTCTGGGGTTCATGGGCACTTGGGGATGAAAAAGAAACGGCCCAGAAAAAGACCAGGGGTCCCGGCTGGGCCAAGTCGTTTATAACCCGTATGTATATACCAGATGGCCCGCAATATGAAAGGAAAAAGGGAAATCAGGGCTCAAGCCCTGGGGGGGGCGGCCTTTGTAGTTGTCCTCCCCGCCGCAAAAATCCGCTTTTTTCACCTCAACTAGAACCACAGGAAAAACCCGCCCACAAACGACGCCACCGCAATAGCCGCCAGAATCAGGGAGGTCAGCCACAGGAGCTTCTTTTTGCCCACGCCGCCCAGGGCCGCCAGCCCCGTGGCCAGAAACAGGAGAAAAGCCGTGCGGGCCGAGCCCGCGGCCCGGCGGGCATAGCGCTTCCCCTGAACCAGCAACTCTTCCGCCTCAGTCTTGAACTGCTCCCAGCCTTCGTTCAAACCGGCGGCATCCTTCTCACATTCCTGGAGCTTCTCCTCGATAAGTTCCTGGGCCTTGGGATTTTTGGGTTCCAGGAGCTGGTTGAGGGTGAAAAAGTCCCGGCTGTAATGGAGGGCCTCGACCTTGCTGATGAGGGCCTGGTAGTCGGCCCAGAGGCGTTGCTGCTGTTGATTGCAGAGATAGGAATGAACCCCCCAGTAGGTGGCGGCAAAAGCCACCAGGGCGGCGGCCAAAGCCAGAAGCACGCTGGTCAGGGAAGCCCAGCCGACCCAGGTCTCCAGGGGTGACTCATACAGGGGCAGTTCGGTCTCTTCGGGGTACATGATCCTAAACTCCAAGCAGATTTCCAGGGGAGTGGGCGAGCTTTTCTGCCTTAGGTGGGAGCATATGGACGAACCAGGGGATTGTCAAGGAAAGGGTAAAGGTCCTTGCTTTTCCCTAACGAAATCTTACTATAAGAGGGCAGCCCATGTGGGGTGCCGCCGCCGGGGTCTGAGCCCGACGGCAGACCAATACGACGCAGAGGAGGTAGTGATAATGAGTTCCACCAACGTAGCCCGAGTAACCCATATTATTGCTGAGTCTCCCACCAGTTTTGAGGATGCCGTACAAGTGGGCTTCGCCCGCGCCGCCAAGACCCTTCGGGGTATCACCGGCCTGCGCATCGTAGAGCAGCGGGTATCCGTAAAAGAAAACAAGATCAACACGTACCGGGTCAAAATGGAAGTAATTTTTATTCTGGATTAGGCTTCAGGCGTCAGGGGAGCAGAGATTCCCCTTGGAGGAGGGGGGCAGGGGTCCACGACCTCGGCCCCCTTTCCCCGATATTCATGGCACCGGCCTGAAAATTACCTTCCTTCTCAGAGACTGATGCTGCACCTGGACGGCTCTTACGGAGAGGGAGGCGGACAACTGGTCCGGACCTCCCTTTCCCTTGCGGCCCTTTTGGGGGAGCCGGTCAAGATCACCGACATCAGGGCCGGCCGCGCCAAGCCGGGGCTTCGGCCCCAGCACCTCACCGGGGTGGAGGCCCTGGCCCGGATTACCCGGGCGGAGGTGGAGGGGGCCACCCTGGGAAGCCGGGAAGTAATCTTTAAGCCCCGGACCATCCAGGCCGGCAGCTATTTTTTCGACGTGGCGGAGAAAACCGGCAGCGCCGGTGCGGTGACGCTGGTGGCCCAGGCCCTCCTGCCGCCCTTGCTGGCGGCCCGGGAGCCCACCAGCCTCACTATCCGGGGAGGCACCCATGTTCCCTGGAGTCCCTCCGCTCATTACCTCATCCAGGTCTTTCTGCCGGCCCTGGCGGAATTGGGGGCGGAGGTTTCCCTGACGCTCAGCCGCTGGGGCTGGTACCCCCGGGGGGGCGGGGAGGTGGGGCTCAGGGTTTTGCCCCGGATGAAGCTCGCCCCCCGGCAGTGGCTTGAGCCCCCGGACCCGGCGGCCTTTCAGGCCTTGTCGGCCGCGTCCCGGGTGCCCTACCACGTGATCCAGCGCCAGGGTAAACGTCTCAAGGAGCGCCTGGGGGGTGGGCTGCCGGTGGCGGAGGTGGAGGCCGTGAGCCTTGCCCCGGGGAGTTTTGTGTTTGTCTGGGGGCCCCGTGCCGGCTTCCAGGCGCTGGGGGCCAAGGGCAAACCCGCCGAGAAGGTGGCCGACGAAGCGGTGGAAGATTTTCTCAGCTTTACTCACCGGCAAGCAGCTCTGGACCGGCATCTGGCCGACCAGATACTGCTGTATCTGGCCCGGGCCGAGGGGCTGTCGGCCTTCACCACCGAGGAGATCACTTCGCATCTGCTCACCAACCTCTGGGTCATCGAGCAGTTTCTGGGGCCCACCTTTGAGGTGCGGGGAATTTTGGGGAAGCCGGGAGAAATTAAGTGCCGGGGCCACGGTTAAAACAGGAAAGTTAGGAGTCCAGTTACGAAAAGTACAAAGTTGAGACTTCTGCGAAAGTCATGGAGAACAGGCCGCCCCCGGCTGTATCTTGCAGGCGGGGGGACCTACTCTACAACATATTGATTCATAAGAAAGTTTTCAAGTCGATGTGAGGATTTTCCCAGAGGCCTCAAGTTCAAGGTTCAAAGAAGGTGTAGGTGCACTCTGCGTACCGAGATGATTGATCAATCTTTAAAAAGGAAAATTTTTGACGGTATCGCCTCAAGAAATTCAAGCCCTGGCTGAGAGCCTGACGGAGGAACTCACCGCTCTCCGGCGGGATTTCCACCAGCACCCGGAGCTCTCCCACCAGGAAGAGCGCACCGCCCGGGTGGCGGCGGCTTATCTTAAGAACCTGGGTCTGGAGGTGACAAGCGGCCTGGCCGGCCATGGGGTGGTGGCGACCCTTAAAGGCGTCCGGCCCGGCCGGGTGGTGGCCTTCCGGGCCGACATGGACGCCCTCCCCATCGGGGAAACCGTGGAGGTCCCCTGGCGGTCCCGGCTGGACGGGGTGATGCACGCCTGCGGCCACGACTTCCACCTGAGCCTGGCCCTGGGCGCGGCCCGGCTGCTGTCACACCTCAAGGACCGGCTGGCCGGGAGTTACCGCTTCATCCTGCAGCCCGCCGAAGAGGGTCCCCCGCAGGGGACCTCCACCGGGGCCCGGGGCATGGTGGCCGCCGGAGTCCTGGACAACCCCCCGGTGGATGCCATCCTCGGCCTGCACGTGGCCCCCAGCCTGGATGTCGGCCATATCCGCTACGGCCGGGACGTGGTCATGGCGGGTTCGGACCACCTGGTCATCACCGTCACCGGCAAGTCGGCCCACGGGGCCACTCCCCACCGGGGTATAGACCCCATCCTGGTGAGCGCCCAGGCCTTGACCCAGATCAGGGCCTTCCTCTCCCAGGAGGTTGATGCCCGTCACCCCGTGGTCCTCACCTTCGGCAAGATCGATGGCGGCAACCGCTTCAACATCCTGGCCGATAAAGTGACCCTGGAAGGCAGCCTGAGGTATCTGGAGGATCAGGTGCGTCTGCAGGTCATCACCGGGCTCAAGCGCCACCTGGCCGGTCTGGCCAAGGCCACCGGGGCCAAAATCGAGATCAGCCACATCTCCATCTATCCCATTTTGCGCAATGACCCGGGGCTGGCCGACACGGCCGTCAAGCTGCTGCGCCAAGTCCTGGGCCCCAAAAGCCTTCAGGTTCACCACCCTGCCATGGGGAGCGAGGATTTTTCCTACTTCGCCGCCAGGGTGCCGGCTTTTTATTTCTTCCTGGGCGTGCGCACCCCCGGCACCCGGGGCCAGGCCCTGCACTCGCCGGAATTCAACCCCGACGAGAAGGCCCTCCCCTTCGGACTCCGGGCGGTAGCGGGATTAGTGGCGGCCCTGGCCGAGAAAGAGGCTTTCGGACAATCGAAGTAAGGTCGCTGCCAAAACCAGATCTGTCATTCTGAGAGCAGGGGAGAATCTGGACCCTCAGGTTGCGTTGCTTCCCCGGAATGAACTATTTTTCTTGCGCAGGTCTCGAAGATTCCAGATCAAGGACAAATTGAGACCTCTGCGAAAATCTTATCTTCGACCTAAGAGTTTTTTTTAATATCAAATATTGTAGAGCAGGCGCCCTCGCCTGCAAAATACAGCCGGGGTCGGCTGTCCTATATGATTCTCGCAGAATCTCAAGTTGCCTTACCAGACCTAAGGAGGTGTCACATGCTCGCGATCATGACCCAAAGCCATGACAATGTCATAGGCGTACAGGGCCGCGGCAAGGTCACGGATCAGGATTACCTTAACGTCCTGATTCCCCAACTGGAAGAAGTCCTCAAAAAGTATGGCAAGGCCCGGTTCCTGTACTATCTGGACAAAGATTTTGCGGGCTGGGAAATGGGGGCCATGTGGGAAGATGCCAAGTTCGGCTTACGGCACAAGGACGACTTCGAAAAAATTGCGGTGGTGGGCGGGCCGAAATGGGCAGTTTGGGGCACCAAGCTCTTCGCCCATTTCATGGAGGGCCAGGTAAAAGTCTTTCCCCCGGAGGAATTGCAAGCGGCCTGGAACTGGCTGAATTCCTGAAGGGAATCGGGGGTTCATTTTCTTACCCGGAGAATTTCTGTCTGACGCGGTATTGCTGATGTGGCATTTAAATCCGGGGTTTTTCTTTCCCCCTTTTTTAAAGGGGATTTGGGTAACCCCCTACAAATCCCCCTTTAGTAAAAGGGGGCTTGGTCTCTCCTCAATGGGTTCGGTTTGCCACTTCCCTTAGCCCCCTCCCTTATTTCTCTTCAGCCACCCTGGCACCCGTGCATCCGGAATAGCATCACTCGCGGGAATATAGGGCTTGAGGTCCAGGACCGGCGAGCCCTCCCGGGCATCCAGGCCTTCCACTTCCACAATATTTTTGTTGATGCTCACAATCCGGCAGCAGGAAAAGCCGATGAGGTTGGGCCGCACCGGCGCTCGGGTGGCGAAGACCCCGGTGAGGGGGTTGGCCGGGTCCCGCCGGGGGTGCACCTTGAGGGTGGCCCTCTCCTCGGGGCGGTCGTTTTCATGAAACCAGTAGAACACCCAGACATGAGAGAAGCCGGCCAGACCGTCCAGAGCCGGGGCCAGCTCCGGGCACAGTTCGATGAGGGCCCGGTCGCCCTGGCGCTTGACCACGCCGATGGGATTTACCTGGATGGCTGGAGAAGAATTAACGGCTGGACCCACTTTACTTTCCTGATTCTGGTCGCCTAGGGCGGCGCCGGCAACTAACGGGGTGCCGAGCAGCGCCAGCAAAATCTGCCCCATGACGCCACCTCATTGGGCTGCTGACATGAGCATTTAGAAGAGGGCCAGGGGCGCGGACTCCTGCCCACTCTCCCAAACCTCCTTCCCCAACCCTTAGCGTGTTTTTAAGGCCGGAAAGTCGGGGGCCTGGCCCGCCTCCAGCCCCTTCTGCGAGTTGGGAGTGGGGCTTGGGGGGAGGGCAGGGACCTGAGAAACCTGGCCCTCCCCCCACATCATCATTTCACTGAGCTTCCAGCACTGCCGCCACCGCCTCGCCCGCCAGGGCCAGGGGGACGTTCTCCTGGATCACTGCCTCCCCCAGGTGTCTCAGGAGTACAAAAACCAGGCCGGCTTCCAGCCGTTTTTTATCCCGGGTGAGGGCCGTGAGTACTGCCTCCCGGTCCAGAGGGGGGAGGCGGCGGTCGTAGCCAAAACTTTTAAGGAGCTGCTGCCCCCAGCGGGATTCTTCCCCGGGGAGGCCGGTGAGCCGCTCCGAGAGGCTGAGCGCCATGAGCATCCCCAGGGCCACCGCCCGGCCGTGGGGAAGTTTAAAGCCCGAGGCCGCTTCCAGGCCATGGCCCAGGGTGTGCCCGAAGTTAAGGAGGCGGCGCCAGTCCTGCTCCCGGGCATCCGCAGAGACGATGGCGGCCTTGATGCCCGCGGCCCGGCAAATGACCTCCAGAAGCTCGCCGGCCTGGTTGAAAAGCCCCAGGCCTTGCCGGCCCAGGTGTTCGAGAAGCTCCCGGTCCTGAATAAACCCGGCCTTGATAACCTCCGCCAAGCCGTTCAGGCGCTCTTTTGGGGGAAGGGTGACCAGAAACTCCGGGTCGATGACCACCAGGCGAGGCTGGTGGAAGGTCCCCAGGAGATTTTTCCCTTCGGGGAGATTGATGGCGGTTTTGCCGCCGATGCCGGCGTCCACCATGGCCAGGAGCGTCGTGGGCATCTGGACCAGGGGCACGCCCCGCATGTAGATGGAGGCCAGAAAACCGGTGACATCTCCCGCCACTCCGCCGCCCAGGGCGACAAGCGCCGTGCCCCGGTGGGCCCCCTGGGCCAGGAGTTCTTTGGCGAGGCGCTGGACCACGGCCCAGCTTTTGGCCCGCTCCCCCTGAGGCATGGTGAGGAGGCCGGCCTGATAGCCCGATCTGGTCAGGGCCTCCCTGACCTCCTGGCCATAAAGCTGACCCACCCGCCGGTCGGTGATCACGAAGAGGCGAGGGGGAAGTTCCAGGGGTTCCAGGAGTCGGCCCAGTTTGTGGCGCAGTCCGGGGCCCAGGAGCAAGCGATAGCTCTCGTCCCGGCCGGCCAGATCGAGGAAAATTTCCCTCAATCCCACCCCCCGGGCCGAAGCGACCCGATTTCCTCCATGAGAATGGCGAACTGGTCGGGGTAGAGGGACTGGGCCCCGTCGGAGAGGGCTTTTTCCGGTTCGTGATGCACCTCGACCACCAGGCCGTCGGCCCCGGCGGCTACCGCGGCCCTGGCCAGAGGCGACACCAGGTCCCGGCGGCCGGCGGCGTGGCTGGGGTCCACCACGATGGGCAGGTGGGACTCCCGGCGCACCGAGGGCACCGTGGCCAGATCCAGGAGGTTGCGGGTGTGCTCGCCGATGCCCCGGATACCACGCTCGCAGAGGATGACCTGGGAGTTTCCCTCGGCCATGATGTACTCCGCGGCCATAAGCCATTCATCCAGGGTGGCGTACATGCCCCGTTTCAGCATGATGGGCTTCGCGACCCCCCCGGCCTTGCGCAGCAGGGTGTAATTTTGCATATTGCGGGCGCCGATCTGCACGATGTCGGCATACTCGGCCACCTGCTTCAGGGAGTCGTGGTCCACGGCCTCGGTGATGATGAGCAGGCCCGTTTCCTGGCGCACCTTGTCCATAATCTTGAGTCCCGTTTTCCCCATACCCTGATAGCTGTAAGGCGAGGTGCGAGGCTTATAGGCCCCGCCCCGAAATATCTGGGCCCCCTCGGCCTTGACCAGGCGGGCGATGGTGAGGGCCTGGCTTTCGCTCTCGATGGCGCAGGGCCCGGCCATGACCACAAAGCGGCCGTGGCCTATGGTCACGCCGTTGGCAAAGGTGATGACGGTGTCCTCCCGCTTCATCTCCCGGCTTACCAGCTTGTAGGGCTTGGAGACGGGGATGGCCTGGGTGACCCCGGGCATGTCGAGGAACAGGGCGGAGTCCAGCGGGTGGGGGTTGCGTAGGATGCCGATGGCTACCCGCTGGCCGCCGGGGATGGGCTGGGCCACAAAGCCCAGGACTTCAATCTTGGCCACCACCGCCTGGATTTGCTCCGGGCTGGCGTCCTTATCCATGACAATGAGCATGGGTGTCTCCGTTAAAATGAAGCCGGGAACTGCGAATTTCCAGCTTCACAGAGGTTGCGATAGGCTATGGTAAAACCGGTTGTTTTGTCATTCTGAACGAAGTGCAGGATCTCAACTCCTTGGAAATACAAGATTTACCGCTTCGCTCAGCGTGACCTTTGGGGGTTTTATAATAGTTTTCGAGAAATACGTAACAAGCCTAAGTGCTTTATATCAGGAGAACGCGGGAAATCAAAGATTCCGGGGAAATTCAGCGTGAGAATTTAATGGGGAAAAATTTTGGGGCAACCTGCCTCTTGCTTCCCCAGAATAACTTTAGTGAGAGACCTTGATTTTTCCCTGCCCCTCGAATGGGTGTTTGGACCAGGGGGGAGGGTTAGGGTGGGGGTGGATAAGTGCCCGATCAACTACCTTATTCTCCCTCCCACCAAGGGAGGGGGAGTTGAGGATTCTCTATTTGGGGAGTATTTTCGGGTCTCCGCCTCCGCATTAGTACGATGGCCTTCACATGCCGCGCCAGCACAACAGCGTCATTCCCATGGCCATGGCCACCGCATAGGGCAGGCCCGCCGACCTGTCAGGGGGAGGGGCGGGGGAGGGGGCGGCAGGCGGGGAGCGGAGAAGTACCCGGTTCACCACCAGGGTCCACCATGCAAGGGCCTTGGCCTTGAGTTCGCCTCGGCGCCACAGGAAAAAGATAATGAGGAGAATCCCGGAGAGACCCATGTACATGAACAGATAGAGCGTGGGCAGGGGACCCAGCCAGGCCCCCAGGGCCGCCAGGGCCTTGATGTCCCCGGCTCCCATGCCGCCTTTGAGATAAAAGCCGATCATCAGGGCAAAGCCGACGCACAGGCCCAGGAGCCCCTGGCCCAAACCGGCCCAGCCGTGGGCGCCGAATTGATAGCCCAGGCCGGCCAGGGCTGTGGCCAGGGTGAGATAATTGGGAATGCGGCGGCTGCGGGCGTCCCCCCAGGCCATCCAACAGGCCAAAACGAGGGGGGGAACCAAGTAGGCTTTCACCCTCAGCCACGCCAGCACGGCAACTTGCAGGCTTTCCATAAACAGGTTTTTCCCCCGGGTTGGTAATCGTTGCTTATTGATTCGGAATTCTGGCGGATTTCTTGATTTCTGAGGGCT
>Ga0207826_1000434_pt1 | contig 12008 bp, 9 predicted proteins | sample LuqExpMetageno80_FD_187837 | JGI IMG/M metagenome (GOLD analysis project Ga0207826, IMG submission 187837) | Tropical forest soil microbial communities from Luquillo Experimental Forest, Puerto Rico - Sample 80 (SPAdes) | ecosystem: Environmental > Terrestrial > Soil > Tropical forest ... | reverse complement strand
ATAATTGCGATCGGCAAGACCCAAGACAGCAAGAACTGCGAAATGAAGCCGGGGCGTGCCGCTCCGTATTGAACGGCGGCCGCCTGGAGCTCATTCACCAACCCCGGGTCCTCTATGCGCTCGGTCCGAAAGAAAAAGGGCTTGGCTTCGGCGGACGGCTGCTGCGCGGCCTCGGGCGACGCCGTCGGGGAACCATGCTCGGCTGGCGTATTTTTCGTTTCGTGCTCCGGTCGGGGAACAATTCGTCCGTCGATTTCGTCCTGCTTGACCAACGCCTCCGCAACCTCGTGCTGAGCCAGATAGGTCTTAAACTGGCTGTAAGGAATGGTGCGAAACTGCACTTGGTTGGCGAGCTCTTGCCAACCCCAGAGGACCAGCAAGGTCAGCAAAAAATACCAAATCCAAAAACGCCACTGCGGCTCAAGTTTGTCGACCTTGGCCGGTTTCTTGATCGGCAGTGTGATCCGGGGTTCTCGCTTCATGTTCTGATCTCGTTTGTGGGCCATCACGAGCGTCCGATTGTGGACAGGATTCGTCGGTAGGTTGGTACACTACCCTGCCCAGCCGAGTCGCCGATGATGGCTTCGATCACTGAACGTTGCAGCGAAAATGTGGTTTGCAATCTGAGAAAACGCCGAATGATCAAGAACTCATGAAGAACCGACAGTCTGGCGCCGAGGGCCGCATCGCAACATTCTTGAGTTCTTGAGTGCTTTGCTAGGGCGTCTGAAAGAGGCCCCGCTCTCTTATGATTGCGGCAACCTTCTCGGGAACCATGGTCTCCCAGCCGGGCTCGCCATGCTGGATTTTGGCCAGAACATCCCGGGAAAAAATGTCCATAACCGACGGGTCGCTTCCGACGATCGGTACGAGATAACCGCTTTCGAGCAGATGAGCGTAAAGATTGCGGAGGTGAAGTTCGACCTGGAGGTTTATGGCATTGATCCAGACATCCACGGCAAGAGGGTGCTCAGATTTACCTAAGGCAGCAGTCGGAGACTCCGAGGGGTTCTGCATACAATAGCGGTCATAGGCGTTTATTCGCATCGGATAGATGTAGAGCTTGACCAAATTTCTGAACAAACGCCCCAACGATTCCAAAATGCCGCCATCGAGATTCTCGTAATATCTCTCATTGAAGACCTCCAGCAGGTTATTTATGCCCATTACGACTCCGACCATGTGTTTGGTATAGCGCCGGAAATAACCGATCAATCTGTAAAACTCCAGATAGTTGGAAACAAATACGTTGTTGCCAATCGCCGCGAGAGTGTCAATGCGGGCCAAAAAATCCCCGTAATCGATGTTCCCGGTGGCGAGGAGGTTGTGCATGGTGATTTCCATGAGCACGACGACGTCCACATTGTGCAGCACCGGTTCTGAGATGAACTGGGCCAGGGCACATTGCATCATGTCGAGATTGACGAGCGTCACCGGGCGGAAACTCCCGCGCTCAACGACAACTGCCTTTTTATAAAGTATCTCCGAAGGCTGCAGGACTTCGCCTTTCGGGCTGAACATAACGGCACTGGTGAGCTCATATTCGACCAGCTTCAGACTCATAATGCGGTTGTCCACATTGGCGAAGAGCGGCCCGGCGAAATTAATCATGTCGACCTCGATACGGCCCGAAGTCAAACTGTCCGCAAGCGATCGAATAAATCTGTCCTGATCGTTAATGTAAAGGAAAGCGCCGAAGACCAGATTAACGCCGATAATGCCCAGAGCCTGCTGCTGCAGGACATTCTCTTTGTCCGACATTCTGACGTGCAGAATAATGTCGCTAGGCGGTGTTTTGGGTGCAGCCTGGAACCGCATCCCCATCCAGCCGTGACATTCATTCGTGCCTTTGAAGCTCTTGGCTGCCACCGTATCGGCAAATACGAAAAACGTCGACCGCTCGCCCCGAATAGAGTCCAGGCGTTGAATGAGGAGTTCGTACTCACGGTTAAGCATGAGTTCCAATCGCTCTCTGGAAACGTAGCGAGCGCTCTTCCCGTAGAACGCATCGCTGAATTTCATGTCATATGCCGAAAGCGATTTGGCGACGGTATCGTCCGCGGCGCCCGCCTGGAAAAAATAGCGAGCCACCTCCTGACCGGCACCTATTTCAGCGAACGTGCCGTACTTTGCCTCATCAAGGTTGATGGTGAGGGCTTTACGATTGGTTGTTAAGAGTTCGGAGGATTCCATGATTTCCCTGAGTTCGTGTACAATCCGACAGCGTCACCGAGCCGCAATCACAATTATTTTAAATGCAAGTCAAGAAGTCAGAAGTTGCAGGAGTTCAGGAGTTGCAGAATGCGTATGGCCTTTGAGATTTGCGGGCTAGGCGATCGTAATTTCCTCCCGCGCCAAAGTCTCATTGACGGCAACCGAAAGATCACTGCGCAGCTGCGCCGAAAAACGGCTGTTGCTTTCATCAGCGGCCGTCCCCAAATGCGTGCTCCGAAGCAGCCAGGCGAGGGAGAGGCCTGCTGTCCTGGTGCCGGGAGATTGAAAAGCCCGAAAGCGGGATTGCGAATTCCGAAATCGGAACAAGATTTCACCCTTCTTCGTGAGCTCGCAAGCCGTTCTCCCTCGGGGAAGCCCACGGTGGCATGACCGATGCTAAAGCATAGCTGCACCGGACAATCCGACTCTATTAAGTCAGAGCCCAAGTCTCCGGAAACAATCGGCAAAGGATCGAATTATTCATGAAACCACGTGGATCGAAGGAGTCAGAAAAAAGCAAAGTTCTGCTTCGCTCGCATCTCTCTGAGTCTGCAGACAGAGACAACGCACGGCATGAGATCGGTATGGGTATCCTGTGGCTTGTTCTTGGAACCGCGTGTGGGGCGCTAGCCTTGATCTTGCTCTCCATTTTGCTGAAATGAGAAAGGCCTAGGCATGGTTTATCCCAAGTCTTAGAATAAATGAACTCGAGAACTCAAGAAACACGAACAGTCCCGCGTCGAGGTCCGCGTCGCAGCGTTCTCGAGTACTCGGGTTCTTGAGTGCTTGAGTTTTTGGCTATCAAAACAGTTCGACCTGAGGCTGCGGTGCCCGCCTCGCTTCTTCCTCCACTTCCGCTAGCAGCCTCCTGAACTCACACTTTTTTAATCCCGCGAGGTACGCTGGATATTCAGGGCGAATCTTGAGGTCCGTTAACGGTACAGGGATCTCGGGATCAATTTCGAGCCGTACCATTCGACGGTTCTGCTCGATCCTTTCCCGGTTCGCAGCCAACTTTTCTCTCAGCTTCAAGTTTGGGATGCGGTCGAGGTTCTCAAGCAAGCGCTCGATGGTTCCGAACTCGGCGATCAAGTTTGCAGCGGTCTTTTGTCCGACTCCCTCGATTCCGGGTATATTGTCCACGCTGTCGCCAGTGAGGGCCAGAACTTCGCCTATGCATTGCGGCGGAACACCCCATTTGTTAGTGACTTCTGTAACTCCGAGTAGTGCGTGGGAATCTTTTGGCTTCTTGAGGTCGGTTTTATTCGTTGAATAGACTTTCACTGAATCGTTCACAAGCTGGAAAAGGTCTTTATCGTTTGTCGCCAGGACCGTCTGAATCTGTTTGGTTCCCGCCGCGATCGTATAGCAAGCCATCAAGTCGTCTGCCTCAGTGTTCGGCTTGAAGATTGAGGTAAATCCCATGGGCGCACAAAATCCGCGAATAAAATCCAATTGTGGGATCATCTTCTCAGGCATCGCCTCGCGCTGCTGCTTGTATTCAGCCTGCAATGCCAAGCGTTTCGCGGGTAGCCCTTGATCCCAAAAGATTGCAGCCAGGTCGGGCTGAATATCCTTGAGCATCTTTCGAACGGCATTGACAAATCCATAGATCGCGTTGGTCGGTTCGCCGCGCGAATTTGTCAGTGAATGGATCGCAAAATAAGAACGATAGACGTAGTAGTGGCCGTCGATCAGGAGGAGTCTCACGGAGAACCAGTAATTCAAGAAGGCAAGGACACAAGGACGACAACTCAAGAACTCAAGGACTCGAGAAGGCAAGAAGACGCTGCAAAGCGCAGATCGAAAATGAGAAAGGGGGCGACGTGCTCGAGGATAGGGATGATTCTTGAATTCTTCTTAAGCCCCTCCCGTAGAGCCCAGTTTTAAATTCGGATCGGCGTCTTCGCTCAGGTCAGATCGGTATCCGCGCAGGTAGCGTTCAAGCGCTGCGTAGGCAATCATCGCGGCGTTATCGGTGCTGAAAGACGGGTTGGCGAGCTTCAGATCAAGCCCTGCGGAGGCTGCTGCATCTGCCATTTTCGAGCGGAGCCGCGAATTGGAGCTCACGCCGCCACTGACGGTGATCAGATTCATTCCGGCGGTATTGGCTGCGCGAACCGCTTTTCGCACCAGCACATCAACTACGGCTTCCTGAAATGAAGCACAAAGATCCGCTTGATAATCACCATCGAGCTTCGGCAATAGATAGCGAACAGCGGTTTTCAATCCACTGAAGCTGAAATTGAAGTCACGGCTGGTCAACATGCTCCGAGGAAGGTCAAACCGCTTCGGATTTCCGTGTTTTGCGAGACGATCAATCTCCGGGCCTCCAGGATAGGGTAACCCGAGAAGCTTGGCTACCTTGTCGAAGGCTTCGCCGGCAGCGTCGTCAAGCGTCCGTCCGAGCAGACGATAAGAGCCGACCTCATCCAGATGAATCAATAGGGTATGCCCACCGCTGACGATCAGGCCTATGGACGGGACTGGACCCTCAGGGTCTTCGAGGAAAGGTGACAACAAATGGCCCTCCAAATGGTTGATTCCAAGAAACGGCCTTCCCAAACCTATCGCCAGGCCCTTGGCAGCACTGTAGCCGACCAGTAGAGAAATCAGAAGTCCCGGACCGCGCGTTGCCGCGACGCAATCAATTTCGGATAGCGAACAGCCGGCTCGTTCCACGGCTAGCTCGATAAGCGGGCCGATTCTCGGCAAATGATTCCGGGAAGCCACCTCAGGGACCACACCGCCATATTTTTTGTGCAAATCGATCTGGCTCGAGATCTCAGAGGCCAAAAGTTCCCTCCTGCCTCTAAGAATCGCTACCGCTGTCTCGTCGCACGAAGTTTCGACGGCTAATACCAACAACCGGCTCACTGCTCGGTAGACTGGGGCGGTTTGTCATTTTGATTGTAAATCATGACCCCCTTCAGAGCATCGGCAGCGCGATCCAGTTGGGGATCTTTCTGTTCGTTGACAATTTTCTGTTCGTCCGGGGAGAGCAGTCCGTCGCGGCGCCTCAAAAGCAGCGCGCGTTCCTGATCCGGCGAAAGCGACGCTTTAATGTTGGGAGTTACACCTTTTTCGTGGATGACCTGCTTGCTCGGCGTGTAGTATTTTGCCGTAGTCAAGCGCAGCGCTGAACCGTCAGGCAGTTGGATAACGCTCTGCACCGATCCTTTCCCGAAGGTCGTTTCGCCCACGAGGATCGCCCGGTTCAGATCTTTGAGCGCGCCCGCCACGATCTCCGATCCGCTCGCGCTCCCCCCGTTGACAAGCAGGACCATCGGAAAGTTAGAACGCCGCTTCTCGTCTTTGGCTGTGTTATACTCCCGTCGTTCCGAAGCGTCCCTTCCCTCGGTGTAAACAACCATTGTCTTTGGAGGAAGGAAGAGCCCGCAGACATCGACTGCGCTCGTCAGTAATCCGCCGGGGTTGTAGCGCAGATCGACAATCAGGGCCTGCATCCCCTTTGCCTGCAGCTCATTCAATTTCCGGTCTAATTCCTGAGCTGTCGGCTCGTTGAACTGGGTGATTCGCAAGTAACCGATTTTAAAGTTCCCGGTGATCGATTGATCGAGAATCTTTGCGTCTTTAACGCTCGCGACCTTGATGATTTCCCGTTGCAAAACATAGTCCTTCGTCTCTTTGTTCGAAGGCCGATAAATCGTCAGGGTAACCTTCTGACCGGGATTGCCGCGCAAAAGATCGATTGCATCCTGGAGGCTCATTTTCTCCGTTGTGATACCGTTAATTCGCAGGATTTGATCTCCCGGCGAAATCCCGGCACGAAAACCAGGGGTGTCTTCCATCGGAGAAACCACGGTGAGTACGCCGTCCTTAGTCGATACGACGACGCCAAGTCCGCCGAACTCGCTCCGGGTTTCATCCTGCATGTCACGGAAGTCAGTCGGCTGCATGAACTGACTGTGAGGATCCAGGCTGCCGAGCATTCCCCGGAGAGCTGAGTAGGTCAGATCTTTGTATCCAATTTTATTCGGGTCGACATAGTCCTGACGAATCAACTGGAGCGCCCGGGTGAAAACAGTCAAGTTTTCGTACCCCGCATCGTCTGAATCGGCAGCGGCACTCGAGGTTAACACCTTCACCCCCACTGCGAGGTTAAAGATCGCCAACAGTCCCAGGAAGCAGTACAGAATTTTGCGCTTCATCGAAGCAGAAACTTAGCACACGTTTTGCCTGGCGCGAGAGCGTAAGCGAAGGCTCCAGCCTTTGCCTACTGGCTCACCATGGAAGCAAAGGCTGGAGCCTTCGCTTATTCCTCACGCGGCGTCCTTGTCCTGCTTCCTTCGGATCAGTGGAGCGCGTTTGCCTTCGACGACGGCGCGGTTAATGACTACGTCGGCGATATCTTCCCGGCTCGGCACCTCATACATGACGTCGAGCATGATCTTTTCAAACATCGAACGCAGGGCGCGCGCCCCGGTACCTTTCGTAACAGCTTGTTGCGCCAAGGCTCGCAGCGCATCCCGCGTGACGACCAGATTTACGCCCTCCATGGCCAACAGTTTTGTATACTGTTTTACCATCGCATTTCGCGTCTCGGTCAGAATCAGCATCAACTCGTCTTCAGTCAATGAATCGAGCGCTGTAACAATCGGCAGACGACCAATAAATTCGGGAATCATTCCGAAAGAAAGCAAATCCTCCGGCTCCGTGTTTCTGAGAGCCTTTTCTGGTTGGTTTTGCGTTGTCTGGGTCGGTTTCGAATGGAACCCAAGGATTTTGTTGCCTAGACGCCGGCTAATAATCTTTTCGAGTCCGACGAATGCGCCGCCGCAGACAAAGAGAATTTTCTCTGTGTTGACCTGGATATATTCCTGGTGCGGATGTTTGCGTCCTCCCTGAGGCGGAACGTTACAGCTGCTGCCTTCCAGAATCTTGAGAAGCGCCTGTTGGACGCCTTCTCCGGAGACATCTCGAGTGATGCTGACATTATCCGTCTTTCGCCCGATTTTGTCGATTTCGTCAATATACACGATACCAATCTCGGCACGTTTTACGTCATAATCGGCATTCTGCAACAGGCGCAGAATGATGTTTTCGACATCCTCACCGACATATCCGGCTTCAGTCAAAGTGGTAGCATCGGCAATGCAAAACGGCACATCGAGAATCCGCGCAAGGGTACGAGCCAAAAGGGTCTTTCCTGACCCTGTCGGCCCGATCAAGAGTATGTTGCTTTTCTCGATCTCGACGTCTGCGTATGGATCCAGCGAGAGATCTTTGCTCCCGGTGGGCTGCAGGATCCTCTTGTAATGATTGTGAACCGCAACGGAGAGCACCTTTTTCGCTGAATCCTGACCCACCACATACGCATCCAACTGCCGGCGGATTTCAGCCGGCTTCGGAACACGCAGACTGGTCGTCTGGCGCCTCGCATCTTCGTTGAGCTCCTTATCGAGGATGCCTTTGCAGACGTTTATGCAGTTGTCGCAGATGTAGACACCGGGACCTGCAATGAGCTTGCGCACCTCCGCATGGCTCTTGCCGCAGAAAGAGCACATTGTCAGGTTAGATGCGCGGGCCATATTATCCTTTTACTCGTCCAAAGCTTTAAATCGTCTAGTTAGATAAACACTTAAGCTGGTAATGCGTTGTCCGCATTGATCGGCAACGCTTCCGGAGCGACATCTTTTCGCGATTTCACGACTTCGTCGACAAGCCCGTAATCCTTGGCCTGCTGCGCGGTGATCCAATAGTCGCGATCCGAGTCTGATTGAATCTGCTCCTCGGTTTTGCCGGTGTGGTGGGCTATAATGCCGATGAGCCGTTTTTTAAGTCTAAACATATACTCAACGGTGCGCTCAACGTCGCTAGCGGGCCCTTGTGCTCCGCCGGAGACCTGATGGAGCATGACGTCGGAATTCGGCAATGCGTACCGCTTGCCTTTCGTGCCGGCGGTTAAGAGGACCGCTCCCATGCTTGCGGCAATACCGACGCAGTATGTGGCCACGTCACAGGTAACAAATTGCATGGTATCATAGATGGCCAGCCCGGCTGTCACTGAGCCACCAGGCGAATTAATGTAAAGATTGATCTCCCGCTTCGGATCCTCCATCTGGAGAAACAGCATCTGAGCAACAACCAAATTGGCTACATGATCGTCGATCGCTGTTCCGATGAAAATGATACGATCCTTCAGGAGCCTGCTGTAAATGTCATAACTCCGCTCGCCTCTCCCGGTTTGCTCAATCACCATCGGAACGAGAAGAGAATTCGGCGAAGTATAAATGTTGTTAGGCATGTTCTTGGAGCCTTTAAATCAGCTGTTCACAGCCTCTTTGGGCCTAATTTCGACGTTAGCATTCGAGGTTAGGAAATCAAGGACCTTACCCATCAGCACCTCCTCGCGCACCTGGACAATCGCTCCTTTTTCTGCGAGTTCCGACATCATTTTGTCAAAACTCAATCTGTATTGATTTGCCAGAATCTGTACTCGCTCCTTGACGTCTTGACCGCTCACCTCGATCCCTTCTTTTTCCGCGATTTTTGCCAGAATAAAGTTGGCCTTCAGGCGCTCTTTGGCATTGCGCGAGGCAGCGCTAATGATGTTCTTCTGATTCTCCCTTAGGATGTCTTCGCTGATTCCGCGCATCTGATTCTGCTGCACGATTTCGGACATAATGCGCCGCGTCTCATCTTTAACATAGCTCTGCGGCAATTCACATTCGACTCGAGAAACAAGGTAATCGATAATCTGGTTCTGCGTAGCCGTCCGTAGCCGGCTCACCTTTTCGGCAACCAGTTGTTCTTTCAAGACATCCTTGAATTTTTCGAGAGTCAAACCACTCGCGACCTGGCCCGCAAACTCATCGGTTAGCTCAGGGAGTTGCATACTTTTGATTCCCTTTAGCGTGACATTGAAGTGCAAGGCTTTGGTTGCCAGCTCCGCCATCGGATAATCGTCCGGAATGGTAAGATCGAACTCCCGCACTTCGCCCGTTCGCATCTCGACCAGCTGATCGCTAAAACCTTTCAGGAAGCTGTTGTCATTCAGCTTGATCCAGAAGTCCTTGCCGCCGGCAAGCATCTTGGGCGCCTTCGGTTCAACTTCCAGCAAAGCCTGACCATTCAAAGTCGTGGCGTAATCGATTACGGCGAAATCACCCATCTCAAGAGTTCGCCCTTCGACATCGGAAAATGTGGCGTTCCGCTCTCGAACATGCTGGATTCCCGCGTCGAGCTCTTGATCGGTGATTTCAGCCGGCGGAACTTTGACGGCGATGCCTTTGTAGTCCGGAAGCTCGAACTCGGGCAAAGTAATCAACGTGGCTGTGAAACGCATGCTCTTTTCAGGAGTGAACTCCACCTCGTCCACTTCGGAGATCGACAACACCTTCAAGCCCTTTTCACGGATTGCCTCACGAGTAGTCTCGGTCACAAGCTTTTTCGTCAGTTCCTCCTGAATCTCCTTGCGGAATTTCGCTTCGACCACGTTTTGGGGAGCCTTGCCCGGGCGAAAACCTGGAATTCGCGCGACCTGCCGGAATCCTTTGACGACTTCATTCCACTCCTTCGTAACACGGTCCGGCGACAACTCGATGCGTAAAGAGGCAATGCAATTTGGCAGATTTTCAACTTCGACGTTCATGAAAATGGTTTGGCGTTCTGGGTTTTGAGTTTTGGGTTTTGCGTGGCGGCTCACCAGCCGTGGCCAGAACTCCGAGCGTTCAAGTTCCGCATCCCACTCAAAACTCAAGACCCAAAACCCAAAACTCAAAACTCAAAACTCAGTACCCAATATCTCCGATCCAACGTTCAACTTTAGAGCCTTCGACCGGACCAACAATACCAAGGCCCATCCGTTGCGGAGCGAAACAGAGATTCGCTACCTCCTGGATCTGCTGGGCAGTGACCTCTTTAAATTTCGCCTGCACTTCATCCGGATCGACTACCTTATCGTACGCAAGCAATGACTCTCCCATCCACATGATCTGATTGGTCGTGCTCTCGAGTCCCAACTCATTTTGGCCAATAGTGTATGCCTGCGCTTGCCGAAGCTCTTTTTTGGTGGGCGGCTTGCTCCGAAGCTTATCCAATTCTCGATGGATTGCGCGCAAAGCGCTCCGAAGCTTCTCCGGCTCGAGCCCGACACAGATGCTGACCAAACCCGAATCCTCGAGGACCAATGTGCCGCTGTGGACCGAGTAACAATAGGCGTAACGCTCCCTGAGCTGCTGGAACAGTCGGGAACTCATGTTCTCGCCAAGTATCACGCTCAACAGCTTCATAGCGTGCCGACGATTATCTGTTCGGCTCATCGCGTGATAGCCTAATGCCAGATGAGTCTGTTCCGTTTCGTCCTTTGCAACGAGCACACGCTGATCTCGCGTAACTTCGTTCCAACGCTGGAAAACAGGAGGCCGGCCCCGCGGCAACTTTCTTAACTTGCTGCGGAAGTGCCTGAGGGCTTCCTCATGGGAACAACGGCCGGCAACCGTAACGACAGTACTGAGCCCATTGTAATTCTCCCCGATGAACTTCAGCAAGTCCTCCCGGTGAATCTTGCAAATCGACTCCACGGAGCCGGTTAACGGACGACCAAGGGCGTGCCGAGGCCACATTGCCTCCGTAAGCAGTTCCTGCGAAAACTGGCCAGGCTGATCCTTATACATCAGGATCTCCTCCCGAATTACGTCCCTCTCTCGTTCGATTTCATTCTCGGCGAAAATAGAGTTGACATACATGTCAGAGAGCACGTTTGCCAAGGTTGGCAGATGCTCGGACGCCGCTTTGGCGTAGATACAGGTATGATCTTCCGTAGTGAAGGCGTTAATGAACCCCCCGAGACCTTCCACTTCTTCGGTAATATCCCTTGAGGATCGTTTCTCTGTGCCCTTGAAAAGGAGATGCTCTAAAAAGTGAGATATCCCACATAACTCCTCCGGCTCATGCCGGCCGCCGACCGCGACCCATATGCCGACGCTGACACTCTTCATCTCTCGCATCTCGCGCGTGGCGATCCTGACTCCGTTTTCCAAACTCGATGTACGGTACTGCATGCTACGTTCAGGCCATCTCGACAAAAATCGGGCTAAGGAACCCACCAGGCCCAAAGATTATAATTTAACTTCTCTTAAATTGATCATTTTTTCCGCTAAATCCAGATCTGTCGGAAAGGTTATTTTAATATTCCAATCGGGATTCTGCAGCAAACGGACGGGATAACCGGCCTCCTGCAGGGCTGAGACCTCATCGGTGACAGTGCGGCCTGAGTCAACAATTCGTTTGTAAGCGTTTACCAGCCAGTCAAATCGAAAGACCTGCGGCGTTTGCATTCGCCAGAGCCCGGTTCGATCAACACTTCCGGTCACGTTTTGGTTCGGATCGGCTCGTTTTAACGTCTCCACGATCGGAGCGGCGAGAGAGACCGCGCCGCATTCTCTGGCCAGCCTGACGGCACGGTCGATGAGGTCCGGAGAAACTAGCGGCCTGGCCGCGTCGTGAACTGCAACGATTTCGCAGGCTTCGGAGAGATGAGAAATGCCATTCCAGACAGAAAGATGACGCTCAGAGCCGCCATCGACCAAGCGATTGACCTTGGTGAGACCGAACGAATTGATAACCCGTTGAAACTCGGGCCGCCGGTCCGGGCTAACGACCAGAATCACTTCGTCAACGATGTCACACTGTTGAAACGGCTCGATCGCATGAACGACGACCGGCTTGTCGCCAAGCAGGCTCAACAATTTATCAAAGCCCATACGCTGACTTCTGCCGGCCGCTACGATGATGGCTGAATTCATACGGGAAGAGTGTCGGTGCCGGCA
>Ga0207826_1000432_pt1 | contig 12014 bp, 16 predicted proteins | sample LuqExpMetageno80_FD_187837 | JGI IMG/M metagenome (GOLD analysis project Ga0207826, IMG submission 187837) | Tropical forest soil microbial communities from Luquillo Experimental Forest, Puerto Rico - Sample 80 (SPAdes) | ecosystem: Environmental > Terrestrial > Soil > Tropical forest ... | reverse complement strand
TTCGAGTTGGTAACGCAGATACCAATCCTGAAGACTTCGCAAATCGGCAAGGCTGTGTTGATGCGTGCGATCGATCAGGGCATATTCAAACACCCAGCCTGCGCCGGTTGCGTCAGGCCCAATCATTGGCGATACGCTTTTCGGCAACGTCCCTTGTAGCTGCTGGATATATTCCAAAACGCGGGACCTTGCCCAATACAAATCCGTGCCATCTTCGAAGACAACGAAGATGTACAAATCTCCGAACATTGTTTGTGCTCTTACCGCCTTGACATGCGGAGCGGCGAGCAGCGTGGACACGATCGGGTAGGTAACCTGGTCTTCAATGATGCTGGGTGGTTCCCCCTCCCAAGGAATGTGCACAATGACCTGCACGTCGGAAATATCCGGGAGTGCGTCGAGTGGAATTTTCTTGATCGACCAGATGCCGGCCAGGACAAGCAGGATTGTGCCAGTGAAAACGAGAAAACGGTTACGGGCGCACCATTCGATTACACGGGAGATCATGGCTACATTCCCCCTTGCGCAATCAAGGTCAGCTGTTTCGAAGCTATGAGCTGGCCGTTGGTCGTCGCCGTCACTGTGATTTGCCAGGTGCCGCCACTTTCGAGCTTCGTTTGACCCTCGTAGGTTCCGCGGCCTTTCTCCTTAAGTGGCGTCACCACGTTCATGGAGGCCATGCCCATGTCTGGCATTCCGGGCATATAGCTGCGGACACTCACGTCCGCACCCGTGAGTTGCGAACCGTCCACTCCCTTAAGTTGCACGCGGTATGTATTCATTCCCTTACGTGCGGGTGAGGGATCGGTATTGAATTCGACCTGTGTTGCGTTCTGTACGGCGGGACCATTCACGGCTGCTGCCGCACCGGCTCCGGGTGGAGGCGGTACAAATGATCCGATGGCCGCCTGCAATTGGCTTTCGGAATCCACCAGGAAATTGGCGGAGGTAACGACGTGTTCGCCTGGTTTCAGACCACTAAGAACGATGTATTCGTCCCCTGCCCTCTGGCCTAAGTGCACTTGCCGTGGCTCCAGATAGCCAGCTCCACGGTCCACAAAGACAACTTGTCGCGTGCCCGATTGCAGAACCCCGCTTGCGGGAATAACCAGCTGTTCACCGAGTGGCACCTGCAGATTCACATTCACAAACATGCCGGGCGTCAGAGTCAGCTTGGAATTTGCAAATACAAGTCGCACACGTGAAGTGCGCGTGGCCATGTCCACGTCGGGGTAAATGAAATCCACACGACCGTAAAAGATGCGGCCCGGATAGGAGTCGACCGTCAGTGACGCTGGTGCGCCAACCCGAACACGACTGAAGTCGTTCTGAAACACTTGTGCAAGCACCCACACAACCGAGAGGTCTGCCACGGTATACAACCTGGTGTCCGGTTGCACAGCCAGATTCGGAAGGGCGTTTCGCTCCGTGATATAGCCGGAAACAGGCGAATCAATTTGTAAGGCGTCAATGACTTCACCAGTGGATTCGAGACGGTCAATCTCGCGCTCGGGAATATTCCATTGCGCCATGCGGTCTTTCGTGGAATCGAGCAGCGACGCTACACCCGATGCCACACCGGGAACGGTGCTTTGCGACAACTCCTTCGCATTCCGTTCCGCCAGAAGGTACTCACGTTCTGCGGCAATGAGTTCCGGGCTGTGTATTGTAAAGAGCGGCTGGCCTTTGCGGACATACTGATAGGTCGCATCAGCAAAGACCTTTTCGATGTGCCCCGAGATCCGAGTCTGGACATAAGAGAGTCGGGTTTCGTCAATCGCGACAGTCCCTGTAGTGCGAATTTCGTCCTGCAGGGATTTGCGAGATACCACTCCAAATTTCACGCCTATGGATTGCAGTCGTTCGGCCGAAAGCTGCACTGGGGCGAGCGGTGCTTCCATTTGCTGTGTTGAGGGAAGCGCAGTTGTGCTGCCGTGCGATTCCATCACGCCCGCAACTTCCTTTGCAGCTTGCGTCTGCGTTGCTGGCCGATGAAACCTCCACCAAAGGCCAATAACAACTGTAATGAGCGCCAGATTGCCCACCAGGGCGATGAGAAAAGCATTTCGGTAATTCTTCATTTTGGTGCTCCTGCTGCGTTAGCGCAGCGATACTCCCGTAAGCTCTTCAATCTGTCCCAGTGCGGTTTCGTGTTCGGAGAGGGTTTGCCAGTACTCTTCATCGATCTTCAGCACGTCGAGGAAGGAAGCCAGTAGTGCCTGGAAGTCTTGTCGATTGGATTGGTATGCGGCGAAGCCGGCCTGCAGTTCGGCCCTTGCTTGGGGCAGCAAGCCATCGCGATAGATTTTCAAAAGCTCAGCGGAGTTCTCAGCGGAAACGTATTCCTGCCGCAATATCGAAGAAACCTCTTGCGATTGTGCTTCCAGTTGGCTTTGTGCCCGCGTCCTGTCGATTTCGGCTTGAGCGAGTTCCGGCTGTTGCTTTTTCTTGCGGTAGATGGGAATGCGAGCTCCGAAGGTGAACTGGTAATAGGCCCGGAATTGGCTCGGGTCGGTGCGCTGCCACATGAACTGGGCATTGAAGTCAGGATAGAAGTCCTTCTTCGCAATATCGATCGCGACCTTCTGACGATCCACGCTCTTCTGTGCACTCGAGATTTGTGGGTTGTTTGATTGCGCAGCGGACAACAGCTCGTCGAAATTGTGTGTTACAGGGGTTTCGACTATCTCTTCCGTAACCAGATCAGGTGAGTTCTGGGTTCGGCCAAGAAGCTGTTTCAATTCCGCTTGAAGTTTGCTGGCTTCCAGCCGGTTCGCCGTGACCTCCCGTAGCAACTTGGTCTGTTGAAGCTGGGCTTGGAGGACCTCTTGCTGATTCCCCGTACCACTTCGGTACTTCACTTCGGCGGCTTGCTCCATCTGCCGAAGAAGCGCGCGGTCAGCTTCGAGGATCGCGCTTTGCTTTCTCAGGAATGCTAGGCGAAAGTAGGCCATCTTGAGATCAGAGAGAACAGCTCGCAGTGTGGCCGCGACTTTTTGTTCAGCAACCTCAGCGTCCTTGTTGGCAAGCTCTCGGCGCAGCTTAAGCTTCCCTGGGTATGGGAAATCTTGAGAGACACCTAGTCCGATGTATGAAAAGTCGCTGTTCGTAAATCCAGCAAATGGACGTGGACTTCCTACGTTGACCTGCTGGATCGCTACTTGGGGGTCGGGCAGCGTGGAAACCTGAGTGGGCATCTGCTGCATTGACTGCGATTCTTGTTTCGCGGACTGAATCTGCGGATTGCTACGCGCCGCCTCGGCGAGTAAATAAGCAAGCTTAGCGGGCTCGTTTTTTGCGGGTTCTTGCTGTGCCATTCCCGGGGACGCACTCGTCATCAATCCAACAACTACTGCAAGCATCCAAATCGAAGCGCACTTCATGATTCTGTCCTTTCGCAATCCGTGGGCGCCTGAGCGCCACTTCTCCCGCCCTGATCGGCGGAGCTCAACACAATTTCGCGCACGAAGACACACGTGCGCTTCCGGATTTGCCTCAGGACAGACTCAGATTAGGAAGGTACAGAGAAGGGGCTGTAGTGGAGGGGGAGAAGAATCCTGCCGAACGTCGACCAAATGGCCGTGCCCAGATTGCACGACTTCGACGGCCAAAATCAAAATCGATGCTACTCCCTGTTGTGGAGCCGGGCTTGAAGGGGCGCTCTTTGCTTCAGGCAATGGAGCCCCTGTAATGGAACAACATGACGCCGTACGCGCTGTCAACGCTGGTGCGGAAGGAGCACCCATATCCATTCGATCGCACTGAGATTGTGTTTGCGCCGATGCACAGTCAGTCGCCAAAGCCGATGCAATCGCGCAGAGGGAGACCGGGCTAGAGCCCGCGATCGCCACTCCGAGCGCGACAATGCAAATAAGAGATCGCCTCATACGACAGTTAGCCTAAGTTCCCTCCAAGCAATGATAACCTGAACAGCCGTTCGCTAGTATGTGAGATAGGTCACAAACGGAACATGGGCAAGCATTGTGATGCACCGCCCGGGAATGCGCGAATCTTATGGCCGTTAAGGAACGTATATACAGCATGGAGCAGGTTGTGTCGAGAGGAGTCAATCCAATGCGAGACATTCAACGAACCTATCTTCCCGCGGCCGGGCGCGACTGGGCCTTGCCGTTTTAGACTGGGAGCTGACAGCGCAAGGAAAACCCTCCTCCAGCAAGCGAATCTTCACTCCGGTCACCGCGTTCTCGACATCGGTTGCGGGACAGGTACCTTCGTTGCGTTGATTAAGCGCATCCATCCCGAAGTCTCCGTTGTGGGGCTCGATCCAGATCCGAAAGCGCTGGCTCGAGCCAAGAAGAAGGCAGCACGCTCAGGGGTTTCCATCCAATTTGACCAGCAGACTGATAGCGCCGTACGTCAATCTTTTCGCGCTGGGCACTGAGTTCAACGTGAAACAACTTCGTAAACCACCATGCGCGCAACGGCTTTGCCATCCTCTTCCTGCTCCGGTGCGTAAACACCGTGCGTTTCGGCATCAACGGCCAAGCTGTGGACCTTCTTCTGAACCGGAAAATCTTCGAGTTTGCGGTAGTGGTCTGGATCGTCCATTTCGCCGCTCCCGTGAGAGTGGCGCCTACAGTGCCACTGTGCAGCCAGCCAATGTATTTGGCAAGCTGCGCGGCAAGCGGTCCCGGGCATAGCTGGGAAAAGGCGAGACCTTCGAAGTAATCCTCTTTCGAGACCCACTTCTTCTCCTCCACCAAATCCCTTTGCATGTAGCCGACGAGCGCAATCGGTCCACCGAATCCAAAAGTTCCCAACCGCAGGAAATACAGGAGCAGCGCACGCAACGTGGGTCGTGTGTCCGTCGTCTCTTGCTGCGTTGGGCCGGTGCTCATGACGTGAGCAGACCTCTCTAGTTCCCCATGCCGGGAGTAGGCGTACCCTTGCCCAGTTCATCGAGGGCAGCTTTGAATCCCCCGGCGAGCTTTTCTGCGGGACCACGGCCCCAGTAGTGAAGAAAGATCACGACAGGTCGCTCTTCTGTCATGTGGTGATGAATGGCAACCACTTGGAGTCCATTCTTGCGGAGCGCCTTCAATACCGGCGTCACTTCGCTTTCAAGCATTGCCACGTCACCAGCAATCGCCGCATCCTCCTGGGTACCGACAAATGCAGCCCAGGTATTGAGCCCCATGCGTGCGTTGATCATTGCGCCGTGCTCTTTCATTCCTATGTCGTCGCGGCCCACGGTGATCTTGTAAACCGCACTGGTTTGCTCGCCTTCATGCCCGACGATCTTCGCGAGTTTCGCGGAGTCAATCCGTGTTCCACCGGAGCTGACCGGAGTTGCGGCTGACGGCGTCACATGACCGATGAGATCCAGGCCGGGCTTGACGTGCTTCGCCAGCTCATCGGCCTTACCCATTGCATGAACGTGCATGTAGTAAACGTGCGGGTCATCCCAGAAGAAATGATTGTGGAGCGCGGTGATGTCGATTCCGTTGTCGAGCAGCGCAGACATGACCGGGTTTACCTCCTCCTGGAGGAGCACGAGATCGCCCATCATCACATCGGAGCCGTCGGTGGCCTTGGTGAGGGCGATCCAGCCGCCGAAGCCGAAGGGCGTCGGTGTGGGAAATCCCTGGATGGTCATCTTCAAATCGTTGCGCGGAATATTCACTTTCAGAACGCGCGCTTTGAAATCGCCCTTTCTGTCGAGAATCTTCAGAACGTCTTGATATTCACTCGGTACTTCTTGAGCTAGCGTCGGTGTGACCGAGAGCAAGAGACAAATGTAGCTGAAAGAGAGTACGATCCGCTTTTTGATGAAACCAAACATTGAACGCTCCTCCTGTTTGTCTTCCGAAACTCGTTATTTGGCAGTACCCCGATTCAATTGCTGACGAACGTACTCGAACAATGCGTCGTAAATCGGGAACTCCTTTTCCAGACGTTCTTCGTCGCTGATTCCAGTTGCCGCAAAACCGTGCGCAATTGCACGCAATCCCAGACTTTCGGGAGCAACGAGCTCTTGCCCTGTGACGTCCGCTCCCCTCACGATGAGGCCGAGGCGGTTAAGCGCTGCGTCGGTTAGCTTGTAATCTTCGAGAATAGCCTCGAACGAGCATCGCTCCCCTCGATGATTCAGCTTCACCTCGGGGAATCGCGTCGAGTCGAAGGGAATTGCTCCCTCTTTGCGAGCTGTGTCGAGAAGTTCCTCTTCGGGCACGAACAAGAACTCTGCATGCGGGTCGATAAATCGCCGAATGAGCCAGGGACAGGCCACCCGATCAACCTTGACGTTTTTGCGCGTTACCCACTTCATGTGGTGTTCTCTCCGTTGTGTTAACAGTTGTCAGTCCAACTTTTCAGACACGGTCTAGTTACTTCGCCGCATACACTTGGATTTCAGCTTCCCGCTCTTCTTGGCTTGGAACAGCGGCGAAGAGTTTTCCCCATTCCGGCACGAACAAGCCGGTTTGCATGCGTGGTGGCGTCAGGATGCGTGCGATATGGTCGTAATGGTCGGGATCTCGTTGCTGGAAAACATCAAGGGCACTCTTACTGGTGAGAACGTAGATACGCCCTCGAGCCGAGTCGTAAAAGAGATCGTCAGAATTGCCGGCGATTTCGGCGGAAGCGATTTCCTTTCTGCTTTCGGTATCAAAGACGAGCAGTCGCGGTGGCGTCCGAGTTCCGACGAAGAGGCGGTGGTGGGCTTCGTCGAGCGCCATGGGGAAGTTATCTTTGGCGGATGTGACTGGCCAACGGGCGACGACCTTGCGACTTACAACGTCATTGACTTCGATCTCTTGCTTGTCCGGGACATTGACGAACAGCCGAGTTCCCGTCTTTTCGAGTTGAAACGATTCGGGATGAGCATCGACGATGATTTCAAAGACCTTCTTGCCATCTGAGTCGATAAACCCGAGCCCTCCGGTTCCCTCTTGGCGACCTCTGAGCGCCTTCGCCCCGGCATATCCGACGATGATGCTTTTACTGCGCGCGTCATAGCGGATGTTGTCGGCGTCATCAGGGAACTTCACCATGGTAAGCAGCCGAAAAGTAGTGCCGTCGTAGATTCTCGTGCTTCCATCCAGTGCGCATGCGACGAATAGACGGTTGGTGGAGGCATCGTAGAAGACTCCTTGCGGCTCTGCCAAATCGGTAATCGTGTGCACTCGCTTCCCGGATTGCAGGTCGATCACCTCGAGGGTGTGATTGGCCACCGCGGCCACGAAAAGGCGCTGGCCTTTCACGTCGACGCTAAAGTGATCGATGCGTCCTTTGACGTTTGTCAGAGGAATCCGGGAATGCAACGACAACACCTCCGGCTCCTGCCCAATAGCATGGATGGTCAAAACAAGCAGTGTCGCAGGCAGAAGTGTCGCGACGGTGTATCTTATGTGTTTTTGTTTCTCGTTCATTGAGCCTCCCTTGCTTCATCCGTCCGAAGGATGGACCCTTATCGCCTGACCCTGCGCAATGTCGTACGCTAGAATCACCGGAATCCACAGCCAAATCCAGTTCCAGGTCAGCCAGCTTCAGCCGAATGGATTGATCGCCGCGCACTCGTCGCAGGCGCGCCCGAACCCGTGCCAGGAGTTCCGGGAAGGCAAAGGGCTTCACAAGGTAGTCGTCAGCACCGCTATCCAGACCTTGCACGCGGTCGTCGATGGCGTCGCGGGCCGTGAGGATGAGAACCGGTGTGTCCAATCCGCGTTTTCGAAGTGTGGACAGCACCTCAAGACCATCACGGCCGGGAAGCATCAGATCCAAGATCACGAGGTCGAATTCCTGGGCATTAACAAGAAAGAAGCCTTCTTCGCCCGTAGAGGCAATGACGACCTCGTATCTCTCGCGCTCCAGCCCCTCACGAAGGGCGCGTGCGACTTTCGTTTCGTCTTCAACGACAAGAATCCGCAATGGAAGCCCTTCCTGCCCGCATCGTATGCTGCTATCCGTAGCGTAGCTACTTAAGTTTTCCTGACAAATAAGTCAGGATCGGCCGCAGCCAATGCCGACGATCCGCTCGGCAGTTCACGAGTTGCCAGAACGCCGTTATCGCGTCTGAGGAGAAAACAGCCGGGTGACGAATGCGCGTCAGGGAAGCAACGCAGGACGTGCCGTCCACGCCGTTGCGGCGGAGATCAAGCCCACCACGATGGCGCCGAGCAAGATGAACAGCGAGGTGGCGAGGTCGGGCTTGGCAATCATTAAATAGAGGATGCCGAGCGCGAGCAGAAACTGCACTCGGATCAGTGTGAGGATCACGGGATCTTGGACAGACGCGCGCCCAGCTTCCGAAAGCAGGGTATTCCCCTCGGGCAGCACAGCACGCAGCCTGCGCACGCGCGGCAAGATGAACACGAATCCGATCCCGAACGCGAACACGATGGCCAGCAGCGACGCGAGGAGCCACGCTTGTTTCATGCTTTCGGTGATGGAAGCGAAATAAACGCCGCTGAGGATCAGAAGCAGGAGGCCCGGCCCGGAAATGGGCAGCGAGAGTCTGTAGATGCGAAGCCAGGCGCGGACTTCCTCCGCGTTGGTCGAGCGGCGCAGCAGAGAGGAGGCGACCCATTCGAGTCCGTAGCCAATAAACAGGCCGACCATCCCCACAAGATGAAAGAAGACTGCGATGGTAAAGCGTGTCATAGCGGACATAGTGTACAGCGGACCCGTTCGCGGATACGCCCACAAATCTTGCCGTTTGGAGCGCGGCGGCTCGCCAGCTATCACAGATTTAGCGGGTTTTTCTGCAAGGTCCTGGTAAGTCGTGCCAAATCAATTTTCCGACGACTTTGGCCTTAACTTCCGGATTGGCGACCAACCACTTGGTGGCGAGCCGTCACTGGGGCTGTAAGTGCTATCGGGATTTTCGCCAGTTTCCCAATTAGGATGCGCATGAACCACATACCCGAGTTGGCTTCATCAACGCCGTGCAAATGCGTAAATAAATCCTGCAACGTAGAGCAACGTGGCCGTCGAGACCCCGATCAAAGGATCCTTAAACCAGAAGACTCGGGCTAGGACAACGTACCCCACAAGCACGAGTAATCCAAGCCCCGACAGGAAATACGACCTCCGCAGCACTTCCCATTGGTACACGGTCAGGTAACCATAAATTAGGCCGAACAACATCAAGCCCATGCTGTGACTGACGTTGAACCCGACCCAGGCCTTCCACATCGTCGTACCACTCGAGATACGTGGCACAACGCGCTTCATCGCCGTCTCCATTTGTCCTTCGACAGGAGTGAGTTGGTCCGTGAAGAACGTGTACGCGAGATGCACGCTGCCGAAGAACAAGATGATTGCAGCACAAGCGGCAATCAGGATTCGCGAGATCATAATTTTCGGCTCCGATTCCGATACCATAAAAACGTTTATTCCGCGGGCGTCATGGACGACTTGGCTGGCGGACGATGCCGTTCATCAGTCGACGGTTGTGAGATGCAGTGCGAGACTTTCGTGCGCGCTTGAAGCAGGTTCTCGATCTCAACCAAGCAGCCACAGTTGCTTCTTTTGCCGCATCAGTCTGAGCTGGCAGAATCAACGAGAAAAGAACGAGCACAAATAATGCTGAATGCACGGCTCATGCAATTACCCATCATACGCCACAAGAATGATAGCTGTTGCAAACAGGCGATAGCACTCACGAGTTGGGGAGCGGTCCGGATTCTGGTCGTGTCACGAGCAACTCGGAAGTAGTGCCCGGTTTGCGTAGCGCAAAAACAGGCATTGGGAGGAACTGCATTATGACGCAACTTATTTTGAGCGGCCGGACCTTGAAAAAGTGGAGCCGAGGGCGGGACTTGAACCCGCGACCTGCCGATTACGAAATGGATATTTTGACTCTATTCCCTTTGCTCTCAGCCTTTCTTGTTCTCCCTGAGTCTCCCTCTTTCGCCCCCTTTCGCTAAGGATCTTGCACCGCAATTTGCACCGCTTTATGATATAGGTCTGCATATGAAAGGCCAGTTTTCAACGCGGGAAGCGGCCGGAAAATTGGGCGTCACAATCCTTACCCTGCAGCGCCACGTTTCGGCTAAAACCGTCGAGGCTCCTCCTCTGGTAACGGTGGGCGGGGTAAAGGTTCGCCTATGGTCAGAGCACGACATTCACAAAGCTAGAAAGGTCTTAGCTGCCACTCGGCCCGGAAGGAAGAAAAAACAGTAGACCGGGACAACTCCAGCAACAAACCTTCCCTAGTCGTTGCGTGCCGCACAATGCCTTCGAGTTTGCTACTAGGGACTGCTTTCTATTTGGAGGGGATTTGTGAAAAGAAATTCGGAACGGGAGATACTTAGGGTTTTCTCTTCCCATCTGGCGAATATGGAGAGCCTGATAGAACACTACGGCCAAGTGCTTTCGGTGGTTCAAGATCTTCACAGAGCTGCAAACCGATCAACACGTTTGCCGGAAAGTTTAATTGTTCAAGAGGTGGCGGATTCAACCAAGAACCTGCGACAAGAGGTGGATTCCCTTCTCAAAACCAAAAACTCAGCCCGCCGGGCTCGAAGCAGGAACTAAAGCGCGCCACTGAAGTACAATCAGGTTCCCACCTCTGCCGGGGAGACCGGCATGGAAATCGCAATCGAGTCCAGCGACGAACTTGAACAGCTACGCACCCGCTTGCGCAAAATGACCGACGCTCAGTTAGTGAGTTTCGGCAAAGCCGCTAGAAGTCTGTGCCGAGACCCGAGATGTCCCGACACGTTCAAGCGGCAGTTGGAAGAAGCGCGAGCGGAGTGGCGGCGCAGGCATCCAAAGGCGCAGTGATAATCTGTGCCAGGCGCAAGCCCGAGGAGCGGCTTCCCCGGCTTACCTTGGAGGACCTGACACAAATCAGTACGGGATGGGTGCGCACCTTCCCAAGATTTACCGTCCCGTACTTTCAACCACTTCAACCACTTCAGCCACTTTGCAGTAAGCTCGGGTTTCGATCAATGCACTGGAGGTGAAATTTTGGTGAACTGCCGCCGGAGTGAACGCGGTGAGTCAGACAGACTTCATTCTGGAGTGCATAGACAGGAAGTGGTTTCGAGTTAACCGTGAGCACGGGAGTGCTCAGTTGTAATGCCCTCATTAGTCGCATGTCTTCGGAAAAATCGTTTGTCACAATCCTCGCAGCGATACGGTCGCAAGAGAAGAAGCGGGAGAATGGTCCGCTCCAAGAAGTTCTTCCTGTGCGAAGCTCGCACATTCGTACTATGACACTTCGGGCATCGTCCTGTTCGCCTCATAAGACAGAGTTGTATCTTGTGCCCGAGCGAAGAAAAAGTGCAGGAAAAATGGCTAATTGCTTGGGAAGCCAACCAGGACCCCTTATCACAACGGCTCAGGGCAATTGCACGTTGCTCCGGACCAGTCTCACTCGACAACCTGCTGCATATCGATCAACGTCGGACTCGCTTGGCGAGTTCCGGTCGGATGAATGCGCCGCTCTGTTCCTCGGCAGGCGTCTTAGGGTCTGGCAGAAAGTGCCACCAGAAAGACACGCGTTCCTGGTCGGCGACAATCACTTCACCTATGCTTGGGTACTTCATGGTCGGGCCTTTGCTTCTGAGGCAAAAATCCCGAGGTCTGACCGTCGCAGAGGCTACTGCCCCGTCGATTCGGCGTAAGTGATAAATCAAACGGGGTGATGTGACGCCTTGGCACTTTGCACGAGTCGGACCGGGTGGACCTGCCACAAATAGCTCGGGACGAGGCATCTCCCACCGAGACTCCCCGTCCCGCACTTAGATTACCTGAGGGCAATTCAATTTTAAATTCTCGTGAGCAGAACAGGGCAACTTCACTCGACAACCTGCCGCGTATCAATCAACGCGGTGAGGTCGAGGCCGACAACGTCCACCTGGAGTTTGACTACATTCTCATCCTGAATCACGGCGCGGACGACAGCATCCTCGATTTTGCCGTGATGCAGATTGACGCGGACTTTGTCGCCGACTTTGAACTCGCGCTTTGGTTCCCTGGCTGGCATAGCACAAACAAAAGGGAGGCTGCCACTTGGCAGCCTCCCTTTCTACTTTAGATGACAG
>Ga0207826_1000431_pt1 | contig 12016 bp, 11 predicted proteins | sample LuqExpMetageno80_FD_187837 | JGI IMG/M metagenome (GOLD analysis project Ga0207826, IMG submission 187837) | Tropical forest soil microbial communities from Luquillo Experimental Forest, Puerto Rico - Sample 80 (SPAdes) | ecosystem: Environmental > Terrestrial > Soil > Tropical forest ... | reverse complement strand
AGAGCCGTCGCTCAATCGGCGCAGGAGACAGGCTGGAAGCCTATCCTACCTTGCTCCTTGGCCTCGACGACGCTGACCGGGCGATTTCAAGTAGCCCGCAATGAGCTCGTCGATTCTTAAAGCGTGTGGTCTTTTGCCCTTTAGCACGAAGTTGGAATCCCTTGCGCGATTTTCACGGAATGCGGAACAGCGCCCGCAACGAACCCGAGACAATCCACAGCACCCTGCGGTTTGCCCGGCAGCGCGATGACGAGGGACTGGTCAACGATCGCTCCGAGACAGCGGGACAAAATTGCATTTGGGGTAAGTTTCATCGATCCCCCGCGCATCACTTCGCCGAAACCTGGTAATTCGACGCGCATAATCGCTCGGATCGCCTCCGGCGTCACGTCCCGAGGCGCGGCTCCCGTTCCGCCTGTCGTAAGAATGAGGCCGCAGCCTTGCACTGAGAGTGATCGGATCGCGTCCTGAATCCGGGCGATGTCGTCGGGAACAATTGCTTCAGCGATAACTTGCCAACCATACTGGAGCGCCGCTTTCTTTACGGCCGGCCCGCCCAAGTCGTTATAGAGGCCATCTGAGGCGCGATCGGAAATTGTGATCACACCGACTGTAGTCTGGTTCATAGAGCTTTTTTAGTTTTGGATGTGAGGCGAAGACCAGAGATTACCATCGATTTGTCGATCGCTTTGCACATATCGTAAATTGTTAGCGCAGCGATACTTGCTCCTGTCAGAGCCTCCATTTCGACTCCAGTCTGCGCGGTAGTGGTGACCTGGCACTCGATTCTTATGCCGTCAGGCCGGTTCTCGAATTCGACCTGCGTGTGTTGCACAGGGAGCGAATGACAGAGAGGAATCAACTCGTCCGTGCGCTTGACCGCTTGGATAGCCGCAATGCGAGCCGTAGCAAATACGTTCCCTTTCGCCACTTGGTTTGCTTCAATTTTTGATACCGTTTCCGGCCGCAGTGCGATTGTGGCTTCCGCCGTGGCCCATCGCCTGAATACCGGCTTGGCCGATACGTCAACCATTCTCGCGGAGCCGTCATCGGCAATATGGGAGAGCTTGTCCGCCATCGATCACCCTCCAATGGCAACCATCTTGCGGCCCGGTTGGTAATTGTAACGGAAGTCGTGTTGTTGAGGCTTGCGCTCGACCACCTGCAGGAAAAAATCGCGAAGTTGTTCGTCGTCGGCCCCCTGACGCATCGGCGTTTTGATATCGAACTCCAGATGGCTACCCAGACACGGTCGAAGCTTTCCGTCGCAAGTGAGCCTGAGTTTGTTGCAGCTCTCACAAAAGTGCAAATTTGTCATCGCACCGATGAATCCTATACGCTGCCGGGAGTCTTGAAATCGGTAATACGACGCCGGACCGTTTGTTCGAAACTCCGGTTCTGGAATTAAAGGTCCAAATTCTGCCTCAATTTGGCGTTGTGTCTCACCGATCGACAAAAAATTCTGCTCGGTCAGGACATCCGTTGTGCTTACAGGCATCAGCTCAATAAACCGGAGCAGCAAATCTTCATCCCGCGCGAATCTTATGAGGTCGCCTATATCTTCTTCGTTCCGCCCGCGCATCAACACCGCGTTTAGTTTCACTTTTTCGAAGCTGGCCGCTTTTGCTGCTGCGATACCATCCAGGGTTTGGTAAAGAAAATCGCGCCCCGTTATTGAGCAATATCTTTCCGGATCCAGTGTATCGAGGGAAATGTTCGCTGTTCTAACGCGAATTTTAACTAAGGCACTTGCGAGGGTCTCGCCGCCTTCAACGGGTTTTGCCAGGAGCGAACCATTGGTCGAAAGGCCAATGTCGGTGATCCGGCTTAACTCGCTGAGTTGCCGGAAGAGTGTCAGGACGTTGCGACGGGTCAAAGGCTCGCCCCCGGTGATACGGATTTTAGTAACTCCGAGGTCCGACGCAATCCGTACAAGACGGGTTATTTCGTCGTAGTTCAAAATCTCGGAGCGTGGCAACCATTCCTGCAGCTCTTGTGGCATGCAGTACAGACAGCGCTCATTGCACCTGTCGGTGATCGATACCCTCAAATAACTAACTTGATGACCAAATCGATCTTCCATGCCGGACAAACTACGCATCGCAACACTTCGCGCAAGGCGTTAGCTCCCTGAGACTTCCGGCTCCGGCGAAGGCTTAAGCTCGTTGAAGAGAGCTCCTGTCTCGCGTAAAGTGCCGACAACCGAGGTGTTTACGTATGTATTACAAACTGTGTGGGGGATTTGTGGGGCTTTTCGTACTTTTCCTCAGCGGCTGTTCCACTGTCGAAAGCCGCATTCAATCAAATCCGCAAGTTTACGGTTCACTTTCCCCCGCAGGTCAGGCGCTGGTTCGCCAGGGCAGGATCAGGGAAGGTCTGCCGAAAGCCGCTGTTTACCTGGCCTGGGGCAGTCCCGATCGGATTCGTTCCGGGGTTCGGTCAGGCCAAACGTTCGAAGCTTGGACCTACACCACCTTGCGCAGCGAGTTTGTGCCCGATTATAATTACTATCCGGGCGCCTATGGATTCGGCTATTTTCGGGGAGGCCTTTGGCGGCACAATCACTTTTTCTATTCCTTTGGCCCTTATCCTTACCCGTTCGATCCGTATCCTGACGTTGTTTCCTATGAGGTACCCTACAAGACTGTCTTTTTCGAATCAGGTCGTTGCACAGGATGGGAGTATCTGCGCTATTGAGAAAGGCCTGGCGTTCGCCGATATTTCTTTGACTTGACCTATTATGGCTTATCGCGCATTTAGCGAGTTCGTTTGGGCACTAGAACGTGCTGGCGAATTGATTCGCATCACCGAGTCGGTGGCGACTGAGTTGGAGATTACCGAATTGGCAGATCGCCAGATGAAGGCGCCGCGTGGCGGAAAGGCTCTCCTCTTCGAGAAACCGACGATCAATGGGAAGCCTTCTCAATTTCCATTGGCAATCAATACCATGGGATCCGAACGACGGATGGCGCTCGCGATCGGGTTGGAATCAGTCGATGAGCTGACACATCAGATGCAGCTCATCCTGAAGGCCAAACCACCTAAGTCGATGCGCGAAGGCTGGACACTCCTAAAACAAGGCATCGACCTTCTTCACGCGCGTCCCAAACAGGTCTCAGATGGCCCGTGCAAGGAAGAAGTTCACCGTTTCGCGAAGGGCGACGACTTTTCGTTGAATGATCTTCCTGTTCTCTTTTGCTGGCCGAAAGATGGTGGACGCTTTATCACGCTGCCGATGGTTTACACGGCAGATCCAGACTCCGGTGAGCGAAACGTTGGGATGTATCGGATGCAAATTTTCGATGGCCAGACAACCGCAATGCACTGGCAGGTGCACAAGGTCGGCGCTCGGCACGGCCGCCGTTATTACGAGAAGAACGAGCGAATGCCGATAGCGGTTTGTCTTGGGGGGGACCCTGCATACACATTCGCGGCTACCGCCCCGCTGCCCGACGGCCTGGACGAGGTGCTTTTCGCGGGTTTTGTGCGCAAGAAATCGGTCGAGCTCGTCCGATGCGAGACCGTGGATTTAGCGGTGCCTGCCGACGTCGATTTCGTCCTGGAAGGATATGTACAGCCCGGTGAGTTTCGTGATGAGGGGCCGTTTGGTGATCATACGGGCTTTTATACCCCGGTTGATAGGTACCCGGTGTTTCATCTTACCGCGATCACCCATCGCAAGGCGGCGATTTACCCCGCTACCATCGTTGGAGTGCCTCCAATGGAAGATTTTTATCTCGGAGACGCCAGTGTCCGGATCTTTCTGCCTGTTTTCAAAATGAATTTTCCAGAAATCGCCGATATGGCGCTGCCGGCTGAGGGTGTTTTCCACAATCTCGTTTTTGTCAGCATCCGGAAACAATATCCCTACCAGGCGTACAAGATAATGCACGGGTTGTGGGGCATGGGACAGATGATGTTTTCCAAGTACATCGTAGTCGTGGATGCCGACTGCGACGTGCACAACACGAGCGAAGTATTGTTCCGACTCTGCGCCAATACGGATCCGCAGCGTGATACCACATTTATTAAGAACCCATCTGATAGTTTGGATCATGCACCCAGTATTCCCAATATCGGTTCGCACATGGGGTTCGACGCTACCAGGAAACTGCCGTCCGAAGGTTACCATCGCGACTGGCCCGAGTTGGTGCGTATGGACGAGCGAGTGCGTGCGAAGATCGATGCTTTGAAAATTAATGAAATCGAACGAACTGTTTGAACCCTTCTCTGAAAAAGGCAGCGGAATTCTCCGGCGTGTGTCCGTTTAGCGCTATTGGGCGGATAGCCGTCGAATAGCGCTAAACGGACGCAATCCTTAGGGATTTGTGAGCGATGCAGGCTCCACTCTTTCCAGCACCGCGACTGTTTCGATCTCTGCGGTCTGCGGAAACATGTCGAAAGGCTGAATTGCGATTACACGGAATCGTTTTTTCAGCCGAGATAAATCCCGGGCGAGCGTGGCCGGGTTGCATGAAACATAGATCAGTCGGTTCGAAGGCTTCCTAGCCAGCGCATCAGTCACCCGTTCCTCAACCCCGTCGGCAGAAGGATCGAGAATGAGCGTGTTGGGGTCATGCTTATCAAGGACAGATGCAATAGCTTCAGAGACATCATCGCAGATGTATTCCTCGTTTTGACTCGCCGCTTTCCGGGCCGTGGCGATTGCTGGTTCGTTCCAATCGAGACCAATGACGTTCCGAAATCGATCAGCCAAAGCGTGTCCGAAAAAACCGGAACCGCAATACGCATCGACTAACACCTCTCCGGTTACATGACCGGCGAGATATTGCAGTAGCGCCGTGGCGATGAATTCGTTTGTCTGTGTAAATGTCCGCGGAACGCCTATGCTGCCCAGCGTTCGGTGTTGACCGTCGCGAAGACCTTTAGCGCGCAGCTCTTTCAACTCTTCGTTTACCGCCGGACTGGCGATGGCGCAGTATCCTACGTCGACAACATTGCGGCTATTCTTTGCAAAAAAGCCAATCCTGCCTTGCATCGCGTGAACCGTGATCCGGTTTCGGAATGCATATGGATTGGCACAAGGCAGGGTGGGTGATACTTCGACATCCGTAATTCGCCCAATTCTTTCCAAGAGCTTCTTCACTTGGCGGCGCTTCAATTCCAGCTGATGATCGTAAGCGACATGCTGGTAATCGCATCCCCCGCATCGGCCAAAATAGGGACAGACCGGCTCGGTACGGTGGACCGACCGCAGGACAATTTTCTTGAGCTGCGCGCGATCAAAGCCGCTCCTGTGCTCGATCAGTTCAGCTTCGACCCGTTCTCCGTCAATAGTAAACGGCACAAAAACGATTTTCCCCTCCACCCGACCGACGCCTGCGCCTCCGAATGCGACGTCATGGATGTCCAGTTCCACAACCGGGCGTGTTGCGAGATACGATCGCGAACGTTTCACAGCAGGAAGCCTACTTGGAAAAGTTGTTGGCCGGAACCAATATTAAAGTTTTGGGTCTTGCGTTTTGCGTTTTGAGTTTTGCGTGCGGCGGGGAATCGTTCGGTCGCCAGACTCAAAACCCAAAACTCAAAACCCAAGACTCAAAGTGGATGGTCCTTGAAAAAGTCTGGCTTCGTGCGAAACGGAAGGGTCAATTATGATCGAAACGACCCTCGTACTGCTTAAGCCGGATTGCTTTGCCGATCGCCATTGCGGCAATGTGATTAGTCGATTTGAGGCAGCCGGCTTAGAGATTGTTGGCTGCAAGATGATGCTACTTGCGGATGATGAACTCGCCGAACACTATGCCCACGTCCTGGATAGGCCCTTTTATCCAGGGCTGAAATCTTTCATGCAATCCAGCCCGGTTATCGCCTTGGCATTGTCCGGTGAAAATTCCGTGGCGCTCGTCCGCGATCTCATGGGTCCGACCGATTCTCGGAAAGCCGCGAAGGGAACAATCCGAGGCGACTTCGGCAGGGATGTTATGTACAACGTGGTTCATGGATCCGACAGCCCGGAAAACGCTGCCGTCGAGTTGAAGCGCTTCTTTGCCGATAACGAGCTTTTTGAAGTCAGCCTTAAGCGTTGAATTGCGCGCTTTGGCCAGGTTGGGTCGCAGGTATGCGAGACGGTACATTAGCTGCAATCGTTTTTGATTTCGATGGACTGATCGTCGATACCGAAACCCCTGGCTTCATCAGTTGGCAGGAGGTGTATCAGGAATTTGACGCAGCGCTAGTCATCGATGATTGGAGACATGCGACTGGGTACGTCGGTGGATTCGAGCCCGGGATTCACCTGGAGCACTTACTTGGCCGCAGGCTCGATTGGTCGCAGATCATCCCGAAGCGAGAAGCCCGAAACTGGGAATTGACTCTTCAGGCGAGCACCCTGCCTGGGATCGAAGCGCTTCTGCGAAGCGCCAAGGAACGTCAGTTACGTATCGGTGTTGCGAGCAACTCCGGAAATGGCTGGGTCGAAGGAGGGCTGCAGCGTCTAGGCCTCCGCGGATACGTCGACGCGGTCGTCACGCGCGACATGGTGATCAATCCCAAACCTGCCCCCGACATCTATCTCAAAACCGTGCAAACGTTATTTGTAGAACCGCGCTTTGCCGTGGCGCTGGAGGATTCCGAGCCGGGGTGCCGAGCTGCGAAGCAAGCGGGGCTGAAAGCTGTGGCCATTCCGAACCGGTTTAGTGAGCGCCAAGACCTGACGGTTGCCGACCTCGTAGTGAGGAGCGCCGAAGAATTGGACTTGGATCGGTTGGCGGCGTTGGCGGGTTCTTGACTTCATCCCGGCACCTGATGCTCCCGCTCAATACTGTTTGCCTATGAAACTGCGAGCCTGTATCTAAAAAGTGCAATTCGCCGACGCCTTAATGAAACTACCCGAGCTTCGCGGAATTCTGCAGTATGTCACGCGTTTCAGGGACAAGATCTTCGTCATCGCAATTGACGGCGGGATTCTTGGTTCAGAGAACTTCTCGAATATACTCCTCGACATAGCTGTCCTCCGGTCTCTGAGTATAAAAGTTGTTCTGGTTCATGGTGCCGGTCTGCAGATTGAACAAGCGGCCCGTGAGCAGGGGATCAACATCTCGAATTCGGATGGTACAGGAGTGGTTGACGAAGCGACCCTGCAGCTTTCAATTGACGTCGCGATCCGGTTGACCAACCAGATCATGGGAGGTCTGACGCAGGTTGATCTCCGCGCAGCCTATGCAAACTGTATTGTCGCGCATCCGTTCGGCATTGTTCACGGAGTCGATTTCCAATTTTCCGGCAAGGTCGAACGCGTCGATGCGAAACTTTTAGAGCTTTTCCTGAGCCAGGAGATCGTCCCGGTGATACCTCCGCTCGGATTCGATGGAGAAGGCGGAACGTTTCGAGTAAACTCGGACCTGGTGGCTCTCGAGGTTTCCGAGGCATTGCATGCTGCAAAGTTGATCTACCTCTCACCATTCGATGGGCTTGTCCTGGATGATCAGCGGATAGGCCATCTCGTTGCCCCCGAGTTGGAAGAACTTCTCAAAAAAATTAAGGCGCACCTTCCGCAAGGTCTTTTTTCAAAGCTCGAGCATGCTGTACAGGCATGTCGATTCGGAATTCCCCGCGTCCACCTTTTAAATGGGAACGTGAACGAGGCGCTTCTTGCTGAGATCTTCAGCAACGGCGGTGTCGGGACGATGGTTTACTCAAATGAGTACGAACAAATCCGACGGTTATACAAAAAGGATATTCGGGCTGTTACGTCGCTAATCCAACAGTCAATCCGAAGCGAGGAGCTCGTTCAACGGACGCGCGCCGAGATATTGGCTGATATCGATGATTATTGGGTTCTCGAAATCGATCGGCACATCGTTGGGTGCGTCGCCATGTATCCGTATCCGGAACAAAAATTGGCGGAATTGGCGTGCCTCTACGTTAGTCGATCCAGTGAAAATCAGGGATTGGGGCGCAAGTTAATGTCTTTTGTGGAGAACCTCGCGCGGCAGCGGGGATTTTCGAAACTGATCGCACTTTCAACACAGGCCTTTGTTTACCTCCAACAAAAAGGCGGGTTCGTCGAAGCAGGCCCCGAGATTTTGCCTCCCGGTCGGCGCGCCAGATACGAAGCCAGCGGACGAAACTCGCGGATTCTGGTCAAGGATCTGGCGCCGGTACCGGTGCAAGTCGCCGCGATGAGTCATTGAGCGCGTTTGCGATGCTTAATTCAGCTGTTCATCCAGCGCACCTCTGGCTTGATGGGACCTTGCTACTGACCTATTTTTTTGGAATCGTCGGCATTGGTCTTTGGGCAGGTAGAAGAAATAGGAACCTGACCGAGTTCGCACTGGGTGGACGATCAATCCCCTGGTGGGCGGTGCTCGCTTCCATTATCGCCGCTGAAACCAGCGCGGCGACTTTCCTCGGAACGCCGGCGGAGGGATTCAAGACGCGGAGTTTTATCTACGCCCAGTTAACTATCGGTACGATCCTGGCTCGGATCCTCATCGCGTTCACGTTTATTCGGCCGTACTATCGATACGGCGTACAGAGCATATATGAGTTCCTGCAAATCCGTTTCGGCCCTTGGACGAAGAATGTCGCAAGCGGTATTTTTATTTTTACGCGGGTTCTTGGCATCGGCGTCCGCCTGTATCTCGGAGGGGTTATTATTAAGGTCATTTGGCAATACCTTTTTCCGAGCATCAGCATCAATATCTGGATCTATTTCTGGGGAATTTTATTCGTTACCTTGCTGACGACACTGTACACGGCGATCGGCGGGATAAAGGCGGTCGTTTGGACCGATTTTATTCAAGCAAGCCTGATGTTGGGATCCATGATCTTTGCGGCGTGGTTGTTAGTTCACCACATTCCCGGGGGACTGGAGACAGTAAAGGAGAGGTTAGGCGGATTCCCCACGTTCTTCCAGACAGGTCTCGAAAATGGCCAGGGATTTTGGGGCGGTCTCAAAAAATTGCTAGAAGAACCTTACACCCTTTTTTCGGCTTTCATCGCTTCAACGTTTCTTACGATGGCCACTCACGGCACAGACCAAGACAACGTTCAGCGGATGCTAACCGCGAAGGATTTCAAAAAGTCCAGACTTTCTCTGATATTGAGTGGCTTGGCGGATCTGCCGATAGCATTTGGATTTTTGTTAGTTGGTATTTTACTGTCGGTTTACTACCAGGTTGTGCCGGATCACCACCTGCCGGAGGCTGACAATGAGATATTTGCCTATTATATCGTTACCCAGATGCCGGTTGGTATTCGTGGGTTGATTGTTGCCGGCGTCTTCGCCACGATGATGGGCTCGACCTCGGCGGCGCTAAATGCGTTAGCGACCAGCTTTACCAAAGATTTTTATCTACCCTATTTCAAACAGCAGGAATCCGGCAGATCAGCTATTTATGCGGCTCGAGCGGCCACGGTCGTCTTTGGCGTCCTGATGGTGATCGTTGCCACACTCGCAGCATACGCGGTATTGCAGGATTCCAAGCTCACCATCATTCCGCTGGCGTTACAAAGTTTTGGGTATGCTTATGGTTCGCTGCTGGCGGTATTCTTACTCGGCATGCTGACAAAGCGACGAGGACGCGACGAGACGAATGTGCTTGGAATGATCCTAGGCGTGGCTTCCGTGTTAGTCTTATGCAAGGTTAAATTGCCGGCGATCAACCTGCGAGAGTTAGCTTTGTCAGGCCATTTGCGGGCGGAGGATTGGGCGTTCGGGGGTTGGCTACCAGATTGGTGGCCGGTGATTGCGTTTCCGTGGTGGGTCTTGGTCGGATGCCTGGTCTGTTTCGCAGTTAGTGTCGTATTTCCTACTCCAGGCAAGCGGGTTGAGACGGCCGAACGACATGTTGCACGGTCCGACGATCAAGTAAAATCGCCTGTGAGCGGGTAGTTGGCCTTACGTCAAGCAGAAGATGAATTTAGCAGGAAATTTATTTGGCCGATTCCCGGGACTTTTTGCTTGCTGACCCCAGTGCCTAATTCTAGACTGATCTTCGCTCGACGGGAACGAGGCGGGTGCATGTGAATAACTTGTGGATAAACTATGTTGAGCAGGCGCATCGAGTCGCGGCACAATGTAACGAGTCACGGAGGGTGTAAAACTTTGGTCGATCGATTCAGGGTACTCCTCAAAGACACGCTGACAATATAAGTAACTGAAAAATAACGGTTTAAATAGTTCCTATCGCAGGTGACCCCCGGAATCCTACAACAACAACTGATGTGCCATTCGTCGTTGCGTCATGCCTGGGAAATACGCAGTTATCGCGACCGAACGGCAATAAGGGCGTGTGGATAAATCACTTATGGAAGAGAGCTACCGCAGAATCTGGGATGAGATAGCCTCTAGCATCCAGCCACATGTGAGCGTTGACGCTTTCCAAAGGTGGTTCGCGGCGATCGAATTAATCCAGGCGGACGAGATAGCGCTTACTTTCCAAGTACCGAATACGATCTACCAACTCTGGATCGAGAGCAATTACCTGAACCTAGTGCAATCCGCGACGCTGTCGGTTCTTGGCAGCCCAAGAGATATCAAGTTTCGCGTAGTGGACAACGGGAAAGCAAATGCGCTAGCTGAATCTCGGGTAGAACAGTCCAGCGAACCGCCTCAGGCAAGGATTCAGGAGAAGGAGTCTGAGGTGGCGAGTAACCACGGAATGAATCCGCGGAACAGCTTCGAGACGTTCGTCGTTGGTTCGAATAACCAGTTCGCCCACGCTGCCGCGCTGGCGGTCGCGCAGTCGCCTGCAAAAACCTATAATCCGTTGTTCATCTACGGCGGAGTGGGCTTGGGCAAGACCCATTTGATGCAGGCGATCGGTCAACAGGTCATGGACCGGAAGAAAAACTTCAAGGTGATGTATCTTTCCAGCGAGAAGTTCACGAACGAGTTCATCGACGCAATCCAGCACAATACGTTGGTGAAATTCCGCAAACGGTACCGGCAGTCTGACGTTTTGCTGATCGACGATATCCATTTTCTTGCTGGCAAAGAGCGTTCGCAAGAGGAGTTTTTCCATACCTTCAACACCTTGTTCGACGGCCGTAAGCAGATCGTTCTCTCGAGCGATCGCCCTGCCAGCGAGATAACAAACTTGGAGCAGCGCCTGGTATCCCGCTTCGAATGGGGCCTCACAGCCGAACTTCAGCCGCCGGATATTGAGACTAGGATGGCGATTTTGCGAAAAAAAGCTCAGGTGCTGCATGTCCAACTGGCGCAGGAGGTTCTTGAGTTTTTGGCGCAGCGTGTTCGGTCGAATGTTCGGCGTTTGGAGGGTGCGCTGATGCGGGTTGCTTCGTTTGTTTCCCTTAGCGGTCGTGAGATATCGCGCGAGACTGTCGAACAACTGCTGAGAGACATTCTGCAGGAAGAGGCGAAGAAAACCGTCACCATCGACCAGATCCAGAAAAAAGTCGCCGAACATTTCGATGTCCGTCTTGCGGATATGACCAGCAAGCGCCGGCCGGCAAATATCGCTTTCCCGCGGCAAGTGGCGATGTACCTCGCTCGCAATCATACGAAAGCTTCCCTGAATGAAATCGGAGACGCTTTTGGCGGCCGGGATCACGGGACGGTGTTACACGCCTGTAAAACCGTTTGCGCGCGAATGCAGAAGGAAGATCAGGTCCGTCAGTTAATTCTGTTGCTTGATACACAGCTGGAACGCTAAGAAACGACGATATCGTCGTTTAAAAACCGCGATATCGGCGTTCCTCTTGACCTTCTCGGGAAATTTCTCTAATCACCGAAGGAATGCGCTCAGCCACCTTCGGATTTGTTCGTTAGCCTGAGTGGAGATTCCCTGGTCGCCTCGCTTCCAGCGACTTGCGGAGATTTCCGGCGCGTGATTTGATATCCCCACACCATGAAATTCAGCGTCAGTAAGGATAAGTTGCTCGAAGGTCTTTCTACCGTTCAAAATGTGGTCAGCACCCGCACAACTCTTCCGATCTTGTCTAACGTGTTGTTGCAAGCGAGCGATGCAGAGATTCGGCTGACCACCACTGATCTCGATGTCGGTGTTCGCGGGAGTGTGGAAGCCCA
>Ga0207826_1000429_pt1 | contig 12066 bp, 12 predicted proteins | sample LuqExpMetageno80_FD_187837 | JGI IMG/M metagenome (GOLD analysis project Ga0207826, IMG submission 187837) | Tropical forest soil microbial communities from Luquillo Experimental Forest, Puerto Rico - Sample 80 (SPAdes) | ecosystem: Environmental > Terrestrial > Soil > Tropical forest ... | reverse complement strand
TGATCTGGCACAAGACAGTTTTAATGTGACGGAAGACGGCCAGCCGCAGGCAATTAAGTTTTTTGCGCACCACAGCGACGTGGTGCTGAACGTGGGCGTGCTGCTCGATACAGGCACGCACATGTCGTCGATTCTGGACGAGGAGGGGCAGGCCTCGTCGATGTTCTTGCGGCATGTAGTGCGGCCGACGGACCTGGGGTTCGTCGTCAGTTACGCCGCGACCGTGGACACGCTGCAGTTGCCGACGTCAGACATGGGGCTGCTGCGAGAGGCAGTGCGCTCGATCCCGAGTGGGGGAGGGGAAGTGGGGCCGGCGGCCGAGGGCACAGGTTCGGTGCCGAATATTGGCGTCTCGGCCGGAGGGACGGTGGGGATCAACGGCAAACCAGTGAACATGAGTCGTGAAGCTCATTTGTATGACGCGATCCGTTTTTCGACGCTGCACTATCTAGCCGGAGAAGTGGGACGCAAGGCGGTAGTCATCGTGGCGCTCTCCGGAGATGCACGGAGCGAGTCTACGATGGAGGAGGCGTTGGAGGCGCTGCTCGAGCACGACGTGATCGCTTATGTGCTGCAGATTTACGATGCGCCTCGTGCGAGAGATCGGTGCGACGTCGTACACACCTATGCGAAAGACGAGCACGGCGAATACCTGCTGAAGAAGCTAGCTGAAGCGACAGGTGGACGCATGCTTGAGGTACGGGGAATGGACCGCATCGAAGACGCACTGGAAGAGATCTCCGAGGAATTGCACCACCAGTACAGCCTGGGCTATTACCCGGAAAACAAGAATTGGGACGGCAAGTTTCGCAAGATTCAGATTGCCTCGGCGGAGAAGGGGTACAGGGTGTATGCGCGGAAAGGGTATTACGCAAAACGGGTGGAAGGGAAAGTGGCGGCGACGCCGTAGTCGATGCTTGAGATTTGGTTGGAGCCGGCTTTCTGCCAAGCTGGCGGCGTAGTTCGCAACAAGATCGGGCGAGAAACGGGAAGGACAAGGGTCGCACGACCGGATTCTGGTTGCGGGGATGCGCAAGCTGCCGATTGCACCCGCCACCAGGTTCGAGATTCCAATCGTCGAAATGGTCGCTTAACCTCAGCGTTCCGTCGTTGCGAACGAGGAAAAACCCTTAAGGTGAGTAGAGACAACTCTACTTGGTTGATTCTTGACCGTCATTGTTTTCTGAGTCGTTGACCTTCTTGCCGGTGACGCCTTCCAGGCCCGTGAGAATGTGACGAGATTCGTTCTTGTCGCACTGCATGGCAAAGCCGCCCTTGGTCTCGTTACCTTTGCCATCATTTACAGACCATGTTAGGCCAACGAAATGCTTGTTGGACTTCGTGGGCGCCATCGCTGCAGCATTGAATCGAAATTTTGTTTCTTGACCGGCTTTCGACTGAAGTTATCCTCTTAAGAGCCGCAGTTCCGTTCCTGTCTACCGGAGGTGTCAAATGGCGACCCATTTCGTCCATACCTTTCTGTTTGCCTGTTCCGCATGTGGGCTTCCCCTGGCTATCACTCGAACAAGTGAGTCTACAAGCTGGGAATCCGTTGGGAACGGACCGATGCGCACGTACTGTGGCTACTGCGGTAAGGTATGCTACTGCTCGTCGGGCACAGCAAAGCGCCGGTATGTGGACGAGTGGCAACGCACTAAGGAAGCAAGCCAGAGTTAAACTAACGGTACGCTTTGTCGCGGTTAGAGAAAACGGATGGCTCCTACCAGCTTCTTGTGCCCATCACCAACCGCCTGCTTTGCTTTCGGCGTTTCCATCAACTGATGCATCAATCATCGAACGTTGCCTTCGACGGCCCACGCTAGCTGGTCCTGACTGGAAAGGTGACGCGGGTGCCGGAACCTCGCAGTTTAGACCGTAGCAGAAGTACATTCCTTCGCGTGCCAGCCAAGCAGAAGCCAGACGATCGACAATTCAAGGTCGGCGACAAAGGATAAATGAGCACGGACTGCTGAATCTGGGAATTTCTCGACCAGCGTCTCGAAGGAAAGACCCGCCCAGGCGGTTTTCGCTTGCTGATGCACAACCTGCAGCGAAGCACCTCGCGCATGGAATCGTAAAGCAATGCGCGCCAAACAAACGCGGTGATTTTCTTCCCCGCGACCTGCGGAACGCTGGTTTAAGGAGGAGAGGATTCGAAGAAGGCTTGCTGTTCCTCGAGGGCTGCAGGATAATTTTCGCTAGATGGACCTGACATGGCCAGCCCTCGATCATGAAATGCCCCTCATGCGGTGCTGAAAATCCCGCCCTTGCCGAACGCTGCTCCACGTGCGGCAAGGCACTTTCTTATCCTGAGGATAGTCAAACGCTCGAGGATATCGACCGCAAAACCGTATCGAAACAGGGAGAGAAGCCAGAGCGCACGAAAGCGCCACGGACGAACGTTGAAGGAGGAGCAGGGGCCCCCGGACGAGGCGGAGGCGGTGGCGGCACGAGACCGCTAAGCGAAAAGCGGGGAGATCCACAGGTCATAAGTAAAACGCCGTCCGGTGTCGGGCCGAACACACCCGGATCCCAGGACGTGGATGACGGAACCGTTTTCGGCGAGGAGCCGTCTGGCGCCCCGTCGTCCGAATCGCCGACGGGCTACGGTGAACGGTTGCCACTGAGCGTTAGCTTTTCCGGGATCCTGGAACCCGGAATGGATTTTGGGCCGAGATTTCGGATTGAAAAGCTTCTCGGCGAAGGCGGAATGGGAAAGGTGTACAAGGCCTTCGACAAAGAGCTAGGACGCACCGTTGCTCTCAAGACCCTGCAGCCAGAACTGATCAAGGACCCCAACGTTATTCTCCGATTTAAGCAAGAGCTTTTACTCGCCAGCAAGATTTCCCACAAAAATATCCTTCGCATTCACGACCTGAGTGAGTGGGAAGGTGTGAAGTTCATCACCATGGCGTTCATCGAAGGCAACGATCTAAGCCAACTGCTAAAGGAAGAAGGCCCTTTTCCGATCGACCGGTCTCTGAAGATTGCGCGCCAGTTGTGCGAAGCGCTCGACGCTGCGCATTCTGAGGGCGTCGTGCACCGAGACTTCAAGCCACATAACGTCTTGGTGGGGAAAAACGATCACATCTATGTCTCGGACTTTGGTCTGGCGACTTCCCTCGAAACTGCCAAATTAGGCATGACACGCACCGGGGCATTCGTGGGAACTCCGCGCTACATGTCACCCGAACAGGTAGAAGGCAAGCAGATCGACAGCCGCAGCGACCTTTATTCTTTTGGCTTGGTCTTCTACGAAATGGTCGCCGGAGAAGTGCCATTTGCAGGGGAATCGACCTGGCAGGTGATGTATCAGCGGGTAAAAGAGCAGCCTAGCGATATTAAGGTGGCTAACCCAGAGACCCCCGACAACGTTGCTCGGATCATCATGCATTGTCTCGAGAGAGAGCCTGCCGACCGGTATCAGAGCGCACGGGAGATTATCGCGGACATCGACGCTGGCCGCTCGCCGGAGATGTCGGTGACTTCGATGTATCGGACTCCTTCATCCGCAGGACGGTCGGTGCGAATTAGCCTCCCGGTCATCCGAAACCGTTGGTTGTATGCCGCAATAGCGGGGGTTCTTGTTCTGGCCGGACTGTTCTTTGCCATTCCCAAGGCAAGACATTGGCTGCTTCCAGGTCCCCGCGCCGAAACTCCCGAAACAAAGAGTGAGGGACGGGGATCAAAATCGCAGGCAAAGTTTGTTGCCGTCTTGCCGTTCAACGTGGCGGGAGACGAGTCGTCTCTCAGGTACGTAGCCGAGGGATTGGTGGAAGCCATCTCAGCGAGACTTTTCCAGATGAAGGATGTGCGCTTAACATCCGCCGCGGCCGCCGCTAAGGTTGACCCGAAGGCTTCACTTTCGCGCGTAGCAAAAGAGCTAGGTGCGAACCTGATTGTGCATGGAACGGTGCAGGGCTCTGGCCATAATCTTCGCGTTGCCATCAGTTTGGACGACGTGGCCGAAAACCGGCTGGTGTGGAGTCAAGAGTTTACCGGGGTGAGGGACGACTTGCTAATCCTCGAAGACCGCATATACGAACGCCTGGCGGAGGCACTGGCTCTGAAGCCGAGCAATGAGGAACTCGCGCGTGCTACAGCCCATCCCACCGAAAACATCGAAGCTTACGACCTCTACCTCAAGGGACGCGCAGCGATGCGCGGCCAACAAGCAATTAGTAATATCAATAAAGCGATCGGCTTGTACGAAGAAGCCTTGAGAAAAGACCCAAGCTTTGCCCTAGCCTACGCCGGCATAGCAGATGCGACGCTGCTTCTTTATGATGAAAAGAAAGACAGTCTCTTGGCACAAAAAGCGTTGGGGGCAGCGCAGCAGGCACAGCGGCTGAACGACAATCTACCCGAGGTCCACTTTTCGCTGGGGAAAGTTTACAACGCTTCCGGCAGAACGGCCGAAGCGATCATTGAGCTTAAGCGCGCCCTCGAACTAGCCCCCAACTCCGACGATGGATATCGGGCCCTCGGCAACGTGTATCTCGCGGTGGGACAAAAAGAGCAAGCGTTGCAGGCCTATCAGAAGGCGGTGGAAATAAATCCGTATTACTGGATTAACTATAATTCCATCGGCCAGGCATACTCTCAGCTCGGAGAATACGACAAGGCTTTGGTTGCCCTCCGCCATGTAATTGAGCTTGAGCCGCAGAACTCCTTTGGTTATTTGAACGTTGGCGTTGTCTATTTTCACGAGGGAAAATACGAAGAGAGTATCCCTTATTTCCAGAAGTCGCTCGAGATCCAGCCAGCTGATAAGACCTACTCGGATCTGGGTGCCGCATACTTCTACCTGAAACGCTACAACGACTCTGTTCCCATGTTTGAGAAGGCAATGCAGATGAGTCCGAATGAGGAGCAGTTCACGGGGAATCTCGCGGACGCCTATCGATGGTCGGGGCAGCGCCAAAAAGCCAATGCGACCTATGACAAAGCGATCGCCCTCGCCTATAAAGACCTTGCCGTAAATCCGCGCAATTCTGACACGATGGGGAGCCTGGCCCTGTATTACGCGAAAAAGGGTATGCCGGCAGAAGCCCTAAACTTCATACAGAGAGCGAGGTCAATCAACAAGGAAGATGTGAGCCTCGTATATACTGCAGCGGTAGTCGAGGCGTTGGCCAACCACCCCGACAATGCCCTCGAGCTCTTGCGCGAGGCGTTCAAACGGGGATATTCGGTGCAAGAGGCAAGCAGCGACCCAGAATTGAACAGTTTACGGAATCGCCCAGAGTTTGAGAAGCTCTTGGCGGAATTCGAGAAGGGCGGCTAGCCTGCTTGTCGCCGCAATCCACGCGATTTGATCCCCACCAGCAGACCCGTCAGGCCAATACTTAGAAGCAGCATCGATGCAGGTTCAGGAACAGGGAGAACAGTCTGAGCGAGGGTAATCTCAAATGGAGGGATAAAACTGCCACCACCAACATCGTCGAATTCCAGGCTGAAAACCGAGTCGGGACCCGTCGGAGTGAAGCCAGACGAGCCGGACGGTGCTGTGAACATGCACGCATCCGGAAAAGTAGCCGGTGGGGCGCCGAAAACTGTGCCTTCTACGGACTCGCAGGTGAGCGAACCTGCGGGTGTGAATGCGCTAGGGGGGAGGTTCACGTCCTCGTGGAAGAGCGTCGTCGTCTCTTCACCAAAACTACAACTGCCCTCGATAACTGTCCCGCCAATACAGTTCGTGAAGTCGACAGGACAACCGATTTCACTCGAGGTAATGGTGAAGGTCTCTGTCACCGATGTGATGAATTCGCTTCCACAGCTGCCGCCCCCGCCCATTTTTACCTTCGGGTCGTAGGAATCAGCGAACGCGGTGCTCGCGGCTACCAGGAGGATGAAGGCAGGCAGAAGCAAGCGCATGATCTTCATGAGGACACCCCCAACTTTCCTATTGTTGAGCATGCCAGGGCCCATACCTTGACGCTCCCGCTTCTCGGAACACGTCAATGTTTCAGCAACTTACAATAGGGGCGTGAGCTTCACACGCCAGAAGCGCAAATCTTTGCTCATCTCGCGGGCGAAAGTATGCAATAGTTTTCCCATCACCCGTCGCTGCTAGGGACCACTTCGCCCTACCCTGGCAAGGCCCCGCCGTCCCACCTTTCAAAGATGCAGCGAACAATTGCCTACAATCCGAGGAGGACAGACAGCCCAGCGCGCTGCAACCGGGCACAAGCTCTGCTAGTCGTCTGTCGAGTGGCTGTGTATCCTCGCCTTTGCCGCCCTGTGGAAAGGTCGAAGAGTTTTATAAGCGGTCGGGCGGAGGAACGGCGCGGCGGGCAAAGTTGCTATATCACGCTGCTCAGGCTCTCGCCACCCTTCGAGGGAATGACCGGTTGCGGCCCAGCCTCGCGGTCCAGTTGTGGGGAAAGTTTCAATCGTGAACGCTCGGGTAGGCTGGCGGGCGATCCACCAAAACACGGCGAGATTGAAAATCTTGTCGCCGAGATAATTGCGATCCATCAACAGTCACACGCTACGAATCGCGAATGAGAGTAAGATGTGGGCGCTGTGGGGGGCCACGAGCGAGGGCGACGCACTGGGATACTGAGCATTGTGGAGAAAATCGAATGAATCTGGCACGAAGAAGAGTCGGGATGCTTTTGGTGGGTTCTGTCTTGTTCGTCATTTCGGTTTGGCCGCAAACCAGGTCCACCGACCCCTTGGCGACCCCGGAAGAAGTGAAGAAGTTCCTTGAAAATGCCGAGCAGGACCTTTTTGACCTTGGCAAAAAGGCAAGCCGCGCGGGCTGGGTTCAGGAGAACTTTATTACCGTTGATACCGAGGGCATCGCCGCAGATGCCAATGAGGCCGCCAACACCGCGGCCACAAAGTACGCCAAGCAAGCCCATGGTTTTGACCACGTGCAACTCTCTCCGGAGCTCGCCCGGAAACGCCTTCTGCTCGAACTGGCCACCGGTTTCCCCGCTCCTGACGACCCAAAAGCCCAAAAAGAGCTCGCTCAAATCGAATCTTCCCTGGACGGAGACTATGGAAAAGGGAAGTGGTGCCCCGACGGTGATAAGAAGCCCTGCTTCGACGTGAACGCAGTTGAACGCTTAATGGCCAAGAGCCGCGATCCGGAGGAACTGAAACGTGCGTGGATTGGTTGGCATGCAGTTGGGGCTCCGATGCGTCAGCGCTATGCCCGCATGGTCGAACTCGGTGATCAGGGCGCCCGCCAACTGGGCTATACGGATGTCGGCGCTCTCTGGCGCTCGAACTACGATATGCCGCCAGACCAGTTTGCGAAAGAGATGGACCGTCTGTGGGACCAGCTTCGGCCCCTCTATCTTTCGCTGCACGCGTACGTGCGCGGCCAACTGGTGAAAAAATATGGCAAAGACATCGTTCCGCCCAATGGCCCCATTCCCGCGCACCTTCTCGGCAATATCTGGGCGCAGGAATGGAACAACGTTTACGACCTGATGGATTCCCCCAAGCCGCTCGAAAGCTATGACCTCAGCAAAATCCTCGTCGACCGAAAGACCGACCCCAAGGGTATGATCAAGTTCGGGGAAAATTTTTTTATTTCCCTTGGGTTCGCGCCTCTCCCCGGAACTTTTTGGGAGCGCTCTCTGTTTACCAAGCCGGTCGACCGCGATGTCGTTTGCCACGCCAGCGCCTGGGACCTCGATTCTAGAGACGACCTTCGCGTCAAGATGTGTATTGAGCCTACGGCGGAATATTTCCTCACCATTCACCACGAACTCGGTCACAACTTCTACCAGCGGGCTTACAACACCCAGCCGCCGCTGTTTCAGGGCGGCGCCAACGACGGCTTTCACGAAGCGGTTGGTGACACTATCGCGCTCTCGGTCACTCCCAAATATCTAAAGAAAATCGGGCTGATCGATACCGTGCCGCCTGCCTCCGGCGACACCGACTACCTACTCCAGCAAGCCCTCGAGAAAGTTGCTTTTCTCCCCTTCGGCCTTGTCATTGACAAATGGCGCTGGCAAGTCTTCTCAGGCCAGTTGAAGCCAGATCAGTACAACAGGGGGTGGTGGGAGCTACGCCTCAAATATCAAGGTGTCGCTCCGCCCGTAGCTCGGACCGAAGCGGATTTCGACCCCGGCGCCAAATATCACGTTCCCGGCAATGTGCCCTACGCCCGCTATTTCCTGGCATGCATCTACCAGTTTCAGTTCCAGCGCGCGCTCTGCCAAATCGCGGGCGAACAGGGCCCGCTTCATCACTGCTCCATCTACGGCAACAAAACAGCCGGCGCACGCCTGAACCAAATGCTCGCCCTCGGCCAAAGCAAGCCTTGGCCAGACACCCTCGAGGTCCTCACCGGTCAAAAGGAAATGGACGCCACCGCGCTGGCCGATTACTTTGCGCCTTTGAAAACCTGGCTCGATGAACAAAACAAAAAGAACAGCTATGCCGTCGGTTGGTAGTTGTAGGATGCGTTTGGCGGAAGTCGCTGGTTTTTGCGACCTATTTGGCACTCAGCGAGTCACACATCTCAAGCGCTTGTTCAAGTGTGAGCCAAGGCAGCCCTAGTTGTGCGTTGCCTTCGGGGGCGCGGCTACATGCGTTGCGAGAAACCTCTTAGTCACGAATCGTTTCGCTATGGCGTCATGAGTTACGCGAGTGAGGAAGGCACGCCGCGCGAGGTTCTGATGCAGCGCGAGATCCAGAAATTCCCCAGCAACACGCAGAAGTACATACGCAACCTGGAGCTGACTGCGAAGCGAACGAATAGCATCGCACCCACGATTCCGAGGGGCCGCCGATGGTGGCAAAGCAAGTCGTATTAGTACCCACTTCAGGCCCTGACCACGAGTTGCTTAGGTTCCGCCCAAAGAGCAACGGTTTTACGCGGAAGAGTCCAGTGCTACAGTGGGACATCAACGTTTTCTAAAACACGCAAATGTTTCTCAAAATAGCTATTTTCGTTTTGGTCGTAATTGTTACTCTTCTCGTCATCGCAGCTACAAAACCGAACTCTTTCCGGGTGGAACGGTCAATTACCATCCATGCTTCGCCAGAAAGAGTGTTCTCCTTTATTAATGACCTTCACTCTTGGGAGACATGGTCCGGTGATAACGAAGGAGACGGAACAGTGCAGAAAATCTTCAGCGGTCCTGCGAGTGGCACTGGTGCGATGGCAGAATGGCATGGGAGCGGGCGCGCCGGGGCCGCCAAGATGATAATCACTGAATCTGTTGTGCCAAGCAAAGTTTCAGTCAAGGTGGATTGGCTCAAGCCATTTGAAGCACACAACCTCAACGAGTTTAGAATTTATGCTCAGGGAGGTGAGTCAAAAGTCGTCTGGAGCATACAGGCTTCCAACCTATACGTCATGAAGGTGATCGGAATATTCGTTAACATGGAATCTGCTTTTGGAAAGCACATGGGGTCTGGCCTCAAAAATCTCAAGAGTGTGGATGAAAAAACAACCCCCTAAGTAGATCTAGCCGGGTCGCTGATTATCGGGTAGCTCAACCGCGTCACTCGAAAGTACGATTTCCGCTCCATTCCTGCAAAATCATCCGAAAGGATGACGACATCCGACCCAGTTACATCGCATAATGAATCGATGAGGGCGCTCAGGATGCCGCAGGCGAAGGCGCGGCCGAAGGAGATTTGGCCGGCGACGGTGTTGTCGCGGTAGCTGCGAATGCCGAAGTAGATTAGCAGGAACAGCGAGCCGACCATACGGACGGAGATGATGAGGCCGAAGGTGAGGACGGTTTTCTTCATATTAGGCTCCTGGTGCGAGTCAGGGAGGATGGGATGATCTTTCAAAGGCGCCAGTTACTTCAAATCCTGTCGTATGCTTTTGGGTCCAGCTTCATTCTGCCCCGGAATGAATTCGCCATGACGGCACAGAACCCCGCACAGCCAGCGAGTCCTGCTCCGCCTGCGAAGGCAGCTGCTAAACATGAATCGGGAGGAACGGAAATGGAAAAAGTAGCCGGAATCGGAGGGTTGTTCTTTCGAGCTCATGATCCCAAAGCGTTGGGGAACTGGTACCAGCAACACTTGGGGATCGCGCTCGAACCAACGAGCGAGGGCGGACCCGTTTGGCAGCAAGAGGCCGGACCGACCGTCTTCAGTCCCTTTCCCGAAACGAGCAAGTATTTCGGGGACCCTCAAAAGGTCTGGATGGTGAACTTTCGAGTGCATGACCTCGACAAAATGGTAGCCCAGCTACGAACGGCAGGAATTGAGGTCAAAGACCCGGAATCTTATCCGAACATTGGGCGCTTCGCTCGCCTGCATGACCCTGAGGGAAATCCCATCGAATTGTGGCAACCTTCCTAATTTGTCGCTCCACATTAGGTGCTTTCCACGGGGACTCTTGGCGGATCGCAGGCAACTCGGTAGTAGTGCTTATCGGACATCTTCCTGTAGTACCCAAGTCTTGCAAACAGGGCGTATATTCCTACGCCGGAGGTGCTTTGTGCTGACAGGCGCACACGTAGTAGTTTATTCAAAGGACGCCGAAGCGGACCGTGCATTTTTCAGGGACAAATTGGGTTTTCGTTCGGTGGACGCCGGACATGGCTGGTTAATTTTCGCGGTGCCCGCCGCTGAGGTGGCGTTTCACCCGCACGACCAAAACAACAAACACGAAATGTTTTTCACGTGTGACGACTTAAAAGTGCAGGTGTCGGCTCTACAAAAGAAGGGTGTGCAAGTGGGCGAGATTTCCGAGGAACAGTGGGGGGCTCGCACGACGATATCGCTTCCGGGCGGGGGTGCCATCGGACTATATGAACCGAAACACCCCGTGACGTTTGAAAAGAATTTCTCGAAAAAGAAAACTAGGCCAAAAAAGTGATAGGGCCGATTAGTCGCCTATACACCAGATTACCTTGCCGTTACAGAAACGTCCCAGACGCCAGGGGAACACTGTTTTCTTGGATGAACTGTTTCAACCTTATGTGGATCAATGGCGATTCTTGGAGTCGGGCGATACTCTTTCCTCCTAGGTAACTCTCTGGGCGTGCCGCGTCGTGGGTTGCGCCCGACAGCACCGTCTCGGCACACCTCAGCCTCACCTCTTCCCTCAATTGAATTTGCATAAGGCCCGCGTCCGTCGCACCCACGGGCGGCCACGTGCAAACGGCTTTACCGGACCCGCGCAGAACTCCCGCACCCTTTGCTTCCCAGCCAGAACGCGCCTCCGGTAAAGCGCTAGCGTTTATCCGGCCCTCGTGACGGAATGTCACCTTCGACCTGGTGACGACGGTATATAGTTGCTTGGTGGACCTGTTCCCCTTCGGCACAGCGCATCCCCGTCGGCGCCAATCCAATTGTGCCGAACACCGGAGACATCTATGAAGAAGACTAGATTCGGTATTATCGTTGCGGTCACCTTGGCGCTGACGTGTATTGTGCCAACGAATCTGTTGGCTGAGAGCAAAGCGGAGAAGCAAGAAGACATCCAGAAGATGGCACAACAGACTCTTCAACAGTTGTACCAAGCGCAACCATTGGCAAAGGCAGCAATCGAGAAAGCGGCTGGCTACGCAGTGTTCAGCGATATGGGATTCAAGATTCTCTTTGGGGGCTCGGGTACTGGGCAGGGCGTTGTGGTGGATAACCAGACGAAGCAGAAGACATATATGAAAATGGTCGAACTGCAGGCTGGACTTGGCTTTGGAATATCGAAGTTTCGGAATGTCTTCGTGTTCAGGACCAAGGCTGCCATGGACTCGTTCATCAACTCGGGCTGGCAGTTTGGCGGTCAGGCGACGGCAGGCGCCAAGACGGCGGACAGTGGTGGGGCAATGCAAGGTGCGGTCTCGGTGGACAATGACATCTATATGTACCAACTGACGGAGAAGGGTCTGAACGTGTCGGTTACGGTGACAGGCGCGAAGTACTATAAAGATGATTCCCTGAATTGATGCCTGTAGCGTGGCTGTCTTTGAACGTCAACCTTGCACATGCTTGCCGAATGAACTGCCGCAAAGTAGCCTCCCAGTGCTCGGTCTGCCCGAGGACGGGTCCGCCGAAGCTGGTTGGCGGAAACGACCTGAGCATCTCAGAAGGAAAATTCTAATCCGACGGTAGGACCTTTCTCAGTCA
>Ga0207826_1000427_pt1 | contig 12074 bp, 13 predicted proteins | sample LuqExpMetageno80_FD_187837 | JGI IMG/M metagenome (GOLD analysis project Ga0207826, IMG submission 187837) | Tropical forest soil microbial communities from Luquillo Experimental Forest, Puerto Rico - Sample 80 (SPAdes) | ecosystem: Environmental > Terrestrial > Soil > Tropical forest ... | reverse complement strand
TAGATGTCGTAGGCGCGCTCGCCGCGATTGGTCTGCTCGACCACCATTGGGACGAGCTGGTTCTGGTAGGTATCGCGCGGATCTCTCATGTCGCCTCCTTTGGACCGGCCGATCGCCATCAGCGCAAATTTCCGCAGCTATGGCGACGCTGCGTTACGCCAGCCTCCTGCACTTAATTGGAATTTGCGCGGCGGGCGGCTTCAATTCACGCCTCTTCCGTCCGCTCAGCTTCCTCAAGAGACGCTTTTCCTCATTACATCGCGAGCACAAATCTGACCTGCGTGCATCAAGCCCGGCTGGTATACAATGGACGACGACGGAAAGAGCCTTCAATGGCTGCAGTTGGAGGATAATTGTGGCGCGGCTAGTCGTGGTCTCCAATCGTGTTGCGATTCCGAATACCGATGTCAGCGACCGGGCAGGCGGACTCGCGATCGCGATTCGCCCCGTCCTAAAGCAACATCCCGGCATCTGGTTCGGATGGAGTGGCAAGGTTGCCGCAAAATCAGATGTCACGGTGCGAACGATCGAGCGAGGGCATCAGTCGTATGTCCTGACCGATCTGGCCCAAGAGGACTATCAGGAATACTACAACGGATTTGCCAATCGAGTGCTTTGGCCGATCTTCCATTATCGGCTAGATATTGCCGAGTTCTCCCGTCGCGATCTAACTGGCTACATGCGGGTCAATGAGCACTTCGCCGCGGATTTGCACAAAATACTGTTACCGGACGACAATATTTGGGTCCACGATTATCACCTCCTTCCATTAGCTAAGACGCTTCGCGATCTCGGTCGTCGCAACAAGATTGGGTTCTTTCACCATATCCCTTTTCCGCCTCCTGAGATCCTGACTGCACTTCCAAACCATGAGCACCTAATTCCGGCAATGTGTCATTACGACCTCATCGGTTTTCAGACCGATCGCGACGCAATGAATTTCGCGCACTATCTTAGAGACGAATGCGGAATGCCGAGTCGCGATCCATACACTTTTCAAGCGGCGGATCGGACGGTGCGCATCGGTGTTTTTCCAGTCGGCGTCGAGACCGCGGAACTTAATCGGCTAGCCAGGCGCGCAGTACATTCGCGATTCGTTCGGGATGTCGTGGAGAGCTTGGCTGGCCGCGATATGATCATTGGCGTCGATCGCCTGGATTACACCAAAGGCATCGTGCTTCGGCTGGAAGCCTTCGATCGCTTTCTCTCGGCCCATCCCGATTGGCGAGCAAAGGTGACCTATCTGCAGATTACTCCCAAATCCCGCTCGGAAATTTGGGAATACGCCGACATGGAACGCCAGATCGACGAAACTGCAGGGCGCGTCAACGGGACGTATGGTGAGGCATCTTGGACACCGATCCGTTATGTGAATCGCTCCCACAGTCGATCTGTGCTCGCGGGTCTTTATCGCTCAGCGCGCGCGGCACTGGTGACTCCGCTGCGCGATGGTATGAATCTTGTCGCAAAGGAGTATGTGGCCTGCCAGGATCCCGAAAACCCAGGCGTCCTCATCCTGTCGCGCTTCGCTGGAGCGGCGGTCGAATGCGCGACAGCCCTTCTCGTCAATCCGTACGACCCCGAGTCGGTTGGAACTGCAATCCGACAAGCGTTGTCCATGTCTGTTGAGGAGCGCCGTTCTCGTAACGATGCGCTGTTCCAAGTGCTCATGGCGAACGACGTCAAGAGTTGGGGCAACCGATTTCTGATGGCTCTGACGCGGCCGCTGAAACCCCCGAACTGGCCTAGACAGATTGACCTTTCACAGATTTGATTAGAACCTATCTCAAAATTACTGACTGGGCTCGATCGGCTATAAATGTTGGATGATTCGGCTCAGCGACGATGGGAGCGCATCCGGAGTCATTTTCCGGAGGAGCACATTCCTGATGGTCGTGCCCCTTCCGGAAATTCCATCCGGCATTTGATTCGTGCCGCGAGAGAGAATCGGGGCATTATCCCATGTGATGCTTGCCATTCTGTACTCGCTCGGAAGATTCGTCTGCGATCTGTTTAAGCCTAGGCGCCGGTTTCAAACCGAGAACCTGTCCCTGGCGAATTCGTAAATCCTCGCAAAAAAGAGACGGAAGGATATCGACGCATAGTCCCCTTCAGCGTTTCCTCTATCAGAAAAGCCCCAGGGCAATTTCCCTGGGGTTTTCTTTAGTCCGTATCGACCAAATGCAACACAAATGAAAGAGGCCGCCAACTAACGGGAGCGGCGGCCTCTTTGCTTGCGCTCAGACAGTGCGCAGGGAGAAACGTCGGGGGTAAATTACTGCAGCGCGTTAGCAACGCTATTAAACGTCCCTTTTACAGCGGTGCCGGCGGAGTTCACGGCGACGATGATCACGACGGCAATTCCAGCAGCGATGAGACCATACTCGATGGCGGTCGCACCCGAGTTGTCTCTCAAGAAACGCAGAACAAGCTTATTCATTTTAGATCTCCGATGTTACCGTCCAAGTTTTCGACCATGCACGCGGAAATCTTGTACTCGGCAAACCTCTCTGACGATTTAAACCATTGCCGTAATTTTATCGAAAAATGGCTTTGAATGAGCGCCCTGGGCACCAAATCCGTTAAGCAGGCCCTGCGTTATCACGCCCATATTATTTTTGATTGGCCAAGGCACAACATCGCGCTAACTCCTCCTCATCCATTGCCACACCATTAGGCCCCTCAACAGTGACTCTGTAATGCAGTAATTTGCGTTTCTCACAGGCGTACTCCAGGGCGTCATCGGTCGCGATGCAATTCGCAACGGCCTCGGCCTCAACCTTTATGACCATTATCGGAACGGTTCGTGCCTTCCGGTGGGTAAGAATAATTATTCGGCTCGTTGCGTATTTTTGCGGCTGACGGCGTGACTTCGATCATCTTGCCATCTACCACGCGCAGCTCGCCACGCTCGAGGCGGTAGCTGCCATTCACCAGGTCGGCAAGGCTCACATTTACGTTTAGGTTGATCGATCCCGACCAAGCCAAGCCTGATCCGAATCAAGACGTTGATAAGGCCGTATTAGCATGGCTGCGGCGTAATCTCCCGCCGGATACCGATCGCCCTAATGCAAACATCTGGCGATCAAATGACGCCAGCAGCGGCCTTGTCGTTAATCCCGAGGCGCTTCTGCGCATCTGCGGGCATATCCGGTACGCGCAACAGGCGCCCCATGAACGTGATCCAAGGTTTCTCGGCGACTGGTTGAAGCTGAGCGAAGTTCCAAAACTGTCGCTCACTCATTTCGATTTCGGTTATCTTATTATCAAGTACCCAATTGCGGAGCGTACTTAACCTGGATTGTTCGGCATCGATGAAAAACTTTTCCGGCAAGGGCTTACGCACGGGTGAATTTCCTGACCTTTTGGTGCAGATACATAATAAAACTTGCGCTGTTCGTCATTCGATTAGATAAAGCCACTATGGGCATGACACGCTTTATGTTAAGAAGTTGTGTGATTCATTAGAGAAAAGAATCGGGTCGAGGCGGAAAACACGGTTGTTCGGCTCGCACAGCCGGACGCAACGTCCGATACTGTCGCGAGACCATGCATCGTAGCCGCGTGCGAGTTACGGCCTATCCTTTCGTGGATGCGTTCGGAGCCCCATTCGCGGCGCGTTTGCCCTCATTTTGCCGGTGCAGAAAACGAGCAATTTGGCCTCCGATTTGGCTCCAGCCGCGGTGGTGATGCTCAAGGTAACTCCAACGCCGGCTTAATGACCTGATGCTCGATCTGCTTGGCCTTTTGTCCTGACCTGGGAAAGTCTTTTGCTCATGACGACAACGGCTTTTCGTTTTAGTAATATTTTTTAGCAATTTTTTGGAAAAAAATTTCAAAAATTTGAAACCGCGCAGGGATCGGGTCTTAATTGGGGTGGTCGCGCCGGCCGATGGCCACCCCGGCTCCCCAAACTCGATCTGAGGGCCGATACCGTCGTTCGACACGCTCATCCTAAAGCGCAATCCCGACGCCGAATATTCGGAAAGCTACACGTCGGCCGCATCTTCAACGCCGATTCCTACGCACCACGTGACGCTCCGGGATCACATCTTGTGGTCTGAATCCATTTTCATCGGCTGCTGCGTGCCGGCATTCCGTGATCCATGTGCCCAGAGGTAGGACCGGACGCGGCCGGACAGCGCGGGCGAGGGGCGTTGACGCGGCGTTAAGGTGACGTGGGTAAACGAATTTCCCGGGCCGGGATTTGGTTTTTGCGTGCCCGGCCTCGGCTGCGTGCGGGACCGCCAAAAGAAGGCTTCGCTTTGGGCTTGGTTGACCCGCCTGTGAGTTGGATTGGTTCGGAGGCTGGCCAACCCCATGGGCAAAATAACGAATCCGAGCGCGTTCCCTAACGCTCCCAGCCTCAATGTGAGGCTTTCAATCCCACAGATGCTTGAATCGTCCTGGCGCCAGTTCTGTGTAACGCACAGTGCTTTGGATCGAGCGATGCCCGAGATAAGCCTGCAATGTCCTGGTATCAGTGCCACGGTTGGCCAGAGCATAGCCACAAGCGTGTCTGAGCATGTGAGGGTGGATCTTGAATGGAAGCTTGGCCTCAATACCGGTCCGTTCGATCAGCTTGGCAAAGCCTGAGACCGAGAATGGCGCACCGCGCTCGGTCACAAACACGAAGGGCGAGTCAGCCTCACGCTTTAAGGCCCGTAATGCCCTAAGCTCATCGCCTAGCAGTGGGTGAGTGTTCGTTTGCCCCTTCTTGGCCCTGCGCAGATGCAATGTCCCCGACTCGAACTCTACATCGGACCATTGCAGGCCGGTGAGCTCGCTGGCTCGTAAGCCGTGCCGGAAGGCAATCAGGATCAGGGTGCTGTCACGCTGCCCCCAGCGGTTGCTCCTGGCAGCCTTGATGAGCCGTTCTACCTCCCGCTCGGTCAGATGCTCTCGAGGCCTGAGCTCGGCATTAGGCCGCCGGGTTGGAGTAACTGTCCGTTTTTCTGTGCTCGGCGAGACTAATCTGAGGCTCGATTTAGCCATGTAAATTGCCCCTGAATGAGATTTAACTGTCTGTAATCTAACCAGATTACGGACAGTCTGGAAAGTGAATTCAGGGCAATTTTGAGGCGTATTCAGAAACTATTTTGAATCTTTATTACCTACATCATTATTCGGCGCCGGCTGTGCCGCCTTAACCTCGATCATGCGGCCGTTACGGATTTGCAGCTCGCCACGCTCGAGGCTGTAGCTGCCGTTCACCAGGTCGGCAAGGTTCACATTTACGTTTAGATCGACGTTATCGCGGTACATGCTCAGATGCCGCGCCAGCGTTTCGATCGCTTGGGACTTGGAATGAAACTTAATCCGCACGCCTTCACGGCCGTCGCTTATTTCGGCCACAGCGGCCCGTAGGTTGGCGCTCCATTGTGCGGTGTCCTTTATTCGCACCTTGCCGCCTATAATCTCCATGGCCTCGGTAATGTCGGTAAACGCTACTCGTGCGAGCTCGGTCACTACCCGCCGCACGGTAACTTGAGCGGCGGCCGCGGCCTCAACCTTAATTTGATTTACCCTCTCTTTTATTTCCGGCCGGCAAGCGAGTGTTGAGGCGTTGCCGATATTTTCCTTGTAGCCGGCGATTACGTAGGCTTGGACGTTAGTTTTCCCTTCGGCAACTGCCTGGGCAAATTTCTCGTGCCGCTGGTTTTTGAGGGGCCAAGCCATAGGCGTGTTTTTATCCTTGGGCGTGCCGTCTATTTCGTCTAAACGTGTTCAATGTGATACGTCACTTTCCTCACCAGGCCAGAGTGCCTGCGTCCCAAATTTGATGAGGGCGAGAGTCACGGCGTAAGGATCGCGTCGGTTCTCCGAATTCAACCAGCCCAGAGAGATCAATCGATCGATGGCCGCGGGTGCCATCTCGAAGCGCACAAAGACGGTGCCGCGTTTTAATCGTTCGCGGTGGCGTCGCATGCGGGTAGTAGATGAACCCAGGGCGGCGGTGCTTTGGGTCATTGGTCAAGCTCCCACGCCAACACGCGATCCGGTTTATTCGGGCATCGATAAATGACATTACCACGCGGAGACGGCTATACGATTTTTTTTAACAGCAGCTTTTTATATCTGCAGCGCGAGCCGGAGTGGCAGGTAGCCGTGCGTGTGGTGTGTCAGTCTGTGTAGTGACGGCTGACGGCGCATGACGGCGCATTTGCCATAGAAGAGCTAGAAAATTTCTTATCCCCTCTTTGTAAAGTGCGCCGTCATGCGCCGTCAGCCGTCATCCCTTGGCCCACCAGCGCTTGCCGTCCCGGTCTTTCGGAAGCCGGCGCCAGCCAAGCTGCTCTAGCGCCGCCGCGATGCGTCGTTGCTCAGCGGTGCCGATACGCGGCGTTTCTATGCCGAGTGCCCCGCACGCGACTTGACCGACCGTGACCTTGGTCTTGGTGTCCAAGAAGGAGCCGATATTCTCCTCCCAGGCGTCGCTTTCATATCGTGCAGCCTGTTCCGGCATGATGTGCTGGCGCTCGAAGTCCTTCTCCGGCCACCAAGGCTCGCCCTCGCGATAGCGCTGCACGGCTTCGGCAAAGAGCTGGTCGCGGTCGGATTGTAGTTTGTCGATGTCGATGGTCCCGACCTTAATTGGCCAGAAGCGCCGCCCACCGGTTTCGTCGCGCAAATAGGTGTCCTTGTTGGTGGTGCCGACAAAGACGCATTGCCGCGGCTCGATAACCTCTTTGCGGCCATAGCTAGGCCGATAACGTTCCGTGGTCCTAGTGATGAAGGCCTTCAAAAGCGTCGCCTCGGCGCGCCCCATCGCGTGCATTTCGGACACCTCGATCAGCCACTTGCCTCGCAAGTGCTGTGACACGTCCTTGCCGCTGGTCACGTCTGGCAGATTGTCGCTAAACCAGTCGCCGCCAAGAACGCGGCAGGCGGTGGATTTTAGGATGCCTTGTGGGCCCTCGATGGTCGGCATGTGATCGGCCTTGCAGCCAGGCTCGAGGATGCGTGCGACCATGCTTACCAGGAACATCATGCCGATCTTCCTGGCATAGTCCGACGCTTCGGCGCCGAAGTAGGTGGTGAACAAGTTCGGTACGCGAGTGCCGCCGTCCCATTGCAGGCCGTTGAGGTAATCGCGGACTGGGTGGTAACGACCATTGTGGGCGCGTATATCGACGGATTGGTGCGTAATGTCCTTGCTGAGATGTTTCAGACCTAGATGTTGCAGCTGGTCCTGAATAAGGCCGACGTCGACGTCTGTGAGTGGACGCGGCACAAAGCTATCCACATCTCCAAGCGGTTTCATCAGCATGGCGATGCGCGCCATTTCGTCGAAGGCAAAATGATCCGGCATGACGGCGCGCAAGCCGATCAGCGCGTTCGCCAAGATCGGCAGCGGCTTTCCGGTGGCGCTGAGGACGCCGTTTCTGGCCCAAATCGCCGACTGGTCGTCTTGCAGCGCCGCCAGCCGGATGATGTTGCCGGTATTATCCAAAGGCCTGCCTCCGCGCGAGCTCCTTACCCGCGATCGAATTGACAATCCGCTCGATGTCTTCTGCCGGCAGTGGCGGCGTACAGCTTGTTGCGTTCCATGCTTGCAACAGGCCGAGCGCGACGATTGGATCGACGTGGTGGCGCAGCAGATGCCCGCATAGCCGCGTCACGGTGTTGTCACGCTGCCCCTCGGCAACGCCAGCCATAACCAATTCGCGCCATTCAGACGGAGGCGTCGGTAGTTTGCCATTGTCGTTTGGGCGGTCGGTGATCTTGGCGACTAGCCATTCCGGCGCTGCCGCGAATTTGTCGTGGCTATCAACGGACCACCAGTAAGGCCGTCCACTCGGATGTATGCTCGGCGGTGTCAGCACATAGCCATTGTCACCGCGCACATCGATACTGGGCGCGATCTTGCTGATCGAGTTGCACACTGGCACGTCCGGCATCTTGAAATAGATATGCCTCCCGCGCGGAGTGATCGCCTCGACGGTTGTTGGTAATTTACTGTGCTCGAGCTCGAGGTTTCGTAACTCGGCTTCGGCGTCCAAGCCGTCTATGTCGACGACGAAGACGCCCGATACCTTGCCGGTAGCGATGGCGACGTTGTATTGTTGATTGGAGCGCCACCACGTCTCGATTAAGGTTTGATCCGTGGTGGCGTCCTTGACGCCGTGCTTGGTTGCCGGCCGCTTCTGGCGCACTGCGCAGGGAAACACCGCCAATCCCTTTGCAGCTAGCGCCATGGCGGTGCGCATCATGACCCTCTCCCACGTCAGAAGGGTATTGCGTCATCCATGTCGACACCCTTGCGGGTATCGGGTTTCGACGTCAGCTTGGCCGGGTCGGGCGTTTTCTTCTCCGAGATCGGCCTCACCAAAACGCTGGCGGTGATCTTGCCCTGGTACTCGATTTCTCCGGCGGCGATCTCAATCCGGCAGCCGATCCAATCGCGGCTGTCCTTGCCGTAGGCTCTGATGAGAGTCTTGACGTTCGTCTTGTTCAGGCTGAGTTGGCCGCCGCTCTCGAACGAGAGCACGGGTTTGTCGTAATTGCCGAGAGCCACTTTCGCGATCGTCTCTTGTAGTGGCCCATTGCCGACGTCGTCGACAGTGATGAAGGCCGCGCCGGTATATTGGGTCATATCCATTGTTTCTTTCCTTTCGTTCCGGCGCTCTGTGTCCCCGCGTGTCTGGCGCCGGGCAGCGCGCGGGGTGGGGGTGAAAGGCTCGGGAGTGTGTGGTCGGCGCCAACCTGGTGGTTTGGCGCGATCCTCGGGCACCCCTCGCCCTCGGCCACGGTGAGCAGGGCCGCCACGCTGATCACGGCTGACATGACGATGTCGGCGCTGCCGACGTGTGTCATCGCGATGGTAGCGCTGGGACTTGCACCGTCGGCTAGAAAATGCCGGGCTGTATCGAGCAGAGGTTGCCGACTAGCTCCGACGATAACGCGCCCATCCAACGTCGCGCAGAAATATCCGGCGCGTTTCGTTGGCGCGACCACGATTATGATCGGTGCTTGCAGAGTTGTGGCATCTCGGATATGCGTGGGCTTGATCGGCTCGGCAGCTTGATCGATTGCCCGAGGCTCGCACCGGTTTTCTGCCGGTGCGGGCCTCACCTCTTTTGCGCTCACGTGGGTCTCTTGCCGGCATCGTGCTCGGATGTGCTCCGGCGCGGCTCGCTCAATCGGCTCTCCGCCCATGCGAGTGCATCGCGCCAGACGTAGAGCGGCCGTGCGCCGAACACCCTGTAGGGCGGCCCCCCACCGCGAGTGGCTTTTGTTGCTAAAGTCGCCGCTTTCACGGGATAGCCCGCTGCGGTCAAAGCGGCAGCAGTGGCGCTGCGCGTCAACCGTGCGTCGGGATTGTTAGGCACTGAAAAAGTCATGGCATCCACCATCGTTGGATTTGCGCGCAATCTCGCGCGCTTGATCTCATCAGGTGACCATGCCTATGATTCGCTTCTGAATAAGTGGGGGGGGTTTTCAGAAACCCATCTTTTTCAAAGCTTGGATTAACTCGGCTGCACGCTGCCGCGCTGCACTGGGGTCAGCCGGCCAACCGCGTGACGCCACTTCCGCCGCCTCCAGTGTTCTGTAGCATCGGTCAAAGCCACTTACGGACTTACCGCCTTTTTCGGCACGCCAACGCAGGACTTGCTTATGCTGTACGGATTTATCGTTTGCTCTAATTCCGGATCTATGCAGCTTATCGGCAAGCCATTTAGCGGCTTCATGCTTTTCGATGTCCGCCCTGAGCAATATCTCAAGTGCCAACACGATTTGCGCTCGCCCGACCGCGGCTGAAAGGTGAGTCGGGGCGCCCTGGTCACTGTCTCGTTTGTACTCAAAAAAGAGGGGTGGCTTTGCCCCTTGTGACAAGTCCTGCAAGGCACAACAAAGCTCGAAAAGCGGTCCTTGGGAACCCCGCTGATTAATCCGGGGGTCTGCCTGAAGGAATTTGATCACCAAAACAAGCGCCTTATATGCAGCCTCCAGCCGATCGAATTTCTCCTCGTCTGCAGCGTGCTTAACCTTGCCAAGCAAGCTAACCAGCTTTTCATAACGGTCCGTAAGACGACTTTGGACTGGTTCACGAGGATCGCTGCGCTCGATGTCTCCCGCGCGCACTTGAACTGGCCGAGGTTTGACCTCACTAACCATCAGTTGGACGCCCGATCGAACTTTATTACTTTGGCGCCGGATCGCGCGTCGCCCATCAGACTCAAGGTCCGATCGGCCACCGCGTCGGCCGCAGCAAGCAGCACCGCGTCGGCGCTGTGGACGTATCTGCTCGTGATCGTGCGCCCTTTGTGCCCGACTAACGCTGCAATCGTCGGCTCGGAGTAGCCTAAGTCAGCGGCCAGTGAGGCAAATGAGTGCCTCAACACATGCGGCGTCACATCCAAGGGTAGCTTGCCGAGCTTCGCAATGCGATCCCACAGCTTCCGGAAACCGCCCATGCGACCGTCGCCGCGAGTAGCAGGAAACACCAGCACATTATCGCCCGCACAGGTGAGGTTCCGCACCACGTCGCACGCAGCATTGGACAAGGGGCGTACGCTGCGGCCCGTTTTAGTATCGCCGAGCGTCGCGGTGCGTCGCACCATGTCGATCTCGCTCCAAGTAAGCCCTAACGCCTCGCCGGAACGCCAGCCCGTGAGGGCGAGGAAGCGGGTCGCTGCTACAGCCGGCGGCCAAATCTGTTCGCGCTCGGCTTTCTTTAGCGCTGTGCCGAGCGCCCTATATTCTTCGTCTTCAAGTCGGCGCTCGCGCTTGCCATCGGCGAAGCGGGTAATACCGTGGACTGGATTGTCGGGTCGCATCCGGTGGCGCACGGCATAGGAGAAGATCGCGCCGAGCAGTCCCACCGTACGGCTCGCCGTGCCCTTACCGCCGCGCACGTTCGCCAGCCCCCGCTTCTTCCCGGTCTTCATCCTGGCGGCCGTTCTGCCCTCGGCGACTCCATGCATGAAGCCCTCAACGTCCTCGCGCGTCACGGCCGCAACCTTCCTGCTGCCGAGCAGCGGCTTTACGTGCCGCTCGATACGGCCCTTATCCGTCGCAATCGTGCTAGCTTTCTTCGCTGTCTTACGCCGCGTTAGTAGTCGTCCCGCCTCGGCGTCGGCGATGTATAGATCGCACAACTCGGTGACGCTCGCGGCTTTGCGCTTCGCACGCTTCTCGGCAGCCGGGTCGGCGCCCTCGACCACATGGCCAAGGACGCGTTTTGCCGCCTCGCGGGCGCTGTCGGGTGTCCAAGGGCTGCCGTGCCGCCCGATCGTCTGCCAGCGCTGCCGGCCCTCGGCGGTGCGATAAACGACGATGTACGAAACGGTCTTGCTTTGTTGGCGACGCGCATGGAACCCGCCGACCGCGCTATCCCACACTATTTGGCCTGGCTTGAGAGCCCGAACGTCTCTGAGACCGATCCTCTTGTTCAATGTCGCCCCGCTGCGTGCCCTGTTCGCTAGCAAACACTTAGCAAACAACTTCGCGCAAACCATAACAAACCCAAGGCAGCGGTCGCAACCGAAAACAAGCCCGCACCCGGCATTTTTTCAAGAGCCTCAAGCCCTAGCAAACAACCGCAAGCCTAGGAAACTGCCCTCCGAAGGCAAAGGTCGGACGTTCGAATCGTCTCGGGCGCGCCATTTTTCAATGACTTAGCGCACTATCGTTCCTTCGAGCTCTATCTAGCAAGCACATAGCTAACCACGCTGCCAAGGCGGCCAACGACCGGCCGCCTTTTTTGTTAAATGGGTGAAAGCAATTATCGACGTGATGGGCTAAAGCGCATGTGGGCAGTCGAAGAATTTCAAAACCGTAGCGGGTTAATCTCGCCAAAAATCGTTAGACCGTTGGCGATGGCTCGTTGTAGCAGCACGGTGTGCTGGATGCCTGCAACGCTGACGTGCGACCTCTTGCCATGTGTTTAGAAACCGTCGATCGGGCGACTTAGAGCCCGAGCATCAAAAGTTCGCCGTGAACCCGCGAGGCGCCCCAAAACGGGATCTCCTTGCTCATTCGCTGAATTAATTCTCGAGTTCGCGATCAATCCTCGGACGTCCTATTCCGCTCTGCGCGAATTTTTCTTGTGTTAACCATGTAGATACTTC
>Ga0207826_1000426_pt1 | contig 12080 bp, 9 predicted proteins | sample LuqExpMetageno80_FD_187837 | JGI IMG/M metagenome (GOLD analysis project Ga0207826, IMG submission 187837) | Tropical forest soil microbial communities from Luquillo Experimental Forest, Puerto Rico - Sample 80 (SPAdes) | ecosystem: Environmental > Terrestrial > Soil > Tropical forest ... | reverse complement strand
CGGCTACGCGATCGGCGCCTATCTCTACGACACCGTCGGCCACTGGCTGATCCAGCTCTACGGCTACGGCGCCAAGGTCGAGATTTTTCGCGAGCAGTATGCGCGCTGGGGCGCGCTGATCATCCTGCTCAAAGGCTTTACGCCCATCCCCTACAAGCTCGTGACCATCACATCAGGCTTTGCCGGGTATAATCTGGGCCTGTTCGTCGTTTTTTCGATCATCACCCGCGGCGCGCGGTTCTTTGTCGAAGCCTTTCTGCTCAACCGCTACGGCGACCGCGCGCGCGGCATCATCGAAAACTTCTTCTACGAGATCGAAAACTACGGAGCGGTGCTCAACGCCAACCGCGCCTACTACCTGACGCGCTCGCAGCCGCCGTTCCTGACCTCGATGATCCGGGCGCAATACGCGGCGGACAAGAAGGCCGGACACGAGGACAAGAAGTGGCTGGCGAAGGCGTACGAGTATGCGGTTCGCGACCACGATCTTTGGACTAAGCCTCCCAAGTTGGCGGGGGACACCGGCCTGGCCCGCTACTTCGACGTGGGAGAGGGCCCGGTGCCCGACATCGCCGACCATCCCGAGTACTATGCCGCCATCGCCGACTGGCTGCTCAAGCATCCCGAGGCGGAAGCGCAGAATGGTTACATCGCGCCCACGCCGGGGAAGGGAATCGGCCCGGAGTTGATGGTGCCGCTGTGCGACAACAAAGCGTGTCCGGATGCACATGCGGTGAAGCTGACCGCCGACTTTTACCAGGGCGACCGGGCGATGCGCGAATCCGGCTTCGACCCGTCGTTCCGCTGGGGGCCCTTTGACGGCTCCACGCAGCATTACGCGCCCGTGTGCCTCAACAGCCTGCTCTACAAGGCCGAGATGGACCTGGCCGAGATGGCGACCATGCTGGGCAAGCCGGCAGACTCAAAGAAGTGGAGGGCAGCGGCGGAGGCGCGCAAGAAGCTCATCAACCAGTACCTGTGGAACGCCGACAGGGGCATGTTCTTCGACTGGGACTTTACCACCGGCAAGCAGTCCACTTACAACTATGTGACCGCGTTCTACCCGCTATGGGTCGATCTGGCCACGCCAGAGCAGGCCAAGGCTGTGATGAAGAACCTGGGCATCTTCGAGCACGAAGGCGGGCTGGCTATGAGCGATCAGCAGACCGGGGTGCAGTGGGACCTGCCGTATGGCTGGGCGCCCACCAACCTCATCGCTGTCGAGGGCATGCGCCGCGAGGGCTTCAACGCCGATGCCGACCGCGTGTCCCAGGAGTTCCTCAAGACTGTGCTGACCAACTACCAGCGCACCGGTACCATCCGCGAAAAGTACAACGTGGTCACGGGCAGCGATGAGGCTCCGGTGCTGGCGGGGTACCACGAGAACCTGATCGGATTCGGCTGGACCAACGGGACCTTTCTGGCGCTTTACCACGCTCTCCCGGCGGAGCAGCAGAAGAAGGTGCTGGCGGCAGGGGCAAAACCCTAAAGCGAGCGCAATGACAACGTGTCAAGGCACGACTTTCAGGCTAAGGAGGCTCTCTAGTCGTGCCGGAGGCGGCCTCTTCTTGAAGGTAGTGGAGCCGGGTTCAGCCGGCGGTGCCTCGCAACGATTTCCACGATCCTCCTGATTTGCACCGAAGCACCCGCCCGCTTTCTGGTATTCTTTGCCTTCCCGGTCTGTTGTCCGTCCTGTGGCAGGTGCGGCGTGGACCGCGCACAAAGCTGGCGAGGCTGACCTCCGCTCGCCGGGGTTCCACTCAATTTCATGGTTCAAGACAGGAGCGGTTCTTATGGCACGAGGCGTCAACAAAGTGACTCTGATGGGCAACCTGGGCAAGGATCCGGAAGTGAAGTCCACCCCGAGTGGCATGACCATTGCCACCTTCTCGCTCGCCACTACCGAGCGCGCCAAAGACAAAGACGGTAACTGGCAAGACCGTACTGAGTGGCACAACATCAAGACGTTCGGGCGCACTGCCGAAGTCGTGCGCGACTACCTGAAGAAGGGCCGCACCGTCTATATCGAAGGCCGCATCCACTACGATTCCTGGGACGACAAGGAGACCGGCCAGAAAAAGTACCGCACCGAGATCATCGTCAACGACCTCATCATGGTCGGCGGACAGCGTGAAGGAGGCGAGGGCGGCTCTCCTTACAGCGGCGCGCGTTCCGGCGGCGCGAAGACCAATAACTTCGACCAGCGCGTCCCCGAACACGAAGAAGCGCCGGCCGCCACCGGAGAGATCACGGACGAAGACATACCGTTCTGACCGGGCGATAGGTCGTAGTGTTCTGTTGAAACTGCCCCGCCGGGCTTACCAGTCGGCGGGGCATCTCATCTGAACTGTCTCAGCTTTAGAAGAGTGCGCGGCGCTGCGCATTCCGCGGGTGTGGTTGTACCGCGCTGGAGGGCAAGGTGCGGTGAGCCCGCAGGCAGTGGAATTCTGCGAAGATCATGGAATCGCCGTTGTGCCCGGCGAGTGTCCGTACATGTTCTTCTCCGGCGAGCATTGGTTCCACCGGTTGCATGGGTTCATCAAGCGGATTGCGGGGAGTTATCCTTCCTGATTGAGCGTGCGGTAGCGGGCAGGCGACCGAGGCCGGGTCCAGCCACCGGCTCCGGTTCAGGCCCGGCGAGGTCTAAACTCCGGAGCCGGCTGCGGCTTCCGCGGAACTGTGACGAGTGCTTGTTTTGCGGGCTTTGCGCGTCCGCCACACTCGCGGAAGGTCATGTTCAACGCCTTCCGTTTGTATTTACGTTTCCATTCGAAGAAAAGTTCAGCATAGGACTTTGTGATGAAAGCGGAGGGGGAGATTTCCAGCGCTTTCGCCGTGGCATCGATCCAGCGAGGCGGACCCTCGATTTCGGCGATGTCGCCGATGGGCGTGTGATCGAGCACCACATGTCCCTTGCCGTCGCTCCATTCCGAACGGTGCTTCTCATAACTGAAGACGGGACGATAGCCGAGCGCGCGCAGAATCTCGCCCATTTGCGCGCCATCAGCAACGACGGTCTCCAGTTCCACGCGCGCCTTGTACTTGCCGACCTTGGCACGCGCTTTGTGAGTCAGCCTCCACGTGTCGCCGTAGCGGCGCAGGCGGAGCAGTGCTCCCTTGCACCGCAGCTTCTGGCCGGGCAGATCATACAGAGTGTTGATCTCGTGCGTTGCGGGCGTGACACAACGGAAGCCGATCCTGCCGAGCGTGTGTTCAAGAGACTTCAGGTCAGTGACCAGAAACTTAATCTCGATTTCTTCGGGAGCCGCCATGGGGGAGAGTCTAAATCAGGTGCGGCAAAAGATTTGGCGGACAACGCGGACTGATGCGCAGTGCTAGTTCTGGCGCTCGACGACGAACTCAGGCACCCAGAGAAGCACCCGTTTGATCTCGGAGTCGGGAAAGGCGCAGATGGCCTCACGTGCGGCGTTGGTGAATTCGGCGGCGCGGGCATAGGCGGCGTCGATCGAACCGTAGCGTTTGAGAATTGCGACGATGTCCGCCGGAGTTATACCGTTGAATCCGCCGTCGCCGAGGACCGACTCGATGGTTGCACGCTCCGCCGGAGTACAGCGCTCCAAAGCGTGAAGGACCGCCAGCGTGGCCTTGCCTTCGCGCAAGTCGCTGGCAACGGGCTTGCCGAGCACTTCCTCGGAAGCGGTCAGATCCAGCACGTCGTCGACAATCTGGAAGGCCATGCCGAGATTGCGCCCGTATTCGGCCAGCCGGTTCAAGTCGGCCTCTGAGGCACGCGCGAGAATGCCACCCATCTTCATGCAAACCGAGAAGAGGCAGGCGGTCTTGCGGTAGATGAGTTCGAAGTGCTCGTCGATGGTGATGGCCCTACCTAGTCGCTCGATCTGCAACAACTCGCCCTCAACCATGGCCTGGGTCAGTTCGATCAGGGTGTCGAGAATCTGGAAGTTCCGTTCTTGCACCGCGATCTTAAAGGCCTGCATGTACAGCCAGTCACCGGCCAGTACACACTTCGCATTGCCCCACTGGGTATTGGCGGCCGGACGGCCGCGACGCGTCTTGGCCTCGTCGATGATGTCGTCATGCACCAGGGTAGCGGTGTGGATGATCTCCACGACCGCGCCCAATTTGATCGCGCCCTGGCCGGAATAATTCAATAGCTTGCACGAGAGCAGCAACAATGCTGGGCGCAAACGCTTGCCGCCGCCCGCGCGGAGGTGTTCGCCGATTTCGGTGATTGCCCGCACGCCCGATACCGTGTCACGGCCGAACTCGCGCTCGATGGCCGCGAGGTCGTCGTGCAAGAGATCGAACACTTCCTTGGCGTTGCGGGTCACAGTGGTATTCAAGTCCGTTGGTCCCGTCAGTTGGAGCGATAATTTGTGAACTGCATGTCAATCCCGAAATCGGATTGTTTGATCAGTGCGATTATCTGCTGCAGGGTATCGCGGTCTTTGCCGCTGACCCTGACGAAGTCACCTTGGATGGAAGCCTGCACCTTGAGCTTGGAGTTTTTCACCAGCTTGACGATCTCGCGGGCCTTTTCGATCGGGATGCCCTGCTGCAGGCTCACCTTCTGCCTGACGGTGGAACCGGCTGCCGGCTCCACAGTTCCGTAGGTGAGCGACTTCAGAGATACGCCGCGCTTGAACAACTTGCCTTGCAGGATATCGTTCACAGCTTTGAGCTTGTAATCGTCGGCTGAAGTCAGGACGAGGGACTCTTTTTCCTCCATTTGGATGTCCGATTTCGAGTCTTTCAGGTCGTAGCGAGTGTGGATCTCCTTCAGCGCCTGCTGGATGGCGTTGGAGACTTCCTGCAGGTCCACCTTGCTGACGATGTCGAAAGAGTTCTCAGCCATAACCAATAAGTGTAACAAGGCTTGTGCAATTGCCGAAATGCCGGCATCAGGCTCAGCGCGCCTACGAGTGAGAGGTGCCGAAGTATCGGTGGAAGTTCGCAGTGGTTTGGCAGCCAACTTCTTCTGAGGAAATTCCTCGAAGTTCACTTATCTGACGAGCGACCTCGGTGACGAAAGCCGGTTCATTGCGCTTGCCGCGGTGGGGAACAGGCGCGAGATACGGAGAATCAGTCTCGATAAAGATCCGGTCCAGCGGCGCCATCGCGGCGGCGTCGCGAATGTTCTGCGCTTTCGGGTAAGTAATGTTACCGGCAAATGAGATGACGAAGCCGAGATCGAGCGATGCGCGGGCGTGATCAAGTGTTCCTCCGAAGCAGTGCATTACGCCGCCGAGGCCATTCGAAGCCCAGTTCTCACGGATGAGGCGCAATGTGTCATCCCATGCGTTCGTACTGTTGTCAGAGGGGCGACAATGAATCACTATGGGCAGCCTGGCGGCCTTGGCCAATTCCATCTGATGCACAAACACACGCTGCTGCACGTCTCGCGGCGAGTGATCATAGAAGTAATCGAGCCCGATCTCACCCCAGGCGATGACCTTGGGGTTCTGTGCCAGCTGAGCCAATTCGTCAAAGTCGGCCTGCTTGGCTAGCGCGGCTTCGTGAGGATGGATGCCGACCGTGGCGTATACACCGTCGTATTGCTCTGCCAGCCGGATCGCACAGTCGAATGTTCCAGTGCCGGGGCCATCCCCGTTACCGATGGCGAGCAGGGTGTTCACTTTCGCGGCCCTCGCACGCGCGAGAACGTCGGGACGATCGCTATCGAAACGCTTGTTCTCGGGATGGCAGTGAGAGTCAGTGTACATACCACGACTACTTGAGTCTTGCTCCCACCGGAACATCTTCCAGAAAGCCCGCCAGTACTGGCACGCCGTCATCGCCCAAGGATGCGGCCACAATCATGCCCTGAGACTCGAGCCCGCGCAGCTTGCGCGGGGCGAGGTTTGCCACGATGACAACCTTACGTCCAATGAGCTTTTCGGGATCGTAAGCCTTGGCGATGCCGGCGACAATCTGGCGTGTCTCGGTGCCAAGGTCGACTTCCAAGCGCAGCAACTTGTCGGCGCCCTTTACTCTTTCAGCGACTTTCACCAGCGCGACACGCAGCTCAACCTTGGTGAAGTCCTCGATGGTGATGGTATCGTTGGCCGCGGCAACCGCGGGTTGCGGTGCTGCGGGTGGATGTGGCGTTTCGGGCGTACGTTGTTGCTCGGTCGGTTCCGTGATTGCGGCGACGGCGGTTTGCGCGGCTCGCTCCTGTTCCATCTGTTGCATCCTCTCGATAGTGCTCTTGTCGGCTCGAGGGAAGACGGCCTCGACCTTGCCCAGCTTGGTGTGCAAGGGCAGCTGTCCCCACGTCAGCTCGCGCAGGTTGAGCTTGCCGATGTCACCCAACCCCAACTGCTCCCAGATACGCGCGGTAGACTCGGGAATCACTGGGTGTACCAGCGCGGTCACAATTCGCAAGGCCTCCGCCGATGTGTGGAGAATAGTCGCCAACCGCGCGCGCGAGTCCTGATCGTCCTTCTCCGCCACCGACCACGGCTCCTGTTCCACGATGTACTTGTTGACCGCGGCCACTAGTCCCCAGGCGGTTTCCAGTGCGCGCGAGAACTGGAACTGCTCAAACTGGGCATGGAAGTCGGCTATCGTCTGCTGTGCTAGCTCCGCGATCGCGTCGTCACTGGCGTCGCGTGCACCCGACGACGGATATGGAATCTCGCCGTCGAAGTAGCGGGTAATCATGCTCAAGGTGCGGCTGGAGAGGTTGCCCAATCCATTAGCGAGGTCGGAGTTGAAGCGCTGCACCAGAGCATCAAAGCTGAACGAGCCATCACTGCCGAAAACGATCTCGCGCATCAGGAAATACCGGAGCGTGTCGGCGCCGAGAGTGTCGAGAATGGTTTCGCTTCGCACGATGTTGCCGCGCGTCTTCGACATCTTGCTCTCTTCAAACAACAGCCAACCATGCGCGATGATTGATTTTGGCAGCGGAATATCGGCCGCCAGCAGGAAAGCCGGCCAGTATACGCAGTGAAAGCGCACGATCTCCTTGCCGATCATGTGCACGTCTGCGGGCCAATAGCGCGCGAGCCTCGCCTTGTCGCTGGGATCATCGGAGCCATAGCCCAGGGCCGTGATGTAGTTGGCCAGGGCATCGAGCCAAACGTAGATGACGTGCTTCTCATCACCCGGTACCGGAATACCCCAGGTGAAGGTGGTCCGGCTCACGGATAGATCGCGAAGCCCCCTTCTGACAAACGAAATCACCTCATTGCGACGCGCATCCGGACGGATGAAGTCAGGATTCTCCGTATAGAGCTTCAGCAGTGGCTCTTCCATCGCCGACAGCTTGAAGAAGTAATTCTCTTCATGCACAGTTTCTGTCGGCCGACCGCACTCGGGGCAGGGGGCGCCGGGTTCCGCCACATCAACGTAAAGCTCGTCGGAGACGCAATACTGTCCACTATAGGAGCCTTTGTAAAGGTAACCGCGTTCCTGTAGCCGCCTGAAGAGCGCCTGCACGCCCCGCACGTGACGAGGCTCGGTGGTGCGGATGAAGTCGTCGTAGCTTAGCTTCATGCGGTCCCAGAGCTGGCGGAACTCGCCTGACACCCGGTCGGCAAACTCCTTGGGCGAGCAACCCGCCGCCGTAGCCGAACGCTCAATCTTCTGACCGTGCTCGTCGGTGCCGGTGAGGAACCACGTGTCGCAGCCCATCATGCGTTGGCGCCGTGCCACGGTGTCGCAAACCACCGTGGTGTAGGTGTGGCCGATGTGCGGCCGCGCGTTCACGTAGTAAATTGGCGTCGTGATGTAGAACTTGCCAGGGTTATCCATTCTTCTTGTCCAGATACAACCGAAGAGCCTCTTGCATGACCGTTTTCAACGGGAGATTGCGCTCGCGGGCGATGCGGCGGCAGTCTTCGTATTCGGGCGCGACGTTCACATCGACGTCGCGCAAACTCCCGATCTTAATACGCACTTCGCCCCACTGGGTGTTCACGGCCGCGTGACGGCGGGCCAGTACGTGACGCATCTCGCGGCGGCCACGAACACCGAGCGTGCTGGTCTCCTCAAACAGGATACCGCGCAGGCGGGCTTCATCCTGGGGCGTGGTCAAGACTGTGACGAGAGTCCCAGGGCGGCACTTCTTCATCTGGACGGTCGTGGTAAACACGTCGAGTGCGCCCGCAGCAAGGAGCCGTTCCGCGGTGTAAGCGACGACTTGCGGGCTCAGATCGTCGAGATTGGCTTCCAATACCGCGATTTCTTCCACTGCGGGATCGCCGTGTGAGCCATCATTTGCCTGGCCGGCTTCCAGCGACTCTCCAACTATGAGGCGCAAGACGTTGGGGTGTTGCTGGAAATCTCGCGCTCCCGCGCCGTAGCCAACGGTCCCGGTGGTGATTACTGGAAGTGGTCCGAACCCGGAAGCCAACACTCGCACAATCGCGGCTCCCGTAGGCGTTACCAGCTCTTTTTGCACCTGGCCGGAATAGAGGGGAACGCCCTTCAGGAGTTCGAGCGTCGCCGGAGCCGGGACGGGCATCACGCCATGGGCGCATTTCACAGTCCCGTCGCCGACATTGAGTGGCGAGGCCAAGATGCGGTCAACCCGGAGTTGCTCTGCACCGACGGCGGCGCAGACGATATCCACGATCGCGTCGGCGGCGCCTACCTCATGGAAGTGGACCTTCTCCACATTCACGTTGTGGACTTTGGCCTCCGCCTCGCCCAGCGCAGTAAAGATGGCGCTCGCTGTCTGTTTGGCACCGTCGCTGATCGATGTGGCAGCGATGATCTTCAGGATTTCTGACAAAGGGCGTCCGTGGGTTGCGGCGTTTGGAGCTACGGAGTGCTCGTGAGCTTGATGCAGTGCACGCTGCTCTTCCCAGAACTCCTCACGCGGCAGGTCTTTCTTGCCGTTTACAACAACATCAATCTTGGTGGCGGAAATGCCGTTGCGGTCCACCCGCGTGCGCTCAAGAACGGCGCCGACGTTCAGGGCTTGTACGGTTCGCTGCAGCAACTCGAAAGGCACGCCGGCATCCACCAAAGCGCCGAGGAACATATCGCCGCTAATACCGGAGAAGCAGTCGAGATAGGCAATGCGCATGGAAGTTGTCCGCTAGTGCACCGCACCAGCGCTGAGCGTGATGCGTGGTGGGAGCTTTCATCATAGGTAACGCTGCCACCAGCGTCAAACCCGCATGAATGCTGCGTTTGCTATAATCTGCTTTTTCCTCAACGAGTTGCGTGGTGATGCGCCGGGCAACGCCCTTAACGTAACGCTACCGAGCTAATAACAGCCTCCGGAGTCATCGTGTACCTGGAACGACAAAAGCAACTGGCCGATCACGTTCGTCATTTTCTGCGGCAAAAGTACCAAGTTGAGCTACAAAGCCTTGTCATCGACGCACCGCCCAAGGTTGAGATGGGCGAGTTTGCGATGCCATTTTGCTTTGAATTGGCGAAGCAACTCAGAAAAGCGCCTCGCAAGATAGCCGAAGAAGTCGTCGCCGAGATGCCTTTGCCGGAGGGCTTCGAGAAATTCGAGGTCGCCGGAGCGGGGTACATCAACGCCCGCTTGAAGCGCGAGCAGGCAGCACGAGCGCTTGCCGCCGGAACGCAAGCCATCGTCAGCCATGAGGGCGAAGGCGCGGCCGACGTTAGGGGCAAGATACTGGTTGAGCACACCAGCATCAATCCCAACAAGGCGGCGCACATCGGGCACCTTCGCAACGCGATTCTGGGCGATACCTTCGTCCGACTGCTTCGTGCTGCTGGGCACACGGTGGACATCCAGAACTACATTGACAACACGGGTGTGCAGGTCGCCGACGTGGTGGTTGGTTTCGTCTATTTGGAGAAGCAGTCGAAGGCGCAAATCGAGGCGTTGATCGCCAACAACCCCCGGTTCGACTACTACTGCTGGGACCTGTACGCTGGTGTCTCACAGTGGTACGAACAAGATAAAGAAAAACTTAAAGTAAGGCTTGAAACTCTCCACGCTATTGAGCTTGGCGGCAATGAGATGGCTGAGATCGCAGAGATTGTATCGACTGCCGTCTTGCAGCGTCACCTGGAGACCATGGATCGGCTGGATATTGAGTACGACTTCCTGCCGCGCGAGAGCGAGATTCTGCACCTCCATTTCTGGGACTTAGCCTTTCAGCAGCTCAAAGAGAAGGGCGTGCTGTACTTCGAGAACGAGGGCAAGAACAAAGGCTGCTGGGTGATGGCGCGTCCGGCGGCCTCGACCAAGGCCAATGCGGCGCGCGAGGCAGGCGGAGAATCGCCAACCGAAGAGAAGTCGGGTCCTGACGAAGACGCAAAGGTCATCGTTCGCTCGAACGGCACAGTTGGTTACGTTGGCAAGGACATCGCCTACCACCTGTGGAAGTTCGGCCTTTTGGGTCGCGATTTTGGCTACCGAGAGTTTTTCCGGTATCCGAACGGACACGAGTGCTGGATTTCTGCGGAGGACGGAGAGGCCGACCATCCTCACTTTGGGGGCGTGGAAGCGATTTACAACGTTATCGACTCTCGCCAGAGCGACCCGCAGAACACGGTGGTCGAGGCCATCCGACTGTTGGGCTATCCAGACAAAGCCTCCCACTACACCCACTTTTCATACGAGATGGTCGCACTGACGCCGAGCTGCGCGATGGAACTGGGCTACGAGGTGAGCGAAGAAGACCGCGCCAAGCCCTATATCGAGGTTTCGGGGCGGAAGGGATTCGGGGTCAAGGCCGACGACCTGCTCGACGCGCTGGTCGCCGCCGCGAAGAAGGAGGTGGACAGCCGCCATCCTGAGCTGAGCGATGCCGAGCGCCTCCAGATCAGCGAGCAGATTGCTATCGGAGCACTGCGCTACTTCATGTTGAAGTTCACTAAGCAGTCGGTGATTGCCTTCGACTTCAAGGAGGCACTGGCCTTCGAGGGCGAAACCGGGCCGTATGCGCAGTACGCTGTGGTCCGCGCCAGTAACATATTTCGCAAGGCGGGAGTCGAGCCTGAGCTGACGCTCAGGGCTGAGATTGATTACTCGCGCTGCTTTGCCGACGCCAGCGGGACTGAGATTTGGGAACTGTGGCTGCTGGCAGGGAAGACCTCGGCAGTCATCGAGCAGTGTATTGCCACCAGTGAGCCAGCTTATGCGGCCAAGCACGCCTTCCAGTTAGCGCAACAGTTCAATAACTTCTACCATCGGCATCATATCCTCAACGAAACCGACGAGGAACGAAAAAAGTTTCTTTTGGCGACAGCGGCTGTCGTCCGCCGCGAGTTGATTGCGTTGCTGGCTGTAATGGGTATTCAGTGCCCGCCGGTGATGTAAAGAGAGGCCATGTGACGTTCATTCCGCGTCCCATCGGTTACGTTCGCAGTGCCTACTCGGAGACCTCCCAGGTTCCCAAAGGACTTGGCGCGAAGCACGAGGCGGAAGGCGAGCTCGAAATCCTGCCGGAATTCGAGGGTGGTTTGGCCGACATCGAAGGCTTTTCGCACCTCTACGTTATTTGGGCGTTCGATCGATCTGAGGGCTTCGAACTTTACGGAAAGACTCCTGCCGACGACAGGCCGCACGGAGTGTTTGCTACGCGCTCGCCACGGCGTCCTAACCCGATCGCTCTGACCGTCGTGGAACTATTGGGACGCGCAGGCCGCCGCCTCAGGGTACGGGGCGTGGACATGCTAGATGGCACGCCGATCCTTGATATCAAGCCGTACCTCTCGAATGTCCCGGAAGAGAAATTGCGGCGGGGATGGCTAGCCGAAGCGGAAGCCCGGAAGACAAAAACCTGAATCGACGTGACAACGCTACCAACTGCTGTAAGTCGAGCCTTCGGTAGATTTCTGCTCGCTCCCGCTGTGCACGTCAATGATGCCGGGCTGCGTCTGGTCGGCCGACATGATGCTGTCGTCGGTGATGGGAACCCAGGTTTCGCGGGAGTTGGTAAACGGATCCATGGGCAAGGTCTTGAGATAGCCGGCATCCACCAGATCCTGAAGCGCCAGGGGCGCCTTCTGCTTGTCCAGCGTGTACTGGTCGATCACCGATCGCAGTGTGTAGAGATCGTCCCGCAGAACGGTCTCTCGCGCCCGCAGAATGGACGCCTGGTAGCGGGGAATTGCTACCGACATCAGGATGACGATGATGCTAATGACCACCATCA
>Ga0207826_1000425_pt1 | contig 12087 bp, 13 predicted proteins | sample LuqExpMetageno80_FD_187837 | JGI IMG/M metagenome (GOLD analysis project Ga0207826, IMG submission 187837) | Tropical forest soil microbial communities from Luquillo Experimental Forest, Puerto Rico - Sample 80 (SPAdes) | ecosystem: Environmental > Terrestrial > Soil > Tropical forest ... | reverse complement strand
GCCTGTCTGCCTGGCGGTAAAGGTTCGCCTGGAGGGGGAGGAGATTGCGGTGGCCAGCCGCGATCTCACCTCAAAGGCTTGGCCTGCGCGCCACACCCGCTTTTGCGCGAAAACGCCTGCTGTCGGGTGATTATCAGCCTGACCCCTGATATCCGGGCATCAAGGGCAGGGTTATAAGAGCTGGCGAGACCGGGTCGGCCATCGATTTTTTGGCCATGGATCCGGAGAGCTTTGTCCACCTCAAGAAAATCGTCGAATACCACTCCCAGTGCCCGGAAGAGGTATCCCGCAAGCTTCTCACTCCGGCTTTTCCCATTTTCAGTTAACGAACTCCGTTTGCGGGCCGAAAACCCTGCAAACCCTAACCGTAATCATTTCTTCGCATCTCAAATTGGCTTCACCCCCAGCTGTGAAGCCCAAAAGTCCCCCTTTCCCAAAGGGGGATTTAGGGGGATTTTAGAGGGTTAGACCAAATCCCCCCTGACCCCCTTTAAAAGAGGGGGAAAGCAAAGCTCCCCACCCTCGCTTTAAACTCCCCTCCCAACCACCATAGCAGTAGCACGGCATTTTGCCCGTGCCTGGACGGGCTGGAGAAGCCCGTCCTTACCGTGCTTAGGCAAGGGGTTGGGGGGGGTAGAGTCTGGAAGCCTATGCTCCCGAGAATCTATTGCAAAACCGGTTTTATTGTCATCCTGAACGAAGTGAAGGATCTCAACTCCCTGAAAATGCGAGATTCTTCGCTTCCCTCAGAATGATAAGACACCGAGACTTAGGGTTTTTTAATGGCTTCGAATATCGGGGTTGGGGGAGAGTATAAATTCAGGCTTGATGCGAACCTCTGAAGCCATAAAGTCCCCCTTTTCTAAAGGGGGATTTAGGGGGATTTGTAAGGGTTAGGCCAAATCCCCCCTGACCCCCCTTTAAAAAAGGGGGGAAGAAACGACAAGAATTTAATGCCATACTAACCACGAAACGTCACATTAGTGGGTGCAACCTTCTCAACTTAACCACCAACTCCGCCTGGAGGCGGGCGGCCCCCTGGTGGGATTGCAAGGCCGTCAGGGCGGCCTCGCCCAGGCGGCGCCGTTCCGCGGGATTCTCCAGGAGACAGCGGGCCGCGGCCGCCAGAGAAGGGGCGTCCTGCACCACGGTTCCCACCCCGGCTTCTCTAAAAATCTCCTCGGCCCAGCGGAAATTTTCGAGATGGGGGCCGTACAGGGGAGACAACCCCCAGACCGCGGGCTCCAGGATGTTCTGGCCGCCGTGGGGCACCAGGCTTCCCCCCACAAAAGCCACGTCGGCTGCGGCGTAGAGGCAGAAAAGATCTCCCACCGTATCCACCAGCACCACCGGCTGTTGCCGGACCTCAGCGCCGCTCTTCAAGGATTGCCAGCGCTGAAACCCATGGCCTCGCCGGGCCAGGAGTTCCCCCACCGCATGAGCCCGTTCCGGGTGGCGGGGAGCCAGGATTAGGAGGAGAGCAGGGTAGGGGACCCGGAGGGCCTCATAGGCCGCCAGCACCATTTCCTCCTCCCCCGAATGGGTGGAGGCGGCCAGAAACACCGGCTCGTTGCCTAGACCAAGTTTTCCTTTGAGGGCTCCGCGTGGCTGGCTTGAACCAGGCAGCGCCCCGGGAGCTTTGTCGGGCAGGGGAGGGGGGGCGGCAGGACCTGCCTGCCGGCGCCGGGCCAGAAGGGCGTCCACCTTCAGGTTGCCGGTGAGGAAGAGCTTTTGGCCGGGAAGACCTAGTCTAAATAAGCGCTGGTAATCCTGCCGGGAACCCGCGGCGATTATATCGAAAAAGTTAATAAAATCATAGACATATTTATGATAACGGAGATAACGGCGAAAGGAGCGGTCCGAGAGGCGGGCGTTCATCAGAGCCAGAGATATGCCCCGGCGTTTGACCGCCGAGAGAAAGTTGGGCCAGACCTCGGACTCCAGGGACACGAAAATGTCGGGACCTAAGACTCTTAGAGCCTGGTTCACGGCCCAGGGCAGGTCCAGGGGGAAGTAGCAGACCACAGCCCCCAGCGGTAAAAAATGTTGCCGGGCCAGGGCTTGCCCGGTTTCCGTACCGGTGGAAATGATGAGGGCGCTTTGGGGCAGAAGGGCCTTGATTTCCGTCACCAGGGGCACGGCGGCCAGAATTTCTCCCACCGACACGCCATGGACCCAGATGCGGGGGGAGCCGGGAGGGGGCTCAGGGGGCGAGCTAAGCCCCAGGCGAGGAAGAAAACTTTCCCCCAGCCCCCGGGACTTCAAGTGAAAGTAGAAAAGCGGCCAACCCAGGAGTCCGGCCAGAGAAGAAAGGACATTATATATAAGTAAATTAAACAAGTTAACGATAATATCTCATAATATATATGATATTCTCCCCAGGCTCGGGATCATTTTACGAGAAGTGGTAAGTTTCTCCTTATATATGGAATAAAGTTAATTATCTTTAATATTAAGATACATATAAATATTATCTAAGAACACTTAGTAATTATAATGCCTCTCTTTAACCCTATGGATCACAGCACAGCCATGCCTGTCTGACTTTTAAATAATCCTGCAGAATCTGGTGGTGGTCGAAGGCCAGGTTTGGCGGCAACTCATCCACCGGGAAAATGGCCAATGACCGGGCATCACTGGCGGCCTTGGGGTGGCCTGTGCCCCTAGCCACAAAAACCGTCGTGATGATGTGCTGCCTGGGATCACGCTGAGGATCAGAATAGGAGTGGAACTGCCCCAGGAGTTGCACCTCCAAACCGGTCTCCTCTCCGGCCTCCCGCACCGCCGCCTCCTCCAGACTCTCGCCATATTCCACGAACCCTCCAGGCAAGGCCCAGCCATGCGGCGGATTTTGCCGTTCGATCAAGACCAGACCCTGGTCCTGGTATTCGATGATAATGTCCACCGCGGGGAGCGGATTACGGTAACGGCTAAAAATGAAGCCGCATTGGGGGCAGGTTTCGGTGACTCGCATATTAGTTTACATAATATATATTATCAGACATTATAGAAGGTTCTTCTTGACCAATTCCTTGAGATCCTCATAGCTTACTGAAACTACCCGCCAAACGCCATCTTGAGGACTCCGGGACATGGTCAGGTGCAAGCTGCCCTCATCCTTGGGAAAGCTCAGAGTTACCTGGGCCACATCATCAGTCTTGCGGACTTCCGCCATGGCCACCGCCCCCTCCAGAGCCAGCAGATCCTTAGTGGTCAAGGTGTCCAGATACTGATTGATGACCTTGCGGGCCTCCTTTTCAAAGGTCCCGAACAATTGCGGTACCAGTTGCTGGGCAAATTTGCTGCCCATTTTCAGACCGAACTGGCCCAAAAAGTTCCCTTTGGGTATAACGTCCTGGGGAATCAGGTCGTTCCCCGTATCCTGCATCAAGGAGCCGAGGATGCTTTTCATATCCAGATGTGAGTAAAAATTGTCGTAATTTCGCTGCATTAAGGCAGTCACCATCTGGTGCAAGGCAAACCTGGGGGAATTTCGGTAGAGATAATAGAAGACGCCGGCTACCGCAATGCCGAGCAGCAAGGTGGTTGCCAGAAACATCAAAAGTCGTCGCATGTCCTCACCTTTGCGTGGCTTTTTGCCACAGTTTAGTATAGAGGTACAAAAGATAAAACTATTTTCGGCCAATCCGGACAATGCCATGACGGAAAGCCTGCTCCTGAGCCGTCTTCTCCCCAACGCCCTCACCCTGGAATTCTATGACCTCTCCCGGCCCATGGCCGGGGACCGCTGGCAGGTGATCCTGGAAGTGCGCCTTCCCATAGCCGTGAGTGCCGCCACCCTGCCCCCGGACCTGGCTGACCGGAGTGAGGAGGTGATCGGGGCCCTGGGACCGAAAATTGTCTTTGCCCAACGGGAGGTGCATTATTTCATTGATGCCAAGGAGGTTCCTGCCTTGTTGCAGGAGATACAGACCCGACTTTGGGAGGGTCTCAAGGATTACCTGGGCCACCCCAATTTTATCGGGCATTATCTGCGCAAAAAATTTGCCGGGCAACCGGGCGGCAATCACCTCCGAAAACAGGGGAAGATCTAACCCTTGCCCCGGTAAAAATCGCCTCTCTACGGGGCTCTCACGAGGTCAAATTTTCCGAGCGGTGAGCTCTGAGCCTTAAGGCGTCAGCTAGAGGCACATAGCTCAAAGCTCACCGCTTATTTGCCGCCGCCATTGACTCCCGGGCCGGGTATCAATACAATGGCCCCATGCGATTTTTTTCCTTCTCCGGTTGGCTGGTGGTGGTCTGTCTGTTTCTGAGCCTGGGGGTCGGCCCCATCCGGGAGATGCAGGCCGGACAATCACCGGCCCAGCCGCCCCGGCCCCGCTTGCAAAACCCCCGGGTCGCGCCTCAGGCCGCCCGCATCCTCGATCAGGTGGCCTTGCGCTATGACCCCGACATGACACCCGAGGCCCGGGATCGTGACTTCCTGAACAAGGTTGCCCTGGCCAAGAAATTGCTGTCGGTTACCAACCTGGTGGACTTGCGCCAGCAATCTCTTGCTTTGCTGAGTGGCCGGGGGGAGGTTTCCTGGGAAACCCTGCGCAGCCTCAAATGGCCCGACGGCGACAGGGTAGGGGTGGTCCTGAGTTTCCCGGTGTGGGTACCGGCACAAGCGAGGCGGGTGCCCGCGTTTGCCGGTTTTGAGAAACAGTGGCAGACCGTGGCCCTGTGCCAACCCCGGCCTGCTTGTTTCGTGTGGTTTGACGGGAAGTTGGCCGACATCAATAATAAGGCCCGCTACCGCCCCGAGCGTACCCTGGTGGAAATGAACAGTCGCTTTGCGCCCCTGGCCGGCCTGCTCCTGGAATACATTTTTCGGGAAGGTTGGTATGATGTGAATAAAAGGGTCCCCCTTCTGGTGGTTCGGGCCGGAGAAGATACCTGGTCAGTGCCTGCCAGTGTGGGGCCGGTGGTGGCCGAGTGCCTGAGCTTTCCGGACAAGGAGGGTTGCTCCCTGGATGCCTGTGTCGTCCCGGGCTACTACGAGAACATGGCGGAGATCCACCACGGCCGTCACGTCACCGTATCCAACCACCGCTTGGGTCTGGCCATGGATCTCAATGACTTCAATTTCAAGAACGTCATTGATGGCACTCCAAACCCCATCAGTCTCTCTCTGCGCCAATATGATCGGGACGGCATGCACAGGCTGGACGCCCGGAACCTGCCTTCCTGGGTGTATAAGGCCGGGAAATGGGCGGGGTTTCGTATTCCCCAGACCTGGCTTTACACCGGCTATAATACTGACTGGGCCCACTTCGACGTGGGGACCAAGGAAAAACCGGGGGAGTGACGGGGAAACAAATCGTGGTCCCTTCCCCCTCCCCTGTCGACCTCTTCATCTGAAACTATGCTGCTGGAATTTGTCGGATCGCTGAAGGAAAACGCGGACTATCGGGACATACTCAGCCACTATGAGTATATGCCCGCCAAATCGGTGGAGTATTACGAGGGCGACCCTGATTTACCCGGGCCCCTGGTGCAGGCCTTGGCGCGCCTGGGTATCCATCGCCTGTTCCGCCATCAGGGAGAGGCCCTGGCCGCGGTCAAAAAGGAAAAACACCTCCTGGTGGCCACGCCCACGGCCAGCGGCAAGACCCTGATTTATAACCTGCCGGTGCTGTCCACCATGATGGCCGAGCCCCAGGCCCGGGCCCTCTACCTTTTTCCCTTAAAGGCCCTGGAACAGGACCAACTTAAGGCCGTGCGTGAACTGGACGCCGCCCTCCCCTCCCCTTTTCTGTCGGCGGCCATCTACGACGGCGATACACCGCCTGCGGCCCGGCAAGCCCTGAAGGCTAAGCCCCCCCATGTCCTCATCAGCAACCCCGACATGCTGCACCTGGGTTTCCTGCCTTTCCACGACGCCTGGATTGACTTCTTCAAAAACCTGCGATACGTGGTCATCGATGAGGTGCACACCTACCGGGGTATCTTCGGCAGCCACATGGCCCAGGTGCTCCGGCGCCTCCGGCGGATTTGCGCCCACTATGGCTCAGCCCCGCAATTTTTGATGTTGTCGGCCACTGTCGCTGAACCTGCTGAATTTATTAATAATTTAACCAGTCTTGAGGTGGAGCTTATTACCGAGAGCGGTGCCCCCCGGTCGGGCCGGCACTTTCTTTTCCTGAATCCTCCGGCAGGAGCGGCCGCCACCGCCTCGCAGATCTTCTCCCAGGCCATTCGCAAGAACCTGGCCACCATCTGCTTCACCCAGGGGCGCAAGCTCACCGAACTCATCCACCTGTGGGCCCTGCGCCAGGTTCCGGACCTCAGGCGTTACATCACCTCCTACCGGGCCGGGTTTCTCCCGGAGGAGCGCCGGGAGATCGAGAGAAGCCTGGCCTCGGGCAAAATGCGGGGGGTCATCTCCACCAGCGCCCTGGAAATGGGCATCGACATCGGAGGCCTGGACGTCTGCATCCTGGTGGGTTATCCCGGCACCATGGTCACAGCCCTCCAGCGCATGGGCCGGGTAGGCCGCCAGGACCGGGACAGCCTGGTGGTGCTGGTGGCCCAGCCCGACGCCCTGGACCAGTATTTCATGAAACACCCTGCGGAGTTTTTCGGACGCCCCCTGGAAGCTGCGGTGGTGGACCCGGATAACCCGGTGGTGGTGTCGGCCCATCTTCCCTGTGCCGCCCAGGAACTGCCTCTGGACCGGGAAGGGGAGACGGTCTTCGACCTGGCCGCGCATGAAAACTTACTCGCACAACTAGCCCGGGGCGGCCACCTCCTGCAAAGCGCCTCGGGCAAGGCCTGGTTCGCCCGGGACCGCTTCCCCCAGAAAGAGGTGAACATCCGGGGGCTGGGGGCTTCGTTTGCCATCTTCCAGGTGGGGAAAAAGCGCCCCCTGGGTCACGTGGACGGCCACCGGGCCCTCCGGGAATGCCATCCCGGCGCCATCTACCTGCACAAGGCCAACACCTTTGCGGTGGAGCGCCTGGACCTGCAGCGTCGCAACATTCTGGTGAACCCCGTGGACCCGAAGTATTTCACCCGCATCCAGACGGAAAAGGACACGGAGATTCTGGAGATCATGGACACCCGCCAGGTGGCCACCTTCACGGCGCACACCGGCCGCCTCAAGGTCACCGAGCATTTTCTGGGTTATGAGAAACGCCGCCTGCCCGGGCAGGAACTCCTGGGAGTGGTGCCCCTTGAGCTCCCTCCGCAAATCTTTGAAACCGTGGGCATGTGGCTGGAGATCCCGGACCAGGTGAAACAAGCCATCTACCAGGCCGGGCTACACTTCATGGGGGGCATTCACGCCCTGGAACACAACCTCATCGCCATGTTCCCCCTCTTCGCCCTGGCCGACCGCTACGACATCGGCGGCATCTCCACGCCGGCGCATCCCCAGGTGGGGAAGGCGGCTATCTTTATTTATGACGGCTATCCCGGCGGCGTGGGCCTGGCCGCCCGGGCCTACACCATCATGGAAGAGCTCTTGAGGCGCACCCGGGAGGTCATCGAGGCCTGCCCGTGCGAGGAAGGTTGCCCTTCCTGCATCCACTCCCCCAAGTGCGGCTCGGGAAACAAGCCCCTGGACAAAGCCGCGGCCCTGATGACCGCCAACCTCCTCCTGGGGGAAGAACCTGTGCCAGGCCCTTTTCTCCAGGAAGAGCCTGAGCCTCCCCTCCCCTCCCCTGCCGAACCCTTATCGGGTCCAGTCCACTGGCTGGCCCACCGGCGTCTGGGCTTTTTCGATCTGGAAACCTGCTGCTCTGCCGCCGAGGTGGGCGGCTGGGGCCGCTGCCACGCCATGGGCGTTTCTCTGGCGGTTCTCCAGGAGACCAGCCCCGATCGGGTCACGGTGTATCGTGAAGCCGACTTGGCTCAGCTTTGCCGCCGTCTGGGTGAGTTAGATCTGGTGGTGGGCTTCAATCTCAAGCGCTTCGACTACCGGGTCCTCCAGCCCTATACCAACATCCCCCTCGAAAACCTGCCCACCCTGGACATCCTGGAGGAACTGCACAGTTTTCTGGGCTTCCGCTTGTCCCTGGACCACCTGGCGGAAGCCACCCTGGGGGCCAAGAAAACGGGGAACGGGTTATTAGCCCTGGAGCATTACAAGAACGGCCGCTGGGAGGAACTGGAATCCTACTGCCGCCACGACGTGCTTCTGACCAAAAGCCTGTTCGAATTCGGAGCTGATCAGGGGTACCTGCTCTACCAGCACCGCCGGGGAGACCTGGTGCGGGTGCCGGTCACCTGGGACGAGCCCCGGTTTTTCCCAGAAAAGTAAGGGGGGGTTTTGGTGAGTTTGCCAGGACCTGTACCCAGAGGAAAAATTTTTGGCCACCCGTCAAGAAATCTTCTTCAAGCGCAGCTAATAGAGAGAACTTTTCTGAAACACTATTGGTCGGGGTGATTTTCACTGCCTTGATCTAACTTTTCTTTAAAAAATTTCTGAAACACCTCAAAATTGCCGCTTGCCACTTCTATATCATCGATCTGAATCGTCACACGATAAGACCCGGGAAGCCAGCCTCCTGGCCTGTTGTCTTGCCATCTACCCGCCAGGCACGGCTTCGGTAAATCAGGCGGAATGGTAAAGACCAATGATTGGTTAGACTCGGTTCCATCGGCTCGTTGCCACGTGACCCACATAATTAGGCTCACAGGATGGTCCAGTTTGGCCTTGGTGTTCAGGCACATTTCGCACCAGATATATTGGGTGTCGGCGTTGAAGAAACTCGTTCTATAAACCCTGGCCTTCATGGGAACCGCCTCGGATGTTGGCGTCGCGAAGAATCTTAAGCCCGCTACCGGGGCCCATAATTTCCGAAAGGCCTCAGGTTCCCCGGTTGAGGTCGGTCCGGGTTTGACCGCCCCCCCGCTCCCTGGAAAACCGGCGAGGAAGATGAGAAAGAGGAGAGTAACTCCCACCAGTTTCTGAACTTCAAAGCTCCTGATTCCCATGTCACCTCCCAATATAAAAAAACTAGCACAGTTTGCCGGGAAGGCAAATCATTCACGCGAAAACCTTTTGCCCTTTGGCCCCGGTTGATTTATCATGACTACAAATCTCATCAAGAGAGGAGACTCAATGAAGAAGAAAAGCCTCTTGCTGGTTCTGGCAACTTGTTTAGGGGTCTTGTTGCTTTGCCAGGTAGCCCTGGTGGCCGCCGAGTCAGAGCCCACGGTAGGCATGAGTATCGGCAACGTGTCCTTTGCAGCTCCCATCAGTGCTGAAGACGCCACCTACCTCGGTCTTTCCGGCCCGGCCCCCTTCACCCTGAGAGACATCAAGGCGCCCTACGTTCTGATTGAATCCATGAACAGCACTTGACCGCATTGTATGGCACAGGCTCCTGTGCTAAACGCCCTTTATAGCAAGGTGGCAAGTGACCCGAATCTCTCAAACAAAATCAAATTCGTGGCCGCAGCCCAGGGTCAGGGTCAAGGCGCGGTCGACATGTGGAAGAAGTTAAAAAGAGTGCCCTTTGCCGTGGTCCCGGACCCGGATTCCAAGTTGGGCAAGGCTATGAATTTTAGCCCTTACCCGGTTACCTTGCTGGTTGACAAGAGCGGCAGGGTGCTCTGGGTAGAAGTCGGAGAGTTTGAAAGCGCCGATGCAGCTTTTACCGGTATCAAGAAGGCAGTAAAATAATCTATTTCAGGTACTTCAGCGACAAGCCTCTGGCCTGACCCGTCAGGGGCTTGTTGCCTGGATTTCTCTCCCCGACCACTCACCCGGTTGCGGTAGCTTGTTATGAAAATCCAATCCATCCTGGTGGCCACCGATTTCTCGGAGTGCTCCGGCGTTGCCTTCCAGACCGCGGCCCAACTGGCCCAGAACTTTCAGGCCAAGCTTATCCTCCTGCATGTCATCAGCTTAAAACAGGTGGCAATCCTCACCGATTACCTGGAGCAGGAAGCGCAGAACCTGGTTCCCTCCTTGCGGGAACGGGCCCAGCAACAGGTGACTGAGTTTTTGAAACGCTGGAATCCCGGAGGCTTAGAGGTGGAAATCCTGGTCTCGGTGGGTGCGCCTTTTCAGGAGATTGCCGTCATCGCCCGGGATTTGGCGGTAGACTTGGTCACCCTCGGCGGCTATGGCCGTTCCGGCCGGGGCCCCATTGAAGAGGTCTTTTTCGGCTCCACCGCGGAAAAAGTGGTGCGCCTGCTGCCCTGCCCGGTGCTCTGCGTTCCCTGTACGGCCGAAACCTCCGGCGCCGGATCTGCGTAAAGCAGGCAGGAGCGAATTCCAGTCGCCTGCCAGGGCTTCCATTTTCCCCGCCAGTTGCTGCAATCGATTGGCCTTGTTGAGTCTCCCCCGCCTTACATGGGGAAATCCACTTTGATTTTAAAGATTTCTTTGGCAGGAAGGGAAAGGATTTCCTCCGCGCCGCTGGCTCCCCGGATTTCCTCCAGGATAGCGGCCAGGCGCTCCCGGGATTCGGCGATGAGGGTGAACCAGACGTTATAGCGGTGCTTCCGTAAATAGTTGTGAGTCACCCCAGGGTAGCGGTTCACCACCGCGGCGAAACGCTCCAAGTTTTCGGGGGGCACCCGGGCGGCGCACAAGGTGCTGGTGTAGCCTAACTTACGAGAGGTGAAGTTGGCCCCGATGCGCCGGATAATCCCGGCATCGTGCAGGGCCTGAACCCGGGCCAGGACCTCTGCTTCGGTGGCCCCTACCCTCTTCCCCATTTCCGCATACGGCCGGGGGACCAACGGAAAGTTGGACTGGATCTCGTTTAAGATAGCCCGGTCCAGGTTTTCCAAGTCTGTTGCCGGTTTCCGGTTTCCGGTTTTCGGTTTCATGGCTGTATGATTCAGTGACCAGTAGAAAGTAAGCAGTAATCAGGGAAAAGTAATTTATTCACTGCTCACTGCTTACCAGTTACTGATTTTCTCCATCCCTCCCCTGAAACCTCTATCCCATCGGCATATACGGGCAGATGGGGTCGTCCGCCAGGGCGTCACCTGTCAAAGCAAAGGCCCGGGCCCGGCAACCGCCACAGACCTTGCGGTACTGGCAGGAATGGCATTTGCCGTGGTAGTCGTCCACTGCCCTGAGATCCTTGAACGCCTTTGATTCGGCCCAGATTTCCGGAAAGGACTGCTCCCGGATGTTCCCCGCCACCAGTTCCAGGTAGCCGCAGGGCTGCACGTCACCCTTATAGGAAACAAACGCGAAGCCCTGCCCTCCCAGGCAGCCCTTGGTCATGGCCTCCATGCCGTGGGTCTGGGGAGTGATCTTCTCGCCCCGGGCGTGGGCGTCTTCGCGCCAGAGCCGGTAAAATTGGGGAGCACAGGTGGGCTTGAGATGCAGGCGCCCCTCCCTTTGCCGGTCAAGCATCCACCGCAGGGTCCGCTCATATTCGTCGGGCGAAAGCAGTTCTTCGGGGATCTCAGCCCCCCGGCCCGTGGGCACCAGCACAAAGACGTGGTGGGCCGCGGCCTCCAGGGTTATGGCCAGCTCGTAGATGGCCGGGAGTTCCGCCAGGTTGGCCCGGGTGATGGTGGTGTTGATCTGGAAGGGCAGTCCTGCGCTCTTTGCGGCCGCAATACCCTGCAAGGCCCCCTCGAAGGCCCCGGGCACGGCCCGCAAATCATCGTGGCTCTGGGCTTTGGCGCCGTCCAGGGAGATGCTCAGGCGCTGGATGCCGGCTTCTTTTAATAGGCGAGCTAACTCCCTGGTCAGGAGGGTGCCGTTCACGGCCATAACCATGCGGAGGCCGAGATCGTGCCCGAATTCCGTGAGTTCCAGGATGTCCTCCCGGAGGAGGGGCTCACCCCCGGTGAGAATTATCACCGCGGGGCCCATGCCGGCCACGTCCGTTAGGAGCTGTTTCCCCTCCGCGGTGTCAAGCTCCCCCGGATAAGGTCCCATGGTGGCCGCGGCCCGGCAATGCCGGCAATCCAGATTGCAGCGCCGGGTAGTCTCCCAGGCCAGGAGGCGTAGTGCAGGAATATTGCGCAAAAAAACCTTCCTTTGAGGGGAGGGCCGGGGGAGCGGTGGCTCCCCCACCCTTCCCTTCAAACTCCCGTGCCAACCCCCTTTAGGGGCCGGAATAGGCGGAACCTGCGGTTCCGACTTTTCCGGCTAGAATAAAA
>Ga0207826_1000423_pt1 | contig 12106 bp, 13 predicted proteins | sample LuqExpMetageno80_FD_187837 | JGI IMG/M metagenome (GOLD analysis project Ga0207826, IMG submission 187837) | Tropical forest soil microbial communities from Luquillo Experimental Forest, Puerto Rico - Sample 80 (SPAdes) | ecosystem: Environmental > Terrestrial > Soil > Tropical forest ... | reverse complement strand
ATGGAGATTTCCCGGTGGACCAGAGGCTGCAGCTTGCCCTGGGAGTATTCCATGTCCGTGGAGAGACCACCCTCCCATTGGCCGGACAGCATGGACACGAGACCCTGGCTGTGCCCGTTTAATTCGGCCCGGTACCGACCAGGCCCCACTTCCCGAAATACCACCTTGGCCTTTACCGCATCCCGGCAAACAAAGACGTCCACCTGGTAGTACAGTTCTTCCAAGATCTTCCCGGGCGACGGCCAGGCCGCCGGGGCCAACGCCAGCAGGGCGAGGGCCAGGACCACGACCAAGAGACCAAAAATCCGGGCCGGCCGGCTCCAGACGGGGTTGTCCGGACCAGCGGCCCTTGTGCTGAGGTGTTGCAGGTTCTTTTTCATATGTGCAAAGGTAAAGAGAGAATTCCTCGTTTATTGTTTTATCGGTTAGATGAAGATGACCGGCTTTCTGTTAAGGGCTCACTCCCCGATCTCTTCCCCTTCCTCCAGGGGCCGGGCCTGCCGCCAGTCCGTCAGGATTTCCCGGGCCCGCTTCTCGTCTTCCGGGGAGACGATGAGCCGCACCCCCCGGAGGTACTGCAGGGGCGGGTAGGTTCCCCCGGCATCGTCGGCCGTCACCAGGGCATAGATACCCTCGGCCTCAAGCACGCCCGCAGCCATTTCCGCTTCCATACGGGTGGAGAAGTTCTCCACCACCACGACTTCATCCTGAGTCACCATTCACCTCACTTATAAAGAGAAACACTATGGCCGGGAAAATCCGTCACGGTATCACCCACAAGATGACATCTTAAGGTGAGGGCCCAGAACCAAATCCCCCCCCTTTATAAAAGGGGGGTAGTCACCGGCCATCGTCTGGTAAGTCCCCCTTTTCTAAAGGGGGTTTTAGGGGGATTTGATAAGGGGCTAAGTCCTGCCCTCCCCAAACCTCCCTCTTTAGCCGCAATAACCCGAAGTCCCCGACCTCTGACCTCCCCACGCACTGAACTTTATTTGCGCTTGCCGCTCTTGCTCCTTCCGGTACCCGCCTCGGGGGCCTCGTCTTGGGAGGCCTGGCCCTTTCTGGGAGGTGGACCCCAGACCCCGGTATAAAAACGCTCCCGCCACCATTCACCCATGTCTTCCCCGGTCTCGGTGTCCTCCAGGCGGAAGCGGTAGCCTTCCAGGAACTCCCGGAGGCGCTGGTAGGCGGCGTTCACCTGCTGCATGCGGCCGCGGTACTCTTCCTCCCGGTCCTCCGGGGCCCGGTCCGGATGCCAGCGTCGGGCCGCCCGACGATAGGCCCGGGTGATCTCCTGGCGGGTGACGGTAAGTTCCAAACCCAGAATTTCCCGGGCTTCTTTGAGAGTCACGGCTCCTCTGAGGTCACTTATCTGAGAATTTCCACCTGGCCTTTATGTTAAATTATAAGCACGACCGGATGAGGAGCAAACTTTTTCCTTATCCACGACGATACCGAGGGGAAACGGTCATGACATCCTATCTTTTCATTGGCCTCCTGGTAATAGGCCCCTGGCTGGCGCTCCCGGCCGCGGCGGCAGTGTTGCCCAAAATCACCGGAACTCCGGTCATCGACATTCCTCCCCTGCTTAATTGGCCCCTCGACCGGGGGGAATTGACCCCCAACTTGAATGATCCCACCGCCGACCTGCTCCATGACCTGCATGGCCAGATTTCTTCCAGTGAACTGCTGCTGTCCACCGAGGGCAATTATCACATGGTCTTGAAGGATATTTGGCCGCTATTTTTGGCCAAATTCCAGGATCCTCCGTTGACCAACTGGTTCTATACCACCAGCCCCCCGGTGCCCCTGGAGCAGATTGCCAACCAGAGGCTGCAGATCGGCAATTTGGTCCTCACCTGCCGGCCAGCTGCGGTGGTGGCCACCCGGAGGGTGATAGACAAACTGTCCAAGGCCGGTTTGACCGAGGGTCCGGTCCTGCCCCTGTACCAGGACCGGGGCGTGGTCATCCTGGTGAAAAAGGGCAATCCCAAAGGGATTCATTCCGTCTGGGACCTGGGTCGAAAAGGGGTGCGGCTGGTCACTCCGAACCCGAATCTCGAGCCTGGGGCCTTTGAGAATTACCTGGGCAGCATGTATCATATCGCCGAGCACGACAGCCACCCACCCCCGGGCCTGTCGGCGCCGCGCCTTTTTGAACTGATCTTTCAAGGCGCCAGTGGTGATCCCGAGAAATGGCTGACTGGAGCCCGCATCCACCATCGTGATCTGCCCTGGTCCGTGGCTTACGGCCGGGCCGACGCCGCCATCATCTATTACCATTTAGGGCGCTACACCCAGGAAACCTTCCCGGACCTCTTTGACTTGGTGCCCCTGGGGGGGAGCCTGAAAGACCCCCAGCCTCTCCAAGGCACTGTCATCACCACCCGCTATCTAGTCAGGATCAGGGGGAACTGGTCGCCGCGCCAGCTGGAGGCCCGGGAAATACTGGCGGAGACCTTGTTGTCCCCGGAATTTATAGAAATTTTGGAGAAGCGGGGGCTGGTGCGCCCTATTGCCGATAAGTGAATCAGTGCCAGGAACCCCGCTTGTCTTCTCCCTGTTAGCGTGGTAAGGTTAAGTAATCTCTCATAAAGGCGAACCGAAACCATGAGTTCCCAAAAACACGTCGTGCTTTCGGCCACCGAAGTCGGACACACCCTGGACCGGCTGGCGGAGGAGGTCCTGGCCGGGCACCAGAACCTGGACAATCTGGTGGTGGTGGGCATTCGCACCGGTGGGGCCTTCCTGGCCCAACGCTTGGCCGACCGCATGAGCCGCCGCGTGGCCAAAACTTTCCCGGTGGGAGTGCTGGATATTACCCTGTACCGGGACGACTGGACCCGCATCAACCACAAGCCCCTGGTGGGCAAAACCGAACTTCCCCGCTCCATCGACGATCAGGGGGTCATTCTGGTAGACGACGTGCTCTTCACCGGCCGGACGGTGCGGGCGGCGTTGGACGCGCTCATTGACTACGGCCGCCCCAGCCGCATCGAACTGGCAGTGCTGGTGGACCGGGGAGGCCGGGAACTCCCCATCCGGCCTGACTTTGTGGGCCTGATCCTCAACCTTCCCGCTTCCCAGCGGGTGAACGTGTATCTCACCGAGATGGGTCAGCCGGACGAGGTGGCCATTGAAGCAGGTCCCCCGGAAAGATCATGAAGGAGCGTCACCAGAAGACCCGCCGGGCGGCCGCAGGCCCGCCTCCCCTTCCCCCTGAAAGCGCCGCCGCTCTCAAAGAGCAGGTGGCCCGCCTGAAAGAGGCCCTGGCCGCCGACCAGCCACCGGCAACCCTTGCGGATTTGGTAACCCCACGGCCCGCCGACCTGGCCTGGGACCTCCATCTCATGAGCGAATTGGCCAAAATTGCCCACGCCGACATTCCCCCTCTCCTGGCCGTGCTTTTCGGACAAAATCCTGACAAGGAACGGTACAAGGCCCTGAAAAAGGCCCTGCATGTCCTCAAGACCAGGGGTGTACCGGTCCCGGCCGAACTTGTTCTCCGGGAAGCACCTGAGAGCGCTCAAGCTTTGGAGGCCTCCGGTCTTCAGGCCCAGGTCTCGGCGATTTTCGGCAACGGCGAACGCTACGTCATCCTGGAAGGCCCCCGGGTAGTCCTGGGCGGCAACCTCCTGGTGGCCCGGTTGAGCGATCAGCGCGGCCTCCGGGAATGCCACCTGTTAACCCTCAAGCGCCAACAGCGGCAGGAATTCTGGGAGCAATTTTACAGCCAGGGGCTGGACGCCTGGACTGCAGCACCCCCGGGCTACGTCCTGCGCCTGCTGGAAGAGGCCCTGGCCCTCACCCCAGACGGCGAACCCAGCCGCGATAGCTATCTCCCCCTGCGGGAGACCCTCTGGCGCCACCTGGGCCGGCCTGACGACACCCCTCCCCTGGAGGACTTGCTCCCCCCCTTAAGCCCGGCAGAGCGCGGCGGCTATCTCGAGCAGTCCCGCCGCCTGGCCACAGGTGAACTGTGCCGCTCCTGGCTCCCCAGCCCGGAGGAGATCGTCCCCTGGATCGAGAAGCTCAAGGCCGCCCAGGACAGCCCCCTGGTGCTCTCCGAGCAGCAGCAGCGCCTGCGCCAGGAAGGCGTGCTGGACGACGCCACCGCGGCGCTTTTTCCCAAGGAAGGCAGGCCGCGGTGGGGCCGCCGCCTCCTGGAGCTGGCCTATTTTCTCGATCTGGTGGGAAGGGCAGAGGAGGCCCGGGCGGCCCAGGCCGCGGGCGAGGATCTCCTGGCCGGGGACCGGGGCGTGCTGTCCGGGGAAAACCCCTTTCTCCAGGAACTGGTGCGCTATGCCCTGATGCTGGCCTGGGAATTTTTTAAGCAAAAGGAGCCCCAGCCCCAGACTTCGCCAGGGCTCGCACCCCCCACGGACTCCCTGATCCGGAGGTAAGCATGCCCAGCACCCTGGAAGTGCGCACCGGCAGCAAGACCGAGCTCATCGACCTGACCGGCCGCATTCAGCAGGTGGTGGAGGAAAGTGGCGTGGATCGGGGCCTCTGCCATGTCTTCGTGCCCCACACCACCGCCGGGGTCACCATCAACGAAAACGCCGATCCCAGTGTCAAGTCCGACATCCTCATGGTCCTGAACAAGATCATCAGCGACCGGGAGCCCTACCGCCACGGGGAGGGCAACTCCCCGGCCCACATCAAGGCCTCCCTCATGGGCCCCCAACTCACCGTTTTCGTGAGCCAGGGTAAGCTGCTCCTGGGCACCTGGCAGGGTATCTATTTCTGTGAATTCGACGGGCCCCGCCACCGGCGGGTGTACGTCAAGGTCACCGAGGGCTGATGGCCAGGAAACGGAAATTCTTCAGCGAGGTCAAGCTCGATGGCTTGCCCTTGAGGAAGTATCTCAAGGGAGAAGTCGCCATCGACGACCGCTATCTTCTCAAGGATTTCCTGGAATACGTCCACATGGAAAAGGGCCTGCTCGCCGCTTATTCCGCCTCGTATCCCCTGGTGGAGGCCCGGGAGCTGCTGCCCTCCTTTGAGCGGACCTTTGCCGAGCATCCCGGACTCCCGAGTTTCAGCCTGGTGGCCTTAAACCGCCCGCTGTCCTACCAGGAGGAGATCTTCCAGTTCGACCTCCTGCATCCGGCCTTGGAAGGGAAAAAGGCCGTCCGGGAAAATTTGGAAAAGATCTCCCCCCACCTGGACAAGGAACGCCGCTCCCAGTTCCGCAACCGCTTTGCCCAGCGGGACTTCACCGACCTGGGCCTCTACGAAGAACTGCAGGAATATCTCTACCACATGGACCGGGCCCAGGTGATCGCCCAGGACCAGGAAGGGTTGTTCCGGCTCCTCGGGGTCTACGCTTCCTTCCCTTCAGACCTGGACGGCGAGATCAAGGACCTGGGCCGCCAGATGGGCCGCTTCAAGAAGCTGGACAACGCCGTCTACGAGCGAGAACGCTATTTTGTCTACCAATTTCTCATGGAGCTTTACGGCCTGCCCATCTCCGCCGAACGCCGCACCTCCGCGGCCCTCTTCGCCCGGAAACTGAGCCGCGCCAAGGAACAGTACCTCGTCAAGGTGTTGGGCACCTCGGACCGCACCATCACCAGCCTCTGCGGCTTCGAGCAGAAAAAATACCCCCTGGTGGAAAAGGTGGCCCTGGTCACCCTGCCCCCGGCCTTCACCGAGACCCATTCCCACCTGGCGGACCAGGGCTTCTTTGTGGACCGTCAGCGCCGGGTGGTGCTCTTCAAGGTGACCTACACGCAGCACAAGTACAACCCCCTGAATATCCTGGAAGACCGGGCCCTGTCAGTGGTGTCCCAGGAAATCATTCATCCCTGTCACGGCGGCCGGGATTCCGGGTTCAACCTGCTCAAGGACACCCACCGTTCCTTAAAGGACCTCACCGACATCGTCCGGGGGGAATATCCCGGTTCCATCATTTACCGGCGCTCGGATCTTATCACCGCGCCCAAGACCCACGAGGACCGGCTCAAGTTCCTGCTGGCCTGGCTGGCCAAGAACCAGCGCCGCCTGGCCACCTATAGCCCGGAGCATTTCGAGGCCGCCAAGAAGCTTTTAAACAGCTACCTCATCAACAAAGACAACAAGGAGGCCTTCGCCAAATTTCCGGACCTGCACCGGGAGGCCTTGCACCAGATGGCCATCCTCACCCAGGCCCACCAACTGCAGACCCTGGAAAAACTTACCCGCAAACACGCCGAGCGGCGCCGTCTGGGTCCCTACCAGCGCATCGCCCAGGCCGTGGCTTTTCTGGAGGACCAAGGAGAGGACCTCACCTATTTTTACCCGGCCATGTTCAAGAAGTTTCTCAGTCTGTGGGACGAGCTCATGGATTATCCCTATTTCCGGCATCTGCAAAAGGAAACCACGCCGCCGGTGCTCCCCTACCGGCGCCGGGTATGGCAGCTGTTGATCCAGGGAGCAAGGCTCATCCATGATCTGATCAAGCAGAACCGGCTGATCGAAGAGGAGGTCAGTCACGGGGTCCCCTTCCCGTTCCTTCCCGCGGCCCCCCCCTCCCCGCCTAAGCCCACCGCCAAAGAGACTTTACAGGAGAAAATCTAACCGGCTGGATGATAAACCTCCTGTTTTTAACCTCCTGCTAACCGTGATCTGCTGGAATGGATTGATTACCTATGCCGACCTACTTTGACCATTATAACTAGGGGAAAAATGGACCAATCAAACGGTGAGCATCCTTACGGCGACCTGGGCCAATTACTCCTGCTGGGCCTGTTCCTGGTCATTTGGCTGGGAGATTCCTTTGTCCTGCACTTCTCCACTTTTCTCGCCGGCTACGTGCCGCTGGCCATACGGCTGCTGATTATGGGCCTGGCCCTGGCCGCGGCCTTCCTCTTGATCAGTTCCGGCCATGTGGTCATCAGTCATGGCAGTCACGGCAAACTCCCCACCTCCCTGGTCACGACCGGCGCCTTCCGTTATGTCAGGCACCCCCTCTACCTCGGCTGCCTCCTGGTTTATTTCGGTCTGGCCCTGTCCACGGCCTCCCTCCTGTCCCTGGTCCTCCTCGGCGGCGTCATCTTTCCTTTCTATAATTTTCTCGCCACTTATGAAGAAAATCTCCTGGAACAGATGTTCGGGGAGAGTTACCCGGCCTACAAGCACAAAACCGGCAAGTGGCTGCCGAAGATGAAGATTAAGTGAAATGGCTTTAGGGGAGTAGAGGGATTAAGTTGATATGTTTGCCATATCGGATAAGGAGCCGGCAAGCGGCGAATGATTTAGAGAGTAATCTTGCATCGAGCGATATGGGTAGATCAAAAGAGCGAAGCGCATCCGCCCTCTTAGAATTGGGTTAAACTAAATACTGGGCAGTGATGTTTTTGGGGGTATGTTATCCATGACGATCACGACCTTGAGTATCAGGCGGATTACACCCCATATAGGCTTGTAAAGCGGGGTCATATAACGAAGGTTGTGGGCTGGCCTTATTTAAACTTTCACAAGATCCTTAAGGTGGGGTGCGCTTCGCTTTCCCACCCTATGGTCCTACGACCCTTTCAGGATGAAAAAACAACAGGTTTTGTGTAATGATTTCTAACAATCGAAGCAAGCTGCCCAAGTGTTTTTCATCAGGCGCTTGGCCAGTCTAACAGGATGGAAGCCAGCGGACTGCAGGGTGGCGGGAATAACAAAATCTCTGGCATCAAAGGAATCCAGGGGCTCCAGTGGATAAGCCAGGTCTTCGGGATTTGCCCCGAACATATCGCGCCTTACCGCCTCCTGCCAAAGAGGGACGTCGGCCGGACACAGTCGTAGTAGAGTATAGACGGCAGTATCCAGGGCCACTGCAGAGGTGGAAGCAGCCAACATCTCCAGAGCGAAAGGCAAGCCGTCTACCGGTCCGGTTACATGCATGGCCCTGACTGCATCCAGGAGGGAAACACTTGGGGGTAAGAGGTCTAAAAGATCCATCAACATGGACTCGAACCGGTTGCCGCGATCACCCATTACTACATGAAGCAGGGCCTTCCAGAGACTGGTGATGCAACCGAAGTGGTTTTTCACTGCCCCCGTTATGGCCACCATCCGATGCACTTTGAGTTTGGCGAGGTTAAGGATGACATCCTGCTCCAGAACCTGGCGGGAAATGGCTACTATACCGCCATTTGAAGACAGCTTGGTCAACACGGGCCGGTTCAAGTCGATAATTTCCACAGGCAAGTCCGCCAGGGCTTTGTTCAAGCCAATCTTCTGAGCGACCCGGTTGCCGGTGCCAAAGGAGGGGGAATCACCCACCGTCACCTTAGCGCTCAGATCCAATAAGTATTCACAGGCAGCCCTAACCACCAATGGATGGGTGCAGGGTAAAAAATCCGGCGGTTTGGGTGCCAAAAGATTTGGTTTAACCAACACCCGGGACCCCCTGGAAGGCCGCCAGTCTATGGCCTTCAACAGAGTTCCCACCTGCTCAGATAAGGCCGTAGAATTATAGTCAGAGCAGCGAACCAAGGCAACTGGTATGCCTGTTACGGTGTTTTCCTCTATCATCGAATTCCTTCTCTAAGTGTGAAGACTTTCTTCAGCCGGTTCATTTCAGCTTGATAAACCGGTCTATCCAGGAAGGTGGCACCAGAGACAAAAAATATGCCCCTGCCGCGAGGGGCCAGGGAAAGCAAATACGCGCCTTGCCTTTCGACAACTTGTTCTTGATTATCTGGGCAGCCCGTTCGGCACTGAGCAAGAAGGGCATGTGATAAGGATTGGCACCGGTCATGGGCGATTTGACAAATCCGGGATTGATCACCGTCACCAAAATATTTTCACGCAGGAACCGGGATCTGAGACCCTCTCCATAGACCCGGACAGCTGCTTTGCTGGCGCAATAGGAAGGCGCCACCGGAAAGCCCCTGCTCCCGGCCAGGGAACTCATTAAGGCAATCTGCCCCCTCCCCCTTTGGCGAAATAAGGAAATTGCCGGTTCCAAAGTGTTCAACATGCCATCCAGATTGACGGCAAAGACCGCCCGGGTTTCCTCGGGAGTTTCCTCCCGTGAGAAGGTGCCGCGGGAAATACCGGCCAGAGCTATGATTAGGTCTAAAGGTCGAATTTGATGTGATTGGGTGATCCAGGTGGCCATGGCCTCCCGGACGGTAACATCTACCGGGGTGCTCCATGTTTGGGCCCCGAGGCTGCGGCATTGAGATGCCAAGCTTTCCAGACGCTCTGCCTCAATATCCCCTAAAAATAAGTGCACCCCAGGAGCAGCATAGGCTTTGGCCAAGGCCGAGCCGATCCCGCCAGCGGCCCCGGTAATGAGTATGGATGACGCATTGAGCAAAGCTTGCTCCTTTTGAATTTGCCGGTGCAGATCTAACCCTTGATTATGGGCGGCCTTGGGTGCCTGTCTAAGCTTTGCTTGGAAGGCTTCTTCCAAGAGTAAGGCTCAGATGATCCTTCCCTGAATCTTTATCATTAAAGTTATCTTAGCATAAATTTCCCTGGGGGTCTAAGGTTGTCTCAGTAGCTGATTACTGGCCAAACCCTTCAGTTATTACCGAGCGGACACAATCTTGATATATGATCCTCATATCAAACATGCCACCTGACATTGGATAAGGGAGCTTGAGTAAGAGAGGCTGGGCTCCCGCGACCCCTGGCCCCCTTTCTCAATCCTCACTTTCCCGCCCGTCACTTCCCCGCGGCAATGTCCTCCAGGCTGCGGCCGGTGAGGGCCGAGTCGGCCTCCTCTTTGACGAGGTTGCGTTTGGGGTCGGCAGTCTCGTCGTCGGCCTTCACCAGGAGCCAGGCCTCGTCCGGGGTTTTTTTGAAGCGGGTCAGGGCGAAGCCCCCCTTAAGCTTTTTCCCCTCCAGCCAGACCTTGAGGTGGCCGTGGGGCACCGCCTCCGCCATGGAAATGGCTTCCCCCTGCTTTTCGGTGAGGTTCCGGTAGGTGCCGAAATCCCAGACCATGACCGTGCCGGCCCCATATTCCCCCTCCGGGATGCTCCCTTCGAAATCGGCGTACTCCATGGGATGGTCTTCGGTGGGCACGGCCAGGCGCTTGTCCTTGGGGTTCAAGGAGGGTCCCTTGGGTACGGCCCAGGATTTGAGCACCCCCTCCACCTCCAGGCGAAAGTCATAGTGCAGGGTGTGCGCGGCATGTTTCTGAATGACAAAAATGGGTTTGTCCGAGGGCTCCCGGCCGCCCCCGGCGGGCTCCGGAGTCTTGCTGAACTGGCGCTTTCCCTGGTAGGCCTTGAGAGAATCTTGGGGCTTCATGATGGGTCTCCACATGGGTGAGAAATATAGGGGCAGGCGCCCTCGCCTGCCCACGGTGGACAGCCGGGGGCGGCTGTCCCTACACAAAAATATAAACTGGCTTCAGCACTTAAATGGACGAAAAAAACTAGCGAAGAAAAACCCGCGGCTTCTTGACAATTAGAAAAAAAAATATAAATTAAATAAGATTTAATTCAGATTATCTCTGATAAAGAAAGGGGGCTGATCGCCATGCACTGTGAAAGCATCAAACCGGGCATCGACTGTACTTTTATGTCCAAGAAAGGCTGTTCGTTCAACGGCGGCAAATGCCGTCCTGTGGTGGAGGCCTGTCAAGGCTGCGACCGCATCCTGACCGCCCACGAAGACCATTACTGCAACGCCTTTCCCGATCCTTCGGTAAAGTGGCGCCGGGGGGCCTGTAACCTGGCCACCCATCAGAAAAGCAACGGCAACGGGGCTAAGACCGAACAAAAAATCAATCCGCTCAAAGCCTCCAAACGGGCCGCACGCCGCTAATCTCCCTGTTGAACGGGCAGCGCGGCCGCCGAAGTTCGCGGCCGGCCGCGCTTATTTCCCCAAGCTTTCCTTCCCTTATTGCCCCAGCTCCTTAAGGGCTTCCTCAATCCGGTTTATCCCGGTGGCAATGCGTTCCCGGGAGGTGGCAAAGGACAGCCGGATGCAGCGGTCCTCCCCGAACTCCGCGCCCGGCACCGCCGCCACCTGGGCCTCATCCAGGAGATATTCCGCCAGCGCCTGGGAATGGGTCTGCCCCGGCCTGGGGGTGATCCGGTCATAGTACGCCGAAAAATTCGGGAAAATGTAGAAAGCCCCCCCCGGCTTGGGGGAACTGAGACCCGGTATGGCCATTATCCGGTTGTAGACGTCATCCCGCCGCCAGGCGAACTCCTTCACCATGGTGCCCACCGTGTCCTGGGGACCGTTTAACGCCTCCACGCCCGCCTTCTGCGATATGGAAGTAGGGTTGCTGGTGCTCTGGCTCTGGAGGTTGACCGCCGCGGCGATGGCCTTCTCCGGCCCGGCCGCATAGCCGATGCGCCAGCCGGTCATGGCATAGGTCTTGGAAAGGCCGTTCAGCACGAAGGTCCTGGCCTTGAGCTCGTGGGACAGCATGGCCAGGTTCACAAACGAGGCGCCGTCAAAGAGGATGCGGTCGTAGATGTCATCTGAGACCACCAGGAGATTATGGGCCAGGATCACCTCCGCCAGGGCCTCCAGCTCCGCCTTGGTGTACACCATGCCGGTGGGGTTGGAGGGGCTGTTCAGGATGAGGCCCTTGGTCTTAGGGGTGATACGCTCTTTCAGTTCGGCCGCGGTGAGTTTAAAGCCGTTTTCCTCCCGGGTAGGAATAATCACCGGCGTGGCCTCGGCCAGCATCAGCATGGGGGGGTAGGACACCCAAAAGGGTGCGGGCACCACCACTTCGTCACCCTGATCGAAGATGACCTGGAAGAGGTTGTAGAGGGCATGCTTGCCGCCACAGGAGACCATGATCTCGCCTGGTTTATAGGAAAGACTGTAACTGTCGTTAAAGGTCTTGATGATGGCTTCCTTGAGTTCGGGAATGCCTCCCACCGGGGTGTACCGGGTGAAGCCCTCATTGATGGCCCGGATAGCCGCTTCCCGAATGTTCTTGGGGGTGTCGAAATCGGGCTCCCCTACCCCGAAATTCACCACATCAACGCCCTGGGCCTTAAGCTGATTGGCCTTGGCATTCAAGGCCAGGGTGGCCGAAGGCGGTATCTGCTGAATGCGCCGCGCTAATTCCAAGTGCTCGCTCCTTTGTAGAAAGGTTTTGTGGGGGGAGGGCCAGGGAGCAGCGGCTCCCTGCTCTCCTCCCGCCCCC
>Ga0207826_1000421_pt1 | contig 12118 bp, 11 predicted proteins | sample LuqExpMetageno80_FD_187837 | JGI IMG/M metagenome (GOLD analysis project Ga0207826, IMG submission 187837) | Tropical forest soil microbial communities from Luquillo Experimental Forest, Puerto Rico - Sample 80 (SPAdes) | ecosystem: Environmental > Terrestrial > Soil > Tropical forest ... | reverse complement strand
TCTCTAAGCCTGCTCTGGCGACTCGTTATTTGCGCTGGGTTTCGATCCCTTCTGGGGGTGACCCGATTCCTCGGTTGAGGACGTGGTCGGCAGGCTACATTTGGCGGGAATCGCAGACGTGACTGCGGCGCGGAATTTGTAAAAAAGCCCCGAGGTTGGGCGGACACCCTCGGGGACCCTGACTTGGGGCTATGAGAAGGGTCGAACGAGGTGCGGCCAACCGCCGAGTCTTCCCCGCTCAATAGCCTCCTCACGGAATATTCTGACTACCCAAAGATGGAGTGTCGATGCCCTGCAGCAGCTCCAAGGCTGCGCCAGAGCAATGTCGCGCGACCACCTGCCATAAGCTTGCTCGGAATCACAAACAACAGACGCTTGCATTACGGTTTTCCCGTTTTGAGACGATGATGCGTCGTGCGGGCTGGGTAACTCGCAGACGGCCCCTTGCGGGACCGTTGTCCCCGTGCGGCTCCCAACCCGCGACTAGGACGTTACCGGGCCGTTTTGTCTCTCCCAATGGGCCTGCAGGATTACCCGCAGGAGTACGCGAGTCGCGGTACAAAGGTTCCACCCTCGCCGTTACGCCAGTCACAGGCGAGGCTGCCACAGGCCGCTTTACAGGCTTACGACCGTACCCTCCATTTCAACTACCGGCTATGTGTTCGCGCATTTTATTACTGGGCGGTTGATTGTCGCTGGATGACAGGAGAGGGCCAGTCTCCTACAATCATCCCCGTCCGGGAGTGGGGAGTAACATGCGAAAGACAACTCTTTTGTTCCTGCTGGCCGCCCTACCCGTCTTGTCTGCCGCGCAACAAGCATCTCAGCCTGACCAACGCACTCGTCAAGACGGTGTTGTTCAACGCGGCGACCACGTTATGGGCTTCTCGCATAATGCGACTACCCATCATTTCCACCTGCTCAAAGACGGCGGCGAGATTGTGGTGACAGCGAACGATCCGAACGACAAATCCAGCATCGAAGAGATCCGGATGCACCTTATGCACATTGCAAAGATGTTTTCAGACGGAAACTTCAATGCGCCGATGCTGATTCATGATGCGAATCCGCCAGGCGTCACAACGATGACTCGATTGAAATCGCAAATTCACTATGAAGTTTCGCAGATTGACCGTGGCGGGAAGATCAGGATTATTACCAGCTGTCCCGAAACTACCGACGCCGTGCACGCATTCCTTCTTTTTCAAATCGTAGACCACCAGACCGGAGATGTACCCACCGTTGGTAGCTAAAGGGCGTATTGTTCGGGCTGCTTATCGAATTTCTGCTTGCAGCCAGCGCAGCAGAAGTAAAAAGCACTGCCACGAAATTCTGATTTATGTTTCGCCTTGCTTACTTCAACCAACATGCCACAGATTGGATCTTTGGCTTCCTCCCGCTCGGCCATAGGCAGCTTAACCTCGCTCTTCTGCGTTCCTTTGGGGGAGCGGTTCTCCTGAATGATTTCCGCAAGGATGCTGACAGCGATTTCCTCGGGTGAAGCCGCGTGAATACCAAGCCCGGCGGGGGCCTTGAGCTGGGCGAGCCTCGGTGTGGTGATACCTCGCTCTTGTAAATACTCAATGATTTTGCCAGTTTTTGCTTTGCTCGCTACAAACGCCACATATGAAGCGTCAGAGCACAGAGCCTTCTCCAAGGCTTCCTCGTCGCGCTGTCCCTGCGTTGAGACAACCACGAAAGTTTGCGGTGTGACCTTGATTTGACTCAAGTCCAGGTCAGCATGCACGAGATCGCAATCGGGAAAGCGCTCGCGGTCCGCCTCCGGAGCGGCGACGGAAACCGTGTAATTGATGGCCTTGCCCAGCTTGGCCAAAGCTACCGCAACGGGAGAGCGGCCAAGAATGAGAATATGTGGCCTGGGCAGCACAGGTTCAATGTAGATATCCAATGTTCCTCCACTGTGACAAGTCATGGCGTAGTTCACGATGCCTTGTTCCGGCGGCGACGATGGGCTGATGCGAATCAGGCGAGGTTGACCGTCCGCTAACGCTTTCAAAGCTTCCTTGACCACTACCGGCTGCGCGCAGCCGCCGCCAATCCATCCCCAAATCTTGCCATCGGGGAGAATGATGGCTTTATTTCCCGGCTTGCCCGAGATCGGCGCTTGATAGCGCACAACCACCGCAATCGCAAAGGATTCGTGATTCGCCAGAAGCTCACCGGCCTTGCTGAGGAATTGATCAAACATCGCGGCTCACCTTTTTGCGGTCAGAGGAATTTCTCGAGTTCGAGCAGGCTCTCCAGATTGTGCGCCGGTGCAAAAACATCGATATAAGGCAACGCGGCAATCATGCCACGGGTGACAGGCTCGTACTCTTTCAGTCCTAAGAGTGGGTTCAGCCAAATTAGTTTTTTGGCGCGGTAACTGATCTTGCGGAGTTGCTCACTCAGCATTTCAGGTTCCCCAGTGTCCCAGCCATCGCTGAGGATTATGAACACAGTGTTGCGGGAAAGCAATTTTCTGCCGTACCGACGATTGAAATCGTTGAGTGACTCGCCGATCTTAGTGCCTCCAGCCCAGCCGGCGGCTTTCTCTGAAAGCCCATGTAAAGCTTCGGCCAGATTGCGGGTCCGCAGCACTTCTGAGATTTCAACGACATCTGTACTGAACAAAAAGGTATCTACGCGCTTGAAGTATTTTTGGAGTGTGTAAGCGAATCGCACAAGAAACAGGCTGTAAGAGTTCATGGAACCACTGACATCCAGAAAGATCACCAGTCGGGGCACCTGCGATTTCCTTCCCTGGAAGGCCAAAACAATGGGCTCTCCGCCCCGATGAATGCTGCGCCGAATGGTCCGGCGGAGGTCCAGCCGATCGGCAAACTCGCGGATCCTGAGTCTCCGCGACAGGCGCGAACTCATTCTGCGGAACAGGCGCAACGATATTTCTTCGAGTGAGGCCAAATCATCCTGCGAAACACTTGAGAAGTCCATTTTTCGGATGCGTCGCTCGGCGCTTGCCCCGGAAACTCCCTTGCCTTCGGCTTCAGGCGGCGATGCGTCGCCCACGGATTCGATGCGCAAAGTCCGGGAGCTCGCCTTTGCCTGGCTGGTCTTGGCCTTTCCCGCTTTGTCTGAAGTGGGTTTGCTTTTTGGCGCTGAGGTGTTCCAGAACGAGTCAAAGAGCTGAAAGAAAAGGTCCCACTCCTCTTTCGACGAGGTCACGGCCGTGCGCAAAGCGAGGGCAAATCCTTGGCGGTCCACATCCCCAATCAATCTGGTAGCTTCGATCGACGCCAATACCTGTTGAATGCCTGCGGACAAGCCGTGCGTTCTGGCAAACTGGCAAAACTCGATGATGGAAGTCGCTGAGCGATCGGGTTCCTCTTGACGCATCATGACCTTCCAGTGCCCGCTATGAAAGCAGCTTTTCGATTCCGGCCGCTTTGAGCTTGGCGCTGTCTTCCACCGATTTAGTCACGCACCCGAGGGTCTCCTCGACCGTTTGCATATCCAGCTCATGTTTGCCCAACGACATCGCGGAAAGCGCGCAATCCAAAGTCTCAGTCACTCCGGGAGGTTTCGCGAGGTCCAACTGCCGCGCCGCTTGAACAAACCGCACAACCTGCCTGCCCAATGCTTCTTCCACGCGCGGCAGGCGAGCCCGCACAATTCGCAACTCTTTCTCAAAGTCGGGATAGTCGATCCAGTGGTAGAAGCAACGCCGTTTCAGGGCGTCACTTAGTTCCCGGGTGCGATTGGAAGTGAGAATAACGTACGGAATGTGCTTTGCCTTGAGCGTCCCCATCTCCGGGACGCTGATTTGAAAATCCGAGAGCAATTCGAGGAGAAATGCCTCGAAAGCCTCGTCGGCCCGATCGATCTCATCGATGAGCAGCACCGGCGAAGCCTCTTCCGCGAGAATCGACTGGAGCAAGGGACGCTCGAGAAGAAACTCTTTGCTAAAGATGTGCTTTTCCTTCTCTTCGACGGTCTGCTGGGTTTTTTCCTGGATTTTGATGGCCAGCAACTGCTTCTGATAATTCCATTCGTAAACCGCAGCGCCCACATCGAGGCCTTCATAACACTGCAGCCGTATGAGGCGTGTCCCCAGCATCGCAGCGAGCACCTTGGCTACCTCGGTCTTGCCCAGTCCCGCGTGGCCCTCAATCAAAAGCGGCTTGTGCAGTTTCAAAAGCAGGTAGACCGAAGTAGCGAGCGAGCGGTCGGCAACGTATCCAAGCTGCTCGAAGCCCCGGATCAGTGCATCCACATCTTTGATCTGATTTTCTCCCGGAAGTTTTGGCGAGGTCGACATGAGGATAAGCGCGCCAGCAAGCCTCAAGATTCGCGGCGAAATATTCCCTTGGCGGCCTCCCACGCCAACGAACCGGCGTTCAATGCTTTTGGCGCCTCATCCGTCGCACTGCCAGGCGAGTCGGCCCGTGCAGCAAGGCGCTTTTCGAGATTCTTCGTGAACTCTCCGAACATAACGCTTGATACCTCGGTGATGACACGCGCTCCCATCTGCGCCAGCACGCCCACAACCGTCAACTCCGAGACACTGGTCACTTCGGTCCGGCCTTCATCGAGCGCCCTAAGCTTCCCGCTCATCTTCATCGACGCGCTTCCGCGCCCTCTGACGTCCAGCCCTTTGCCAAGTATTTCGATTTCGTAATTCTTCGGGTCTGAACGCACGATTCGCACTTCGCCGTTATAGTCCGTGACAGACGGCCCGACTTTCACGCTGATGCTTCCCTTGTAGTTGTTCTCGTCGACCTGCTCCGTGATCCGCGCTCCGGGCACACAAGTGACGACTTTCCGTGGATCGCTCAAGAAGATCCAGACGACTCCGGCCGGCTGCTGAACCTGGAACGTTTTTTCGATCCGGATCGCCACGGCTTCAACTCACCACGCCTTTCTCCTTCAGAGCATTCCAAACCTTCCAGGGAGTAATCGGCATGTCGATGTGCTTCACGCCGAGATGCGAGAGTGCGTCCACGACCGCGTTCACGAAGGCGGCCGGCGAACCGACGTTCGGGGACTCACCCACGCCCTTGGCTCCAAAGGGGTGGTGGGGAGAGGGCGTGCAGGTGCTCCCGGTCTCCCAGTGTGGTGTCTCGACGGCGGTCGGAATGAGATAGTCCATGAAACTGCCGCCTTGCACATTGCCGTTCTCGTCGTAATCGATCAACTGCATGAAGGCAATCGCAAAACCTTCGGTCAGGCCGCCATGGATCTGGCCCTCGACGATCATGGGATTGATCACGTTCCCGCAATCGTCAACCGCAACAAAGCGACGGACTTTTACTTCGCCGGTGCCCTTGTCGATGTCCACGACACAAACGTAGGTGCCAAAGGGGAACGTGAGGTTCGGCGGGTCGTAATAGTCGACCGCTTCGAGCCCGGCTTCGAGTCCGGCAGGAATATTGGTATAAGCGGCGAACGCAATCTCCTGTATGGTTTTGGCTTTGCTCGGCGCGCCTTTTACAAAAAACTTACCGGTTTCCCAGTCTAGATCCGCCTCGCTACATTCAAGCAGATGTGCGGCAATCTTTTTTGCCTTGTCGCGAATCTTGCGGGCCGCTATAGCCGTTGCGGCGCCGGAAGTTGGAGTGCTGCGACTCGCGTACGTCCCAAGGCCGTAGGGAGCCGTGTCGGTGTCGCCCTCTTCGACCACCACATCGGATGCAGGAATGCCCAACTCCTGCGCGACGATCTGTGCATAAGTCGTCTCGTGCCCTTGCCCCTGGCTCTTGGTGCCCATGCGGCAGATTGCTTTTCCCGTCGGATGGATTCGGATTTCCGCGCTGTCGAACATCTTGATCCCGGCGATATCGAAGGTGTGAGCGGGACCGGCGCCGACCGCTTCCGTGAAGCTCGAGATTCCGATCCCCATCAACTCACCCTTCTTACGCTTTTCTTCCTGCTCCTTGCGAAGTTGCGAGTAACCGACCATCTCGAGAGCTTTGTCCAGGGCGCCCTCGTAGTTCCCGCTGTCATAGGTCCAGCCCAGCGGGGTTTTGTAAGGGAACTGCTTCGGTTGAATGAAATTCCTTCGGCGTAATTCGGCTGAATCCACTTTTAACTGGCTGGCGAGGACGTCCATGGCGCGTTCGATCAGGTAAACAGCCTCGGTGATTCGAAACGAGCAGCGATACGCGATTCCCCCGGGCGCCTTGTTGGTGTAAACACCGTCGACCTCGACGAAGGCGTTGGGAAAATCGTACGAACCGGTGCAAACGCTGAACAACCCGGCAGGAAACTTGGTGGGCTGTGCTGCAGCGTTGAAGGCTCCGTGGTCGGCCAGCGTTTTCACGCGCAGTGCCTTGACCTTGCCACTCTGGTCCGCCGCAATTTCAGCTGTCATGTGGTAGTCACGCGCGAAGCCTGTAGATTGGAGATTCTCCGACCGCGTTTCAATCCACTTTACCGGCACGCCCAAAGTCAAAGAGGCTACAACGGCACAAACATATCCGGGATAGATGGGTACCTTGTTTCCAAAGCCGCCGCCAATGTCAGGAGACACGACGCGGATATTCTGTTCCGGAATCCCGCCGACAAGAGCAAAAAGCGTTCGGTGCGCGTGGGGCGCCTGCGAAGTGAGATAGACCGTCAGCTTATCCGTTGCCTTGTTGAAGTCGGCAACGCAGCCACAGGTTTCGAGCGGCGCAGGATGGCACCGTTGAGAGATCGCATGGATGCTCGCTTTGACGGGCGCGGATTGAAAGGCTTTTTCCGTGGCGGACTTATCGCCAACTTCCCAATGAAAAATATGATTGGACTTTTCGTCGCGGTCGTCCCGAAGGATCGGCGCATCGGGTGCTGTGGCCCTATGAGGGTCTACCAGCACGGGAAGTTCTTCGTATTCAACTTCGACAAGCTCGGCAGCATCGGCGGCTGTGTATTGGTCTTCCGCGACGACGAAGGCGACTTCCTGAGACTGGAAGAGCACCTTGCCCGTCGCCAGCACCATTTGCTTATCGAAGAAAAGGGTCGGCATCCAGGCAAGACCCGCCTTCGCGAGATCCTCACCAGTAATGATGGCCAGCACGCCCGGAAGCTGCCTGGCTTTCTCCGTGTTGACGCTTTTCAGTCGCGCATGGGCATAAGGGCTGCGGACCATATAACCGTAAACCATGCCGGGAAGACGCACATCATCGACGTAGTTGCCTTTGCCCTGAATAAATCTCGAATCTTCCTTGCGCTTGATGGAATGACCCATGCCACCGACTTCGGGAGAAGTCTTCTCGATGATCATCGCGGTCCCCCTTGCGCCAACTTCCCCGCGGCATACTGGACGGCTTTCACAATATTTTGATACCCCGTGCAACGGCATAGGTTGCCGGAAATGCCCCAGCGGATATCCTGCTCCGTCGGCTGGGAATTCTTCTCGAGGAGAGCGTACGTAGACATCAGCATACCCGGAGTGCAAAAGCCGCACTGCAAACCGTGCTCTTGCTTGAAACCCTCCTGCAGCGGATGCAGCTTTCCGTCCCTCAGCAGTCCTTCGACCGTGAGAAGTTCTGCCCCGTCGGCTTGAACAGCAAATACCGTGCACGATTTGACCGTCTTTCCGTCAAGGACCACGGTGCATGCGCCGCAATTGCTGGTATCGCAGCCGACGTGTGTTCCCGTAAGTCCCAGCTTCTCGCGGATGAAGTGAACCAAGAGAAGCCTCGGCTCAACCTCCATCTCGCGCTGCACGCCGTTAACTTTGACGCGAACCGTCTGCTTTTTCGGCATAATCGTCTCCCGATGGATACAGGCTCTTACTTGCTGACGCGTTCCCGGGTCAACTGCAACGCGCGTTTGGCGAGCTCTTTGACCAGCCCCTTTTTGTATTCCACCGGACCGCGCAAATCGGCGCTCGGTTCGGCTTGATCGGCAGCAAGCTGGGCAGCTTGCGCGATCGCGTCGTCGTCGAGTTTCTTGCCGCGCAAAAAGTCTTCTGCTTTTCTGGCTTTTACGGGCGTTGCACCGACATTGGTCAATCCCATGCCCACCTTTTGACAAGCGCCCTTTTCGTCAAGAGTTACCTGGACGGCCACAGCTGCGGTGGCAAAGTCTCCCACCTTGCGTTCCAGTTTTAAGTAAGCGCCCGCGCTTCGAGGAGGCGGGACTGGTACACGAATTTCGGTCAAGATTTCGTCCGGCTTCAGCGCGGTTGTAAATAAAGAAACAAAAAAATTGTCGATAGGAATGACTCGTTCGCCCTTCGGCCCGTTAGCCACAACTTGCGCGCCGAGCGCGATCATCGTGGCCGGGTGATCGTTGGCAGGATCACCGTGGGCAAGATTGCCTCCAACTGTCGCCAGATTTCGCACCTGGGGATCCGCGATGACGTGGGTGGTATCGACGAGAATCGGATATTTCGACCGCACCAGGGGAGAGACCTCAAGCTCGGCTTCGCGCGTCAGGCCTCCAATCTTCAAATAGCCGCCTTCTTCTTTGATATGCGAAAGGCCGGAGATCCGGTTGATGTCGATCAGGATGGCAGGCCTCGCCAGGCGAAGCTTCATCATCGGAATGAGGCTTTGCCCGCCGCTTAAGATTTTCGCGGCGTCACCGTGCTGCTGGAGCATCGCGATCGCCTCGGGGATTGTGTTGGGCCGGAGGTACTCAAACGATGGGGGGATCATGCGTTTCACCTCGGATGGGCGTTACGCCAGAGCTTGGAGTGTACAAGAATTCGGTGAAATTTGAATAGCGAAACGTTAACCGGCGGGCGGGCTACGGTGCGGTATCGCTGTCGGTATGTTGCCCCTTTCGCCAATCGTCGATGGCCTTCCGGATAGCTTCCGGGGCCAAGTTGCTGCAAAGCATCTTGAATTCGGGGATGCCCCCAAGCGCCTCCGCAACGGCGGCCTTTGAAATTGTGTAGGCGTCTTCGACGGGCTTTCCCCGCACCATTTCTGTGGCGACCGAGGAACAGGCGATCGCCACCGCGCAACCCATGCACTTGAATTTCACGTCCTGGATGACACCGTCTTCAATGCGCAAAGTGATTTGGACGGTGTCGCTGTCCACCGGACTCCGAACGATGGCTTTAGCGGAGGGATTGGGGATGCTTCCAACGTTCCTCGGGTTTTCATAGTGGTCGCGAACTTGGTCGCTGTACACGCTGAATCCTTGGCCGGCATTGTACCGCGCAATTCCAGCGCCTTATAATACTCCCTCCATGTATTCCGAACTCTATTCGAAAATGGCGGAATTGACCGCGCAGGGAAAATCGTTCGCGCTTGCGACCGTCGTGCGCGTGAGCGGTTCTTCTTCGGCGAAGCAGGGTTCCAAGTCCATTATCGACTCGCAGGGCAAAATCGCTGCTGGATGGATCGGCGGGGGTTGTGCCGAAACCGCGGTGAGAACCGAAGCATTGAAGTGCATTCAGCAACAAAGGCCACTGTTCATCACCTTAGACATGACCGATGAGCTTTTGGGCGTCGGGATGCCTTGTGGAGGGAAAATGGACGTTTACATCGAACCCGTCCTCCCACAACCGCAGCTGCTGATCGTAGGCCACGGCCGGATTGCCGAGGTTCTGGCGAAAATCGGGCACCTGATGGACTTTTCGGTTGCCGTTAATGATCCGGGTGCAGACCGCAAGTCGTTCCCCGACGCCGATCGCGTCGTCACAGGAGATTTCGATCTTACCGAGACACCAATTACCTCGCGCAGTTTCGTGGTTATCGCCACGATGCACAAGAACGACCATGTATGGCTTCAGAAGTCGCTTGAGGAAAATGCGGCGTATGTCGCGTTAATCGCCAGCCAGCATCGCTCTAAACTTGTGCTCGACTACCTTCTGACGACTGGCGTACCCGCAGAAAAAGTCGGCAAAGTCTGGGCCCCGGCGGGCCTCGATCTCGGAGCTGTAACACCAGAAGAGATCGCGCTCAGCATCATGAGTCAGATTGTTGCACTGCGGCGAGGCAGCCCTGCCCCCCTACCCTTGAAGAATTCCACCTCGGCAACCGAGAACGCTCTCACCGAAAAGGTGATTCACCAGTGCGAGACTGACCGCGGCTGATGCCCGAACCCCCGAACGGGCCAAGATCAGCTTGCGGCTGAAGTCTTCGTTCCTTTCTTCCGGACAAGAGAAACGATCTCGGCCAAGATACTGAGCGCGATTTCCTCCGGAGTCACCGCGCCGATGTCAAGTCCAGCGGGAACGCGCACTTTCGAAAGATTTTCCGCCGGCTCACCTCTTGCCTGCAGACTGTGGAGCACTTCCTGCGCCCTTTTTCTGTTTGCGACCAGCGCCACATAATTGCTGTTCGAACGCAGGGCCTGCTCGACGGCTTCCTCATCGAATTTTCCTCGGCTTGCTACGACGACGTAACGCGAGAGGGAAGCAGGCAAGCGCAAAAAATCCAGCGAATTGAGCACTCGGTCCGCCTCGGGCGCATCTGACACCTTCAACAAGGGGTCCACGATCGTCACGGTGAAGTTCAGCAGCTTTCCCATTTTCGCGAGCGCGATACTCACCGGTTCTCTTCCGACGACAAGAAGTCCGTGTTTGTCACAAGGATCTTCGCGACCCGGAATCTCTCTTCCCGCAAGGTTGGTTGCGCTGCTCAGCGTCTTTTCGTCGATTGTGCCCCGGCCGTATTGCTTTAGGCGGTCAAAATCCTCTTGGCTGTCTACGTCCAGGAGAATCCCCAAATCCTCGACCGGTACCTTAACAATTCCTTCCAAATGATTTCCGAAGATCGCGCGACACCCGATGTCACCAGTCAGCGCCATGACCTCGGGGAAGACCGAGCGGTCCAGGAGAACCGGATTGCCGCGGAAGCCCTTATACATGGGGATAACGATTTGGGCGTTGGACTCACGGTACCGATCCATCAGCAATCTGAGCGTGCCTGGCTGGACGAAAGGCTGGTCCGCCAAAACGATGAAGGCGGCGTCTATTTCGGCAGGCAGAGCGGAGACTCCCGTTCGAAGCGAGGACCCCATTCCCTCTCGATAGGCATCGTTGACTACGATGTTGAGGTTCTTCGCGTCAATGCTCTTCCTTATTGTTTCGGCGGCATGGCCCAGAACGAGAACGATATCACCGACACTGGACGTGCGAACATTCTCGAGCACGTGTTCGAGCAGCGTGTGCTCACCCAGCCGAAGAAGCTGCTTTGCTCCCCCCATTCGTGACGACATCCCCGCCGCAAGGATCACCGCGCCTATCCTTGAATGGTCTCTCGTTTCCATGTCCTTTCCTTGGGTGCAGTAAGCGATACCGAGTTTACTGCCGCATGCGAATTCGGCACCAGAACGCGCTAGAACCAATCATAACCGTTCGCAGTGACTCACAGACCGTGGTTGCTCGGCTTGCTCCGCCGGGTCGCCGCAGGCAGTCCTGTACCCCGGAAGCCGTCCGCATCATCTATTGTGAAGGTTGTGTTACCCACAATCGATTCAGAACTGAGCTTCGACTTCGCTCAGCGCCGTCTTTGCGGCTATGATGCTCGAAGCAGTTCAAGATCGGAAAGAATATGTCTTCCTTGCCCGTCGTTAGCGCTCTCGATGCTGCCACCCAGACCTTCCCTGTTCTGACGGAAGGCCAGATCAAGCGCATCCGCGTGCTCGGCAAATTGAGAAAGGTCGAGCGTGGCGAGATCCTGTTTAAGCCCAACGATATCGGCGTGCCCTTTTTCGTTCTGCTTTCGGGAAGCCTGGAAATCGTGCAGCTGCAGCTTACAGGTGAACGGTTGATCACGACGCACGAGAGCGGGTCCTTTACCGGAGAGCTGAGCATGATTTCCGGCCAGAGGTGCCTGGTGCTTGGCCGGGTGAGCAAGGCTGGCGAGTTTCTGGAGGTCAGTCCCAAAGGATTGCGCACGCTGGTGGCTCGCGACGCAGAACTGAGCGAGATCATTATGAGGGCGTTCATCTTGCGCCGGCTCGCGCTGATCACCAACCGCTTTGGTAACGTAATCCTGATGGGCTCGCGGCACTCCGCGGCCACGCTGCGTTTGCGCGAGTTTCTTGGCCGCAATGGGCATCCCTACAGCTACGTTGACCTCGACACCGACAAAATGTCGCAAGAATTGCTCGACCGCTTTGAGGTCAAGATGGGAGACATTCCTGTCGTCATCTGCAACACCCGCAGCGTCTTGCGCAATCCCTCGACTCAGGAACTTGCCGATTGTCTCGGCTT
>Ga0207826_1000420_pt1 | contig 12119 bp, 9 predicted proteins | sample LuqExpMetageno80_FD_187837 | JGI IMG/M metagenome (GOLD analysis project Ga0207826, IMG submission 187837) | Tropical forest soil microbial communities from Luquillo Experimental Forest, Puerto Rico - Sample 80 (SPAdes) | ecosystem: Environmental > Terrestrial > Soil > Tropical forest ... | reverse complement strand
TCGGATTCGACTCCGTGCCGAATCCGCTGAAGCTTCCGCCAGATATGAACTTCGGCGAAGTGACGGGAATCGCCGTCGACTCAAAAAACCACATCTTCGTATTCTCCCGCGGCAACACCAGCGGTCCCGCGTATGGTGCCACCGCCGCGCAGCTATTGGAATTCGCGCCGAACGGAAAATTCATCCGTGAGATCGGCAAAAATCTTTATGCCTGGAGCTTCGGACACGCGGTTCGCATCGATAAGAACGACAACATCTGGGCGATCGATAAAGGGTCGGACATGGTTGTCCGCTTCAACCCGGAAGGTCACGTCACAATGGTCTTCGGACGCAAGCAGGAGGCGTCTGACGAGGACACCGCTCCACTCAAGCACCCGGTCCCTCCGAAGGCGGCCGAGGACGGGCGCTTCCGGCAGGTGACAGACGTCGCCTTCGGCCCGCAGGGCGAAATCTACATCAGCGACGGCTACATCAATTCGCGTGTGGCAAAGGCGGACAAGAATGGCACTTGGCTGAAATCGTGGGGTGATCGCGGCAAGGAGCCGGGCCAATTCAACACGCCGCACAACATTGCGACGGATGCGCAGGGCAATGTCTACGTGGCGGACCGGGGTAACGGCCGCATTCAAGTATTTGACGGTGACGGCAAATTCCTGCGCATGATCAAGATCGACATCCCAGTCAAGGACGATGCACGACCGGCGATCGGCAGCAAGCCCACTTTGCAATCGTACCAGCAGGTGATGACGATGGCGCCTGGCTCGCCGTGGACCGTTTGCATCACACCACCGCCCAACCAGGTCCTATACACGTCAGACGCCTATCCGGGTCGCGTCTACAAGCTAAGTCTAGAGGGAAAGCTACTTGGCTATTTCGGCGAGTCCGGCAAGCAGCTCAAGCAATTCGGCTGGATTCACGCGATCGCGTGCCCATCGGAGAACGTCCTTTACGTTGCAGAACTTCTGAACTGGCGCGTGCAGAAGCTACTCCTGCATCCGGAGCGCAAGGAGGCGAATCGGTAGGAACTCATGTGCTCGTAGCTCCTGATTGCTTGAGCCAAAAGTGAGTGTCCGCAATGCTCATTCGGGGCAGCATCCTGGACTAGCCCCGAAACCATGCGCGGCGAAATCTTGACGCAGCTTATCCTTGCGCTGACAGCGATTGGCTCGACGACAAGCAACAGGGCTGCGAAATTGGCCTTAAGAGGAACAACGGGGCAAAACAAAAATGAAGATCGATCGTCGTCAACTGGTCTTGCCGGCTTTGGCTGTCGGACTTCTGAGCCTAAGCCCAGCATTCGCAGCCTCGGCTGATGAAGATGTCGTCGCGAAGAAGGTCGAGGCGTTCCGCATGGCGCAGATCGCGGCCGACGCTAGGGCTCTCGACGCGCTCTGCGCGGCGGAGCTCAGCTACAGCCACTCTGATGCGCGGGTCGAGGATAAGGCGACTTTCATCGCAAATGCCACCAGCCGCAAAACGAAATATCTGTCGCTCGACTACCAGAATCCGAAGATCGCCGTCGTCGGTCCGGCGGCGATCGTGCGGTTCACCTGGGTGAGTGAAAGCGAGACTATCGCCGACGGCAAGAAGAGCAGCGTGAAAATTCACGTCCTGATGAACTGGCAGAAGCAGGGCGTGGACTGGAAGCTTCTGTCTCGCGCGGCCACCAAAATCTGATCGCCTCCGCCGGGCCGCTATGCACAACGCTAGGGTCGGCTCCGATGCAGCGGGGTTATGCGCGGCCGGCATCGCCGCGGTCCGACCCCGTTTCGATCTCGTCGCTTTGTTAAGGCAGCCCTGATGAAGACGTTCTCGTGCATATGCCTGGCCGTTGGATTGCTCGGCCTTGCCGCCAATTCTTCATCGGGCGATGAGCTCAAAATCTTCGGTTCGCGCGTCACGAAGATGGTGATCGATGACATCGGTCCTCAATACGAGCGGACCACAGGCCACAAACTGGTCGTGCTCACCGACGTCGCCGCCGTGATGAAGCGAAGAATCGAGGCGGGTGAGCCTTTCGATCTCGCCGTTCTGGTTAACTTTCAGGCGGATGATCTGATCAAGAAGGGCAACCTCGTCGCCGATACGCGTGCCGACATCATGAAGGCTGGAATCGGAGTGGCCGTCCGGCGCGGCACCAAGCTTCCCGAGATTGGCACGGTCGATGAGTTTAGGCAGACGCTGCTTGCTGCCAAATCCATCACCTATCTGAAGGAAGGCGCCAGCACGATCTATCTCGACAAGCTGTTCGCGCGCATGGGCATCGCCGACGCGCTTCGGGACAAGACGGTCAAGCCGGAGACGGAATCAGTGTCCGAAGCCGTGGCGGCCGGCGACGTGGAATTGGGAATCATCGTCATTCCGAACATCCTGTCCGTGCCGGGCGCGCAACTCGTTGGTCCAATCCCTGAAGAGATCCAGTCATACATCGTATTTACCGCTGCGGTGGCGGCGACGTCGTCGAACCAGAAGGCGGCACGCGATCTGGTCACGTTTTTGAAATCGCCGGCCGCGGTCTCGGCCATCAGGGCCAAGGGCATCAGTGCCGACTAGGCGGCGGCGGGACACCGGCTCCATCTGTCGCTTCGATCGGGAGGCTTCGCGCGTCGCGTATCTCCCCCGCCGGTTGATCGGCCTCTTAGCGGCGACGGCATTCATCGTGTTGCCGATCGGCGCGAGCGCGCAGATTGGGGCTAAAAAAGCCCGCCCGGCCAAGCGGGTATCTAGCCGCCCGGACCGAGACAGATAAGTCCGGCCGCCCTATGATCGGCCTAAACCGATCCGGACAGGACCTCGAACCCGCCCGTCAGGCCAAAACGAGATGCAGACCGCCATCCTCCGCGAGAGCGCGCGGGACGACGTGCGCGGCGTCGTCTTCGCCGTCCTGCTGGTCGCTGCCACGACCCTGATCGTCTTCGGGATCATCCAGTGGGTCGGGCTTACGCGAGGCTCCGTCGTCTATCTCGTGCCGGTGGTGATCGCCGCCACCCGCTGGGGACAGGTCTCGGCTCTCGTCGCGGCGGCCCTCGGCGTCCTGTGCTCCGCCTTTTTCTTCTACCCGCCGGCCTACAGTTTCGAGATCACCGACCCGGAAGAGGTGCTGAACATCATTCTCTACGTCTTTTGCGCAATCGTCGTCGGCCAACTCGCGTCACGTCTCAAGACTCAATACGAACTGTCGCGGCAACGCGAGATCGATCTCACCGACCTCTATGCCTTCTCGCGCCGGCTCGCCGTCGCCTTCGATGTCTCCGAGATCCACGCCGCGATTCAAGATCATCTTGCCGCCATGATGCAACGGCGCGTGCTGCTGTTCTCGTCCGGCCGCGATGCGAGTGAACGCCGCACTGCCGGAGCAACACCCGACCCCGTGCTGCGCAAAGTCGCCGAGTTCGCGGCGGGCTGCGATGAAGCCGCGAACGAAGCGACCGTGATGGGGGACGACGGCGAGCTATGGCTCGTGCGCTCGGTATCGGCGAAGAATCCGGACTACGGCGTCATCGCGATCAATCTCGGCCTTGCGTCGAAGGAAGGTTACGCGACGTTGCGGGGCCGCCTCGACACCGTGCTAGCTGACGCGACCGCTACGCTGGATCGACTCGGGGTCGCGCATGCGATTACGGAAGCGCGCATGCGGGCGCAGACGGAGCGCCTGCGCGACGCGCTGATCGGCTCCGTCAGCCACGAATTGCGCACACCGCTGGCCTCTATCCTTGGCGCAGCGACCGTCCTCGCCGCCGCGCCCTCGTTGCAAAACGACCCGCGTCTGAGAGACTTGGCGCAGGGCGTGCGCGAGGAGGCCGATCGGCTCAACAACGACATCCAAAATCTGCTCGACGCGACGCGGATTTCCAGCGAGGGCGTCAAGCCGTATATCGAATGGGCGGATCCCGCCGACATTCTGCATGCGGCGCTCGACCGCTGCAGCCGGCGGCTTGCCCAGCACAGACTCGCCGTCGACCTGCCGCATGACCTGCCGCTGATCCGCGCCGACCAGATTTTGCTGCAGCAGGCGCTGGTGCAAATCCTGGATAACGCGGTAAAATATTCCCCCATTGGATCGGAGATCGCGGTGAAGGTCAGAGCGGAAGACGAGCACATGACGTTCTCGGTGAGCGATCAGGGTGCGGGCCTCACCGACGGCGAGCAGGCCCACATGTGGGACCGGTTTGTGCGTGGAGAACGCCATGTCGGCACCACGAGCGGTTCGGGGCTCGGGCTCTGGATCGCGTCCGCATTCGTCGCGGCGAACGGCGGCAGCATCGCGGCCGAAAGTCGAGGTCCCGCACGCGGCACGACGATATTCCTCAATGTGCCTGTGACACACAGCGCCCCGCCACAATTGGAAAGTGACGAAGATGAATGAACATACGCCTGTCGTGCTCGTCCTCGATGACGAAGTCCAAATCCGGCGCTTCCTACGCACCGGCTTCGAGTTGAACGGCTTCACCGTGCATGAAGCCAGCACTGGCGCCGAAGCGATCCGCACCTCGACGTTGCGCCCCATCGATCTCGTCATTATCGATCTCGGACTGCCCGACATGGATGGCGCCGACGTCGTCGAGCGCATCCGCTCCTGGTCGACCGTGCCGATCATCGTCCTGTCGGTACGTTCGAGCGAGGCGGAGAAGGTGCATCTGTTGGAACTCGGCGCCGACGACTACGTCGTGAAGCCGTTCGGCATGGCCGAACTGCTCGCGCGCGTGCGCGTCGCGCTGCGCCGGCAGTCGCGCGCCGCGAGCGGTGAGCCGACGGTGAAGGTCGGGCCGCTGACCATCGATCTTGCCGCACGCGCGGTGATGCTCAGCGGCCAGCGGCTCACGCTGACGCCGAAAGAATACCGCCTGCTGCAGGTGCTGGCGCAGCACGCCGGCAACGTCGTCACGCACCAGCATCTCTTGAAAGAAGTGTGGGGTTCGATCCACGTGCACGACACACATTACCTGCGCATCTTCGTGCGCAAGCTCAGGCAGAAGATCGAGCCCAATCCGGATTCGCCGCGCATTCTCGTCACCGAGCTCGGAGTCGGCTATCGCCTGGCTCAGGACCCGGACAACGCCTGGACGCCGCCACCTCCCGCGCCCGCCGCGACGGCGAAGCCCGAGGTATAAGGACGGCGTGTCCGAACAATTTCCTTTTCTACAACTCTCTGAACTGACTCCAACTTCTTCCTGCGCGGCTCCGCTTCACTCCGAAAGCGGCGACATTACTGCGTCTCCGCGAAATGTCGCGATGGGCCGAAAACGGTTCTGCTATTTTGGGGATGTGCACCAGCGTCTCGAAACGGCTGTCGGCGCCATACAAATCCGGCCCATGCAAAAGCTGGATCAAGGTCCGCAATCCGAAGTCGCCGGATTACATGCGGATCAGCGACGCCGGCTAAGGTAATGCGCCAAATTGATCTGTACCCGGATGCACGCAGAAATCAGCGACCGAAGTGAAGTCGCAGAAGCCACGGCTAAAATTGATTGGTTCGAGCCATTACGCGGATTATGCGCCTCTTGCCAGAATACGCAATTTCATTTGGCGCATAAGCTGCTTCGCCTCGTTCGGGGCGTTGGGCAGATGCCAGAGCGCGAGTTCGGCGATTTTCCGCAGCAACATAATCTGATGTGGCCACGGCAGACGCTCAGAAACCCGCATAGCGCCACCTACGATGTTACGGGCGCACACCTTTGCCCACGCTTCGCACTCGTGCTCGTCGCGGTGTCCCAGTGGATCAGCACGCACGGCCGGCTCAGCGCCTAGCGCGAGGTCACAAGCCAAGCGCCAAACATCGTAAGCAACTTCACCACGCTGCTGCCGGTCTTTGCCGTCGCAAAGGAATTCAATGGCGTCCCGTATTTGCTGCTTGGCATGGCCCCGTCCTTTGATATTCGATTTGTTGTGCTGAGCCATTGCCGTCTCCGCGTAAAAAACCTGCCGATTCAAGCGTGCTCGGCGTGCCAGTGTGGCAAGCGGTCCAGTTGGTCCTCTGCGCAACTTGCAGCTTTCTTCTTCAGCGCCGGGCCCGCGATCTGGCGCATCTCAGCAAGAATTTTGGCAAGCCGCTTAGCGTGCTTGCGGCGGGCAACGCGCTCGACGGCCATTGCTTGCTCGTAAGCCGCGGAACCAAATTCTCCGATTAATCGCTGAGCTTGTAGCTTTGCCGCCTTGCGTCGCATTTGTTTAGCCCCCGAGAGTCTGCGGCTACCAATCGGTCCCATCTACAAGGACATTTCGGCCGGACAGACGGGACGTTCACCTACGCAAAAGCCCCGACTAGCGCCGAATGTCTCGATATGTAAAAACTGAATGAAAATACACATCAATCTTGCATTAATATTAATCTAGGACCGTCCCGCCGAATGCTTGAGCGACCGCTTTGGTCCTCTACCCGTACTCGGGAAAAATCAACTGGACGTGCTATTTTCGGCCAACAAGTTGATATCTGGGCGCAAAAAAAGGCGCGCGACGCGCTTCGTAAACAGAATGGCCGCGCGGCTTGGAACGCGCGGCCTTCCAAGTGTCGAACGAAGCTCATCAACGTCGACTATTTTCCGCCGAATACGCCACTGCGGACGAATTCCTCCAACCCGAATTGGCAACTCCAAACAATTTTTTGGCGCGAATACATCAGTCGCCATTTCGGTTTTGCGACATAAACTCGCAGGTATCAGGCCCACTCACGATCGTCTGACGGAAGGGTACGCAAATGCCTGTCTCAGCGACTCCTGAATTCCCCTCGCTCTACGACTTTCATTTCGCCATCGTGCGGGCGAGAACCCCTGAGCTCCTCCGCAAGGCCTACCGCCTTCGATACCAGGTCTACTGCGTTGAGAAGCCGTTCGAGAATCCAGACGAACAAATCGATCAATGTGAGACCGACAAGTACGATGACCGTTCGGCGCACACGCTGCTGGTCCATCGTCGAACTGGTGAAGTTGCCGGGGCTAGCCGCGTTATTCTGCCTCACAAAGGCGACCCCTTGCCGATTTTGACGCTGCTGCACGGCGCCGATCTCCGCAGCTTTGCGGAATTTCCGATTGCGCGAACGGCGGAAATCTCTCGGTTTGCTGTATCGAAGCAGTTTCGGCGGCGGTGTGGTGAGGAGCGCCGCGCGGATGCGGGATTTGGCGAAACCACCCGCACTCATGAGATCAACGAGCGGCGCTTGATGCCGTATATTACCCTCGGGCTGATCAAGGGTGTCTTCGACATCTGCCGGGATCATAAGATTAGTTATCTCGCAGCGGTGATGGAGCCGCCCCTCCTCCGTATCTTACGGCGGCTCGGGCTGAATTTTACGCCGATTGGCGGCCTCGTTGAGCATCACGGACTCCGTCAGCCCTGCATCGCTCGAATGGCGGATTTGGTTGAGCACTCGCGCGAGAGCGAGACTTTGCTTTGGCAATACGCCGCTAGCCAAACCAGTGCAGTGGAAGATGGTAGGCTCGCTGCCGCTTAGTGGGCAGGAAAGCCAGGTCGGATCTTATTTGACCCTGACCCAATTTACGCTAACCTTTTCCCATGATCCCGCACCCGAGTCGTGGCGGCGCAGGGGCAGCGGCCCTTCTTTCCCTCGTAGCCGTGGCGGGATGCGGCGAACGGAACACCTACGTTGCGCCGCCTCCGCCCGAGGTGACGGTAGCGAAGCCGGTACAACGGGATGTCGTCAACTTCCTCGAGGCGACCGGCAATGCGGCAGCCGTGAACAGCGCCAACCTCGTTGCGCGGGTCTCCGGATTCATTGAGAGCATTGACTACACGGACGGCGATGCGGTGGAGAAAGGAAAGCTTCTCTTCACTATCGAGCCGGAGCCGTACGATCTCAAATTGAAGCAGACGCAGGCAGCGCAAGCGAGCGCCAAGGCGACGCTCACGCAGGCACAAGCCGAATACGAGCGCCAGTCGAACCTGGCACAAACCGGGTCTGCCTCGCGAGCCGCGCTCGACAACGCGACTGCAAACCGCGCCAGCGCGCAAGGCGCTCTCGACCAAGCCGAGGTGAATACGAAGCTTGCCGCCATCAATGTCGATTACGCGCACGTTTCGGCGCCGTTCGCCGGCGTCGTGACAGCGCGGCAGGTGTCGATCGGGGACTTTGTCGGGGGCAGCGGTTCACCCACCGTGCTCGCGAGCATCGTTCAACTCGTTCCCATCTACGTGAATTTCAGCATCAGCGAACGGGACGTGCTGCGCGTGCGCGACGATATGCGGCGGCGCGGCCTGACGACAGCCGATCTCAAGAAAGTGCCCGTCGACGTCGGCCTTCAGACGGAAGAGGGCTATCCGCATCAGGGCATGCTCGACTATGCGTCGTCGAATGTGGACGCCTCGACCGGCACGCTGACGGCGCGCGCCGTATTCGAAAACAAGGATCGTGTGCTGCTGCCGGGCATGTTTGTGAGAGTGCGCGTACCACTCGGCACGCAGCCCAAGGCGCTGCTGGTGCCGGATGCGGCACTCGGCACCGACCAGGACGGCCGCTACCTGCTCACGGTGGGCAAGGATGACGTCGTCGCACAGCATGCGGTCGAGATAGGCGCTCTGCACGGCAAGCTGCGCGTGATCGAGAAGGGGATTTCGCCGGACGACCGGATCGTCGTCGGAGGCATCCAGCGGGCCGTTCCCGGACAGAAGGTTGCGCCGCGCGAGGGGACTGCAGTGACGGCGCAGAACAAATAAGTAGGCCGGTCATGTTCTCGAAGTTCTTCATCGAGCGGCCGGTCCTTTCCAACGTCATTGCCATTTTGATCGTAGTCGTCGGCGCGGTTGCGCTCTTTTCCCTACCGGTCGCGCAATATCCGGACGTGGTGCCGCCGACCGTGCAGGTGACCACGCGCTATCCGGGCGCCAGTGCGCAGACCGTGATCGATACCGTCGCCCTGCCGATCGAGCAGCAGGTCAACGGCGTCGAGAACATGATCTACATGCAGTCCTACTCCGCGGCGGACGGCAGCTACACGCTGACTGTGACGTTCAAGATCGGCACGGATCTCAATTTCGCGCAGGTGCTCGTGCAGAACCGGGTGTCGAGCGCGGTTGCGTCGCTTCCGCAGGCGGTGCAGTCGCAGGGCGTCGTCGTGCAAAAGAAATCAACGTCAATTCTGCAAATCGTCACTCTGACATCTCCGGACAGGCGCTATGACAGCCTGTATCTGGCGAACTACGCGACGATCAATTTGAAGGACGACGTCTCGCGGCTGCCTGGGGTCGGCAATGTGGCGATCTTCGGCGCCGGGCAGTACGCCATGCGTGTCTGGCTCGATCCGGAAAAAATGAAGGCGCGCGGGCTCAACGTGCAGGACGTGATCGGGTCGCTGCAACAGCAGAACAACCAGGTCACTGCGGGGCAGATCGGCGCGCCGCCCGCGCCGAACGACACTGCTTTCCAGTACACTTTGAACGTCGCTGGCCGGATCGATGATCCTGTGCAGTTCGCGGACGTGATCGTGAAGACTGGGAGCAACGGGCAGGTCACCCGGATTCGCGACATTGGTCATGTCGAGCTCGGCGCGCAAACTTACGGCCAGGTCTTCGGCGTCGACGGCAGCCCGGCGGCAGGCATCGCCATTTTCCTCTTACCCGGCGCCAACGCGCTCAACGTCGCCGAAGAGGTGAAGACGGCGATAGCGCGTCTGTCGCGAGGCTTCCCGCAGGGGCTTACCTATGACCTTCCGTTCGACACGACGGTCTTCGTGAAGGCTTCGATCGACGAAGTTTACAAAACCTTGTTTGAGGCCGCGATCCTCGTGCTCGTCGTCGTCCTGATCTTCCTGCAGGACTGGCGCGCGATGCTGGTGCCGGCAACGACGGTGCCGGTGACGATCATCGGCGCGTTCGCCGCGATGGCGGCGCTTGGATTCACCGTGAATTTCGCCACGTTGTTTGCGATCGTGCTGGCGATCGGCATCGTGGTGGACGACGCCATCATCGTGGTCGAGGGGGCCGCGCACAACATCGATCAGGGGATGAACGGTCAGCAAGCCGCGATCCGCGCGATGCAGGTGCTGCTCGGACCGATCATCGGCATCACGCTCGTGCTCTTGTCGGTGTTTCTGCCGGCAGCATTCCTCCCTGGGCTGACCGGGCAGATGTACGCCCAATTCGCTCTGGTGATCGCTGCCACTGCGCTAATCAGCGCGGTGAACGCGGTGACACTCAAGCCCACCCAGTGTGCTCTCTGGCTCAAGCCGAGCATCCCCGTCGACCAGCGCAACATCTGCTATCGCGCGTTCGATGCGGGATACGCGAGGTTGGAGCACGCGTATGCCGGCTTCGTAGCGCGGCTGGTCGGATATGCCGGTATGCTCGTCGTCCTGTCGATTCTCTTCATCGTTGGGACCCTATATGCCTTCTCGCGGATCCCGACCGGGTTCATCCCCATCGAGGATCAGGGTTACATGATCGCCACGGTGCTGTTGCCGGACGGCGCCTCGCTCGAGCGCACGCAGTCCGCTCTGGAGCGCGTCCGTGAGCGGCTAAAGGGCTCACCCGGCGTCGACAAGGTGGTGACGATCGCGGGCATGTCGGTGCTCGATAACAATGCGCCGCTCGCGAATTCCGGGGTCGCCTACGTCATTCTCAAAGACTGGTCAGTGCGCGGAAAAAAGCTCGGGCTCGTGCCGATGATCGAAAGTTTAAACAAGGCCGTAGCGGGCATCGAGGAGGCCGTGGTGCGGGTTCTGCCGCCTCCGCCAATCGACGGGATTGGATTTGCGGCGGGCTTCACGATGCAGGTACAGGCGATCGATAACAGTTTCGATTTCGCCAATCTGCAACGGGTCACGGACGCGATCGTGAGCGATGCCTCCAGTCAATCTGCGATTCGGTTCGTCATCACCCCGTTTCGCGCGTCGACTCCGCAATACACCGTCGAGGTGGACAGGGTGAAGGCGCAGGCTGTCGGCGTCACCGTCGATCAGGTCTTCTCCACGCTGGCCGGCTATATCGGCTCGTCCTACGTCAACCAGTTCACGAAGTTTGGCCGCACGTTCCAGGTGTTTGTGCAGGCAGATTCGCAATTCCGCGTGCGGCCGGCCGACATCGAAAGCCTTTCAGTACGGAATGCGAACGCGCAAATGGTCCCTCTCGGAACCCTGGTGAAAGTGACTCCGTTTGTAGGCCCGTCTCTGATCAGCCTTTACAACCTGCATCCGTCCTCCACGATCCTCGGGATGTCGGCACAGGGCTATTCCAGCGGTCAGGCCATGCAATTGATGGAGCAGATCGCACAGCATACGTTGCCCCCTCGCATGGCTACCGAATGGACCGCGATGTCGTACCAGGAGAAGCTAGTGGGCAACCAGATGTACATCGTTTTCGCGATGGCGTTGTTGCTGGTCTATCTAGTGCTCGCTGGACAATACGAGAGTTGGTATCGACCGATCGCCGTCATTCTCGCAGTGCCGATCTCCCTGATCGGCCCCGTAACGGCGCTGACGGCGCTGCAGATCGACAACAATCTTTACATACAGATCGGGCTTGTTCTGCTGATCGCGCTTTCGGCGAAGAACGCTATCCTGATCGTCGACTTCGCCCGTGAATTGAGAGTCGCGGGTAAGAGTATCGAGGAGGCTGCTGTGCAAGCAGCGCGGGCGCGCTTCCGGCCTATCCTGATGACCTCTCTCGCATTCATTCTCGGCGTGACCCCGCTGGTGCTCGCTTCGGGCGCAGGAGCCAACGCCCGCGCATCCATCGGCATTACCGTGTCTACCGGAATGATCGCGTCGACCTGCCTCGCGGTGCTGGTCGTGCCATCGTTCTTTGTCGTGGTACAGGGGCTCGAGGAATGGCTTTCGGTGCGCAAGGCGAAGAAACAGGAACTCGCGGCCCGATAGCAGTTGCCAAGAGGTCAACGCAGCGTGATGGCGAAGGCCTTGCGACCTACCCGTGCCGAGTGCGGCGGCAACGCCTGAGCCGATGATTCATGCTCCCAACCGGAACCTCGAATCATGCGCTGAACTTACGGATCATGAATGCACGGCTATGGGATCCTGCTCGGAACCTGCGCTGCTCTGGCGCAGTGCCGGATGGATGATTCTCACCGAATCGGTGCGGCCGCTGCACTGGGTTCCGGCTTTAGGCCGACCCCGTGATTACAGGCCTTCTTGACATCCCGGCGGTATCCCCGCCAT
>Ga0207826_1000418_pt1 | contig 12149 bp, 11 predicted proteins | sample LuqExpMetageno80_FD_187837 | JGI IMG/M metagenome (GOLD analysis project Ga0207826, IMG submission 187837) | Tropical forest soil microbial communities from Luquillo Experimental Forest, Puerto Rico - Sample 80 (SPAdes) | ecosystem: Environmental > Terrestrial > Soil > Tropical forest ... | reverse complement strand
GATGGATTCCGGCTCGACGGAGTTTTTGCGGATCACAACTACCGAGCCCGTTAATCAAGACCTAGGTTGTATTGATTCCGAGCCTCGGTGATGCTCTTGGCGCCCTGGCTGCGAGCCATTCATCGCCGTCTGCAGCCGCTTGGCTTCGGGAGTGGAAATCGCTTATTGCAGATTCTCCGGCTATACTCGCATCCAATTCGCAGGCGGCACATTTCTTGTACGGTGAGAAAGCGGGTCACGCGTGCACACGTCGCAAATTTTTCAAGCATGGGGCAAAATCCTCAAGGGGGAACCACCCTCACTTTCCATAGAAATCACCAAGGAATGCCCCTTGAGATGTCCGGGGTGTTACGCCTATGACACAGCGCATCTGGGTGGCGGACAAACATTGCGGGACCTGAACGATCGGCGCGGGCAGGCGCTAGTAGATGGAGTTCTTGAGGTTGTGGATCGGTTCAAGCCTTTGCACCTTTCTATTGTCGGCGGTGACCCGTTGGTGCGCTACCGTGAATTGGAGTTGATGATTCCTCCTCTGTTGGCGCGCGGAATACACTTGCAGATTGTAACCAGCGCCTTCCGAAAATTGGGTCCTACGTGGCCAAGCCTAGAGCGGCTGCTCATAGCCGTATCCATCGACGGCTTGCAACCTGAGCATGATGCCCGGCGGGCGCCAGCAACCTACGATCGGATTCTAAAAAACATTGAGGGACAGAGGATCACAGTTCATTGCACAATCACGGCTCAAATGATGAAGAGGCCAGGATACCTGGCCGAATTCCTGGAATTCTGGACACCTCGCCCGGAGATCAAGAAGGTATGGTTCAGCCTGTTCACGCCCCAAGTGGGAGATGAATTGCCGGAAATCCTGAGCCCGGACGAACGGCTACGAGCCATCGAGGACATGGTGCAATTGCTAAAGCCATATCCAAAGCTAGGCATGTCGGAGGCGATCATTCGGCAGTTTGCCTCGCCACCACACCGTCCGCAGGATTGTGTATTCGCGCTCACGACTCAGACCTTGTCGGCGGACCTGAAGACCAACATCACCCCTTGTCAGTTTGGCGGAAATCCGGACTGCACATCCTGCGGATGCATTGCCTCCATGTTCTTAACATCACTTGCGGCACATAAATTGGGAGGCATACTCCCTCTCGGCGCCATACTCAAAGGCTCCATCAAGATTGGCCAGACGAGAGCGAGGTATCGAGGGAACCGTCAAGCCCAGGACCCACTGCAAATATTGCAATCGAGTGAAGCGGGTTGCGCGTCTGAAGAAGTCAGTCCAATTTTCCGCCACTCGGCATCGGGGAACCGGAAAAGTTCCGTATAGTACCCACATGGACGATTAGCCCGTTTGAACGTAGCCGCCCTGTGCTCCGTTGCCGGGTGGAGCTTTGCTTTCCGCACAAGCCAGACTTTCCGATGGAAGGGCTCCCGCGGGAATGCTCAAATTGCACCAAATCTTCAACGTTCCAACGGCTTGAGATTCGTGCAAGCGCCGAGTTCCTCGCGTGCCAGCCAGCAAGAAGCCAGACGACGGGACGCCGTTCAGCATCGGCGACGCTAGGGTGTCATAGCTATACTAAAGACGATTAGAATTATTTCCATCAACACGGTCAGCAGAAATGCCGCGACAAGCGACCTAAACACGCTCTTGCCGGGAATCACCATCTGTCGTCGACTTTCACGAATCACGACGGCTGCCTTTCCGTAACCCCGCTGCGGAGGAGAAGCACAGGAACTCAGCTAACCAGTAGGGGGCGTGAGTTCCTGTGCTCAGGGGCATGACGGGGATTCAGCCCCACGCAGCGCAGAGATTCTCCGCCTAAGATTTGTGACAAACATCAATCTAGCTACAGGTTGAAAAGCCAGATTCGTCTGCGCAGAGTTGCAAGAACCCTGTCACAGACGTGTTCGACGACAGTACCCGGAGCGAAGGTAGTGATTGCGGTAACTACTCTCGATCGGGAGTAATTTCAACTGTCAAAACTACTAGTTTTTCATACCGAATCGTTGACCGCCCCGCTTCGAGCTGCAAGGGCAACTCAAGAAGAGTGGTCTGCTGCGTCTCAGGGCCCGCTCGGAATTACAAGCGCGAGGAGGGAGTTGATTGCCTTGGCGGCATTGGCAGAGCGGGACAGCTCGCCCCGGCACTCGACGTCCTGAATCCCGAGATCAGATAGCGAATTGGCGCCCTATCTCAAAAACCATATCTCTAGGTAGGCGAAAATACTCAATTGCCTCGCTCGAATTGCGCAACAGGAACGCGAACGTACCCTGCACCAAGCGCGGCAGCCCCTTGCCATCCTCACGTGGCACGACCGTCTCGCGCCCGATAAAATAAGTCGCGTTGGAGGAATCCACCGGGTAACCCCTCGCCTCAGCGCGCTGCAGAAGGGATGGGATATCCGGCTGTTCCATGAAGCCGAAATGGAGGTGGGCCCGCCAAACCCGCAGGGCGATCTCGTAGACTTCCACCCGGTCCTCGGCTGCTACGTAAGGCACCAACTCGGTGACGACGTTAACGATCACGATCGAACCGTGCAGCGATCGGATGTGTCTGAGGTGCCAGACCACAATCGGCGGAATGTCCCGCGTGAGGCGCGCCAAGAATACTGCGGTGCCGGGCACGCGCGGAATGTTGCCGCTGGCGATTTGTGCCGCGATATCACTGATCGGAATCTGCATTTCGTCCACCTGTTTTTGGACCGCAGCGGTGCCCTTCCGCCAGACCAGCATCACGCAGCAGATTAACGCGCCGAGCAGTAGCGGCACCCATCCGCCCTGGGCGACCTTCATCATATTTGCGGACAGAAATCCTACGTCCACTGTGGCAAACCCGATGGCGATCACGATCACGGCCGGCAGCGGCCAGCTCCAAATCTCGCGCATGGCGATGGACAAGAGAAAGGTGGTTGCCAGCATCGTCGCCGACACTGCGATTCCATAGGCAGCGGCGAGGCTCCTTGAGCTTCCGAAGCCAATCGAGATGCCGAGCGTCACCACCATGAGCAGCCAGTTCACCGCGGGCAGGTAGATCTGGCCATAGCCCTCGGCCGAGGTCTGGATGATCTGCAGTCGCGGCAACAAGCCTAGCTGGATTGCCTGGCGCGTCATCGAGAAGGCGCCCGTGATAACAGCTTGGCTGGCGATGATGGTTGCAACTGTGGCCAGTAGCACCAGCGGCAGCAGCAGGGGCGTGGGGCAGAGGTGGTAAAAGATGTTCCCCCCAGTCGGTGCACCGGCCAGCACGAACGCTGCCTGTCCCGCATAGTTCAGGATTAGCGCCGGGAAAACCAAGCAGGACCAGGCCAGCCGGATCGGCACCCGGCCGAAATGACCCAGGTCGGCATACAGCGCCTCCGCCCCGGTGACACAAAGGAACACGCCGCCGACCACCAGCAAGGTGGTGATGCCGCCGCCCGCAAAAAGGTAGCGCAGGCCCACTATCGGATTGAGAGCCCACAAAACCGCCGGATGCTGTACGATCCCCCACAGGCCGAGCAGCGCTATTGTCACGAACCAGATCAACATGACTGGTCCCAACAGCCGACCAATGCGCGCAGTGCCCTGCTTCTGCACCGCGAATACCGCGACCAGGACTACCACGGTTGCCGGCAGCACGTAGCGCTGCAGGTGAGGTGCGACGATGTTCAGCCCCTCCAGTGCAGACATTACCGAGATTGCTGGCGTGATCGCGGCATCGCCGTACACCAGCGCCGCGCCGCAGAGGCCGATGAACATGATGAGGGGTAATTGCTGCCCGTGCATCCTGCGCAGAAGTGCCATCAGTGCGAGAATCCCGCCTTCTCCGCCATTGTCCACACGCAGGGCGATGGTGACGTATTTCACCGAGGTGACGATGATAAGCGTCCACAAGATTAGCGACAGCGAGCCGAGGATTGCCGCCGGTCCTGGATGTGGGCCGGTGATGTCAAGCACAGTCTTCAGCGTGTAGAGCGGACTCGTGCCAATGTCGCCAAACACCACGCCGAGGGCGGCTAGGCTCAGGGCTGACATGCTGGTGAGGTGGGTCGGAACGTACTGGGGCGCGGCGGTTGTTTGGTCAGGCATTCCCCCCTCTCATCCTCTCGCAGACCTCAGCAGGCCCTGTTGTCATCTTGCAGGTCGACAATCTGTGGGCCGCTGCCTAGCTTTTCGGTCTCGTGTGGACGTCATGGTCGCGGAGTTGCACTATACCGCATTATGCCCTTTCGATCTTCTGTTGGTTCATCACCAGGACCAGTATGATGCATATGGTATCCTTGCCCAGAGCAGCTTAAGACACGCGTTTCTCCTTGCACTGACAAGTTCCACGTGACGGAGGGAGCCATGGCGAGCAGCGTTCCGAATGCAAGTACCAGCCTTGAGCAAGCGAAGATTGCCGGGGTGCGGCAGGCGTGGATGCAAGCAGTGAGAGACGGTGACGCAAACCGCTTGACGAACTTCGTGACGGATGATGTGGTCGCTGTATTGAAGGACGGCCGGTGCATATGTGGGAAAGGGGATTTGAACGCGCTTTTGCAACACGCCTTCGGGTTGTATGACGTGGAGCGGAAGATTCTCTCGTCGCGAGTGGTGACGCGAGATCAGTTGGCGATTGAACTGGATGAAATGGAGAGTACCGTGACGGTGGTGAGAAGCGGGATTGAAATACATGCATATGTGAAGATTGTGATCGTGTATGGGCGTCAAGCGGATGGAGAATGGAAAATAGCGCGATTGATGGAGTTGCTCGACTAGTATTTTTGCGGCCTGGTTTGCTTTCCGTCGACGTGTCAGGACTCTCGGATAGACGCGGGCTTGTTCGCCACTGAACTTAGAGAGCTGTAGGCCGTCAAGCAGTCCTGGCGGGATTCGAAGATCTTGTCAGGACCTGTGTTTCGCCAAAATCCGGCCGGCGCTAAAATCAACAAGATACTCCACAGAATGCCCTGCCCGTGTTCGCTAAAACGGTGCATGAGATAGAAGACCGCGTCGACGACACGCCAAGCAACGTTACAGCCAGCGCCGTGACGATCATTTTCCGTACCTCTTTGTGATCTCCTCTCGCGAGACTAAAGGAACAGTGGGGTAAAGACGGTCGCCGGTCGCCCCGGTCGCCAGATCCTTGTGTCGTCGCACAGTGTTGGTTTCCTTTAGCAAAGCGGCATTTTCGACCTAGGTGTTTTCCTAGGTGCGCGGGAAAGACACTCTTCAGTAGAGTTTAAACCTTCACGCGGCTACGGCTAAGCGATTCCTTAACGAAGCGGAACTATGCGATGACGAGACCTAGCAAGATCCGTATTGTCTCACTGCTTCTGTCCTTGGCCGTTCTGGGATTTGGTATCGATGTGACTCCCGGGGTAGCCGCGAGATCACAAGGTGCTGCCAGGGAGAGTGCTGCCGATAGGTCCGTCGATCCGGCACAAAGCGCATCGGCTGCAAACAGGCTTGAAGAGGAAGAAAGAGGCGTCTCGCAAAAAGCTGAGGAAATCGGCCGTTTTCTCGGTTTTCCAATTACCAATTCGATGATGGCGAGCTGGATCGTAGCCCTAATGCTGATCGTTTTCGCCCAGGTTGCCACCCGTAACATGAAACCGGTGCCCGATGGGGCGCAAAATCTTCTCGAATGGCTCGTCGAGGCACTATACAAGTTTATCGAAGGGATTATTGGTTCGCATTTGACCAAGCGGACGTTTTGGTTTTTCGCAACTATCTTCATTTTCATTCTGGCAGCCAACTGGATCGGGCTCGTACCAGGTGTAGGCTCGATTGGCTGGGGGCACCAAACCGCGCACGGTTTCAAGATTGATCAGCCTTTGTTCCGTGGTGCCAACGCGGACGTCAATATGACGCTCGCGATGGCCCTGGTGTTCTTCGCCTTGTGGATTTACTGGTCTCTTAAGGAAGTCGGTCCATTGGGATTTCTGAAGGAGTTGTTCGGGCCCAAAGGAGAAAACTCAGGTGTGATGAAATGGATGATGATTTTCGTCTTCTTTGCGGCCGGTTGCCTGGAAGTCGTTTCGATTCTTTTTCGACCGGTGTCGTTGACGTTCCGTCTGTACGGTAACATTTTTGCCGGTGAAAACATGCTGGATGCCATGGCCACGCTTGTCCCCGGTTTGGGCTGGTTACTGCAAATCCCTTTTTATTTTCTAGAACTATTGATGGGCCTTGTTCAAGCGGTCGTCTTTATGTTGTTAACTGCAGTATTCACGTTTTTAATGTGCCAGCATGAAGAAGGGTCCGCTGCTACACACGATTAGGAAAAGAATTCGGCGCTGCCATCCAGTCCACGAGGGTGAATGCGCGAAAAGGAGGAAACAGAAGCTATGACTGGGAACCTGTGTGTTGGTCTAGCGGCTCTCGGAGCAGCGATTGGCGTCGGTTTGATCGGTGGAAGAGCTTCGGACGCGGTGGGGCGGAACCCCAGCGCCTCGACGAAGATTATGGTTCAGTCGATTCTGTCTATTGCCTTCGCTGAAGCGATCGTGTTCTACGCTCTCTTCCTTGCGAAGTAGGGACGAGATTTGGGCCCGAGGTCAATAGTAGCTTTTCGGCCGTCTGAGATGGGTGTGCAATGTTAAACGCAATTGTCTTTTTCGCAGAAGTGCAAGGTGGCGGGCAGATCGAGACCATTACGCGAACCTTTGGCGTGGACTGGCCCCATCTGCTTGCCCAGATCGTCAGCTTCTGCATTATGTGTGCTGTCCTTTACCGATGGGCGTATACGCCCGTACTAAAGATGCTGGAAGAGCGACGCAAGGTCATCGCGCTCGGCGAGAAGAATGCCGAGCAAATAAAGGCAGAGTTAGCCCGCACGGAAGCACAACGCCAAGAGGTAATCCAAAAGGCCAATGTTGAGGCCGCCAGAATCATTCAAGAAGCTCGCGCAGCAGCCACCCGTGTTCAGGACCGCGAAACCCAAAAGGCCATCGCTGGGGCTGAACAGATCCTGGCCAAGTCGAAAGAAGCCGCCTCGCAAGATTACGAGCGCATGCTCACGGAGTTGAAGCGCGAAGTAGGCCGTCTGGTGGTCCAGACCACTGCTTCGGTGACGCGGAAAATCCTGACCCCCGAAGATCAACGGCGCCTCGCCGACGAAACTGCGAAGGAATTGCGGGTTTAGCGAGATTCTGGCAACCATGAAGACAACGGCTCAAATCAAGCGCGAAGCAAAGCGACTTTATCATTTATGCCTAGCCGACGGATCCCTGAACGAGAGCCGTGCATCTCAGATAGTTCGGCAAGTCATTGACAGCAAGAGGCGTGGCTCGACGGCCCTGCTCATGCACTTTCAGCGCTTTGTCCGACTTGACCGTGAGGCCCACACCGCCAGTGTGGAGACAGCCGTCCCGTTGCCGCCTGATTTGCAGGCAGCTGTCCGGGCTCGGCTGAAGGATCTGTATGGCCCCGCCATACAAACAGAATTCTCGCTCAAGCCGACATTGATCGGCGGAATGCGAGTCAAAGTCGGTAGCGATGTCTATGACGGTAGCGTGCAGTCTCAGTTGGCTACCTTAGAGAGAAGTTTTGAACCGTAACTGCACAAAACCATAGACGGTCCCCCTCTGCCAAAAGGCATGCCGCCCTTGGCGGCAGTATGGAGGGGCGAGGAGTTAAGACATGGCTGACTTGCTGCGCGAAATTGAGAGTCAAATTGCGGGCGCCAAGATTTCGGCGGCCAAACAAAACGTCGGTGTCATCCGGGAAATCGGTGACGGCGTCGCTAAGGTGGAAGGACTTGCGGACGTGATGCTCAACGAGATGCTTGATCTTGGCCATGGAATCACCGGACTCGCCTTAGACCTCGATGAAACCGAGGTGGGTGTGGTAATTCTTGGCGATTACACGCATCTTGACGAAGGAGACGAGGTCCGCGCCACGGGAAACCTCTTGCAGGTCCCGGTAGGAAAGGGCCTCTTGGGGCGCGTCGTGAACACACTAGGCCAGCCACTGGATGGGAAAGGTCCCATCAAGGCTGATGCTGCGTATCCAGTTGAAAAAATCGCGCCGGGTATCATACGACGACAGCCTGTCAGCCAACCGGTTCAGACCGGCATCATGTCAATCGATGCGATGATTCCAATCGGTCGCGGTCAGCGCGAATTAATCATCGGCGATCGCTCGACCGGCAAAACTACAGTTTGCATCGACACAATAATCAATCAGGCGCGCCTTAATAAAGCAGCGGAGGCGGCTGGAGATAAGAGTTACCGCCCCTTGTATTCCATCTATGTCGCGATTGGACAGAAGCAGTCCAGCATCGCACGTATCATCACTATTCTCGAGGAAGCAGGCGCATTGCCATACACGATCATTGTTGCGTCTCCTGCGGCCGATTCCGCCACGAGCCAGTATCTGGCGCCATTTGCCGGTGCCGCTATAGGCGAGTGGTTCATGGATAACGGCATGGATGCGCTGATTATCTATGACGACCTCTCAAAGCATGCGGTCGCTTATCGGCAAGTCTCTCTGGTGCTCAAACGACCATCAGGTCGCGAAGCGTATCCCGGTGATGTGTTCTATCTTCACAGCCGCTTGCTAGAGCGGGCAGCCCGCGTCGGCGAAAAATTTGGAAATGGTTCACTCACAGCCCTGCCCATCATTGAAACGCAGGCCGGCGACGTGTCCGCTTACATCCCAACGAACGTTATCTCCATCACGGACGGACAGATCTATCTGGAGACCGATTTGTTCTATCAAGGAATCCGTCCGGCTATCTCCATCGGCCTGTCCGTCTCTCGCGTCGGTTCTGCCGCACAGCTCAAAGCAATGAAGCAAGTCGCTGGACAGCTCAAAGGCGACCTTGCGCAGTTCCGCGAACTGGCTGCTTTCGCGCAATTTGGCTCGGAACTGGATGCCACCACGCAATCCAAGATCGACCGTGGCAAGCGCATAACCGAACTTTTCAAGCAGCCCCAATACAACCCCATTCCCGTGGAGATCCAGGTGGCCGTTATTTGGACGGTCCAGAACGGCTATGTGGATGACATACCAGTCGAAAGGATCAAGGAATACCAGGACAAGCTCACAGAGTTTTTGACTACCAGAAAAGATGACCTGCTCCGAAAGATTGGTCATGAAAAACAGCTCACCCCCACTTTGATCAGCGAGCTCAAGGCCGCGGCTGACCAATTCAAAGGAAGTTGGAAATGAATAGCCCTCGCGATCTACGGCGGCGCATTAAGTCCATTACCAGCACGGCGCAGCTAACGAAGGCCATGCAGATGGTGGCCGCTTCCAAAATGCGAAAAGCGCAAGAGGCGTCCATCGTCGCGCGTCCCTTCGGGCGGCTGGTGTACGCCATCCAACGCGAAGCAACAACGCACATGGGCGATTTTAAGCACCCGCTGCTAGAAGTCCGCGAGGTTCGAAAGCGGGCCGTCATCCTGGTCGGAGCCGACAAAGGTCTATGTGGTCCCTTGAACAGCAACGTGCTTCGGATGGCCACAAAGTTTGATACCGAAACCACAATATTTATAACTGCCGGACGGAGAGCCGCTCAGTTCATTGCCAGAACCCAACGCCAGCTTGCGGCGGAGTTTTCCTATGGTGACTCGCCGACCTACGCGGAAGCCCGCGCCATCGCCGGACTTGCTCGCGACCTTTTCTTGAAAAACGAAGTGGACCAAGTGCAGGTCGTTGTGAACAACTTCGTCAATACGCTCACCCAAATTCCTGTTACCCTTGAGTTTCTGCCCGTCGGAGAAATACACGGACTGGAATTGCCGACGACGAAGCCGTCAACTTCTGAACCATCGGCTGATGATACCGAATTTGCGTTTGAGCCCAGTCCTGAATTTGTCTTGGGTAACCTTCTCATCCAGTATCTCAACATTTACATCTACGAAGTCCTGCTCACTGCCAAAGCGAGCGAGCAGAGTGCCCGCATGGTGTCGATGAAAAACGCCACAGACAATGCCGACAACCTTATCAAAGACTTGACCCTGGAGTACAACAAGTTGCGCCAAGGCAATATTACTAAGGAAATGCTGGAAATCGCGGGGGGCAAGGCCGGCTGATCCAGTTTGCTTAATCTGACGAAATAGAGGCGATTTATGGCTAAAGGAAAGATTGTCAAAGTTTCTGGTCCCGTGGTGGACGTCGAATTCCCGGAGACCCTGCCCGCGATCTATAACGCCTTGACCGTCGAATACAAGGTTAAGAACCAACCCGCGAAGGTGACCCTCGAAGTCCAACAGGATTTGGGCGACAACGTGGTCCGCACAATTTCCATGGGAGGCACTGAAGGTTTGAAACGCGGTTCCGAAGTGGTCGACACTGGTGGGCCTATTTCCATGCCCGTGGGCGCAGCCGTTATGGGCCGCATCTTCGACGTCACCGGAAACCCCGTTGATGAACGCGGACCTGTCAACGCCGACAAGTTTTATCCCATCCATCGTCCACCCCCGCCGCTTGCAGACCAGGCGACGTCTCCCCAATTGCTCGCTACTGGAATCAAGGTTATCGATCTCATATGCCCTTTCTTGAAGGGAGGCAAAGCGGGAGCATTCGGTGGCGCCGGTGTAGGGAAGACTGTCGTCATCATGGAACTGATCAATAACATCGCCAAGTTACACGGCGGTGTATCGGTCTTCGCCGGCGTCGGCGAGCGAACGCGAGAAGGTAATGACTTCTATCACGAAATGACCCAAGCTGGGGTCATTAAACAAGACAACCTGAATGAGTCAAAGATTGCTCTTGTCTATGGACAGATGAACGAGCCTCCCGGTGCCCGTCTCCGTGTTGCTCTTTCTGGCCTCGCCATTACTGAATATTTCCGCGACGAGAAAAATCAGGATGTATTGCTCTTCATCGATAACATTTTTCGGTTCTCACAGGCCGGCGCCGAGGTATCTGCCTTACTCGGCCGCACCGCCAGCGCCGTTGGATACCAGCCCACGCTTGCCGCGGAAATGGGGATGCTTCAGGAGCGCATCACCTCGACGAAAAAGGGCTCGATCACCTCGTTCCAAGCCGTATATGTTCCGGCGGATGACCTGACAGATCCCGCACCGGCCACCACGTTTGCACACTTGGATGCCACCATCGTCTTGGAGCGCGCGATTGCTGAGTTGGGCATCTACCCCGCGGTAGATCCCCTGGCCTCAACTTCCCGAGCGTTAGCTCCGGAAATTGTCGGCAAGGAGCACTACGAGGTAGCGCGCAACGTGCAAAAGGTTCTACAGCGCTACAAGGATTTGCAGGATATCATCGCGATTCTCGGCATGGACGAGCTGTCGCCTCAAGATAAGCTCACGGTCCTCCGAGCCCGCAAGATTCAGCGCTTCTTGAGCCAGCCCTTCAGCGTCGCCCAAGTGTTTACCGGAAGAGAGGGTAAGCAGGTTCCTGTCGCGGACACGGTCCGCGGTTTCAAGGAGATTCTCGATGGGAAGCACGACGACGTTCCGGAAGGGAACTTCTATATGAAGGGTGGAATTGAGGAGATCCGTCAAGCGTAAACACCGGCACGCGAAGTCAGAGGCTTTCGTGCCACGACCGGTTTCATATGGCTAATACCCTAAAGCTCGAAATCGTCACGCCTGAGGCCACGGTTTATTCGCAAGAAGTTGAGTACGTCATCCTCACGGGGGTGGAAGGACAAATGACAGTTCTTCCCCAGCATTCCCGGCTCATGACCCAATTGGTGCCAGGCGAGATGGTTGTGCGCAGGGGTGGCCAGGACGAATTTCTGGCCGTGGGCGAGGGGCTTGTGCAGATTATGGGTGACAGTGTGTCTGTACTGACAGACATGGCGGTGGCCGCAGCCAACATCGATGAAGTGAAGGCGGAAGAGGCACGGCGACGCGCCGAAGCTCGCCTGAAAGAGAAGCTTTCAACGGAAGAGGTTGCCTCTGTGAATGCATCCTTGGCGCGTTCCTTGGCACAAATTCAAGTCAAGCGGCGGCGGCGCACTTGATTCGGATTCGAAATTCAACTCTTCACTTGATCTGCTTCCAACAGGAGAGGGACCCACACCTCGATTCTCGTCCCCTTCCCGGGTTCTGAATGAATCTCGAATTCTTCACCCAAAAGTCGTGCCCGCCCTTGCATGCTGCCGATGCCCAAGCCTAGCCCAAGTTCGTCATTGAAACGTCGATCTGTTGACTTTGGCGCTAATTTCTTTGGCGAAGCGATTCATTCTCACTACGTGCAGATCAAAA
>Ga0207826_1000415_pt1 | contig 12237 bp, 11 predicted proteins | sample LuqExpMetageno80_FD_187837 | JGI IMG/M metagenome (GOLD analysis project Ga0207826, IMG submission 187837) | Tropical forest soil microbial communities from Luquillo Experimental Forest, Puerto Rico - Sample 80 (SPAdes) | ecosystem: Environmental > Terrestrial > Soil > Tropical forest ... | reverse complement strand
GTCCCCTGCCCTGCCGCTCTCCTGCCCCGCTGCCAGGCGGGTGCGCACGTACCAGTCAATCTGGCGGCAAATGCCCTTGATGACCTGGGTTTCCCGGGCCTGGAGGCCATGCCGGTTGAAGAGGCGGCGCACGTTCAGCATCCAGTGCTCCGGGTTCTGTTGGTCGATGTAGTTGATCTTCACCAAGGTGTCCTGGAGCATGGCATACATGATTTCGAGCTCATGGGTGCTGGCCAGCCGGGGCCGGAAGCGGGGCCGGTCCGTGCGGGCCACCTTAAGCTCATAGGCCATGACCATCACCGCCTGGGCGAGGTTGAGGGAAGTGCACTCGGCGGTGGGAATGGTCACCAGGGCATGGCACAGGGGCAATTCCCGGTTGGTGAGGCCGAAGTTTTCCGGTCCGAAGAGCAAGGCGATGTCGTTGTGCCGGGAGAGGTCGATGAGGCGGGCGGCCATCTCCCGGGGACTCCGGAGTTCCTTCCTGATGCCCCCCAGGCGGGCGGTGGTTCCCACCACATACTGGAACGGTCCCAGGGCCTGGGCCAGATCCTCATGGATCACCATGCTCTTAAGGAGGTGGGCTGCCGATGGGGTGGCCATGGCGCGCAGGCGCTCCTGGTCCAGGGACTGGGGCTCCACCAGGTGCAGGCGGGAGATTCCCATGTTGCAGGCCGCCCGGGCCACGGCCCCGATATTTTCAGGGATCTGGGGACGGAAAAGCACGATGGCCACGTGGTCGAGGCGCACCCGCCCGGCGTCGCTGGATTTTTCTTGCCGTCTCGTTTTCATGAGGCTCCCAGCTCGTTTCCCGGTCTGGCGCCGGGGCGCCGCCGGTGAGATCTCCCCCCCGGGACTTGCTCCCGGACCTCATCATCATTAACCTATTCATAACAAAAAACCAGGCAATCGAAAAACCCGGGGCTTTCGCTTATACTTGGATCAGCCTGAGATTTACCGGGTTGGGGTACAAATTATTGGGAATAATTCCCTCAGCCAGGATATCACTCTGAACCCAAGGCGAGGATCTCGCTTTTTTGCTCGGGAAGATTAGCTTATTTTTAAGGCGAAGGCAGGGAGGAACCATGCACATTGACAGTTATGATTTCGGGCATATGGTTATTGATGGGGTTTCCTACCGGCATGATCTCCTGATCTGGCCGGGAACGATCAAGACTGATTGGTGGCGCCAGGAATCCCACCTCCTGCGGGTGAGCGACCTGACCGAAGTCCTGGCTGCCGGCCCCGAAGTCCTGGTGGTGGGCACCGGAGACACCGGCAACATGCAGGTGGACCAGGATGTGGTCACCCTCTTGAAAGAGATGGGCATCGAACTGGTGGCTGTGCCCACCAGAGAGGCCAGCCGCATTGTCAATTCCCTGGCCGGCAAACGCCGCCTGGCCGCGGCGTTACATCTGACTTGTTGAGAGAAGGGAGATTGGGGAAAGGGCCAGGGACCTGAGGTCCCTGCCCTCCCCCAAGCCTCCCTCCCAACCCGCATACGCTTGGAGAAGCTAACTTGCACGATTTCCAGGTAATCGACAGTCACTTGCACTGTGGCCGGCAAAACGTCTCCTGGCTGTGGGAGGACCTCCGGGCGCTTCTTCTGGCTGCGGGAATCAGGGGGGCCGCACTCATCCCGCCGGTGGAGGATGTTTACGACCGGCATGACCCGAGTTTTACCGACACCCCGGAGTGGCAGGTTACCCGGCGCCGGGCGCACCGGTATCTCCTCGACCTCAAAGACCCCGACATCACCATTTACCGATACTTTTTCGTGTGGAACGATTTCGCCTGGGAGGACCTGGGCTCCGAGTTCGTGGCCGTCAAGTGGCACCGCCACGGCAATGAACCCGAGTATCAGTATGACGCCCCCCGCTGCCATGAGTTCCTGGCCAAAGTTTTGGCCCGGGGGTTGCCCATTCTCCTGGAGGAAACCTTACCAAACACCTTGTTCTTTTTGGAGAAATTGGTTCCCGCCGGAGTGCCCGTCATTATCCCTCACCTCGGGGGACTGAGCGGCGGCTACCGCGCCCTGGACCAAGCCGGGGTCTGGGGACTCCCCCAGGTTTTTACAGACACCGCCGTAGCCGATACCAGCGAACTCGAGGACTACCTGGGCCGCTATGGCCACACCCGGCTCCTCTATGGCAGTGACCACCCTTTCAGTGTCCCGGGCCACGAACTGGAGAAAATTCTTCGCCTTAACCTCTCTAGGGATAAGACCCAGGCGATTTTGGGGGACAACTTCAAGCGCCTCTGCCTTCTGAAGGGGAAAGAGGGATGAAGGTGAGAGGGGGAGATCCCCTGGTCTCATGAGGTTCGGCATTACTGGAGAATTTATCAGGACTGGTGACTTGCTAACGTGTAGCCGCAGGCTCTAGTCTGTGCCACCAAGCCTTCATCTCACAACTGCAGATCGGGCCTGATTTTATGCCTCAATTTATGCAGCGCGGCAAAACAAAACCATCCCAGGAACACCGGGAGTTTTCCTTTGAGTAACGATCCACCCAAAACCGGCGAGGTCCGCATCCTGGCCCTGGACGTGGGCAGCAAGCGCATCGGCCTGGCGGTGAGCGACCCCCTGGGCCTCACCGCCCAGGGTCTCGGGGTCCTGGAGCGCAAAGATTGGGACCGGGACCTGGCCCGGCTGGTGGATATCGCCCGGCCCTACCGGGTGCAGGAGATCCTGGTGGGCCTGCCCCGCCACATGGACGGCCGCCTGGGAGGGCAGGCCGAAGAAATCCTGGCCCTGGCCCGGGCCCTGGGGGAAGCACTGGGGGCGCGGGTGGCTACCTGGGACGAACGCCTGTCCACGGTGGAAGCCGAACGCCTCCTCATTCAGGCGGACCTGAGCCGCCGCAAGCGCCGCCGGGTGGTGGACCAGGTGGCCGCCAGCATCATTTTGCAGGCCTACCTGGACGGCCTCCCAACGGGAGACCGGGAATCATGAAAAAGCTTGTGGCCTTGGTGGGTCTGGGCGCCTTGCTGGCTGCGGGCGCTTGCGCGGCGGGCCCCGCCGGGACCTCACCATCCAGGGCCGAACAGAATCAGCAGGTGTACGAGATTTACCGGCAATACATGGAAGCCCTGAACCAGGAACGCCAGCAGGCCGGCCTGCCTCCCCTGAGAGTGCGGTCATATGAGGAGTTTCGGCGCTCCCCCGGCACCGAATGAGCCATAAAACATTCTGTCGAGGGCTGGCCAGGTCGCGGGGCCAGGCTCTCCGAAACATCTAAATCCCGCCTCCTCTATCTCCCAGGCTGGATCACCCCGGAAAAAACACTCGCCACTCCCGCCTACCTGCGATTCAAGAACTGGGGGTGGAAGTTTGCCAAATGCTGTCTCCCCCATCAACATATTAGTTAACCCACTATTTTCACAGCGGATCTTTTCCATTTGTGAATCTTTTCTTTTGATTTTTTTTCCTTGACAATTCCCTATAATTGGCCGTATTTTAACATCCAGTGGGATGTTGTGGGACGAAGTGGTAAATGACGAGGATAGCGAGCAGGGACGCCGTCCATGTTTAGAGGGAGTTCTTACAACACATTAGACGGTAAACACCGAGTAAAAATCCCCTCGCGCTACGTCGACATTTTACGAGGCAACCAGGAAACCCATCTGGTTCTCACCACTTTTGAAGGGTATCTCCTGGCTTATCCCCAGTCCACCTGGGCGCAAGAGGAGCAAAAATTGCTGGAGTTGGACCCGTTTAAGGCAGAAAACCGGGACCACATCCGCAAACTGTCCTCCAAGGCGGAAGATTGCTTCCTGGATAGGCAGGGACGTGTCGTCATCCCTCAAGCTTTGCGGGAACACGCCAAGATTCGCAATAACGTGGTCGTAGTGGGCATGATCAGCCACTTCGAAATTTGGGACCGGGAACGCTACGAGGCTTACCGGAAGGAGCAGGAAGGCCCCGGGAACTAGCACGTATCTCCCGGGCTGGCCATTTACCCGTACGTCACAGTAACCACCTGCGACCAACAAGGACAGTTGCCAGGGGGGCAGGTTCAGGGAGGAACTCTCTTCTTGAGGTAACGTGGACCACAATCCGGTACATCAGCCGGTTATGGTAAGGGAGGTGTTGGCGGGCCTGGGGCTTAGGCCCAACCGCCTGTATGTGGATGGCACTTTGGGCGAGGGGGGACATGCCGTGGCCATCCTGTCACGAATCGCTGGAGTGGGGGAGCTCTGGGGATTCGACCGGGACCCGATGGTCCTGCAGACGGCAGCCGTTCGGTTAGCCCCCTTCACCTCCCATTTTCGTCTGTTTCATTGTTCTTATGGTCAGGTGGGGAGAATCCTGGAAGAAGCCGGTCGCCGGGGGGCGGCCGGCATCCTCCTGGATCTGGGCCTGTCCAGTTTCTCACTCCAATCCTCCGGCCGGGGGTTCAGTTTTCAGCGGGACGAACCCCTGGATATGCGCTTCAATCCTGAGGGCGACGACCCCACCGGCGCCCAACTCCTGAACACTCTCCCCCAGAAAGAATTAGAGCGAATTTTCCGGGAATACGGGGAAGAACCCCGAGCCCGAAGCCTGGCCCGACGTATCTGTGAGGCCCGGCGGCAGCGTCCCTGGCGCACCACCGGGCAATTGGTGGCGCTGGTCTCGGAAGTTTGGGGCCCCAGGGCCTCCAAAAGCCGGACGCATCCGGCCACCCGAGTTTTTCAGGCTTTGAGGATTGCCGTGAACCGGGAATTAGCAGAATTGGCAAAGTTTCTGGACGGGGCCCCCGACTGGCTGGAGCCGGGAGGGCGTCTGGTCATCATTTCTTACCACTCCCTGGAAGACCGCCTGGTAAAGCAGCAATTTCTCGCCTGGGAAAAAGCCGGGGTGATGCAGCGTCTCACCAAAAAGCCCCTCACGCCCACTCCCGAAGAAGTCCGGGAGAACCCCCGGTCCCGCAGCGCCAAATTGCGCCTGGCTGAAAAAATTTAACGTTACGGGAGGTTTCGATGTCCACCAACCTGGCTCTGCGTCTTAGCACCGTTAGTCACACCCTCGTTGCCCGCAACCGCAAAGTGCGCACCCAGGAAAGTCCCTGGGGGAAAGTCCTGGTGGCCAGCCTTATCCTGGTCACGGTGGGCATCATCTTCACCAGCATCTTCTGGGCCTGGAGCAACCTGCAAAGCACCACCCTGAACTACCAGATCTCCCAGGGTCAGGAATTGCAGAAGCAGTATCGGGAGCTTAACCGCAAGCTCCGGGTGGAATACTCCAACCTCACCTCCATAGCCCGCCTGGAAAGGCTGGCCGAAACCTATGAGATGGGGCCGCCCGCCCAGGGGCAGGTGGTAAAGGTGTGCTGGCAATGAGCGTCGCCCTCACCAAATGGGCCCGGCTGCGGGTCATCATGGTGGGCCTGGGCCTGGCTTGTTTCGGGCTGGTGCTGGCCGGGCGCTTTTTTCAACTCCAGATTATTCAAGGTTCTTTCCTCCGGGAAGAACTTGACCGGGAAGTCAAGAAACAATGCCCCGTACTCCCGGTGCGGGGCCTCATCATGGATCGCCATGGCGTGGAGCTGGCCATCAGCACCCAGGTTTCCTCTCTGGTGGCCCACCCCGGCCAGATCAAAAACCCCGACCTGATGGGCAAGGAGCTCTCGAAGGTTCTGGGGATGCCCTACCAGGAACTCAAAAGGACCCTCACCCGGGCTAAGCCTTTTGTTTTTGTCAAGCGTTGCCTCACCCCGGAAAAGGAGGAGGCCTTCCGCACCTGGAAAGACGACACCGAGAGCCGGGTTCTGGCAGCCAGGAAACGGGACGAGCGCGCCGACGAAGACGCCATTTATCTCATCCCCGAGGCCCGGCGCTACTACCCCCAGCAGTGGCTGGCCGGCCCCATCCTGGGATTCTGTGACATCGACAGCAACGGCCTGGAGGGTCTCGAGAGCTATTTCAACAAGGACCTCTATGGCAAGCCCAAAAGGTGCGTCAACATGCAGGACGCCCGGGGACATGTGGTGATCTCCGGCGAAAAGGCCTTCGACCCTGATGTCATGGGGAACAACCTGGTCCTGACCATCGACCGCACCATTCAGTACATCGCCGAAAAAGAGCTGCAGAAGGCGGTGGAGCATTGGAACGCCGCCGGCGGCATGGTTATGGTGACCAATCCCCAAACCGGGGAAATCCTCGCCATGGCCCAGGTCCCGCGCATGGACCCCAATATGCCCTCCCACTACCCCAAGGAAGCCCGGCAGATCCGTATCCTCACCGATGCCGTGGAACCGGGGAGCGCTTTCAAAGTCTTTATCGTGGCCTCCGCCCTGGACGCGGGCGTCGTCAAACCCGGCGACCATTACCACTGTGAGAACGGCACCTGGCAGGTAGGCCCTAAGGAAGTAATCCACGATGTCCACCCTTACGGCGGCCTTACGGTTCAGCAGGTTATCCAGAAGTCCAGCAACATTGGGGCCGCCAAGATCAGCAGCAAGTTGGGACCGAAGTACCTGGATGACTATCTGCGGGCTTTCGGCTTCGGGACCAAAACGGGCGTTCAATTTCCCGGTGAAACCACCGGGCTCCTGAAAAATCATCAACGCTGCCGTTCCCTCATCGACCGGCTCACCACCGCCTTCGGCCAGGGGGTGTCGGTGAGCGTCCTGCAGCTCACCATGGCCCTGAGCGCCATCGGCAACGAAGGGGTTCTCATGCAACCCCTCCTGGTGAAAGAAATCGTCAGCCCCGGGGGCGAAACCGTGCAGGAATTCAAGCCCCGGCCGGTGCGGCGGGTGCTCTCCCAAAGCACCGCCAGGACCATGCTCAGCATCATGGAAACGGTGACCCAGCCGGGAGGAACCGCCAACGGCGCCTCGCCCCCGGGCTTCACCACGGCCGGCAAGACCGGCACCGCCCAGAAGATCGTGGGCCATGCTTACTCCCACAACAAATTCAACTCCGTGTTTATGGGCCTGATCCCGTCTCAGAAGCCGGTACTGGCCATCACGGTCATCATCGAAGAATCCAAGGGGGCCATCTTTGGGGGCGTGGTGGCGGCGCCTGTCTTCAAGGAAGTCGCCGGGCAGGCCTTGAGAGTCATGGGCTATTATCCCCAGCCTGACAAGACTGACTCGGTCTTGACCAAAAATAAGCCGGCAAACTCTACTCCGGACGTCTCCCCGGTTCAGGAAGTTATTTCCGTGCATGCCGCTTCCGTGCTCGGCCCCCTGGAGATTCAGAAGCTGGCCGCGGGGCAGGAACCGCATTGTGGTCCTTTAACGGTCATGCCGGACTTCAAGGGCATGACCATGCGCCGGGCGGTGAAAATCCTGCATGGTTCCGGGATCCCCTGCCGCACAGAGGGGAGCGGTTTGGCCGTGTCACAAGATCCGCCTCCCGGTGCTCCCCTGAAACCGGAGACTTTATGCATAGTTAAGTTTGAGCCCCATTCCTGAGGGTGGGAGTGAGGCTTGCCAAGGCCATCAGCTTGGGATAGGATTTTTATTAGATGTCAAGAAAGAAGAGAAAATTTCATTAGATGCAACAAAATTCGCAGCATGGGCAAGAAAAGACTTTAAAAGAACTCCTGACCGGCCTCAAAGGCGCCCAGGTGGCTGGTGACGACCGATTGTCGGTCCCAGGCCTGGCCTGCCATTCCCGGCAGGTGGTCAAAGGCGGCGTCTTCGTGGCCTTAAAGGGCGCCAAAACCGACGGGCACCGCTTTCTCAGCCAGGCCCTGGCCCTGGGCGCCCGGGTGATAGTGACCGAAGAGCATTTCGAGCCGCCGGCCGGCGTGACCTTGGTCCAGGTCCCCGAGGCCCGGCTGGCCCTGGCCCACCTGAGCTCAGCCTTTTACGGCCACCCCAGCCGCGAGTTGGTCCTGGTGGGCATCACCGGCACCAACGGCAAAACCACCACCAGCTTTCTTCTGGAGGCCATCCTGCGGGCCGCCGGTCACCGGGTGGGGGTGTTGGGCACGGTGAACTACCGGGTGGAGGATGAGACCTGGCCGGCGCCGGTGACCACGCCTGAGTCCCTGGACCTCCAGCGGCTCTTGAGGGAAATGCGGGATCGGGGCGTGAGCCACGCCGTGGTCGAAGTTTCCTCCCACGCCCTCATGCAGCACCGGGTGGACGCCTCCCGTTTCGCGGCCGGGGTCTTCACCAACCTTTCCCAGGATCACCTGGATTATCACCAGGACCTGGACGAATATTTCCACGCCAAGTCCCGCCTCTTTTTCAGGATTCTGCAAAACGGGGCGGGGCACCATGGCCTCTCGGTCCTCAACCTGGACGACCCCTGGGGGCAGCAATTGCACCGGCGGGTGGAGACCCCAAAACTCTCTTACGGCTTTCACCGGGAGAGCGCCATTCGCCCCCTGTCCCACCGGTTTTGGCGCCACGGCCTGGAGGCGGTGTTAGCCACCCCCGCCGGAGAACTGCAGATAACTTCGCGCTTGGTGGGCCCTTACAACCTGGCCAATATCATGGCGGCGACGGCTACAGCCCTGGGGTTGGGGGTGAGCCCGGAGGCGGTGGCGCAGGGATTGGCGGACATCTCCGGCGTGCCCGGCCGTCTGCAGCGGTTGGGGCCCATGGCGGGGCCCAGTGTCTTTGTGGACTACGCCCACACCCCCGATGCCCTGGACCAGGTGCTGGCCGCGCTCAATTCCCTCGATTTTGCCCGCATCATCACCGTATTCGGCTGCGGCGGCGACCGGGACCGCACCAAACGGCCCCTCATGGGCCAGGCGGCCGCCAGGGGGAGCGGCCTTGCGGTAGTGACCAGCGACAACCCCCGCACCGAGGACCCCCTGGCCATTATCCGGGACGTCGAAGCGGGCCTGAAGGATATGAGTTGTCCCCGCCTGAGCCTGGCTGCGGCCCGGCGGGGGGAGCAGGGCTATGTGGTGGTGCCGGACCGGCGGGAGGCCATCCGGTTGGCGGTGGAGCTGGCCGGAAAGCCTGACGCAGTGCTGGTGGCCGGCAAGGGTCACGAAGATTACCAGATCTGGGGCGAAGAGCGGATCCATTTTGACGACCGGGAAGAGGTCACCGAAGCCCTCAAGGAGTATCACCACTGATGCCTGCCACCTTTACCGCCGCCGACCTGGTCGCTGCTTCCCGGGGTGCTCTTCTCCAGGGCAAAGGGGAGGACGGTTTCGTGGGGGTGAGCACCGACTCCCGCACCTGCCAGGCCGGCGAGCTCTTTGTGCCCCTAAGAGGCGAGCGCCACGATGGCCACGCTTACATTCCCAAGGCCCTGGGCCGGGGAGTGCGGGGGGTGGTGGTGGAAGAGAGGGCCTGGCGCCAAAACGGGCTCAGGTCTCATCTCCCGCCGGAAGTCACCGCGGTGGCCGTGGCCGATACGCTACAGGCCCTGGGGGACCTGGCTCAGGCCTGGCGCCGGCGTTTCCCCATACCGGTGGTGTCATTGACGGGCAGTTGCGGCAAAACCACGGCCAAAGAGATGATCGCCCTGATCCTGTCCCGCTTTTACCGAATCCTGAAGAACGACTTGAACCTGAACAATCTCATCGGCTTACCCCAGACCCTCCTCCAGTTGGACGGCACCTTCGAGGCTGCGGTGGTGGAGATGGGCATGAACCGTTTCGGGGAGATCCGCCGCCTCACGGAAATCAGCCAACCCACGGTGGGGGTGCTCTTAAACGTTTATCCGGCCCACACCGAGGGGGTTGGTTGTGTCGAAGGCGTGGCCCGGGCCAAGGGGGAACTCATCGAGGCCCTGCCCCGGAACGCCACCCTGGTGTACAACGCCGACGACACGAGAGTCGCCTGTCAGGCTGCGGGCTTCCCCGGCCGCCGCCTGGGATTCGGTTTTGGTCCCAAGGCCAACCTCAGGGGCATAAGCCGGCAATCCCGGGGCCCGGAGGGCCAGGTAATCGAAGCCTCCTGGCAGGGAGCCAGTTGGCCCGTTCATTTGGGAGTTCCCGGGGAGCACCAGGCCATGAACGCCCTGGCTGCAGTGGCCGTGGCCCTGGCCCTGGGTCTGCCCCCGGGCAAGGCCGCCCGCGCCCTGGCCGACTTTACCGCCATCCACCGGCGTTCCCAGGTGCAGGACCTGCCCTCCAGAGTGCACCTGTTGAACGATTGCTATAACGCCAACCCGGGCTCCATGGCCACGGCTCTCGCTACCCTGGCCGAGTTGAGGGGCACAGGGCGGGCGGCCGCGGCACTGGGTGACATGCTGGAACTGGGGGGAGGAGCCCTGGAGGCCCATCGGGAATTGGGCCGCCAGGCGGCGGTGACCGGGCTGGACTTTCTGGTGATTTGCGGCAGCCACCGTGATGACGTGGCGGCAGGGGCTAAGGAGGCAGGTCTTCCGGCCACTCAGATCTTCCCCGTGGCCACCAAAGAGGAAGGGGCCCGCCTGCTCCAGGATTTCCTCCGGCCGGGGGACTGGCTCCTGGTGAAGGGGTCCCGCTCCATGCACATGGAAAGCCTCATCGATCTCTTGCAAAAGGAGAGCCAAGGACGCACCTGAGTCTCCACTTTTAGAAATCAGGTCCCACTTCTTTCTTGACACTAGTATTTTTGGGGGCGTAATCAGTGTTCTACCACTTTCTTTATCCCTTGAAGGCGCATTTCGGTCCTTTTAACGTCTTCCGTTACATCACCTTTCGGACATTTTCCGCCATTCTCACGGCCCTGATTCTCTCCCTGATCATCGGTCCCTGGTGCATTAAAAAGCTCAAGGAGTTGCAGATCGGCCAGTTTATCCGGGAAGACGGCCCCCAGTCGCATCACTGCAAGGCAGGCACCCCCACCATGGGGGGTCTCATGATCATCGGCACCATGCTCGCCAGCACCATCCTCTGGGCTGACTTGAACAATCCTTACATCTGGCTGCTGGTGGTGGTGACCCTCGGTTTTGGCTTCGTGGGTTTCCTGGATGACTACTTGAAAGTCATCAAAAAGCACAACCGGGGGTTGACCGGGGTGCAAAAACTCCTGGGGCAAGCCGCGATTGGCCTGGTAGCCGCCATCTGGCTCTATCTTTCGCCGGATTTCCTGCCCACCCTGACCATCCCCTTCTTTGAAGAGGTGCGGCCCGACCTCTCCTGGGGATACATTCTCCTGGCCATTCTGGTCATCGTAGCTACGGCCAACGCCGTGAATTTGACCGACGGCCTAGATGGGCTGGCCATGGGCCCGGTGACCATCGCCGGGGTTTTTTACGCCATCTTCGCCTACCTGGCCGGTAATGCCATCATCGCGCGCTACCTGAAAATCACCTTTGTCCCCGGCGTGGGCGAAGTTTCGGTTTTCCTAGGGGCCCTAGTGGGCGCCGGCATCGGTTTTCTCTGGTTCAACGCCTACCCCGCCCAGGTGTTCATGGGGGACGTCGGGGCCCTGGCCCTGGGGGGAGTGTTGGGCACCGTGGCCCTGGCCACCAAGCAGGAGATCCTTCTCATCCTGGTGGGGGGCCTGTTCGTGGTGGAGGCCTTAAGCGTCATCCTGCAGGTGGGCTTTTTCAAGGTCACCAACGGCCGGCGCATCTTCAGGATGGCCCCCATCCACCACCATTTCGAACTCAAGGGATGGCCTGAACCCAAGGTCATCGTGCGTTTTTGGATCATTGCCATTGTGTTGGGGATTCTGTCCCTGAGCACCTTGAAGCTGCGCTGACATGGACCTTACCGGGAAAAAAGTTCTGGTAGTGGGATTGGCCCGCACCGGCGTGGCCTTGGCCCACTTCCTCGCTCGGGCCGGTGCCCTGGTCACGGTGACCGATGTGGCACAGGCACATGAGCTGGCGGCCATGCGGGCCCAGATCCAGAACCTGCCGGTGGAGGAAGAGTTGGGGGTCCCCGAGCCTCGTGAGGTGCTGGGCTTCGACCTCATCCTGCCGAGCCCCGGCGTGCCGCCGGAACTCCCCTGGCTTAAGAAAGCCAGGAGTCACGGTATCCCGGTCTGGGGGGAACTGGAACTGGCCAGCCATTTTCTCACCCGCCCGGTCATTGCAGTAAGCGGCACCAATGGCAAGACCACCACCACCACCCTGGTGGGAAAATTCCTGGCGGCCAGCGGTATCAAGGCCCTGGTGGGGGGCAACATCGGCACCCCGCTGGTGGCTCTGCTCGGGCAGCAACAGCAGGCGGACTACCTGGTACTGGAGATCAGCAGCTTCCAACTGGACACCGCGCCCCACTTCCACCCCCAGTCAGCCGCCCTGCTGAACATTACCCCGGACCACCTGGACCGCTATGCGGATTACGCCGCCTATGTCGCCTCGAAGGCCAGTCTGTTTGCGGCCATGGCTGCCGAAGAA
>Ga0207826_1000413_pt1 | contig 12250 bp, 11 predicted proteins | sample LuqExpMetageno80_FD_187837 | JGI IMG/M metagenome (GOLD analysis project Ga0207826, IMG submission 187837) | Tropical forest soil microbial communities from Luquillo Experimental Forest, Puerto Rico - Sample 80 (SPAdes) | ecosystem: Environmental > Terrestrial > Soil > Tropical forest ... | reverse complement strand
CAATACTATCCAGTACGAAGTGACGGTGCACGATCCAAAGACCTTTACGGCTTCCTGGACCGTCGCGTTCCCCTTAATCCGGGAGCCTGGTTACCAGATCTTCGAATACGCTTGCCACGAGGGCAACTACGCGATGGCGAATATTCTGAGCGAGGCCCGCGCCGCAGAAAAGGCCAACGCCACACCAAAGTGAGCTCTGTGCGGGACGCAAACGCCGTGCATCATTTCTTTTTGTACTGGCCGTAAATCAGCTCTTCAGCAAATTCCACGCACTTGAATTCCAAGAGCCGTGCGTTGTTTTCAACGCGGCGGTAAAGTGGCATGCTGATCTTCCACGGACGGCTGAAGACCGACGTATCGTCAATGGTGGCCTCGTATTGCAGGTGGTCGCGGTCGACGCGCGTGAAGCGCTCGACAACGTGGAGTTTGTCGCTGGCGAAGTTTCCGGCGCGGTCAAACCACGCCAGACCGTTGAGCCCGGTCACGTCCACCACCAGCGTGTCCCCCTCCCAGTGCCCGTTGTTTGTGCCCATCCAGCTATCGGACACGGCCTCGAACCGCTTACTCATGTTGACGAGGCGATTCGCGCTCGCGAATTCGTAGACAAACAACATGCCTCTCGGCGACTGCACGATCTGAAAAGGGTAGGGCATGTAGTTCGCACGCGGGATGCCGGGCATATAGCATCTGGCTTCCGGATCGTTGGTGCGGCGGTTGGCGAAATTTGCCTTCTTTGTTTGGAGCGCCGCCGGGAGATAAGGAATCGCCCCTCCTTCGACGACCCCCAGGCCGGCTGGTTCGGCCCCGATCGCACCCGTTTCCCACATTGTGCCGGGGCGCGCCGAGTGGTCCTCGAGATCCCAATTGGCCGTGTTCAGGGCCTGCCAGATGCCGCTCAGGTCGGGATGGCTATCGGCGCTGCGCGACGCGCGCCGGACGTCGAGCTCGCTGGCAGAGGACGCAAGGGCGAGCACCGCTCCAACAACCAAGAATAAAGACCCATTTTGCATCGCATACTCTTTCAGCGTCCGGGCAAGGGAACGAGTCCGCCCGGCGCACGGTCAAAATGTGAGTCAGGCCTAACAATCACGAAAACCCGATCCATCTTCCGGCCGCGCCCACAAGGAACCAGAGCAGCAGGGATACCAGACCGACCGCGCGACTCCGCAACAGCGTCACCCGGTCCGGATCCGCCAAGGCAGTCCGGCGCTCTACCGTGGCCGTGAATACGAGCGAGAGGAGCAGCGCACTCATCTTTACCCAAAAGGCCTCATGGTAGTAAAGCTTCACCGCTTCCGATATAAACAGCAGGAAGCCCGAGCCAAGCATCATCGCCAGGCTGCCTAGGAACCAAGGCCAGCAGTCGTGCCAAAGCCGCGCTGCCGACCGTCGCCCAAGGCCCAGACCGAGAAGGCTCAGGTTCACAGCGAGCACCGACCCGCCTATGACCGCGAGTCCCAAAAGGTGCACGGACTCGATTGCTGGGAAAAGCCAACGGGATTCGCGAATGCCTTCGCCGATCCAGGAGTTTTGGAACCAGGTGAAGAGCGTAAGGACGGACATAGGTTTCACCGGGCGATCACAGCAGAAGCCTTGTCGAACCAGTTATAAGCGATCATGCGTCCGCAGACGGCGATGGCCGCCCACAGGGCCAGCGACAGACCTCCCGCCAGGCGCGCGCGGATGGGCGGTCTTATATCGAGGTCCCATTGCGGCATAGTACGCGAGATGGTGAACTGAAAGACGGCGACGTTGAGTCCGGCCATCAGCAGGAAAGTCATCTTCAAGCGGAAGAAGATGTTGAAATAGGTCCTGACTGGAGCAGCGTAAAATAGCAGGGCTCCGCTCACCACCATGATAGCGAACCCAGCGAGCATCCACGGCCCCAAGCGTCGGATGACTTGCGAAACAGGCGTCGTCGATAAGCTCGCACCCATCAGTCGTAAGTCGAGCATCACCGCCAGTCCAAGAAACACGCTAAGCGCGAGGACGTGTACCGATTCGACGATTGGATACACCCAGATAGATTCGTGAAGCGCGACGCTTCCGGTCGTACTTTCGAGCCAGCGGCACACTTCCAGCGGGCTCATCTTTGCGGCGACCGTATGGGACCTTTTCGGCGGCGAGTTTGTTGCAGAGCAACCAAAACGAGCATTGCGACGGCACCGAACGGGGCGCTATTCGCCAGTGGCTCGTCGTAGGGGGCACCGGTTCCGGAAGAGCCGAGGAACAGCTTGCGCCCGTCGGGCAACGTGATATTGCGGCCATTGGCGCGCAATGAGCTGTCCTTTGCCTGATAACCGTCCACCACCACCCGCGTGCCGGTCGCCACTGTGTTCTTCGTGAATCCGCGCCGAAGAAGTACGTTGGGGCTGCCGGCTTCGATCATCCACGAGCTTACTTTGCCGTCCGGGCCCTGGACCTCAATGTGGATCCACGCGTGCGGATTGATGAATTCCAGCTTGCTGACAACACCTTCCAGGTGAACCGGCTTTTTGGCGTCGAATTCCGCCGAGAACGCGTGATGCGCCAACACTGGCACGTCGCACACCATCAAGACAACGACGGTAGCCAGAGTCATGGGCGCCTTTGTCAACCAGCCTTTGATTGTCAGTTTCTCTCTTGCGAGACAGCTACCATAGCGAATCGGGCGAGTCAAGCATCGAAGGCAATCAGACGGCCCGTGACGATCAGTCCCGCCCACAGGATCAGTGAAAGGGCGGCGCCCCGCTTGGCTCGAGGTGAGTCCCGCATCCGGAGCCTTTGCGTTTTCGTAAGCCCCGTTGCGGAAAACCACCGCATGAACGCCTACAGATACCAGCAGCGCCATCTTGACTCAGAACGAGGGGCTCCGGTAGAGCTTGGGTTCGGCCCATGCCGGCAGCAGACCGCTCGAAGCCACTAGCGCGAAACCAGCGTCTTTCGAGATGCGCATTGGTCGAGGATGTCGGAAACCGTGCGCCGCCGCATGGCCCAGCCCAAAAGACGCAGGTCCGTCATCACCAACACCCGCCAAACCGGGTGGTTGGAAATGACCGACCGGCTGGGGGAGAGCCAGGCGGCGCGGCGGCTAGAATCGTAGCGTGCACTACGGCGGAGCGACCGGGGCTAATCGATCAAACCAAAACTGCTTTTCTTTCTCGAACGCTTTCCGGTCTTCGCTCGTAATCTTTCGTACCTGACCTATTCCCTCCTCGACGGTGACTACTTTCCGCAGCGCGCCGTCCTTTGAGGTCAAATAGAGGGTTTGATTGTTCGTCGTTTCGTTCGCGACAAAAAGAACAACGTCGTTTTTGTTCGTCGTCGAGACATCAAACCCCTGCAAGAGCTTCCCGGTCCGGACCACGCCTTGCATAACGTGACACTCTTTTTCGTTCGATAAGCCCAGCAGAGTGGAAAGATGGGGCGGCAACTTCGCATGCAGGCCTTCTTGCAGCGTTTTGTCCACTGCCCGAACCATCCTCTTTCGCTCCTGCAGACTGGGTGAAGGTCCCGACTGTGCCCGCGCGGCCGATATAAACACCACCGCGGTGAAAGGGCAGACGGCAACAGTCAAGGCAAACTGCCAGTTTCCACAGAATTTCGACACTCACCCCTCCAATGCAAATTGACCTGAATCCCAATTCTCGCAGGTCGCCGAACGACCGGTGCCTGCCGGGTCGTTCACGCACTCGGCTATGATACCCGCACAATGATACCCAAGTGATGGCATAACAGCGTCGGCTCCCCCGGCGATGTTCTACGAGAGTTATTGGGGCGGCCTTCCTCCCGTTTGTGCTCTTAATTGCCGCCGTTCTTGTGGTAATCGTTGGGAGTAACTGGAACCGCAAGTGAGATTGAGCAGCTATTTTCCCGATTACCCGGTGCCGTTTATCAGGCATATGCTTCGATGGACGGTTTTAAGTTGCTTTTTTGGCGCGGATTTCCACGTTGCGGCCCAAGGTCGATGGGAAAAAGTAACGTCCGGTACGAGATCCCGGAGGGATTTTAAACGTATCAAGAAGCGATTTTCGCCGGAATACGTGGAGTTCTTGCTGATTCAGATGCGACATTCGCCGAAGGTGTGCGCCAAGTGCCGCAATGGCTCCTTCACGACGCTTTGGCTAACCGAACGATGCGGTCCAGAGAGCCTTATATTTAATGAGGACTTCGGGCAGCGGCATCCATGCGGGCCATGATGCTGGACTTGATTTGCCCTACGGGCTCCAAGCTTAGAATAAGGGAATCGACGATGTCCGCTGAAATGTCTCAAGAGCAGATCCGTGAGTCGAAGAATATAGTCATCTGCTGCGACGGAACTGGAAACCAATACGGCGACTCAAATTCGAACGTAATCAAGCTCTACAGTGTTCTTGTCCGAGATAGTGAGCAGACTGCCTATTATCACCCAGGCGTCGGAACAATCGGTTCTAAGAATGCTCTGACGACCGCCGGGAAAGTGTGGACAACATTGAGAGGGTTGGCTTTCGGGTATGGGTTGTCCGAGAACATTGCAGATGCATATCAATTCCTGATGCATACGTACTGTACAGGTGATCGGATTTTTGTTTTTGGCTTTAGCCGTGGTGCCTATACCGCACGGGCCCTCTGCGGCATGCTCCGACTGGTTGGACTTTTGGCCCCAGGGAATGAAGGGCTCATTCCCTACGCGTTACGTTTATACAAGAGCGCGAGCCCAGGCTTCATGGTGCGAATAATTCGGGCACTGTTCGCGCGACCCAACAAGTTCGGGATCGCACATGGTTTTGGCCAAACATTTTGTCGAGCGTGCCCGATTCACTTCCTTGGCCTATGGGACACGGTCAGCTCGGTTGGTTGGATTCTTGACCCAATCGGATTGAAGCCCGGACGCCTCCCCTATACATTCGACCTCGAGAACGTTTCCGTTGTGCGCCACGCCGTGTCAATCGACGAACGTCGCGCATTCTTTCGCCAAAACCTTGTTAGGCACGTTCCAGGCCGAGACATAAAAGAGGTTTGGTTTGCTGGTGTTCACTCAGATGTTGGTGGGAGTTATCCGGAAGCTGAAAGTGGATTATCCAAAATCAGTCTTCGATGGATGCTACGCGAGGCGGTCGCCTCTGGTTTGAAAGCCGACTTAACCGCCATCAAAACAATTTTAGGGGCAGACTTGGCATATGCCAAACCCCTCTACAGCGCCGTCAAGCACAACTCGCTCACCCTCCCTTGGTGGCTTGGAGAAGTCTGGCCGAAATGGACAAAGCACTTGGTGTCCCCTCCTGGGGTCGAGCCTCCAAAGTTTATTGGGTGGCCGCGAGCGAATTTATTCAGGCGTCGTAGGATTCAGCCAGGTGCGCGCATCCACGAGAGTGTTCTGGCAAGGAAGCGATTGCTACCCGACTATCGTCCGACTAACCTGCCTGACACTTTCACGGTCGACACCGACCCGCAGTCAGAACGATATCCGATCCGGCTAAGCGTCGGGCAAACGTACCGTGTTGGGATTCACGCTCGAATGAAGTGGGAAGACACAGCGCTCTGGGTGTCCAAGAGCGAGGTTTATCAATTCACAGCCTCAGGCCGTTGGTATGATGCATCGATCCCCAGCGGCCCAGAGGGTTATTGTAGTTCGAAACTCGTCCTACGCTTGTTTGAGCCCTTGCGACGGTATCGCAAGGCAAATTGGTTTGCCCTGATTGGCGCCATTGGACCAGCAACATCAACCATGTTCGTGATTAGTGACAATTCACAGCAGACAATGGCCGAAGACGGCATGTTGCTCTGTTTCGCCAACGACGTGCCGTTCATGTATTGGAATAATGCGGGCTGGATACAATTGACTGTTGCCAGAGTTAATTGAGTTAAGGTCGATGGCTGCGAGCTTGGCCGCGTTTCCTGTTCTCCCGGAACTTCCGCACGGAATTGCGGGATGAAATTCAGGAACAGTCTCGTTGCCTCCACTGCTGCCCTGATTGTTGTCGGGTGGAGCGAACCAGTTCCTGGGCGGGTTTACCTCTCGCTGTGGATTCTGAATCCAAAGCCCTTGACACCCTTTTTGTCGAAGAACATCATTCCTTTTCTAGGGTTTCGTAGTGCCGCCCGGAATCCTTGATGGGCGGCACACTGCGGGGTGCTGTCAGCGGCCTTACACGTGAAAGTGGTTTCTAGCAGCCCTCCGATTGTTCGGAGCCCTCTTCGAAGAGTCGGAGCTGTAGGTTGTCAACGGAGCGCTATCAATCCCTCATGCGTTGTAGTAAGTCCCTTAATTCTGCTGGCAAGCCCGCGCGGGAACCGAGTTCCGCCGTGCACGTTGGATTGCAATTCAGTGTGTGAAGAAGTGGAGAGAAGAAAATGAGTACCATCGCGAAGCAGATTTTGTCATGCGGGTTGTCCTGTCTGCTGGTGATCGCCGGTGGCCCGTATGAGGTTGCAGCTCAGCAGCCTGGATATTCGGGACAAGGTGCACCTTTGTCTCCGGACGAGTTGCAACAACTGGTTGCACCAATCGCCCTCTACCCGGACGCGCTAGTTGCCCAGATTCTCGGAGGTGCGACCTTCCCCGACCAAATTGCCGCCGCCAACAATTTCCTGCAGATAAACAAGAATCTTTCCGGGGCAGCTCTGATGCAAGCCGTTGATGCCCAGCCTTGGGATCCCAGCGTGAAAGCGTTGACACAGTTCCCTTCAGTCCTCGGTAACCTTGCGAGTAATCTTAGTTGGACTTCCGCTTTGGGCGAGGCCTATCACACACAGACTGCGGACGTGATGTCGGCGGTGCAGGTGTTACGCGCCAAGGCCTATGCCGCAGGCAATCTGAAATCTGGATCGCAGATCACCGTGGTGCAAGAGTCACCGCAGGTCATCGTGATTGAGCCCACGAATCCGCAGGTCGTGTACGTCCCGACGTACAACTATGCGGTTGTCTACGGCACTCCGTATGTGACTCCTGGTTACAGCGCCGCGACCGTGGCCGCGACGGGCCTGATTGCGTTTGGCGTTGGCGTCGCCGTCGGCGCGGCGATAAGCGGCGGCGGTTGTTGCGGTTGGAGCTACACTTCGTGGAACTGCAACTGGCATAGCAGCACTGTCGTGTATGGGCATACTACCTACTACGGGAACAACGCATGGCATGGCGGCTATTATGGCTCCAGCGCGACCGCAGTTGGCCCGTACGGGGCCGCGAAGGTTGGGAATGCCTATAATCCGTCCACCGGAACCTATGCGCGTGGCGCCGAAACCGTGACTCCGTACGGCACGCAAAAGGCAGGTCAAGCCTACAACCCCAATACCGGAGCCTATGCCCAGACCCATCAAACTTCCAACGCCTATGGAAGTTACGGAACTTCGACGTACTCCAAGAACGGCCAAACCACAACCACGCAGCATGAGAGCAATGCATACGGGTCCGCTTCAACGATGCAAAGTACGAATGGTGCCAAGGCTGCTTCCGGGACCACCGCCAGCGGTCAACATTACGCCGAGGGCGAAAGCGCCAATGGTACGAAGTATGCCGAGCAAAACGGCAACGTCTACAAGAACACCGGGAGCGGCTGGCAGCAAACTCAACCAAAGTCAAACTACAACTCCGGAAGCAGTTCGGCCGCTTCCAAAGGCTGGGGACAGCAGGAGAAGAGCGGCGGATCATCCCCCTATGGCGGAAGCTCAAACGGTTGGCAATCCCGGGCGGAGAGTGCTCGAGGTTCGTACAGCCGCGGCGGCGGTGGAGGTTGGGGTCGCAGGTAACGTCAGAAAGGGGCCACGAACCTCAGCCAGCATTTCTGAGTGATGTTGGAAAGAATTTCGCTGCTAAAGTTTTGGAGGATCAATGTTCGTCAAACCCCACAGATTTGCGGTTAATCCCCGTCTAGTGCTCCTCGCGCTAGCCATTTCTCTTGCCAGCTGCGGCAAAACGGATAAGCCTTCAATCAAAGGTTTCGCTACGCCCGACGAAGCGAGTAATGCGCTGGTGGCAGCGGCAAAGGCCGGGGATCAAACTGCGGCACTGGCCATTTTCGGACCGGATTCGAAAGAGATTATCTCTTCTGGCGACGCCGTCGAGGACAAGAACGCCGCCGGCGCCTTTGTGGCGCGTTATGAAGTGATGCACCGCTGGCGCAAGCTCACCGACGGCGCCCAAATCCTTCTGGTCGGCGCTGACAATTTCGCTTTCCCCATCCCCCTGAAGAAAAACGCTGACGGACAGTGGTTCTTCGACACTGCTGCCGGAAAGGAAGAGATTCTCAATCGTCGTGTTGGCCGGAACGAACTGGCAATCATCGACGTATGTAGAGCGGTGGCGCGCGCTCAGAACGAATACTTCTCAAAGCTTCACGATGGTGCGACCAGGAAACAATACGCCTTGAAGTTCATCAGTGATCCTGGCAAGCAGAACGGCCTGTACTGGCAGTCGTCGCCGGGCCAGCCGGAGAGCCCGCTCGGGCCCCTCGTGGCATTCGCAACCTCTGAAGGATATAGCGCGAAACCGGATGCTCACATTCCGTTCCACGGCTACTACTTTCACATGCTGAAGGGGCAAACCGATAAGGCGCCGGGCGGCGCGAGGAACTACGTGGTTGATGGGAAAATGACTGGCGGGTTTGGGTTTGTCGCCTACCCAGCAGAATACGGTAACTCGGGCGTAATGACCTTCATGATTAACCAAGATGCAGTACTACTTCAAAAGGATTTGGGAAAGGCCACGACAGAAACGGCCACCGCGATGAGCGTATTCGATCCCGATGCCAGCTGGAAAATGATAGAGGAGTGACGCGGAGACTATCCCCCAGACAAGTCTCCCCCAAGTCCGGTTCTCGGGTCATCCCATAGAGGCAGAGCACACGCGCGCTAAGCAGTAGAAGTCTGAATCAAGTCCGAAAAGTACGGCAAGCGGCCAGCCGGGAATGGCCGCTTTCTAACGCTATTCCCTCAGCGCTTAGTGATGAACTCGCCCGGATCTAAGCCGACGGACAACTTCTTGAGAAGGATTGAATAATGGAGCGGCCTATCTCAGCAGAGCAGTCCGTGCTATAAATTCCGAAAAACTGATCACGGACTTATCCTCAAACAGTCGGCTCAGTGAAAGGATAGGTCCGAGAGCCTTTCGCTTATATTATCCCGACCTTAACAACATCCGGCTAACGCCGCCGACCTCCTCCGCCCATACGGACGCGGCCGGAACTGCGCATTGAGTTGAAGTTCTGCGTCCGCTGCGCGCCTTTGTTTCGCATTTCCTCCTGTGTTTGCAGCTTTGGCTCTGGCCTGTCGACGTTCTGCCAGCCGTTGCCGCTGTTGCTTGACCAGTTGCCGTTGTCCCTGTTGTAGCGGTACACATTGCCGTCCTTGCCCGCATAGACGTTGTTCTTCCCCGCGGCGATACCTGCATTCGTGTTTGTGTTGTATATGAAGCCACCGCGATTTGCCGTGCCCTGGCCGCTATAGATGTTGCCGGCATATCCCGCGCCCCCTCCGGCCACGATTCCTGTGTTCGGGTTATAGGTTGCCCCGCCCCGATAGCCGTAGGTGTTGCCCGTGTAGACGTTGGTGTTGTAACCGCGTCCCGCAACCGTGCTTCTGCCTGTCTGCGTGTTGTAATAGGCGCCGCGGGTGGCACCGCCGTAATTGCCGGTATAGGGATTTGCCCATGCTGCTCCCGTGCGCGAATATGCCGTGTTACCCCAAACTCCATACACATTCGCGACGGCCGCTCCACCCCACGCGCCCCATCCGTAGTAGGGATACCAACAGCATCCGTAGTAGCCCATGGGACCCCACCACGGGTAATACCAGGGATAGTAGCCGTATCCATATCCGAAGCCGATGCTCCATCCGGTATCGCTGCTGTAAGTGAACCCGGCTCCCACACCGTAGGTATAGGGTGAGCCGTACCAAACCCCGGAACCGATGTACGGTGGGTAATACCAACCTGTCCCATAAACCACGGTCGTGGTGTTGGCCGAGACTACCGTGCCGTAATATCCCGGCGTGTAACCGACGTACACCAGCTCGGGAGTCGAGTTGTACACCTTCACGTACGTCGCGTTGTACAGGGAAGAACTGGGCGGAATATCGTAGATCTGCTCGGGGATCTTGTCTGCCACAACCCAGGGACCTTGCGGCGACGGCGCTTTGAACCAGACTCCGGCTTCAACGCAGTAGTATTCGGTGTCAGAGACCTTAATTACGGCGGCGCTCGTGTTTTTGGCGTAGCTCAGCGATGTGCTTTCAATCGGCTCGAATTTCGCTTCGCCGGCATACTGCACTGTGAGCTTTGCCTCCGCGCGCGTGATGGTCGCTGTTTGCGGAATCGAATTGGCGATCAACGCCTCTTTCGCTTGCGGTGTTCCAGGTACCGACGCCAGCACTGTCGCTTTTGGATTGCTCGTTGGAATCTTTGCGAAATCCGGCGCCATCCCCGCCGCGCTTACGAAAGCCCACGGTCCGTCGAGCGTAGAACCCTTGAACCAGCGCCCCGATATCAGGATGTAGTACTCGCCGCTGAGCCGGAAAATATTCCCCGTGGTATTGGCCACATATTCAAGCCCGGTGCCCTGGATGGCATCGTATTGGGGCTCGCCCTTAATCTCGATCAACTCCGCCGGTCCGTACACGACGTACACTGCCGGGACCTCCGCCTTCTTCCCGGCCTCTTTCAGCGAGGGTTGCTGCTTCTTTTGTTCGCCCTCCGGATTCTGTGCTTCGTTCTGGCGGACGATCTCTTCCTCAGCTTTCTTCATATCGTCGGGTAGCTTCTTGGCGTACTCCCACGGTCCTTCCAGCTCTTTGCCTTGCAGCCACCAGTCCTGCACGCGGAGGTAGTAGAGCTTCTTGTCAGTCTCGTAGAGAATGATGGATCTCGTGTTGATCACCCTTTGGAGTTTTGTGCCGGGCACATCGCTCATCTGCGGCTTTCCGTCAATCAGCACCTGCACGGAAGGTTTTCTGGTGATGATCACCTTGGGCGGGTCGTTGTTCACGGCCACGCCTTTGACCAGTTCATCGTTCGCTTCCAGCGCTGCTTCCAGTCGGTCCAGCGAAACCGTCTTCGTGGCGCCCGGTAATCTCTTTTCCAGAAGCGCAGTCAGTGTGGCTTCCTTGTCGCTCGCCACCGGAAATTTCACCTTAGTGACTTTCGCCTGGTCGAGCGTCACCAAGCGGTTTACCTTGTCTACTTCGGTCCGAGCCTCGAACCACACCACGCCGTACTTGGCGGCGCTTTCCTTTTCCGTTTTCAGCTCGACAGCACAATAAAGGTCAATAAGGTTTTCATTCCATTTGTCCACCTGAGGCGGATAAATTGTGAAGGTGTCGGCTCCGCTGGTGAAGGTGCGTGGCCAGCCACTCTCCGACGGTTCCTTCGTTTGCGTCTTGGCGTTCTTAGGTTTTGGGGAGTCCGGCAGCGATTGTTGCGCGTTGGCGTTGCTGGAAAGCAGGGAAAACAGAAAAATCAGAGCACATATGACCGATGATGCCGTGCCGGTCGCGGGGCTACGCATTTGCATGATCAGACCTCCGGCGCATTGTTGGCGAAACGAGCTTGTCGCTTGCTCCGCTGCTGCGGCGGATGAGCCTGATTCGGCGAACTCCGCGCTCATCCACACCTGAAATGCCCTGGTGTTCTGCGGCCTTCCAAGGAAATTCTTCACCAAGTCGTTGGCAGAGACGGAACCGCCGGGCTCGAGGACGGTCTTACGGTATTTGGCGGGTACGTCGCCCAGCATCGGATTGCTCTGGTTGAACTGCGCGTAGAATTCCTGCGCGATGACCAAGTCCCACATGTACGTGTAATAAGCCGACGAGTAACCTGCCAGATGTCCGAACGATGCCCACATGTGCGTGCTCGGCAACTCGGTGAACCGCGTAAACTGTTTCATAGTTGACTCAGTGACCTGATCAAGGTTCACCTGATCAGGCGCGGTGCTGTAAAGGTACAGTATGCCACGCACGATTTTGCCGGACAAAGCGGCTGACTTGTCGCGGGGACAAATCTTCGATTCCAGGATACGCCGCGCGATCTGCTGCGGTTCTTATTTGCTCTCTGTGCCCGACATGGGAATAGAAGAGGTGCGATCGACTCCGCGTTCGCCCTGGCAACGAGCCTACATAGAGCGGGTAATTGGCTCCGTTCGGCGCGAGTGTCTCGACCAGGTGATCGTGTTCAATGAGGGCTCGCTACGTCGGATCCTTGCTTCCTATTTCGATTACTACCACCGATCCAGAACGCACCTATCCCTGGGGAAAGACTCACCCGAAACGCGCCCGGTTCAACCACCCGAAATCGGGCCGGTCGTGG
>Ga0207826_1000412_pt1 | contig 12277 bp, 10 predicted proteins | sample LuqExpMetageno80_FD_187837 | JGI IMG/M metagenome (GOLD analysis project Ga0207826, IMG submission 187837) | Tropical forest soil microbial communities from Luquillo Experimental Forest, Puerto Rico - Sample 80 (SPAdes) | ecosystem: Environmental > Terrestrial > Soil > Tropical forest ... | reverse complement strand
AGCAGTTAGGACTGCGCCTGGTTGCGAAGCCTTCGTGGGTGTGATTGTCCAACGCATAACACCGAGATCGCGCCTGGGTGCAACCTGGGAGCTTCGGGGGATAAGTTTGGCCGAACAGATCGAGAGGTAGCCAGGGAAGCCTTGACCCCCATCGTCGAACGCATGCAGCGGGAATTTCGTCTTACAAATGGCCCGATCAAGGGTTCAATGCCTAAGCCACCCCCATCCACGGATTCACCGGCGGCCGATTGAAGCTGCTTCCCTCGCCCCTTTCGCCCGTGCCTCACGCGTCGGTCGTCCAGCAATCCTGGCGGGGATCGTAGTAGCCGACCTCGTCATCTTTTTTGTACGGCCCGCGCACCAACACAAGGCCATCCGTAGAAAAACCCAATCCGATGCGGAATGCCTGCGCGTTGCGATGTCAATCGCTGTTCCAATCGCGCGGGACGGAAGTCACGGATTTGTTTCGGGGAGTGCTATCGCCGTGAGTTCCGCAGCCGCGGCAGATAACCAGCTTTTGCTTCAGCCGATCGTCATCGTACTGCAGGTCGTCGCCCGTCGCGTAACGCGGGGCAGATGTCGGATCTTCATCTTTAGCCTTGGTTTGATTGTGCGAAACCCGCTGCTTTGCAGGAGGGGACCGCATGTCATCGGTGGGCGGCTGGCCTAAGCCATCCCAGTTAGCTGTGGCTACCGGTAAGGGCGCATTGCAACTGACACTGGATGAACAGCATCCTCCGAGTGACAAGGCGGCAAGAAGTGAAGCAACGCAGAATGTCTTCATAACGCATCAAATTCTCGGGGAACTATTGAAAAATACCTCGCGCCAAAGTCACGTCCTGCCATGTTCTAATTGCGCCAACCGAGGCCTGGCAGGAACGATGGTGCCTGAGCATTTTGCGGAAATTGGTCCTGTGCCCGGGCATCTTGTGCGGGCGGCGCCTGTGCGTTTTCCTTCCGCCGCGCCCTTTTTCCGGGGCTTTGCATGGGCCGTATCTCTGCCCGCGCATTTCGGATGGGCCTGACTTGGCGGTCCTTTTGGCGGACAGGTGCTCGGGCATTTTCTGCAACCTTCGCCGGGGCATTTTGCACGAGCGGTGCTGGCACAGCTTGAATAGGCTCCACAGGCCCGACCTGTGCCTGCGCATCCTTTTCGGCGGCCCAAGCCTGGAATTGGCTCAACAGGGCTGCAGCGGGTGGCTCACTTTCGGTCCGACTCTGAACAGGTGCAAAAACGGCAACAATTTCATCGTGCACCGGCTCGTTTTTTGCCGTCTGCGGCAAAGCCTGAGCGCCGGAGGTTGATCGAATGGTGGGCATCGATTGATCGTTGACAGGCTGAAGAGCCGATTTGTCGATCAGCAAAGCCGTGACGTCCGCAAAGAGCGTTACTGGATTTTCCATCAATAGAAACGCGATCGCCGACGCCGTTACGACTGCACGTCTTTAGGATTCGCGACGAGATAACAGCCCTTTCCCAAGCTTCCTCGACACCCGGCTCATCGTGTGCAGCGAGAAAGAGAGGCAAAGGATGTTTCGGAGTAAACCCGTCTTTCGTCGGCATTGGGTGATGCCCCCTCCCATTGTTCTTGTTTGGCAATACCGCGCTATGAAGGTCTAAAAAGCGACAGGCGCCGCCACGACTTAGGAGAAATCTTGATTTCACTGGGGCCGGGTGCGACCGCTCGCCCGCCTGACGCTGCGACCTCGACCATTGGAGATTGGCACGGTCTCTCCGCGGCATCTGCTGTATAGAGCCCGTGCCGATAGTGGCGAAACCGATTGGTCCCAGCCCGAGGGTGCCAGGGCTGTGGCGCTTGGTTTCGAGGCGACTTGGGAACAATTCCCGCGGAAACCCACGCCCGGCACTTTCAATTGCACAGACTGCGGCACGGTCGTGCATAGCTGGTCGGGTATTGACCGCTATACAGATTGGCGTTGCCTATCTTCGATGCATGTCCAAGGCGTTTGAGTTCTCCCAACCAACGGGAGGCTCATCGCGCCGCAGCGTCATCGCGACGAATACGGCTGCGTTTAGCACTACCCAGCTCCCCACAATAATACTCAAGACTGACACGGCGTTTCTCCTTTGGAGAATTTCCGCGCTTGGCCAGGCTTGTTTACTCCGACAATCAAGGCAATGGGGCCATTTTACTGCATAACACCCCCGCGTTGCCTAGGACACCAGGCTAGCGATCAATAGGTAAGTGATCCAGACCAATGCAACTAACCAATCGATCATCGAGACGGCGGGCACGAGAATCGCCGCGGTCAGCCTTGGCCGGAAGCGCTTCATCTTGTCTCGCGGGCTTTGCTCGGCGGAAAGCTGCTTGTCCGGCGCTGACATGAAACCCCAGGTTCCCAAAGTCACATGGCGAACCTTACAGCGCGCTTACGCTCCGAGGCTGTTCGCAATCTTCTGGTAATTGCCGCGGAGGAATGGACTATCGCCGGTTGGATTGATCCATCTCAATAGTCCCTGCGAGGCAGGCCTGATGATCGCCAAAAAATCTCCGTGTCGACCATCATCCATCGGTTGCAATAAGCTCAAAAGATATGGAGGAGCGTCATGATCCGATTGGTTACGCGTGGTTGCTTCACTCAGAATTATGCCAAGGGATTGGTTAGCGCACCCGAGGATCGGGAGCCGGCTGTGCGCAAGCTGGTTGAGGGTGCCGGCGGCAAGCTTGTGAGCTTCTACTTCACAACTGGCGACACCGACTTCATGGTCATCTCTGAGGCTAACGAGGCCGAATCCATCATCGCCGCGATGTTGGCGGCGGTGGCGTCGGGCACAATTTCTGACGTGAAAACTGCAAGAGCTTGGACTGGAGCGGAATTCAAAGCGATAGCCGAAAAAGCCTCCAAAGCAGCGAGCCATTATCGAGCCCCCGGTAAGGGCTAATCGCTCGTCATTTTAGATGGAGCGGCGACAAAGCGCATGAGCCCCAAAGTCATGTGAGACCGACCCGCTGCACAAGGCGTTCGACGACGAACTTGTGCAGGCGGCTGTAAAGCGTTTTGCGGCAAGTTTTGCTACACGGTTTTTGATCTGACGAATGAGCTAACGTTTTGATATTTCCGCTACGTCCAAACAGCAATGAACTTCGGTGGACCCAATAGCTAAAGCCTCACTCGTCACAAATCGTCTGATTTCCTCCAGTATGATTTTTATCGTGTGGCAGCAGCGGCCGCATTCTGCAGTACAACCGAGCGAGCGATAGACTTGGCTCATCCGCAGACGAGGCGTATCGCCACCAATGGCAGACCTCACTTGAGACTCGCTAAGGAAATTGCAGGAGCAGACGATCATCAGACGTTCCCAACTGAAGACGCGAATTAATCAGGGTATTGTCTCTCAAGACTGAGAGTCGGGGCCTTGCGGCCCCATTGTTCTAAGCCTGAAGCGCTGAATTTTTCCGGTTGCAGTTTTTGGCAATTCGGAAATGAACTCGATGACGCGGGGATATTTGTACGGCGCCAATCGATCTTTGACGAACGACTTTAACTCGCTGTCACTGGCCCTCGCTCCAGGCTTGAGGACCACAAAGGCCTTTGTCTTGGTGAGCCCCTCCGCATCGGGAACACCGACGACTGCAGCTTCGAGCACTGATGGATGCTGAGCGATTGTCGCCTCGACTTCAAATGGGCTTACATAAATGCCGCTGACCTTGAGCATGTCGTCACTGCGGCCAGCATAGGTATAGGTTCCATCAGAGTTTCTGATGTACTTGTCGCCGCTCTTGGTCCAGCCGCCTTGGAACGTCTCACGAGTCTTGGTGCGATTTCCCCAGTACATCATGGCTGAAGACGGTCCATGAATGTAGAGATCGCCGGGTTCTCCATCCTGGGGTGCGCTACCGTCTTCGCCACGTAGTTCTATCGTGTAGCCGGGGACTGGCCAGCCGGTGGTGCCGTAACGCACCGCGTCGGGCCGGTTAGACAGGAAAATGTGGAGCATTTCGGTCGAACCGATCCCATCGACGATATCGACGCCGAAATGTTGTTTGAATCGTTCGCCAAGCTCGGCTGGCAACGCCTCACCCGCCGAGGACACCAGTCTTAGCGACACTTCTTCGCGCTTGGGAAGAGAGGAAGATGCAAGCATCCCTGCGAAGCCGGTTGGCGCTCCGAAGAACACCGTCGGTTTGAGACCGCCGACGCCACCTGTCCACCGCTTGAACGTCTCTTCTGGAGTTGGACGGCCCGGCATCAGAATGACTGACGCGCCGACACTCATGGGAAAGGTCAATGCGTTGCCAAGCCCATAGGCGAAGAATAGCTTTGCGGCCGAGAAACAGACATCGCTTTCGCCAAGACCGAGAGTCGATTTGCCATACAATTCGACGGTCCAGTACGGATTGGCATGCGAGTGAACCGTGCCTTTTGGTCGCCCTGTTGAACCGGAAGAATAGAGCCAGAAGGCCGGCTCGTCCGCCTGGGTGCGGGCTGCGCGAAGCATTGGAGGAGACGCCCCGATGAGTGCCTCAAACGCCACTTCACCAAAATCCAACGGGCTTGCTGGTCGCGATACGACGACCTTGCGCACTTCGTGATCCGACTTCGTCAGTGCGGCCTTCAGCGCCGGGAGCACCGCCCCGCTCGCCAGAATGGCCTGCGCCCTCGAATGCTCAAGCATGTAAGCGTAGTCGTCGGCTGTCAGAAGGGTGTTGACGGCCACCGGTACGACGCCAGCATGGATCGCTCCGAGAAAAGCAACCGGCCAGTCGTTCACGTCCTGCATCGCCAGAAGGACGCGTTCCTCGCGCTTGATGCCAAGCTCTCGCAAGCCGGTAGCGAGACGACGAACCCTGTCTTCCAGCTCGCGGTAAGTTAACGCCTTGTCGTCATCGACGAACGCGATTTTTTCCGGGCGCGTGGTGTTTTGTGAAAGCAAATATTCAGCAAAATTGAAATTATCGGGCGGCGGCTGAACGTTTGCCGAAAAAGCTGCTGATGCCTGGCTCATTCTTTCTCCCACCGAATTCAAAGCGAATATTTGCGACCCGCCAAGATGGCTCGCGCTTTCGATGCTTCAATCAAACCCGCTTCAACCACCAAATGGCCAACAAGCCTCAATAGGTCTCCACATGATAACGGCCGCTCGAGCGCATCGTCGGTTTCAGCGCTGCCCAATCCTGCCCATGCTTTCGGCACACATCGGCCAGCGCTTCCTCTACCCCCGCTTCCATGCCCTTGAGGCCACAGATGTAGACGTGCGTGTTGAGGTCCGTCAGTAGCGCGGCAATCGTCTTGGATTCGGTGCGAATACGATCTTGCACATATTCCTTGTCGGCCCCCGGTATCCGGGAAAAAACGAGGTGGCTCTCGAGCAAAGTCCGCGGCACCTTCTGAAGCGGTCCGAAGTAGGGAAGCTCCTGGGGCGTGCGAGCCCCAAAGAACATGATCATCCGTCCTGGCGCATTGGCCATGGCGCGCCGTCGCCGCTCGGTGAAGGCACGAAACGGTGCCGAGCCCGTACCGGTACAGATCATGACAATGTTGGCATTGGCGTCGTTCGGCATGAGGAATGTCGCGCCGAATGGACCGGTTACTTCGACCTTCTCGCCGACCTTGAGGTCGCACATATAGTTCGACCCTATGCCATCCTTGACGCGCTTGATCGTAAGCGAAACGTTGTTGGCATTTCGCTTCTCGCCGTCTCGCGCCGAAGCGATGGAATAAAGACGTATGTCGTGCGGCTTGCCGTCAGAGCGCGTACCCGGCGGGACAATGCCGATCGACTGCCCCTCCAGGACCGGGAATACCTGTTCGCCGAAGCCGAGAACGATATGGTGGATATCGCTCTCCGTCCCTGGTGCGGTGATACGAAAATTTCCTTGTACTGTGGCAACCGCCATTTTGTCGCGGCGATACAGATTGACCGCAGGTTTCGAAGCCGATGCTGGGGGAACAAGTTTACCTCCCGCCCCCGCATGCGCACCGTCGAGCATCCTGACCACATCATCGTCGACCGCCTGTACGGTATCGATCGCGGCGTCGCCAAGCTCCTCCTGCTTTGGCAACTCGGTCCAGGACAGTTGTTCCTCAAGAGAATAGGCTTCCTTGATTACTCGCCAATTATCGATAGAGCCCGTAGGGCATGGCGCGATGCAATCCAAACAAAAGTTGCATTTCTCGACGTCGACGACATAGTTGTTCGCATCGTGCGTGATGGCATTGACCGGACAGGTCGCCTCACAGGTGTTGCACCGGATACAGATTTCAGGATCGATCAGGTGCTGCTTCCTGAACTCGCCCTGTGCAGGTTGCGCGGTCATAATGCGTTTCCTCGCGGAAGATTTCCTTCGCGTCGCTGACGTATTTCTCGTTTGAAAGAGAGGGCAGGCTTACTCGCCTGCCCTCTTTTTTGAGCCGGCTTACGCTCCGTGAACCCTTACATATTCGAAGTCGCCGGCCTTGTGATCAATGCCAACCTTGGGCGCAGCAATCCAGTTCGCGTACTTTCCCGGCTCCCAGGATGGCTTCATCAGCGATGCGATGAAGTCGCCGTCGGCCTTGGAAGGGAGCCAGCTATCGCGGTTCTTGATCCACTGCTCGTCAGTCAGTAACTTGCCATCGGGAGAGGCGTGAATATCCTTGAACTCCCCAATGTGACGGTTGAACGCAACAGACGGCAGCGTCAGTTCGAACTTGATTCCGGCCTTCTGAATGATGGTATTCCAGCGATTGACGCCACCTTGGCAGTCCTTGCTGTAGTCGTCGCGAAGCCTCATGTTGATCGCCGTCAATGCCGGCTCGTCTACCGAGCGGATTTGTCCATCGACCAGCTTGAGGACCGGGTAATTGGCGCTCGTCAGGACATGATCGTCCTCGATCTTGGTCTCCATAAAACGCCCCTTGAGACCGGCATTGTAGAAATTGGCGGCGTTGGTCGAGACCTCCGAGCCGAACAAATCAAGCGACAGCGAGTAATGGAGGTTTGCCTTTTTCTGGATGGTCGGCAAATCAATGACACCAAGCGCTCTCACACGAGGGATCGCATAGGGATCTTCGATACCGGCGGCCTTCATTGCCTCGCAGGTGCGCTCGATCGTCCGACCGACCCCGGTTTCGCCGACAAACATATGATGAGCTTCTTCGGTCAGCATAAACCGACAGGTCCGCGACAACGGATCGAAACCGGACTGGGCAAGGCTTTCGAGTTGCATTTTGCCATCGCGATCGGTGAAATAGGTGAACATGAAGAAGGAAAGCCAGTCCGGCGTTTCCTCATTGAAGGCACCCAGCATGCGAGGCTTGTCCGCGTCGCCGGATCGACGTTGCAACAAGCCGTCGGCCTCCTCGCGGCCATCCTTGCCGAAATATTTGTGGAGCAGATAGACCATCGCCCAGAGATGACGCCCCTCCTCGACGTTGACTTGGAAGAGGTTACGCATGTCATAGAGGGATGGGGCCGTCGCGCCCAGGAAGCGTTGCTGCTCAACGCTTGCCGGCTCGGTATCGCCCTGGATCACGATCAGGCGGCGCAGCATCGCCCTATATTCACCCGGCACATCCTGCCAGGCCTTCTCGCCCTTGTGAGCGCCGAAGTTCACCAAGCGATTTTCGTCCTGCGGAGCGAGTAAAATGCCCCAGCGGTATTCAGGCATTTTGACATAGTCAAACTTTGCCCAACCCTTTGGGTCGATCGAGACGGCGGTTCGAAGATAGACCTCCGAGGCCTGGAATCCCTCAGGTCCCATCGTCATCCACCAATCGATGTAGCCTGGGTGCCATTGTTCGAGCGCCTTAAGCACACGAGCGTCGCTCACGAGGTTCACGTTGTTCGGAATTTTGGTCGAATAATCGACGGCGCCAAGCACTGCTGATGCGGAAGATCCTGACATGTCCTACTCCTTTAGAGCGATAGTGGTAATATGAATGGCAAGTGCGGCATGAGGGTCGTTGCACAGGCGCGCGCCGGCGCAATCCGGCGGCTCACACCCGCTCCTGATTGAATTCGCCCTTGACGCCAGTGCCATACCGCTTCAGGGCGCCGTTGGGACCGACGGCATTCGGGCGATTGAAGATCCAGTTCTGCCAGGCGGTGAGACGCCCGAAGATTTTTGTCTCCATTGTCTCCGGTCCACCGAACCGCAGGTTGGCTTCGAGGCCCGTGAGGCCGTCCGGCGAGAAGCTGGAGCGTTCTTCGAGGAAAATCCTGACTGCATCGTCCCAATCGATTTCGTCGCAGGCTTCTGTAACAAGACCGAGCGTATCGGCGTCGCTTGCATCGAGGCTCGTTCCGATGGTTCGTTCGGCCTTCTCGACGCTTTCAGGCTCACCGAGAAACCGCGTATCGAGACGCGTTATGCCGTTCGACATTGGGTAGGATCCGAAGTTCAGGGCGGACAGCGAGATCGTTGCCTCCGGCCGGTTGTCCCCTCTAATCGTGCCCGCGAACATGAACGACCGATCACATGCGAAGACAATCTCGGCGAGAGTGCCGGCAAAGCAGGAGCCGGGCTCAACCAGCGCGACGAGCGAACGGGATGTGACATCGATTCGCTTTAGAACTCGCTTCCAGAAATTGATGATTTCACGCACGAGCCAGTTGCTGCGATTAGCGTCGAGCAGCGCGTCGTAAGCAAGAACCTGCTCAGGATCACCCACCGTCCTAAATATGATCGTTCCGATTTCCAGCTCGTTCAGTCGAAGATGAAGAATTGCGTCATCGAGCTCGCGTGCCAGCTTCAGAGAGTAGAAATCCGCGCCCTGCGCCTGGATCTCGTCCACCGTCTTGGGAGCTGCCTCGGACGGGCCACTGAGCGTGATCGTCGCCCTGCGTGCGGCTCGGTCAATTTCAACCCTGACCAGCGAGTAAGAGATCGCGCCGTCCGACAGTTCTCGCTTGAGGGGCGGTAGAGCGATGCCCGTTGCTCCTGCTGGCCGGTCGGATTTCTCCGCCAGCTTCTTCGTCATTTCCACCACCTTCGCATCGAATTTGGAGTTCGGCGCGACAGCGTCTACCAGACGCCATTCAACCGCCCGCTTTCCTTTGACCCCCTCCTCGACGGTACAGAAGGCGTCGGCGCGATCTCGGCGCACCTTGCGCTTGTCGGTGACGCGGGTCAGGCCTCCGGTGCCGGGTAATACAGCAAGCAGCGGAATCTCGGGCAAGGAGACGGTAGAGCTGCCGTCATCGGCCAGAAGAATTTCATCGCATGCCAGCGCCAGTTCGTAACCACCGCCAGCAGCCGTTCCCTTCACCGCGCAAAGAAATTTCTGGCCGGAGAACTCGGAGCTGTCCTCCATCCCGTTGCGCGTCTCGTTCGTGAATTTGCAGAAGTTGACCTTGTGTGCGTGCGCTGAACCGCCAAGCATCCGAATGTTTGCACCGGCACAGAATACCTTCTCCTTGCCCGATTTCAGGACAACAACCTTTACCTCCGGGTGCTCAAACCTCAGCCGCTGCAGTGCGTCAGCAAGCTCAATGTCGACGCCGAGATCGTAAGAATTGAGCTTGAGTTGGTAGCCCTCAAAGAGGCCGGCGTTCTCATCAACGTCCATGACGAGTTCCGCAATCTCGCCCTGACAGTTCAGCTTCCAGTGGCGGTACCGATCCGGAGAGGTTTGGAAATCGATGAAGCCCTGTTGTCCGGCCACGCTCGATGCCGATAATGCATTATATTGCATATCTCCTCCCGAGAGTTAACTAAATTCGTTAATTTCGTAACCTCTATTGCAATAAAGTGCAGAGGTCAAGCGAAAAGTGAATTATTTGACATGAATCAATGCGGCCAGGCAAGATAAGATGCATTAAAATTCATGATTCTCAGGCGCTTACCTCGACAAATGACCGTCACCTCCAACGATTTAATGCAGACTGTTGGCGCAAGGGTGCGCACGGCGCGGGAAGCGGCGGGCCTATCGCGCAGGCGACTATCCGAAATAGCCGGCGTATCGGAACGCTACCTGGTTCAGTTGGAACACGGCGACGCCAACATTTCGATCGGTGTGTTGGCGCGAGTCGCCGGTGCTTTGTCGGTCGATCTTGTAGCTCTCTTCCCTACTCCGCACGTTGCTGCCGGCGATGGACTGCTACCGGCCGCCTTAGTTGAGCCTCTTGCGAATCTTCTCCGCACGATGAGTTTGCGTGAACAGCAAGGAGCGCTCGACCTGCTGAAGCGCTACCTTAGAGATAACAGGCGCTCGCTTAAGGGTGTTGCCCTCCTCGGACTCCGCGGAGCCGGCAAATCAACCATTGGCAAGCTGCTCTCCGAGCGGCACGGGCTGCCGTTTATTAGCATCACTCGAGAGATTGAGACACGAGCAGGAATGAGCCTGGACGATTTGTTCAACTTGGGCGGCAGCGAAGCTTATCGAACCCTTGAAAATGAATTTGTGAGAGAGCTTAGCGATCGCCGCGATTACATCGTCCTCGAGACGGCTGGCGGCATAGTGGCAAACAGTCCGGCACTAGATGCATTATTCGGATCGTTCATGACGGTATGGCTGAAAGCGTCACCGCAGGAGCATCTCGATCGCGTCGTTCGTCAAGGCGACATGCGGCCGATGCACGGCAATCCGAAAGCGCTAAGCCATCTCAAAATCTTGCTTGCCCAACGTGAGCAGGAATATGCACGTGCGGACTGCGTCATCGATACGACTGGCAGGACACCGGAAGCTTGTCTGCGTGAACTGGAAGCGCTGGCCGCAGGCACAGTCGGACCGATCGTACCCGCCGGTTAGACGACAACAAGCAGTGGCCCTGTCGAAACATCGAGCGCTTCGTTGCTAGATCGCCTTCATCTCGCCTTTGGTCCAGGCCTCCCGCAGTTTGAATTTCTGAATCTTGCCCGATCCCGTCAGCGGAAACGCATCGACGACAAACCAGTGTTTCGGCGTCTTGTGCGGAGCGAGCGAAGCGCGCATGTAAGCCGTCAGCTCCTCCTTATCGATCACGGCGCCGGACGCCGGACGAATGAACACGGCGACCTCTTCTCCCCATCTCTCGTGGGGAACGCCGATGACGGCGACTTCGCTGACCTTAGGATGCTGGAATAACAGTTCCTCTAACTCGCGCGGATAGATGTTTTCGCCGCCGCGGATGATCATGTCCTTCAGGCGTCCTTCGACGGTGCAATATCCGCGCGAGTCCATGGCGCAAAGATCGCCTGTATGCAGCCAGCCATCTGCGTCGATAGCGGCCGCAGTGGCTTCCGGCATTTCGAAGTAACCAAGCATGACATGATAGCCGCGGGTGCAGAATTCGCCGATGGTGCCGACCGGCACTGTCTTGCCGGTAATCGGGTCGACGATCCTGGTTTCCATATTGGGAAGCGGTATCCCGATCGTACCGCCTTTGTCTTCAACACTGTCGAAGGTGCGGGTTTGCGACGCGACCGGAGAGCATTCCGTTTGACCAAACACGATGGTGAACTGTGCGCCGAGTTTTTCCTCGAACCGCTTCACCAGCGGCGCCGGCACTGTCGACCCGCCGGAACAAATCGCCTTGACGGATGAGAGATCAGTTGTGGGGAACGTCGGGTGCTCCAGCATCGCGATCAGCATCGTGGGAACGGCAACCATGGCGTTGCCGCGATAGGTCCCGAACATCTCAAGCACGATTGCGGGATCGAACGCCTCGACCAGCACCTGTGTCGCCGCCTTGGAGACCGAGCCGAGCATGCAGCAGACGCAGCCGCCGGTGTGAAACAGCGGCATCGTGGTGACGAAGACATCCCCAGCATCGACTCCCATTCGGTCGGCCGTATCGGCGCCGTTATTCAGAAGCCCGCGATGGCGAAGCAACGCGCCTTTCGGAAAGCCCGTCGTACCAGAGGTGTACTGAATCATCACGGGATCGTCGGGACTGACGATTGGCAGCTTGATGCTCTCGTCATCGCCTGCGCTGATGAAAGCATTCCAATCGTCGAAGCAAATGATCTCGCGGAGTTCGGGGCAGTTCGGCGCCACCGCATGCACAGTCTCCAGCATCGGATTTCCACGGAAGCCATTGACCACGAAAACGCCGGCTGAGCGCGACTGCTTCAGCACATATTCAGCTTCCTTGGCGCGAAAGGCCGGGTTTACGGTCACAAGCACCATACCCGCCATGCCGGCGCCAAATTCGAGCATCACCCATTCCGGGATGTTTTGGGCCCAGACCGCGACGCGCTCTCCCGGCCTGAAGCGGGTGAGCAGCGCGCGGGCGGTGCGCTGGGCTTCCCCATAGAGCTGCGCGTAAGTCCATTTACGCCGCAGTGCCGGATCTGGAACGCCGGCAATCAGGGCGAGGCGGTCAGGCGCCGCTTTGGCTCCGTTAAGCAAG
>Ga0207826_1000411_pt1 | contig 12278 bp, 8 predicted proteins | sample LuqExpMetageno80_FD_187837 | JGI IMG/M metagenome (GOLD analysis project Ga0207826, IMG submission 187837) | Tropical forest soil microbial communities from Luquillo Experimental Forest, Puerto Rico - Sample 80 (SPAdes) | ecosystem: Environmental > Terrestrial > Soil > Tropical forest ... | reverse complement strand
GGATTGGTTCAACCGAGGGAGTGAAGGAAGTGTTCGGAGTGAGGGTGGTGCCACTCATCAGCTTGACGGTCGTGCACAATGGCGTTGTGAGCACTTGCGGAGTGACCGCCGAGCCGGCCGGGGACGTACGAGAACAGACCAAGAAGGTGCTAGAACGCATTGACTGGCTTCTCGAAAAAGCCGGCACGAACAAATCGAAACTCCTGACCGCTCAGGTATGGCTGGCGCGCTGGGAGGATTTCGAGGACCACAATTCCGTCTGGAACGAGTGGGTTGACCGGCAAAATCTTCCGGTGCGCGCGTGCGTTCAGAGTTCGCTGTGGCGGCCAAACATCCTGGTCGAAATCATGGTGACCGCCGCGCAATAGGGATTTAGCTGCGAGGACGTCGCCACACAAAAAGCTGCCCTGCGCACAGGATCTGCGCAGGACAGCTCGAATTTCGCGCCGGCCCCGCGGGTGCATGAACCGGTCGGCGCCGACCGCGCGTTTCGAAAGGCTATTGCTGGTCCTGCACCACCGGAATCTGCGCGGCCAGCTGGATATCTATCAACGCCTGGAAGCGCCGATCGTATTGGAAAAACGTGGCAACGGTCTTGCCCGAAACGACCTTGTTGAAAATCGGCACATATTTGATCCGCAGTTGCGCAATTTGTTCATCGACCCCCAGCGACCGCTTGATCAGGCTCAAGGCCTGGTCATCCGTCATCGTGCCCCATTGGCTGGCATATTCTTTGATCAGCGCGACCTTCTGGTCTCCGATCTTCGCGAGTTCGGCGGAATACTGGTCGTAGACGGGCCAGAACTTAGTCGCTTCGGTATCCGTCAGCTTCAGATTGGCTGCGATTAACTGCTTTTTCTTCGAACCAATGTCTTGCCGGAGCAACGCAATATCCTGATCCGTGGCCTTTTGCGAGTCGGAAGCCGAAGCCGCAGCCGGCTTCGAGGTGTTGGCCTGCGCGTGGGCTTTCGCACCACAGGTGAGACAAGCCCCCGCCAAAATGATCAGGATTGCAATTTTTTTGTTCACAAAGATTCTCCTTGTCAAAGGCGCGCGGCGAGCGGCGGTTAAGGGGCGGCGGCACAACCTGCGGACCACGCCTACGCATGATGTTTTTGATTGAACAGATCACCTGAAAATTTAGTCGTCGGCGAGTTGCGGGCGAACCGGACCGGGCCCAGAACGTCCGTCCGTCTCCTGATTGGGCGAAATCGGAGGCGGTAAAAGCAACCGCACGACAACAGATGAACTGTGGGCATGCATGTTAAAACCTTTTGCCAATTTTCACAAGACGTAGCCGGCGCGGAGGACTTCCGTGGGCAAATCCGAGGGAACCCGGGAAGCAGATGTTTTTGCGTTCCTCAAAAGAGGTACAATCGCGCATTCGAGGAGTTGTTTTTCACGTTCCGTAAGGAGAACCTCATGAGAGTACGACTCGCGCTCGTGTTGTTTCCTGTGTTGCTGGTGAGTTTGGCCGGTGGTTCTGTGGCGCAGGAGCCCAAGTCCGCAGGAAGTTCGGCCGCCAAGGAGGGAGTGCTTCAAGCGGCGGATGTCGGAGCAAAATTATTTCCCGACAAAGTGTATTTTCGTGGGCAAGTGAGCCCAGCGCAGATGCGCAATACCGGCGGCGTGCGTTACGTTGACGGCTTTCTTGTGCTGGCTGCGCTTGTTGATAGCTCCGGCTACGCATCCGGCATCAAGGAAAAATACCAGGCGTATCTGATCACGGATGTGGCGATCGAGATCGGTGGGCAAGCGCTGAAGCCGGGCGCTTACGGCTGCGGGTTCATCGATAACAACAAATTTGTGGTGATGGATTTGGGCGCAAATGACCTGTTCCAGGTAACGTCAACAAAGGATGCGGAAATCAAGCGCCCGATACCGCTGCAGTTCATCGCTGCGCCCGAAGCGGGGAAATACCGCTTCTACCACGGCCGCGAATACGTGGAGTTTCGAAGAGCGAAGTAAGAAGCGCAAATCTTCGTTGCCTTGCTCCGTCTCACCTCGTGGCCTGCCAATCCCTGGTGGCCCTACGCATTCCTGATCTGCCCGGTCGTGGCATCCCAAGTCACGATCGCGCGCCGGAAGTAGGACTCGTTCGCCATGTGGCAGGCGAGCGCAGCATTGTGGCCAAACACGACATCTTCGGTTAGCGGCTTGCTGTTGCGCACTCCCTGGAAATAGTTCCAGAGGTGGGGCCGCACGTCATCCCAGTCGTCGCCTTTGTAGTTGGTCGCCTCGGCCAACGGTTCCTTGCCCGGCGCCGGGTCGTGCTCTTCATGCCATTTTTTGTAATAGGCTTCGCGCATATCACGGGGGAAGCTGGTTGCATAGTAGCTTGGCGCCGAATCTTCTCCGGTCTGCGGATAGTAGGTGATGGTGAACTCGGTAACCTCCAGAATTCCCTTTGATCCTTGGAAGCGGTACACCTCCGGAGTTTCGCACCCGAGATTCAGCCGCAAATACACAGGGATTTTGCCGTATTCGAAAAGTGTGGCTTGCACGTCCGGCATGTTGCGCCCGTCCGGGAAACGCAAAATCCCTCCCATCGACATCGCGCGGGTCGGCGGCTCATTCCAGCCGAGCATGTAGTTCATCCCGCTTACCAGGTGGACCAACAGGTCGCCAGCGACGCCTGTGCCGTATTCCTTCCAGCAACGCCAGCGCGCAAAAATCTTCCCGTCGAACTCGCGCCTCGGAACAGTGCCTTGCCAGGTGTCCCAATCGAGTGTTTGCGGCGAAAGATCCGGAGGAATCGGATAAACCCAGGCGCCGTTCGGGTCGTTCCGTCCGAGAGAACCTTCGACTAAATTCAAATCGCCAATTACGGCTTGCGACAGCATTTCTTTGGCTTTCGCGCACAGCACGGAACTGACGCGCTGGGAACCGATTTGCGTGATACGCCCGCTTTTTTTCGCCGCATTCACCATCTCAACGCCTTCCGCCGGGCTGTGAGACATCGGCTTTTCAAGATAGATGTCTTTCCCGGCGCTGACGGTGTCAACGAAGACTTGCTTGTGCCAGTGATCCGGAACCGCGGCGATAATGCAATCGATCTCCTTGTTATCGAGCAGTTCCTTGTAATTCCGAGTGGTGGTGATCTTCGGCCCCGCAATTTCTTTCGCCAACTTGTGGCGCCCATCGTATAAATCAGCCGCGGCGATGCACTGAACCCCCGGTAGACTGACCGCCGTCGCAAGCAATCCGTTGCCTTGCATGCCGACGCCAACGATGCCGAAGCGGATGGTGTCGCTTGGCGCCATCTCCCCGGCAGCGGGAATCCGCTGGGGTTCAAGCAATATACGTTTCGAAGTCATCAAGGCGCCCGTGGTCGCGGCGCTGGTTTGCAGAAAGGACCGGCGCGTCATCTTGTTTTTGTTCATATGAATCTCCAGGGTAGAGCTTGTTAATCCCGAATGTGAGCTCGTGCTAGGGAAGGGATTGCATGCTTACTTCCTTGAAGAACACGATGTCGTTGTCACTGTGATTTTGCAGGCCCATGTATCCTTCGGCCGGCCGGGGGCCGCGCTGCGGTTCGAAATCGAACTTGCGCTCGGGAACGGGTTGACCTTCCGTATAGTCGGTCACCTTGACTCCGTTGAGTTCCACGACCGTGTGCGGTCCATCAATCGTAATCAGCATGGTGTTCCATTCGGGCCCGGGTTTGCCCGGGAGCGCGAGCGGCTTGGTGAGTGAATACAGCGTTCCGGTCACGTGGTATTCGTCTTCCTGCGACGTTTCCGGGTGATTGTCGATTTGCACTTCGTAGCCGTAGTGGACCGGCATCCAAGCCTCGCGCGGTTCAACGGGAATGCGGATGAACACGCCCGAGTTGTCGTTGAAGTCGCGCATTTTATACACAACGCGGATGCGGCAGTGACCAACCTTTCCTCCGGTCCAATACAACAGGCCCATCCCTCCGTGTGTTTGAATGAGCCCGTTCTCGACGGTCATGTCCCCCTTGCCAACGTGTCTCCACCCCGTCAGGTCTTTGCCGTTGAACAGCGGTTTCCACTCGGCTTCGGGTACCCGCGCCGCAATCAGTGCCGACGCGACAACCGCAACCAGAAACGCGCTCAGCTTTTTCATCAGGCACCTCCACCCGGGAATTCTAGGAAGCAAACACATTTCTCACCATGAACCACAAATTCGCCGGACGCTCCGCGAGGCGCCGCACAAACCACGGATACCAGTAGCTGCCGTAAGCCACCAATACAATGGAGCGGCTCCCTTCCCGCGCCAGGCGTTCCTGCTCGGCACGCTGAATTCCGTAGAGCATCTGGACTTCCAGGTCGCTCGCGGGCAGCCCTTGCGCTCGCACATAATCCGACAGGCGCCGGATGAGCGGGACGTCGTGCGTGCCGAATGCGGTGCGAGGGCAATGTCCGGTCATTTTTGCCCGCAGCATTTCCTCTGCGAGCGTGAAGTAGTTTTCATCGACGCCCGATTTTTTCGGAAATGCAATGGATGCCGGCTCCTTGTACGCCCCTTTCACCAATCGGATCGAGGGCTTCAGGGGCAGAAGGTCAGCCAGGTCTTTTTTCGTTCGGTAGAGATAGGCCTGCAGGCAGATACCGACATTCGGAAAGTTTTTGAGCGCACGACGGTAAAGTTCCAAGGTTATGTCGACGTAGTTGCTCGCCTCCATGTCGACCCAGACGATGGAGTTCCCGTTCTCGTGCTGGATGATCCGCTCGAGATTTTCAAAACAAAAATCCTGCGAAAGGTCGAGCCCGAGTTGCGTCAGTTTGACGGAGACCTCTGCGGGCAGTTTCAGTTCGTGGACGCGCGCGAGGACTTCCAGATAGTGTTCCGCCACGCGGCGGGCCTCAGCGCGGTCGGCCACGTTTTCCCCTAAATGCGTGAACACGGTAGCGATGTTTTTCTGCTGCAGGGTGCGGGCCGCCTCAAGTGCCGCATCGAGCGTTTCTCCGGGCATGAAACGGGAGACGCTGCGGCGTACGAACGGATACTTCACCGCGTGTTCACGCAACCACACGTTCTGCGAGGCGGCGAGCAACAGCGAGCGCACAAACGTCATGGGCTTATTCAGCCTCCGCGGGGGAGCAGGTACAAGGGGAAGATTCCGCGGCCCCATTCTAGACCAAAAGCAGGGCGCAGTAACACTCGGATGCGTGCTGAGTTTCAGCGGCCGGGCGAAGGGAATGCCGACGGTGGAAGGGAGAGGGCCTGCGAGAGTAACTTCGAGAGCTGCGCGGGCAGCGAGTGCGACTCGGCACCGAGCCGCGCTTCGCTTTCCTGGCGCGCGCTGACCATAGCGGAGAGTGCGGCTCCGGGCGTGGTACTCATCAAATCTTCCGCCCGGTAAAAGCAGGCGAACACGAGCTTCTCGGGCTGCTTCTGACGCCGCAGAAACTTGCCGAAGTTGTACCAGTCGGTGGCGGCCGCGTGTTCTTCGCCCTGCGTCTCATCGAGCATTAACGCCTGCTGGAAGGACTGCGCGGCATCTGCGAAAGCGCCGGACTGCTCCTGCGCCGCCGCCGCGTGAGCAAGTGCCAGACTTTGCAGGTTCGGATTCTTGATGCGCTCCGAGAAATGAGCCGCGGCATTGTATCCCTGGATGGCCTCGTGATTCTTTTGTGCGGCAGTGTCGGCGTCGGCCACTTTTATGAGCGCGGAAATCACGGTGGGGCCTTCGGCCGAATGCTTTGTGGGATGTTTCGCGACAATTTCAAGATAAGCTCGGTAATGCCTTGCAGCCGACTGCGTCTCGCCCTTTTCCTCCATGGCCTGCGCAAGATAGAGCTGCGCGTTGGTCTGCGTGGGATCGGCCGCAACGGCGCGCTGCCAACTGTCAATCGCTTGGCCGCGGTGCCCAAGCCGGTCCGCGAGCAAGCCGAAATTCATCAGCGCATTCGCATTCTGGGGCGCGCGCTCGAGCACTCTCTGGTACAGCGCAAATGCATCTTCGTCGCGGCCCGCCGTGATTAGTGCGCGCGCGTAGCTCTCCTGCAAGGCGAGATTGCCAGGGCTTACTTCGGCGGCGCGGCCGAAGGCCGCGAGTCTTCCCGCCGCTTGAGCCGCGTGAGCCAACCGCGTCTGCAATGCGCTGTCGTCCGGTTCTAGGAGCGCGGCGCGTTCGAGTAAGGACAGACTCGCGGACACGTTCGCCCAGTAGAAATGCAGCCGGTCCATTCCTCCCCAAACCAGCAGCAGGATGATGGCGGCAATTCGCAGGGCGCGCGCCGCGAAAGTCTTTCCCGCCAGCCAGCGGGACATCCTAACAACGCGACCGCGTTCTTCTCCGTCCTTGGCTGCCTTGTGTTCCCGGGTATCCACCAGCAACGCGGCGATGCGCGAATCGCGCAACTTCCAGATCGCGCCATCCAGAATAAAGTGGTGGAGATTTACAAGGGCTGTGAAGGTCAGAAAACTCGCGGCAAAGTCGGCGTGAAACAGCCGGCTCACGATCCACGGGCCGGGCACAAACAGGGCAATGCCACCCACGACCAGCGTCAACAGGTAACGGGGGAAGCTCCAGGAAGTGTGGCCAGCGGCTTTCGCCTCTTTTTCCTGGTAATAGCTCGAAATCCAGAGATACTGGGCCGAGTGCAACACGGCCAAGATCCCGCTCGAATAGCGAGTCTGCGGCACCTCTTTGCCGCTCAGGAGCTCAACCACAGCAGGAAGCAAGAACCAGAGGAACTGGGTTGTTACGAGTGTCGCTGTGGGAACGAGGGCTTTCCAGCTGTTTCGTCGCGCCATCGAAAACAACGCCCACCCGCTGGCCGCGATGAAGAACAGGCCCAGTGTGGCGCGCGCGGGCAACGTGAACTTTGCCGGCAGTCCCAAAGAAAGAATAAGCGCGTCGCCCGAGGACCCCGTGTGAAAGCTGAAGAGCAGCATCAGATAGGAAGCAATGAAGGCGAGGTGCAGCGCTTCTCGTTCGCGATTTGTGGGAGAAAGCGAGGCGCGCCGCGCAAACATCATCAACAATCCGAAATTCTGTCCGGTGTAGTGCCAAGGGCTCCAGCAGATATACAGCGTGAAAATCCAGGGCAGCAACGGGTACCAAAGATGCGCAATCAACCCGGCGCAGGCGAGCAGCAGCGCCACGTGAACGGTAAAGAACCGGTATTTCGCAAACTCGTCGTAAGAATGGTAGGCGCGGTACACCGTGGCCATGAAGTGCGGGTAATTGAAGAAAAGCGCGAGCATGTAAAACGCAAAAGACCAGCCTGCCGCCTTCGAGCCGACAGCACCTGTCACGAGCAGGAGTGGGGCGGACCAGGCGCCACATCCAACCACAAGGTCAATCCAAGGTTTGTAAATCCACGGGCTCGGCGCCGGCGTATCTTTTGCGGAAGCGGGCGCGCCCGGACCAGGCGACATGACGGTCGTTGTGGACATTTCTTTCGAGGCTAACGCATTCCCTTGCCGCTGGACGGATAACGCCAACCAGCCATGCGGAATGAGTTACGCTTTTCGTGCATCAAGGAAGCGGGCGTCCGCGAGGGTCGCGCCTTTTCTGACGTTTTCGCTGACTTTTCGATTTGAACGTGATATATCCGAGTCTCCCTACTTCATGCATCTAATTTGTTATGAGCATTTTGAGAGGAGGATGGCATGAAACACCACAGCATCTGCGTCCGGGTGGCCTTCGTTTTCGCCGCGTTTCTGTTGCTAAGCACTGGGTCGGTTTCGGCTCAGACCGCGCCGGCGGCCTCGGGATCCGCCACTTTTACGGTGACGGCCGTCGGCAAGAAGGAAGAAGCACCGCCCATCGGTAAAGACGACGTGCAGCTTACCCAGGGCAAGGAACGCAAGCAAATTCTGGATTGGAAGAAGAGCGACAGCCTGTTTCTCGCCATCCTGATTGATGATTCCATTGACACCGGTGCAGGAGGCCAGTGGGATTATCTGAAAGAGTTCATCGCCGCGCAGCCGGCCAGCACGCAAATAGCCGTCGGCTATGTTCGCAACAACGTCACCATGCTGGCGCAGGACTTCACGCCCAATCATGAACTGGCCGCCAAAGCGTTGCGCTTGCCTCTTGGTTCGAGCGCACTCGGTTCCAGCCCTTACCTTGGCGCCATCGATCTCCTGAAACGCTGGCCGAAAACAGGCCCGCGGCGCTCGATTCTCCTGATCACTTCCGGAATCGACTACTTCCGGGGCAGCAGCTTCGGTTTGTTTTATCCTGATCTCGATCCTCTAATTCAGCGCGCCGAAAAGCAGAATACGAATATCTGGACCATCTACTACCCCAGTTCCGGGCACCGGGGCCACTCCTTCTCTCTCGTCAATACGGCACAGAACAACATCGACAAGCTATCGCAGGATACTGGCGCGGAATCTTATTTTCTCGGGGTGCAGTCTCCCGTTTCCATCAAACCTTATTTGGATGAGCTGACGCAGCACCTGAATAATCAATACTTGCTCACGTTCGCCGGCGATGGCGGCAAGAAAGGAAAACTTGTGAGTGTCAAGGTGAAGACCGAGATGCCCGGGGTGGAGTTCTTCACGCCGGCCGCCGTTTTCCTGCCGCCTACGTCTTGATTCCTCACGCAACCGGAATGTGAAAGGCGCCTGATATCCTCGGGCGCCTTTTCTGTGTGCCTTGTCACCGCTTTCCACTAAGTTTACACTCTTCTCGCGAAGCTTTTAGGAGCAGACTCCGTTAATGAACCGATTTAAATTTGGGTTCTTTGCGATCACGGTCTGGGCAGCCCACCTGATTCTCGGGATTTCCGTAGCCCGCGGCCAGCAGGAGATTTCCTTGCAAACGGGCTGGACGGTGCAGTCTTCCGCGAAAATTGCAGAAGCCCCCGAAAAAATCTCTTCGGCCGGTTACAACACCTCGGACTGGTACAAAGCCTCGGCGCCAGAGACGGTCTTCGCCGTACTGGTCGAAAACGGGGTTTACAAGGACCCCTACTTTGGTATGAATCTCCGCAGCGTCCCGGGAGTTGAATACCCCATTGGCGGCCAGTTTGCCAACCTCGACATGCCGGCCAACAGTCCGTATGCCGTGCCCTGGTGGTACCGCAACGAATTCGAACTGCCATCCAGTTTCAAGGGCGAGAACGTATGGATCGGTTTTCACGGCATCAATTACCGCGCTGATCTGTGGATCAATGGAAGGAAAGTGGCCGGTTCCGACGAAATGGTCGGCGCCTTTCGACGATTCAAGTTTGATGTGACGCCGTTCGTGCATCCCGGCGAGAAAAATGTCGTGGCGCTTTCCATTTCCGCGCCAAAAGCCGGCGAACTCGCGATCACGTTTGTAGATTGGAATCCGATGTCGCCGGACAAGGAAATGGGCCTTTGGCAGGATGTGGTCCTACGGGCACGCGGCGCCGTAGCCGTCCGTTATTCCTCCGTCGATTCGCGCCTAGATTTGCCGCCCGCGGCAAAGGCACACCTCACCATTCGCGCACAGTTGCAAAACAGTTCCGCTTCTCCGGTCAAGGGCCTGCTCAAGGGCAAAATAACCGGGGCGGCGAATACAGTCGAGTTTTCTCAAACCATCGAGCTTGCCGCCAACGAGACTCGTGAAGTGGCCGTCAGTCCGGAAAATGCGCCTTCTCTCAACCTCGAAAATCCACGGCTTTGGTGGCCCTATCAACTGGGCGAGCCCTACCTTCACCACCTTTCGCTCAAATTTGTTCCTGAGCATGGCTTCGTTTCCGACGAACAATCCTTCGCCTTCGGCATTGTCGAAACGGATTCCGAGCTCACGCCCGAGGCCTATCGGTTGTTTAAGGTGAACGGCAAGCCGGTGCTGGTTCGCGGCGCTGGCTGGACCTCGGACATGATGCTGCGCATCGATCAGTCGCGACGCGAAGCTGAGTTCCGCTACGTGAAAGAAATGGGCATGAACACGATTCGTCTTGAAGGGAAGCTAGAAGACGATTCGTTTTTCGAACGCGCTGATCGCGATGGCATTCTGGTTATGGCCGGATGGTGCTGTTGCGATTCCTGGGAAAAATGGGGCAAATGGAGCGAGGAAAACAAGCGAGTCTCGGTCGAGTCCCTTCGCGACCAGATGCTGCGGTTACGGCGCCATCCGAGCGTGCTCGTTTGGCTGAATGGAAGCGACAACCCCCCTCCGGGAGAGCGCGAGCAAGCGTATCTTGACGTCGAAAAAGCGACGTTCTGGCCCAAGCCCGTGATTTCGTCCGCTACCGCAAAAAAATCCGAAGCGAGCGGCCCGAGCGGCGTGAAAATGACGGGGCCGTACGACTACGTTTCACCCAATTACTGGCTACTCGACACCAAGGCGGGCGGCGCCTACGGCTTCAACACCGAAACGAGCCCCGGCCCCGCCGTTCCCCCTCTTGAGGAACTGCGGTCCATGCTCCCGCCAGACAAGCTCTGGCCCATTAATGAGGCTTGGGATTTTCATGCCGGTGGCGGCAAGTTCAAAAACATTCAGCTTTACTCAGCTGCGCTTGAAGCCCGCTACGGCAAAGCGAAAGACGCGGCTGACTTCGCGTGGAAGTCCCAGACCATGGCTTACGAAGGCGAGCGAGCAATGTTCGAAGCGTACGGCCGCAACAAATACAAAGCCACGGGCGTGATTCAGTGGATGCTGAACAACGCGTGGCCCGGCCTTATCTGGCACCTCTACGATTACTCACTGCGGCCCGCCGGCGGGTACTTCGGCACCAAGAAAGCACTCGAGCTTGTCCACGTGCAGTTTTCGTATGACGACCGCAGCGTCGCCATCGTGAACGGCACGCAAGAACCCCAATCCGGTTTGCACCTCACCGCAAGAACGTATGACCTCTCCATGAAGGAGCTTTTCGCGCGCGAAGCTCCGGTCGATTTGCCGGCCGACGGTGTGGTCAAATCCTTTGCGATTCCGGAGCCGTCCGCCCCGAACACCGCGTACTTCCTCAATCTCGAACTTCGTCGCTCCTCCGGCGAGTTGCTGAGCCGCAATTTCTATTGGCTGTCGAACAGACCCGACACGCTCGCTTTCGATAAGACGGAGTGGTACTACACGCCGCTTACTTCCTACGCCGATTTCACCGCGCTGCAAACCCTGCCTCAGGCTATCGTCAAGGCTTCACTGAAGTTCCACGAAAGCGGCGAAGAGCCGAGCGGACACGTCGCCGTTGAGAATACGGGCGCGACGCTCGCGTTTCTTGTTCGCTTGCGCCTGCTGAAAGGGAAAGACGGCGTCGAGATTCTTCCCGTTTTCTGGGAGGACAATTACCTTTGCTTGTTACCGGGCGAAAAGCGCGAGCTGACGGTGCACGTCCGCAAGTCCGAGCTCGGCAACGCCAAACCGATCCTGGCAGTGGACGGCTTCAACGTGTCGCCACTGACCGTTCATTAAAATCATGGCGAACAACGGTTAGGCGCTGCGGGTGGAGTCGCGGATTACCAGCTCGGGATGAAGTTTCTGCGAGACAACGGTCCAGTCGCGATTCTCGCGACTCGCCTGAATCGCTTCCATCACGATATTCACGGCTGCACCGCCCATGGTTTCAAGGGGTTGGCGCACGGTCGTTAAAGAAGGCGCCGACAGAGCCGAGATCGCCACATCATCGAAACCAATTACAGAACATTCCTCGGGGACCTTGATCCCCGCTTTCGCGAGCGCGCGCATCGCTCCGAGCGCGGCAAGATCGTCGAACGCAAGCAGTGCCGTGAACTTCTTCTTGTGCTGCAGCAGTTCTTCGGTCAAGCGGTAGCCGTGTTCGAAGCTAGAGTTGGGGTCAAACTCGTCGGGCAGCTGCATGACCAGCCCGCTGTCCAGCTCCAGCTTGGCCGACTGGGCGAATTTCTGGATTCCCTTCCAGCGCGGAGCGCTATCGATGAGCCGCTTGGGTCCGCGAATGAGCGCGATGCGCCGGTGTCCCTGTTGATACAGATGTTCGAGCGCCAGCCGGCCACCTGCTTCGTTGTCAACCATGACCGAACTGACGCGGGTGCCGGGAATCTCCCAACCAATCGTAGCCGCGGGAATTTCCCGCTTGTTCAAATCCGCGAGCACGTGAATATCGACTAACAGCCAGTTGGCCACAACGATCAGCCCGTCCACGTGCCGCTCGAGCAGCATCTCCAGGTAGCGTTCGAAACGGTCGCGCTGGTTGTGGGCGTCGGAAAAGATCGGAAGGTAGCCGAGGGGGTACAGGGCATTCTCGATGCCGCGCAAGATCGGCGTGCAGAAGGGATCAGTCACGTCAAACAGCATCACACCGATGCTCTGACTGCGCTTGCTACGCAGAAAACGGGCCATTGCGTTCGGCCGGTAGCCCAGGCGCTTGGCGGTCTCTTCGATTTTCTTCCGGGTGCCGGTGGCA
>Ga0207826_1000410_pt1 | contig 12300 bp, 12 predicted proteins | sample LuqExpMetageno80_FD_187837 | JGI IMG/M metagenome (GOLD analysis project Ga0207826, IMG submission 187837) | Tropical forest soil microbial communities from Luquillo Experimental Forest, Puerto Rico - Sample 80 (SPAdes) | ecosystem: Environmental > Terrestrial > Soil > Tropical forest ... | reverse complement strand
AGAATGGGGAAAGAGCAGGACAAAAGGGGATGGTGGATTTGCATGACCGACGCTCCCCTACCGACTGCAAGCTTTGGGTTCAGCTTGGGAACAACCGAATGTGTGTCGTTGACTTAGGAGAAGTGCAACTGGACGAGCGGATTATGGAAGTTGATGCCGACCTCCAAAGCCCGATCACAGCGCTTAGGCTGTCAGCGCTTAAGCTGGAGAACATGAGTCGTCATCATATGGATGCCAACTGGATCGAGACTATGAAGGGCGAACTTGAGGGTACGCGAAGGTTTGTTGAGAGCCTGGAAGCATATTTGCAGAAAGCGCCCAAAGCCAGTTGAGTGCCAGTAAAGCGTCGGTAAAAGCCAGCAGCATCGGAACGGGATTATATGCCTCAAATTAAAGCAGACGAGATCACCAAGCTCATCCGCGAGCAGATCGACAACTACGAAACCAAAATCGCCGTGGACGAAGTCGGCAGCGTCATGTCCGTGGGAGACGGCATAGCCCGTGTTTACGGCCTCGAAAAGGTCATGGCGGGCGAGTTGCTCTCCTTCCCGCACGGTGTCGCCGGACTGGCCATGAACCTGGAAGAAGACCAGGTCGGCACCGTGCTGATGGGCGACTACACCGAAGTCCAGGAAGGCGACGAGGTCAAGCGTACCGGCAAGATCATGAGCGTGCCGGTTGGCGATGCCATGATTGGCCGCGTAGTTGACGCCCTTGGCCAGCCGATTGACGATAAGGGGCCCATCGCCACCGACAAATTCAACGAAGTCGAGCGCATCGCTCCCGGCGTCATCGCCCGTCAGCCCGTGAAAGAGCCGATGGCCACCGGACTCAAGGCCATCGACTCGATGATTCCCATTGGCCGCGGACAGCGTGAGCTGATCATTGGCGACCGCCAGACCGGCAAGACCGCCGTTGCTCTCGACACCATCATCAACAGCCGCGGACGCGACCTGATCTGCATCTACTGCGCCATCGGCCAGAAGCGCTCCTCCGTCGCCCAGGTGGTGAAGACGTTGGAAGACTACGGAGCCATGGAGTACACCATCGTGGTTTCGGCTTCGGCTTCTGACCCAACTCCGATGCAGTACATCGCGCCTTATGCTGCGTGTGCCATGGGCGAGTATTTCCGCGACAGCAAACGACACGCGGTTTGCATCTACGACGATCTTTCCAAGCACGCCGTGGCCTATCGCGAAATCTCGCTGCTGCTGCGGCGACCGCCGGGACGCGAAGCCTATCCCGGAGACGTCTTCTATCTCCATTCCCGCTTGCTCGAGCGCGCCGCCAAGCTGAACAACGAACTCGGCGGAGGCTCGCTGACCGCGTTGCCCATCATCGAGACCCAGGCCGGCGACGTATCGGCCTACATTCCGACCAACGTAATTTCCATTACCGACGGCCAGATTTATCTGGAAACCGACCTGTTCAACTCCGGGGTCCGGCCGGCCGTGAACGTAGGTCTTTCGGTCAGCCGTGTGGGCGGCAGCGCCCAGATCAAGGCCATGCGCCAGGTGGCGGGAACGCTCCGCCTCGACCTCGCGCAGTACCGCGAATTGGCGGCGTTCTCACAGTTCGGCAGCGATCTGGACAAGGCAACGCAGGCGCAGCTCGCCCGCGGCAAGCGCAACACCGAGATCCTCAAACAGGGCCAGTATGCCCCGCTTCCGTTCTCCAAGCAGATTCTGATCATCTATGCCGGCACCCAGGGCCTGCTCGACGACATGGAAGTGGACGAACTGCGCGATTTCGAAAGAGGCCTTTACGCCTACGTAGACACCGCCAATCCGGGCGTCTTGCGGGCCATCGAGGACAAGAAGATTCTCGATGACGACTTGCGCGCGGACATGACTAAGACCATCAAGGAGTACAAGGACCGCTTCGCGGCCGAGCGCGTGGCCGCGGCCAAGGCGAAGGCGAGCGCGTAACCAGCCATGGCAAACGTACTCGATCTTCGGCGACGCATCCGCAGCGTAAAGAACACGCGGCAGATCACCAAGGCCATGAAGATGGTCTCGGCGGCCAAACTGCGTCGCGCTCAGGAGCGCGCCCTGCAGTCTCGCCCCTTCGCGCAGATGCTCACCAACGTGTTGCAGTCGGTGGTGAGCCGCTCTGAGCTGTATGATCCCGAAACCGGTTTGCCGCTTCACCCGCTGCTGCGCGAGACCATGCCCGAGAAGACCGTGCTCATCATCGTTGTCACCGGCGACCGCGGACTGGCAGGGGCCTTTAACTCCAACGTGCTGAAGGCGCCGCTACGCTTTCTCGAGTACCTCAAAGACAAAAACATCGACTTCATCGCCATTGGGCGCAAAGGTCGCGACTTCGCGCGGCGTCGGTTTCCCGTCGCCCCACCGGAAGGCCAGGGACGCGCCGGGCCGATCCAGATCGTCGGCGAATACGTGAACATCCTCGCCAAGGTTGATTTTGACGAAGTCGAAGAGATCGCGGAAAAGATCATCAAGAGCTATTGCCAGGAAGAAATCGACAGCGTGTACCTCATCTTCAACGAGTTCAAGTCTGTCATTTCGCAGCGCGTCATCGTGCAGCGGATTCTGCCGGTTCAAGAAATCGGGCGCCGTGAAGTGGCCCAGGTGGAAGAGCTTCCGGCCGAGTCGCGCGAGCGCATGGGCGAGGCTGCGAAGTCGGCTGGCGTAAGCCTGCAGGCTCCCGATACCACCGAGATTGACCGCGAAGCCGTGAAGTTCGCCACCGCGCCGGTGGATTACATCTACGAGCAGCCGCCGGGCGAACTGCTCACCGACATTCTGCCGCGTTACGTGGCAAACCAGATTTACTCCAGCTTGTTGGAGTCGGTGGCCGCCGAGCATGCGGCCCGCATGACCGCCATGGATTCGGCCACCAATAATGCCAACGATGTGATTGACTCGCTCACCCTGACCCTCAACCGGGTCCGCCAGGCGGCCATCACCAAGGAAATTATCGAGATTGTCAGCGGCGCTGCCGCGCTGTAAGAGTTTTACTAACTGAGTGCTTCTGGCGAATAGCGAGAAGCGAAAAGCGAAGAGCGAAATTATGCCTGAAAACATTGGTCACGTCATCCAGATCGCCGGTCCCGCAGTGGACGTGCAATTCGCCGAGAACGCACTGCCCCCGATTTACGCTGCGCTGCGCGTGGTGGACGAGGGCTTCACTGTCCCCGCCCCGGTCAACGTCATCCTCGAAGTGCAGCAGCAGCTCGGCGAAGGCCGCGTGCGCTGCGTCGCCATGGAGCCCACCGACGGCATGGTGCGCGGCATGAAGGCCATCGACCTCGGCGGTCCCATCACGGTTCCGGTCGGCAAGGCGACCCTGGGCCGCGTGCTCAACGTCATCGGCGAGCCCGTGGACAAGCTCGGCCCGGTCAATGCCCAGAAGCGCCTCCCCATTCATCGTGCCGCCCCCGCGTTCGACGAGCAGTCCACCACGGCGGAGATGTTCGAGACCGGGGTCAAGGTCATCGACCTTATCCAGCCCTTCTTGAAGGGCGGCAAGATCGGCTTGTTCGGCGGCGCCGGCGTCGGCAAGACCGTCGTCATCATGGAGCTCATCAACAACGTCGCCCTGCAGCACGGCGGATTCTCCGTGTTCGCCGGCGTCGGCGAGCGCACCCGCGAGGGCAACGACCTTTGGCTCGAAATGCAGGAGTCCGGCGTCGTTAACATCAAGGAGCCGGCGAAGTCCAAGGCGGCCCTGATTTACGGACAGATGACCGAGCCCCCCGGAGCTCGTCTCCGCGTCGCGCTTACCGGCCTCACCGTCGCCGAGTATTTCCGCGACGAAGAAGGCTCCGATACGCTCCTCTTCATCGACAACATCTTCCGCTTCACGCAGGCGGGTTCGGAAGTCTCCACGCTGTTGGGCCGCATGCCCTCCGCCGTGGGATACCAGCCCAACCTCGCCAGCGAAATGGGTGAATTGCAGGAGCGCATCACCTCCACCAAGAAGGGCTCCGTCACCTCGGTACAGGCCGTGTACGTGCCCGCCGACGACTTGACCGATCCCGCTCCGGCCACCACCTTCGCTCACCTCGACGCCACCACCGTGCTGTCGCGCCAGATCGCCGAGCTCGGCATCTATCCTGCCGTCGATCCCCTCGCCTCCACCTCGCGCATTCTCGATCCGCGCATCGTCGGCGAGAAGCACTACCACACCGCCCAGGCGGTGAAAGAAGTCTTGCAGAGCTACAAGGACCTGCAAGACATCATCGCCATCCTCGGCATCGACGAACTCAGCGAAGAACAGAAGCTGACGGTGTCGCGTGCCCGCAAGATTCAGCGCTTTTTCTCGCAGCCCTTCTTCGTGGCCGAGCAGTTTACCGGCCTGAAGGGCAAGTACGTGAAGGTCGAAGACACTATCCGCGGCTTCCAGGAGATCCTGGACGGCAAGTATGACGACGTTCCCGAGCAGGCGTTCTTCCTCAAAGGCGGCATCGAAGAAGTGCTCGAGGCGGCCAAGAAGATGAAGGCCACGGCATAACTCTATGGCTGAAGTGCTCGAACTCGAAATCGTTACGCCCGACAAGATGCTGGTCAAGGCATCGGTAGATGAGGTGACGATTCCCGGTAAGGCCGGCGACATCGGCGTTCTGCCCGGACACGCGCCGCTCATTACCGAGTTGACCATCGGCGAGATTGCCCACAAACAGGGCGGCAAGATCGAGCATCTCTCCGTGGCCTGGGGATTCGCCGAGGTCTTGCCCGACAAAGTCACCATCCTGGCGCAAACCGCCGAGCGCGCTCAGGACATCGACGTGAAGCGCGCCACCGCCGCGAAGAACCGTGCGGAAGAGGCGCTGAAGAACCCCGCTCCCGACCTCGACTACGAGGCGACCTTAAACGCCATCCGGCGTGCCGAAGTCCGCATCAAGGTCGCGTTGTACGCGAACGAAGGCACGATTCAGCACACGTAGAATTCACGCAGATACACCAACGCGCCGGATGCCCTCCGGCGCGTTTGATTTTGGAGGAGCATGCCTTTAGGCACGCCACGCGCTCCTCCTTGCACTGTCATCCTGAGCGAGGACGCGCCGAACAGAGTCCGAGTCGAAGGAACTGCCTCTAAATCTCAGCCGAAAACAATCCGTGTTGATCCGCAAAAATCCGCGGCTGCTTTTTCTGACAACTGGCAACCGACAACTGACCACTAGAATCTGATCGCCTTCGCTGCTTCTACCGCCTCGATCTTGCGCAGGTCCTGCAACACAGCCTCGCTCACCTCGCTGTCCACCTGCACCACGGCAACGGCGCCACGCGGCTCCTTGGCCTGCTCGGCCCGACCTAGCGAGAAGTTGGCGATGTTGACGTTATGCTGCCCCAGCACGGTACCAACGCGTCCAATTACGCCCGGTACGTCGCGGTTGCGCAGGTAGATGATGTTCCCCTGCAGAGGCGCTTCCACGTCAATCTCGTCGATGCGCAGCAGCCGGGGCGACGAACCGTGCAGCACCGTCCCCAGCACGGTGCGCTTCTGCTGGTGCGTCTTCAGGCCCACCGTCAGCGCATTGATTGCCGCACCGCGCCCGGACGACGCAATCTTCTGTTCATTCACCCGGATGCCACGCTCTTCGGCAATCGAGCGCGCGTTCACCAGGTTGGCTTTCTCGTGCGCCATCTGGTTCAGCACGCCCGCTACTGCGGCGTTGCGGATCAGGTCAGTCTTCCACTCCGCGAGATCGCCGCCGTACGCGATGGTAATTTCCTCGACGCCGTTGTCGCCCGACTGCGCCAGAAATGTTCCCAGCCGCTCCGCCAGCCCGATGTAGGGCAACATCTCTTCATATTCCTCAAACGTTACCGAGGGCACGTTGACCGCGTTTTGAATGACGCCCTTCTGCAGATACTCGCGCACCTGCATCGCAATCTGCACGCCTACCGCGTCCTGCGCTTCGTTGGTCGAGCCCGCGATGTGCGGCGTCAGTATGACGTTTGGCTTGCCGTAGTAAGCAGACTCCTTCAGCGGCTCCTTGGCGAACACGTCGAGCGCAACGCCACCCAACTGTCCCGACTCCAGCGCCGCCACCACGGCCGCATCGTCCAGCAACTCGCCGCGCGCGCAATTCACCAGCCGCGCGCCTTTCTTCATCTTCGCCAACGTGGCCGCGCTGATCATTCCCTGCGTCTGCGGCGTCAGCCCTACGTGCAGCGTGATGTAGTCCGCCGTGGCGAACAACTCGTCCAGCGGCACCAGCGTGATCTGCAACTGCTGTGCCAGGCTGGCCGCGACAAACGGATCGTGCGCAATCACCTTCATGCCGAACGACTGCGCGCGCTTGGCAACTTCCATGCCGACTTTGCCCAGGCCGACAATACCGAGCGTCTTGGCCCGCAGCTCCGTGCCCTGCAGTGACTTCTTCTCCCACTTGCCCGCGTGGGTGGTCGCGTCGGCCCGCGTCAGGTGACGCGCCAGCGCCAGCATAAGCGCCAGCGTATGCTCGGCCACGGCGATGGCGTTTCCGCCCGGCGTGTTCATCACGCAGATGCCGCGCTTGGTGGCGGCGTCAAGGTCGATGTTGTCCACGCCCACACCCGCACGCCCGATGACGCGCAGCTTGGGCGCCTTGTCCATCATGGCGGCGTCGACGAACACCGCCGAGCGCACCAGCAGCGCGTCGGCTTCAGGCAACTCCGCGGCCAGCGCCTCTTTCTCTGGAGTGACCAGCTTCCAATCAGCTTGTTCTTTGAATACAGCCAGTGCGGATGGTGCAACTTTCTCAGCAACCACGATTTTCATAAAAGGCCCCTGGGTAAGAAGTAAGAAACTCTGGAACGAGTGACGTATCGCTCCAGCGCTGCATAGCAATCCTGTGTGACATACGCGGTTTTAGAGATTGCGAAACGACCGCGCCTGCGGCTGTCTTGTATCAGGGCACGACTTCAGTCGTGCTGTAACGGCGCTTCTATCAATCCGCCGCGCGGACTTCAATCCGCGCGGCTCTAACCACTGACAACTGCTTTACGCCTTCACCGCCGCGAACTGCTCGGCATACGTCTCCTGAACTGCGGTGACGCCCGCGCCTAGCTTAAACCGGTGCCCCGGAGCGACCTGCAGCAGCACTTGCTCCAGCGCACCGATCACACCGATCGCGTCGAGGTAGTCGTAGTAGCCCAGGTGCGCAATGCGAATCATCTTGCCCTTCATCTCGCCCTGCCCATTCGCGACGACCATTGCGAAGCGCTCGCGGAACTCCTTGACCAGCGTGCCCGAATCCGTCACTCCCGGCGGTGGTATCAGGGCCGTCACCGCAGCCGCTGGGCACGTCGGAGCGAAAAGCTCCATCCCCAGCGCCTTGGCGCCGGCGCGCACCATCTGCGCCGAGGTCTCGGCGTTGTGGATGAGTGCGTCGCGTCCGGCCGCCAGATCGCCCTTGCCCGACTTGCGAATGTAATCCAGCGCAGCCAGCATGCCCGCGATGAGCGCGGTCGCCGGAGTGTAAGCCGACTCGCCTTTGGCCGCCGACTTCCGCTCCTTGCGCAGGTCAAAGTAATAGCGCGGGTTCTTGGCCGTCTCCATCCGCTGCCACGCCCGCTCGCTCACCGCCAGGTACGCCAGCCCCGGCGGAATCATCACCGCCTTTTGCGAGCCGCCTATGATGATGTCGATGCCCCAGCCGTCCACGTCGAACTTGGTGGTGCCCAGCCCGGTGATGGCGTCCACCACCAGCAGCGTGTCTGTGCCCTTCAGCAGCGAGGCCACGCCCTTCACATCGTGCCGCGCGCCGGTCGAAGTCTCTGTGCCCTGCATATAAAGCACGCGCGCCCCGTCCAGCTTCGACTTCACTTCCGTGAGGTCAAACGTCTGGCCATAGGGAGCCGAGACGAGCTCCACCTGGCACCCGAACGCCTTGGCGATATCGCGCCAACGCTCGCCAAACTTGCCCGCCGTCAGCACGACAACCTTGTCGCCGGGCGAGGTCAGGTTCGAAACCGACGCTTCCATTGCGCCGCTGCCTGAGGCCGCGAGGATCAGCACGTCATTCTGCGTGTCAATAAAGGTTTTGAGGTCGGCCAGCGCGCGGGTGAAGATGTCGCGGAACTCCGCCGTACGGTGATGCATGTCCGCCGCGGCTATCGCCTGCTGGGCTGCTGGAAGGAGAGGAGTAGGGCCGGGAGTAAAAAGTCGGGTCTTACGGAGCATGGCTGCCACCTTGGCACGTAGGGATTCCGGCTGAGAGGCACCGGATATCCATGATATAGCGTTGCCCTGTGGACAGGCCACTATAATTACGCCATGAGCCTTTCCGAGCAGGTGCAGAAAGACATGATTGCCGCCATGAAGGCGCACGAGGAATTGCGCCTTTCCACCCTCCGCATGGTGAAGTCCGCCCTCAAGAACAAGGAAATCGACAAGCGCGCCCCCCTCGACGAAAAAGAAGAGCTGCAGGTCTTCAGCACCATGATCAAGCAGCGCAAGGACTCCATCGAGGCCTTTGAGAAGGGTGGCCGCCCTGAGCTGGCCAAGAAAGAGGCGGACGAAATCGCCATCATCGAAGCCTACATGCCCAAGGCCGTCGGCGAGGAAGACGTGGTCGCCGCCGTGAAGGCCACCATCGCCGAGATGGGCTCTCCCACCATGAAAGACATGGGCACCGTGATGAAGAACGTCATGGCCCGCTTCGCCGGCGCCCGCGTCGACGGCAAACTTGTCAGCGAGACGGTGAAGAAGGCACTCGCAGCAAAATAGGATGAACCGTCAATAGGAGCAGACTTTTCCCCGCCATTTACATTTGTATATACATTTGCATAGCTTCCTGCTATGATGACTCTAAAAGCTGACGGATTCGATTGGGATAGCAGCAACCGCGCGAAGTGTCAGAAGCACGGCGTCTCCATTCTGGAAATCGAGGCTGTGTTTAAGGGTGAGCCGCTCGTTGCACCTGACCTCAAGCACTCCCATGCAGAGGAGAGATTGATCGCCATCGGTACTACTCATGCCGGACGGTATGTGTTCGTGGCGTTTACGTTACGTATCAGGGATCGCCAGCAACTGATTCGTCCGGTGTCAGCCCGTTACATGCACGCGAAGGAGATTGATTCTTATGAACAAAGCTAGGAAGAAGAAGGTTCCTAGACTCATGACCGACCAAGCTGCGGAGCAATTTCTGGCCCAGGATCTCTCTGACTTAGACTATTCTCAGTTCCGTCGCGTCCACTTCGAATTCGCGAAGAAAGATAAACAGATCAACATGCGTTTGCCGGCGTCGTTGCTCGCTGCCCTGAAGGCGAAGGCGAGGGAGCGCGGGATCCCATACACTCGTCTCATCCGCGAGGCCTTGGAGCGCGCCATAGGACGGTCCGCCGCATAACCTCGCCTGATGTAATCTGATTATTCCGCATGACCTACCAGTCCACCGTCGAGCAGCTCTACGCCCTGGGCCACGAGCTGGCCTCGACGTCCTCGCACAAATTCGACCTCGTCTATGTGCGCACGATGCTCGACGCCATGGGCCACCCTGAGCGCCGTTTTCCCAGCGTGCTGATCGCGGGTACCAACGGCAAAGGCTCCACCGCCGCCACGCTTTCCTCCATCCTCCGCGTCGCCGGATGTAAGACCGCTCTCTACAGCTCGCCCCACCTGGTCCGCATCAACGAGCGCATCCGCGTCAACGACGAGCCCATCACCGACGTCGAGTTCAGTGAAATCTACGACCGCGCCGAGCGCACCGCGCAGGAACTTCTACACGCCAGCAAGCTGCCCTGGCATCCCAGCTTCTTCGAGATGCTCACCGTCATGGCCTTTGAGTACTTCGCCAGCGTCGGCATCGATATCGCTGTGCTCGAAGTCGGCATGGGAGGCCGCCTCGACGCCACTAACGTCGTTGACCCACTCATCTCCGTCATCACCGACATCTCGCTCGACCACCAGAAGTATCTCGGCGACACCGTCGGCGAAATCGCCCGGGAAAAGGCCGGCATCATCCGCGAAAACGGTGTAGTGGTCACGCTGCCGCAGCATCCCGCAGCCAACGACGTCATAGGCAACACCATCCTCGACCGCCACGCCACCGGCATCGGCGCCGTCAAGTACACGCCGCCCGTCTCGCCCGGCGCTGCCGAATTCCTGTCCTCACACATCACGCCCGTCCCCGGTCGCAACCGCTATCCCCTGACCGTGCTGGGCGAAGAAATCCTCGTGGACTCCCCGCTCGTGGGCCGCCATCAGTATCGCAACATCGCGCTGGCCATCGCCACCGCCAAAGAGCTCGCGTCGTTCGGCTTCAAAGTCACGCCCCGCCAGATCGAGCAAGGCATCCGCGAAACTCACTGGTCTGGACGCTTCCAACTGCTGCCGCCCTCGCCTGCGACTCACAACCACGCCATCGTCCTCGATGTGGCTCACAACCCCGCAGGCGCTTGGGCCTTGCGCTCCGCGCTCTCCGAGACTTTTCCTGACCGCGAGTTCACACTCGTCTTCGCCGCCATGCGCGACAAGGCCATCCAGGAGATGGCCGACATTCTTTTTCCGATTGCCGCCACGGTCATCGTCACCCACATCGACAATCCCCGCGCCGCCGGCGTCGAAGAACTGCAACACGCCGGCTCGCGCACCGGCGCGGATATCGTTGCCGAACCGTCCGTAAGAGACGCCCTGAACCGCGCCCTCACGCAAGCACCTTCTGACCACGTCATCGTTATCACCGGCTCCATCTTCCTCGTCGGAGATACCATGAGAGAGTTGGGTATTGCCGCATAATCATGACCACCCAAGCTCAAAGCGAACAGCGAACGGCGAAGAGCGGGTCTTTCTCCCGTCTGCGCTCCTACTGCGTCTTCGTCCCGCTCATCTACCTCTACACCGCCATCATGGGCAGCCTTTCGCTGCTGTCATCATTCATCGATCGTGGCGGACGCATGCAGCACTGGTTCGCCGTACACTGGGCGCGCATGATCCTCGCCACCTCCGGCGTTCGCGTGCGTGTCGAGGGCGCCGAACATATCGATCCGTCTCAGCCTGCGGTTTACACCGCGAACCATCTCTCGGCGCTCGATATTCCCGTGCTCTACTCCTGCATCCCCGGGCAGTTCCGCATCATGGCCAAGCGCGAGCTTTTCAGCTACCCCTTCATGGGCTGGCACCTCACGCGCTCCGGCCAGATTCCAATCGACCAGGGCGACGCCCGCACCTCGCTGCGTAGCCTCAACAGCGCCAGCGAATCGCTACGCCATGGCATGCCGCTTGCCATCTTTCCCGAAGGCGGCCGGTCACACAACGGCCATCTTCGAGATTTCATGGGCGGCGCGTTCTACATGGCCATCAAGGCACAGGCGCCGGTTGTGCCTATCGTTCTCGTCGGAACGTATGAGATGCTGCCGATGAACAGCTTCCACCTGCGCCCCGGCACAATTCAGATGATTATCGGTGAGCCCATCCCCACCACGGGCATGGTCCCGCGTCAGATGAACGAACTCTCGGCTCGCGTGCGCAAGGTCATGGCGGACATCTATTACGCACACTCAAAGCTGCCTGAACCAGTAGCAACGCCAATGATTTCCTCCGGTGTCATCCTGAGCGAAGCGACCAACGGGAGCGGAGTCGAGGGACGCCTTTCATCGGAAAGCACCTCGGGTGAGCGAACGATAGTGCCATGAAACCTCGCATCGCCATTCCGGTCCCCAACTCCAGCGACTCGAAGTACGTCATGCGCGCCCTGCCGCAATACGAGCATGCTATCCGCGAGGGCGGAGGCGAACCCGTCATCATCGATGTCACCGCTGCCTCGAACAAGATTGCCCAGAAGGTGAAGACCTGCGACGGCGTGCTGCTCCCCGGTAGCCCCGCTGATGTTGATCCGGAGAAATACGGCGCCCCAAAGCACGACAAGACCGCCGCCGCCGACCCGCTTCGAGACAATGCCGACGAGCTGCTGCTGCAGGATGCCTACAACATGCGGAAGCCCGTCTTTGGCATCTGTTACGGCCTGCAGTCGCTCAACGTCTGGCGCACCGGCACGCTCGAGCAGCATCTCGACACCGGCATGAACCACGATGCCGGCCGCACCGTACTCAAAGCGCACGACGTGGAAGTGGATCCCGAATCCAGGCTGGCGGAAATCCTGAGCTTCGCCGGGTCGATCCATGACCGCGAGGCGCCCGTGATCGCCGTCAACTCCAGCCACCATCAGGCCGCCGACATCCTCGGAGACGGCTTACGCCTCGTCGCCTGGTGCCCCACTGACCGCGTCAAAGAAGCCGTCGAGGGCACCTCCCCCGATCACTTCGTTCTCTGCGTCCAATGGCACCCCGAGCGCACCTACGACCGCGACCCCGCCTCACGCGCCTTGTTCAAGGCCTTCGTCCACGC
>Ga0207826_1000408_pt1 | contig 12317 bp, 10 predicted proteins | sample LuqExpMetageno80_FD_187837 | JGI IMG/M metagenome (GOLD analysis project Ga0207826, IMG submission 187837) | Tropical forest soil microbial communities from Luquillo Experimental Forest, Puerto Rico - Sample 80 (SPAdes) | ecosystem: Environmental > Terrestrial > Soil > Tropical forest ... | reverse complement strand
CGCCTGATCGCATGCTGAAAACAGCGTCTGGTTCGTCGGTGCGGTAGAGGAGGAGGCCATGGCTGGTGAGGGGTCGGTGTTCCGGCGGTGCGGGTGCACCGATCCGGTAACCGGGCGGCAGTACGGGACGCGGTGTCCGCGCCTGGCAGCGGGCAGCCGGCATGGGAGCTGGTATGTGCGGCTGGAGCTGCCGACTGGGCTGGACGGGCGGCGCCGCCGGATCCGGCGCGGCGGTTACCCGTCTCGCAAGGTCGCCCTGGAGGTGCTGGCCCGGCTCCAGAACCCGAAGGCCAGCGGATCGGGAGGGATCATTACGGCGGGGGACTGGCTGGCGCACTGGCTGGTCTCGCGCACGTCCCCAGCGGCGTCCACGATCCGTGGCTATGCGCGCACGTGGACGGGGCCACGTTCGCCGAGATCTTCGCCTGGCTGCGCCCGAACGACATGATCTGGAACTACTGGGTCAACAACTACCTGCTGGGCGCTCCGCCGCCGGCGTTCGACATCTTGTACTGGAACCAGGACAGCATCCGGATGGCGGCCGGCCTGCAAGGCGACATGATCCGGGTGGCCGTGGAGAACTCGATGCGCATCCCCGGCGCGCTGACGGTCCTGGGCACCCCGATCGACCTGGCGTCCGCCGACGTCCCGACCTACGTCCTGGCGGGCCAGACCGATCACATCGTGCCGTGGCAGAACGCCTACCGCGGCACGCAGATCCTCGGCGGAACCGCCCGCTTCGTCCTGGTGAACAGCGGCCACCTCCAGGCACTGGTCAACCCGCCAGATCCCGGCAGCCGCCGGACGTACCGCGTCGCCGATGCCGTGCCACCCAGCCCCGAGGCGTGGCTGGCCGGGGCCGCCGAGCACAAGGGCAGCTGGTGGCCGGACTACCTGCGCTGGCTGGAGCCGCACTCGGGCGAGCCCAAGCCGAAGCCGAAGACCCTCGGAAGCAAGCAGCACAAGCCGATCGCGGCCGCCCCGGGTACGTACGTCTTCCAGACCTGATGGCAACAGCGCGCCCTGCTGGCCCTTCCCGGCGCCGGATGATCACTTTGCGCGACGGCACGCGGGCGACGCTGCGCCCGATCGCACCCCAGGACAAGCCGCTGCTGGCCTGTGCCGCTCGAAAATAGGACTCGCGTCGTGACCTGCAGTTCTTCGGGATATCAGGCGGCGCGTGCATATTCGTTGATCAGGCCGCCCAGGACGGGTTTCCGGAGGATCCGTCCGCGGTCGAGGTCGGCATCTGTGAGGTGACCGCCGTCGTGTTCACCGCCGGGGACGCGCTGGGCGATGCCCTGATGCGGCCGGGCCGTGTTGTAGTGCACCTGGTACTCGGCCAGGACGGCATGCAGATGCGCCTCCCCGAGGATCAGCACGCGGTCCAGGAGCTCACGGCGCAGGGTACCGACGAGGCGCTCGCAGATCGCGTTCATCCGCGGAGCCCGGACGGCTGTGCGCACGATTCTCGTGTCGGCGGCCCGGAAGACGGCGTCGAACGAGGCAGTGAAGTTCGATCCGCGATCGCGGATCAAGAACCTGATGTCCTCGAACCGCTCGCCGAGGGCGAGAGCGAGGTTGCGGGCCTGCTGCACTGTCCAGTCCCCGGTCGGGTGCGTGGTGACGCCGCCCAGGTGCATCCGGCGGGTACCGTGCTCCATGAACACCAGCACGTATATGCGCTTCAGCAGCACGGTGTCCACGTGCAGGAAATCGACCGCGAGGATCCCGGCGGCCTGGGCTGTCAGGAACTGCCGCCACGTCGGGCCGGACCGGCGAGGCGCCGGATCGATGCCGGCAGCCCGCAGGATCTCCCACACGGTGGACGGCGCAACTGTCATGCCGAGCTTCATGAGCTCGCCGTGGATCCGCCGGTGTCCCCACAGCGGATTCTCCCTCGCCAGGCGGACGACAAGGCGGACGATGCCCGGGCTTGTCGGCGGGCGTCCCGGCTTGCGCCGCTTGCTCGTGTCGTACTTCCCCGCCGCCAGCCTGCGGTGCCAGGTCAGCAGCGTCGTGGGCGTCACGGGGAAGACCTCGGCCCAGCGCCTTCGCGGCACAAGCCGCGCCAGCGCAGCGAACCAGGCCCGGTCAGCTGGCTCGTACCGCACCCGGTCGCCCTGCCGCCGCAGCACCGCGTTCTCATGCCGCAGTACCAGCAGCTCAGCATCCTTTGCCAGGTCCCCGCGGAACACCCGGACGGCCAGACTGAGCACACGGCACGTGAGCAAGTAGACGATCTTGAGCAGCACCCGGCAAGCTAACCAGTACCACGTCACGCCTGCTGCCGAAAGCGCAGGTCAACCACGTAATCGAGTATTCGAGCGGTACAGCATCTCCGCTGCGTCCTGACCGAGTACGTCCGGCATTACAACGGCCACCGTCCGCACCAGGCACTCCAGCAGGCACCTCCGCTGCGGGATCCTGGCCACACCGTCGATTTCAACGCCCGGATCGAGCGCAAGCAGGTCCTGGGCGGCCTGGTCAGCGAGTACCGCAGAGCGGCCTAGCGAGCGCGAAACGCCAGGTCAGCGCCTATGCGCGAATATTGGCACGGCACAGGCCGGCGATCCGGCGCGGCAAGAGACGCACCACGTCATAGAAGACGGGTCACCAGCAGAAATCACGCTAAGTGACAGCATGCGAAGGGTTCTCGCCGGGCGCGGTCTGACGGCGACGACACTGGTATAGACCATTGGTCTAGTGGACGCCACGGTTGGCCGTCGCCCAGCGCAGCCCGATCGTGGCCGTTTTTGACATGCCCGCCACGACCCAGCCGTGACTCACGAGCGAACGTGGAGCGAACATGGGGACAAATCGGACATATAAAAAATGGCCTGGAGAAATAAAACTCCAGGTCAGTACAGGTGCGCCGCCAGGGACTCGAACCCCGAACCCGCGGATTAAGAGTACCGTCTGCGGACGGCATATACCGCGCAGTACCAGGACATCCGAGCAAACATGGAGCAAACACGCTGCCGTAAAGGTCTAGACCACGATGAATGGCTGTTCCTGGCCGCGCCGCGCAATGGTCTAGTTTCCCAACGAAAACGCTGCTTGAACTCGGCTCGGGTCATGGACACGTTCCGTGATCTTCACGGCGTCCGCCCGTGTTGACTCGGGAGTACGGGCGCCGGATCACGACCTCGCGGCGGATGACGGGCGCACGCCCGTGCTGTGCCCGCAGCACCCCAGGAGGGGAGTGGTGGCCTGGGGGCAGGAAAGAGCAATCCGGGCCGCTGATGCCATGCCTTTCGTGTCCTTGCCGTGCACCCAGGATGAACTGATGAACCCGTGGCGCTCCTCGACGGCCCGCAGGCGGACAGCGCCGGGCCGCAGCGTTGCAGGTCAAAGCCACGGCAGAGTTTTGGCATCCCACACGGGCACCACGTGCAGCGCGCTCCAGAACGCGAGGTGCCCGCCTGGCCGCAAAGGTCGGCGGTCAGCCGGTACCGCATGTCAGCATCAATTCAGTGCCAGGCGGTGGCCGAGTAGATTAGCCCGAACGATTCCGGCTGACTCCCCTCCACCCACTTCTCGAAATCGGCGTTGACGACGGACACGCGGGGAATTCCGCGAGGTTCGTCGTGGCCTCGGCCGCGAGTTCGGCGCCAAGCTCCACGCACGTGATCCGGTACCCGCGCCGCGCGAGCGGCAGCGTCGCCTTGCCGCTGCTCGGGCCGATCTCGAGAATCGCGTCGTCCGCCGTGATGCCTGTCAGCGTGATGAGCTCATCGTATAGCGCGTCCGGTGCTCCGGCCGCGCCTCGTGATAGAGCCGCGCGGCGGAGTCGAAAGTCATCCTGAGCTGTTCCCGGTCCGTAGTTGTCACGTGCCCAGTACGGACTTCGCGTTGGTCCGGCATAGCTCCGCAAGTTCCGCGAGCACCGCGAGACCGACACGGAACGCGTCTTCCGGGGCGACCAGCGTGCTCCGTACCAGTTGCATGAGCCCGGTGCCGTGGGTCTTCTCCCGCCTTAGCCGCGCCAGGAGGTCCGCGTCTTGGGGGTCTTCGAACCGGTAGTCCTCAAGCAAGGCGCGGAACAGTGCCTCGGTGATCTGGACGCCAGTGAGCGTCGTCACGCCGATTCCGGTCAGGGTAACATCGAAGTGCCGCGCCAGCACGGGCAGGAGGGCGGTTAGGGTGTCGTCGTGCCCGACCACGGCCAGGGTCGCGTAAAAGAGAGGGAACACGTCGAAGTGGTACAGCGGGCCGTCTGAGTAGCTGTTGTTGGCGGTCGCATACTCGATTTCCTTTTCGACGGCGGGTGTCAGCAGGTCAAGGAACGGGTCCAGCGCGGGATCACTCGCCTTGACGCCGTCGAAGACCACTGCCCGTGTCAGGGCGGAGACGGCACCAGTCAGGAGACCGCGATCAGCCGCCAGTTTCTCAGGCTCCGGAATTACAGCTGCCGCCAGGGGCGGCGCGACAGCCGTCTTTACGATATTGCTATCGAAGAAGAAGTAGTGACCGAGGGACTCGGCGTCCCACTCAGGGATCGTCGCGGGCACGACGGGCGCACCGCCCCACCATGCCTTCACGTTCTCCGCCTCGGTCTGCTCCAGGGACCTCGCAACGTCGCCCAATTCTGAGAGGGCCCGGGATGCCTGCACGTCGGCGCGTTCTTGTCGACCGGCAGCCTGCTCTTGCTTGAACTCGGCTCGGGACTGTCCGGCGCCCTGACGGCGCTGGGCCTTCTTCTTACTCGCCTTCCCCACGGCACCCGACCCTACCGGACTCCAGGGAAACCGCGTCGGTGCGCAAAGGTCCGCGAGCGCAGCGAGGATGGTGAGGCTTGCGGGGATTACGGTATCCGAGGTCACGAGTTTCGTGTCTAGGAGGAGGTGTTCATCCGGGCGCTGCAGCAGGCCCCGCCTGCCGGTCGTCCGCATCCACCTGCTCCGAGCGCAAACGTCTGGGTTCTCCGCCGAGACCGGCTCGGTGGCCTGATCCGCGAGTATTCCCAGGTCGCATATAGTGACACGATTTTCGGCACCCACAGGTGCCGCCGCCCTGGTAATAACCCATCTCGTGGTCGCGGACGCTGTTGTCGCAGCACAGCGCCATGGCGGCGAAAGTGACCAGGCAGTCCCGGTCGGTAAGGACCGACAGGTTCGGGGATTGACTGCGCATTCCCGGCAGCGTAACGCAAGGCTTGAGCGACGCTCCCACGATCACGCTCTGTCAGCAGAACCGGCCGCTGCCGTGCCCGAGGCTGTCACACGCCCCACGATCTATCACGCTCTTCTGGCATTGCGCGCCCGCCAGTCGCTGCCGAGATCACTCCGGCCGTCATCGCCGATCTCACTACACCGAAGATACGGCGTCACAGGGTCCACGGCGGGCTGATCAACGAGTACGAGCAGGCGGCATGAAGATCACCGGCTGATTCAGGAAACTGCACGCCAGTGGACATGGACCCAGTACTGGCATCGCACAGGCGGCTTGGTAAGCATCCCAAAGGTTGCCGGGGATTTCGCAGGATGGGAGATGCAGCAGCCGTTGCGCAGCGACTCGCAAGAGGAGCTCACCGAGGCCTACCTGCAGGCGGTCAAGGATGGAGGCAACACCGATGCCTGGGCGGCAGGGCGTGCTTCGCCGTGCCGACGTGCACGAAGTCGACCTTGGCAATGGTGTGGTAATCCCGGTGCTGCCGCTGTCTGCGAGGGTGGTGGAATGAGCCGCCGGTTGCGCCGGATGCCAAGCCGTCCGTGGTGCGTCCGGGCAGATCGGCAGTCGTCAACCCTGTTGGCGGGGGTCATTTCTCGCCGAGTTCGGAAAGGAGCGCGGCGCGCCTTTCCTCGAGGGCGGCGAGCTGGGAGCGGAGCTGTCTGAGCTCGCGGTTGATGCGGGCCAGTTCGGCCCGTGCCTGCTTCTCGCGGACGTCCCGGTCGCCGTGCAGGGTCCTGGCGAGGTCCTCGACCTCGCGGCGCAGCAGGCGCAGCCACGGGTTTCCGTGCATCGCGGCGGGGCGGTACTGGAGCTTGCCCGCGTCGATCGCGTCGTAGATCTCGTCCTGCGTCAGCCCGTATTCCAGCCGGGCGGTCTTGTCGCTTATGGTCGCGCCCTTGCGTCCCCACTCGTTGCCGTGGTAGCGGTCCATGAACGGTCATTATCTACTGGCGGAGGAGTTCGCTGAGGCGGGCGCCGAGCACGCAGATGTCGGGACGGGGCTCGTGCTCGTGGTACCAGGGCTTCCGGCGCCGTAGCAGGGCCTCTCCGTGCTCGGCCCAGGTGAAGTCCGGCTGGCGCAGGACCTTGCGGAACACCGCGTTGACGGTCCGGGGGTGGACTGCGGCCAGGCGGCGGAGCGGCAGCGGGCCGATCGTCTCCGCCCCCAGGTATCCGCGCAGCACGTCCGCGTACCGCTTGTCGGCCGCCAGAGCCGGGTCGGCGAACAGGTCGCGCAGCCTGCCGTATTCGTGGTAGAAGTTCAGCCCGTCGGTGTCGTCGTAGATGACCCCGATCGTGTCGGCGTCGGCGAGTTCGGGCGGAAGCTCGAGGGCGGGCACGTCCACGCCGACGACGTGCCGCGGCCGGCGCCGGGCAGGCTGCCGGGCGAGCGCGGCCTCCTGCCGGTGCCGGTAGTAGTGGTTGAGCCGTTCCTGGGCCTTGGCGGGCGGCAGGACCAGTTCGTCGGCACCGAAGAACTCCACGAACGCCGCCCGGTCCTCCCGCATCTGCTGCCAGGCCTGCTCGATCTTCTCGGGATTGCGGTAGACCAGTTCGGGCAGCTTCGTCGCCAGTTCCAGCGCGGCCTGCGCGACGTCCGCGGCAGCGGACTTGCGGTAGGCGCGCATCGACCCCGAGGCCAGCCAGGCGCGGGGGACCGGGCGGAGGGGGATCAGGCGGGCCTGGGCGAACCCGTGCTTGGGCAGCGGGCGGAAAGCGGCCGGGCCCGTGTTGGAGTACGCGCGGTACTCCAGGTCATCGAGCAGGTTCAGCAGGACGAGCGAGTCCTTGTCCTTGCGGCGGATCTCGAAGATCCCCTCCACCGGGTCGCGCCAGCCGGGCAGCATCTCCCGGTCCGCCGCGGTGAGATCGGGCCGGCTGGCGAGGAACTCGTCCAGTACGGTCTTGCCCTTCGGCAGGGTGTGCTGAAGCGCGAACCGGTCGATGGCGTCGATGGCTTCGCCCTCGTCCGGTATCTCGCCGGAGCCGCTTTCCAGCACGAACCGTTCCATCTGCCGTTCGAACCGCGGGCTGAGCGCGAAGCCGACCAGGGCGCGTTTCAGTTCCGCGCTGCGCTCGATGAGGGCGGCGGGGGACGGCTCGTCGTGGTTCCTGGCTGGAAGCGCCACGTCATTCCCCCTCGCCAAGCGCGGCCAGCCTGCGGTTGACCTCGGCCAGGTCGAACGGCTCGGGTTCTCCCGGGTCGTCCTCGGACCAGTACTCGACCGGCGAGTCGCCCTGGTACCCCACGCAGACCGGGTAGTCCTGCCCGGGGTCACGCGGCATCACCTTCTCCAGCGTGATCTCGTGTTCCCAGCAGGCCCCGAGGTCGTACGTATAGCTGATCTTCCCGCCGGGCGCCAGCACGTCACGGACCCGGCCCGCCAGTTCGTCCCCGGCCTCGTCAAGGTTCACGAACGGGTCGCTGTACTGCTCCTTCCCAGCCTGGAACACGTGCAGGTGGTCGCCGTCCCAGCCGAACAGCACCTGGATCGCGTCGTGCAGGTCGCCGAGGGTGGCGGTGAGCGGCAGGCGGACCCGCCGCCAGATAAGCGGCCGCGAACCCGGCAGGGAAACCTTCAGCTCGGCCACCTGGTCGATGCTGTTCGGCGCACCGGAGGCGGCGAACTCCGCCAGGGCCTGCGCAAGTGTCACGGCATCCGGATGGCCGGTGGCCCGGACCTTCGCGAGGCGCGTGTCCAGGTCCGTACCGGGCATGCTCTCCCAGACGCCGGTGAGCGCCTCGTCCGCGCCCTTGTCCTCCAGCGCGGCTGCCGCGGCCTCCACCGCCAGCCAGCGCCAGTCGGCGTCGCTGGGTTCGGCGCCCTGGTCCCAGGCGGCCAGCACCGCGCGGGCGTGCGGGCCGACGCGCGGCGCCGCCGCCAGCTCCCGCCAGGCAGGCAGCGTGTCCTGGCCCAGCCTTTCCGCCACCCCGACGGCCACCCTGCGCAGCAGCGGCGACATCTGCTCGGCGGCGGCGAGGATCTCCCGTGCCGCTTCGGCGGGCTGGCGTCCGGCCAGCCAACCCCACGCGACATGGTCCCGCTGCTCCAGGTCGCTGAACCGGGCGGCCTCGGCGATCATCCCGGCGGCCGGCAGGCCCGGATCCGCGAGGCCGGGCAGGCCTTCAGGCAGACGCCCTCCGCTGAGTTTGACCACGATCCGCTTCATTCTGCTGGTCCTTCCGGCTGGGCTGGGTGCTCAATCTCAGCGCTGGGGGTGTAAGGGAGCTTGCGGGGGTCGGGGAAGCCGAGGCTGGTGTAGCCGGGTGCGCGTTTGGCCAGCGATGAGGCCAGGACGCCGGTGAGCTCATCGTGGTAGTCGTGGACCTCCGCAGTTGCCTTGCCGTCATAAGGACGGAGAATCCGTCCGGCGTACTGCAGGAGGCGCCCCTTGCTCGCGACGGGCGTGGCGAGGAACAGGGTGTCCAGAGGCGGGCAGTCGAATCCTTCCCCGGCGTACGGGCCGGTCGCGACGGCGAGCAGGGGGTGGCCCGCCGGGCTGGGGGATAAGCCGGGCAAGCGCGGCAGCGCGGTCCTTGGCGCCCATGCCGCCCTTGAGTGTGACCGGGTCGTGCCCAAGGTCGCGGAGAGCATCGGCGATTGCCTGCAGATGGCTGGTCCAGTTGGTGAGGACCAGGCAGTTCCTGCCCTGGCCGAGTGCAGCTGCGCAAGGTGACGATGTCGATGGTGCCGCGCAGCTTCGCCCGGCCACCGCCGAGCTGGCCCGCCTTGACGCCGAGGAACTCACCGACCCGGGCCCGCCACTGGTCGGCCAGAGCCTTACGGTCGACCAGGACGAGCGTGGAGACCTGGTGAGCGGCGATGACCGCGCAGGCCATCACGGTCTTCCCGGACCCGGGTGGCGCGACCAGCACCCCCAGGTCATGCTCGGCGAGTTCCGCGACCGCATCCCGCTGAGCGGGCGTTAGCGTAGCAGCGCAGGTGAGGTCCTGGCTGGCGCCCGGAGCGCGCTGATCGGTGATGCTCAGGCGGCTGCCTGCCTGCCCGGCAAGTGAGGTGACGGTGTCGAGCATGCCACGTGGCAGGACCAGGCCGCCGTCGATGGTCTCCTGGTAGCAGTGCAGGAACCTCGGAATGTTGTAGGTGGAGGCGCGCATCCGCTGCCGCTCGTAGAACTCCGGGTTGTGCATCGAGGCTGCGTGCCGCAGCGTCGCCGCCAGTCCCGGGGTCAGTTCCGCCTGTTCCAGCCGGATGCCCGCGCCGAGCCGCACGCTGAGGACCGGCGGGGCCGGCGGCCGGGTCTTGGTCGAGGACGGCGAACTGTACCGGGTGACCTCGGCGGCGACGGCGATCTTCCCGGCGCGGTCCGCGGCGCGCCTGAGCTCGGCCGGGGTCATCCGGCCGAGGGTGGACAGGTAGGCCCACTGGTCCTCGTGCGGCTCGAGTGACTCCAGGTCCAGGAAGACCGTCGCTCCGTTGTCCCGGGCGGGCTTGAACAGCGGGGCGGCGATCAGGTTCCCGACCCCGCCGGCCGGGAGCAGGTCCTGGGACGGGAACAACCGGTCGTAGCTGGCCAGGCTCATCCGGCCGCGCAGCGCCATCGCCTCGCGTAGCAGCCCGGTGCCGAGCCGGCGGGCCATCTCGGCCGGGACCGGGGAGGTGAAGAACACCCACGCGTGCGCCCCGACCCCGGACCGGGACCTCCAGCGCGACGGGCACCTGCAGGGACCGGCCGGCCTTGACGTACATCAGCGCGTCGAGCATCGCCTCCGGGCCGTCGAAGTCAGCGGCCAGCCACCAGCACTTATCACCGTCCAGCAGCGGGTACAGGCCGACATGAACCTCGCCTAGCAGATGCGCTGCCAGTACGGCAGAGGTGAGCGGCAGGTATTTCCGGTCCTCATGGCGGACTCCCTTCTGCCGGCCGCCGCGCACCGCTGGGACCCAGCCGGACTTCCCGGTCCGCTGGTTGTCGAACCGGATCGCGTACACGTCCGTCCGCGCCGCGAACAGCGCGCCGAAAAACGCCACCTGGTCATCCTCCGGCGACCTGCGGTGCACGAGTCCGGGAGGAGCCTCGAAGTAGGCGGCCTGCGCAGGCCCAGGCGGGGCAGCCTGCCGCGGGGTGAGCTTCAGCAGCTTGAGCAGCCGGGCATTCTCCGCCCGCAACCGCGCCAGCTCAGCCTCAACCGCCGAAGGTATATCAGCCACGGTCACAAGCTATCCACATGCAGTTACCCGCGAGGCATCGGCGCGAGTAGGTGAGCGCGGCCCATTACCGACATGATCTGTTACTGCGCGGGGTGCGGGACTAGCCTAGAAGTTAACTATCCGTACCGATATTCTAACTTTAAGCATTGGATGGTCCTGGTCGCGCCGCGCGAGATGGCACGAGATATGACCTGGCTGAGCCTGCCGCGCATGCCGGATTGAGCCGTGTGGCCGGCGGGGAATCAGAGCAGGAGACGCAGTCATGACCGCCGATGAGCTGAGTGCTGAGCAGGAAGAGCACCTTGTCTACGGGATGCTCCGCGAGCAAGGCGGCATTGACCCGGGCAGGCTCGGGCCGGTTATTGACCTGGCGGCGATGGGCCTGGTGAACGCCGCGTGGCGGAACACGTGCGTCGAGGACTGGCATGCCGGGGGCCGAATGCATGACGGAGACATGATGCGGGTCAACAGCCACATGACCTGGCGCGCCCGCCAGATCCTCCGCCGCTGGACGGCAGAGAACGGCTTGGCCGCCGACGGGCCGCTGTCGGCCGTTGACGGTGTCCCGGCTCAGGACATCGAGTGGCTGGCGGTCCGGATGTACCGGTGGCTGGTGAACCCGCACCGGAAACTGGTCACCGGCATCACGCTGGCCGAGCTCGCCGGTGATGACCTGCCACAGTACCAAGACGATGCTGAGTTGCGGCTGGGAGGATTCGCCGAGCAAGCCGCCGACCGGGGCGCCCAGTTTGGCCTGGCACGGACCGCCGCGAACGGAGCGCTGGCCTGCCCGCACTGGTGGGGCCATCCGCGCTGGCCTGACCTGGTGGACAGGCTGCTGATCGTTCTTGATGATCCGGCCAATGAGCACTGGGGGCAGGGCGGGGAGCTTAGGAGACGCCTGCCGGCCGAGCCGCCCATCGTGGCGGACCGGAAGCTCCTTCGCCGGGTATTGCGGTGGCGCCCGTGGGAGCTCAGCTCCGAGGCGGCGAGGTGGCTGGTCAATGCCGGTATCGGCTACCTGCGGTCCTTAGCAATGCAACCCGACGCAGCCCAGAGCTGACCCAGGATAAAGCTGGGTCAGCTCTTCTCGTACCACTCCCACTCGGGGCACTCATCCGCCAGCGACGGCAACGACAGGTGCAGTGACCTCACGTTCTTATACACCGCGTGGGCGAGGTCGTCTGCCGCGCCGGGCAGGCCCATCCGGACAAGCAGCATGTCCTCGTCGGTGTCGTCGCGGCAGGCGTGCAACCCGAGCAAGATGGCGATCGCGATGTCGGCGGCCGCCCGCCGGGCACCGCGTTCCTTTCGCCAGGTGAGGTCATCGATGTACGGCTGCAGGGCGTCCAGGACCCGTGCCTGCCCGGCATCGATGGACACCGGCCCGCTGGGGCGCAGCGCCCGCAGCCTGGCCGTGATCTCGTCGGCGAGCTTCTGATCGTTTTCCACGACGAGCAGCGTGGACGTGATCTCCTCCGCCTCGGCGACCAGCTCAGGGTGCCGGAGGAGCAACTCGGACAGCAGGACGGATCGCTCGTCATCGGACAGCTGTCGCTTCCAAGGGCTCACGACACCATCATGCGGCCAGGTTGAGGGTGCCCGGCGAACCGTTACCGCATTCCGGCAGCAGCCACGCCAGGTCCGGTCATGGCCTTGTGCCGCCCGTCCTTCTCGCGCGAACCTGAGTGCGAGCGTCGGCTGCGGCACAGGCGGGGAGACCGCCGTGGGTCATCCGGTCGGCGAGGGTCCCGGGCTGGGGGAGAAGCCGAGGGCGGCGGCCTCGGTGGTGTGTGCGCGGCAGGGCTTGCTGGCCCCGGGTGAGCGGCGCGCTCCATTTTCTCGAAGCCGGGATCCGCCGTCTCGCGTCGTCGCGCAGTGTAAGCGCTGTGTGAATGGCTTTAGACTTGACCGCGGGCAGTCCGGAAATCCGCATCGATGCGATAGCGGATTCATGGCGGGAGGAGG
>Ga0207826_1000407_pt1 | contig 12336 bp, 12 predicted proteins | sample LuqExpMetageno80_FD_187837 | JGI IMG/M metagenome (GOLD analysis project Ga0207826, IMG submission 187837) | Tropical forest soil microbial communities from Luquillo Experimental Forest, Puerto Rico - Sample 80 (SPAdes) | ecosystem: Environmental > Terrestrial > Soil > Tropical forest ... | reverse complement strand
CCCATCACTGGCCACCTGCTTCACTTCCGTCCGCGGATCGCACGGCACGTTGGGACGGCACCAGGCAATCGGCCCCCCATCACTCTGTGCGCTAACAGAAGGCAGGCCCGTTTGGACTGGCGGATTGGCGGCAAAAACTGCTGTGGTCACGGCGAGCAGCATCAGAACTGATACGACTGAGTACTTATTCATGGTCTTTTCTCCTGAGAACTAATCACTGTCCCAAGTTGGGGGGATTATTTGTCTTGCGACGAAAGGTCGCGGGATTCGGCGACCGGATCCGTCGTCACCGACATAGGTGCGCTTCCGTCTCCGATAAGAACGACTTCACCGGGAGCGACACGATTAACCGTCAGGCCGCTGGCAGCGGAGATTGCACCGGCCAGCATGAGGCTCGCTAGAGCTGCAAGAAATGCTTTTTTCATGGAAGAAGTCTCCTTAGTCGATATCGCGCCGATGCGCAGTATTGCCGAAGTTAGCAATCCAGCCATACAGAATCCGGTTCATCCGCTTAAAGGCAAAAAGTCCGATGGGTTGACTGTGCTGCTTTAGTAACGTAAAAGTAACCTAAACTCTCGCGCAACTGAGTTCGTAAAGAAGCCAAGGCGCAAAGGAGCGTCGTACTGGCACGACTCCAAAGTCGCATTGTCAATCGCACACAGTCGGTTTTCCTCTGCCCGAATTATAGATAGCCAATCGCTGACGGGCCGATAGTATTTTGAGTTCAACCGCTACACATTAGTACATGTACCTTTGGGCGGGACCTAAGTTACCAACTCAATCATCTACTGGCCTTATTTCCTCCTGGCGGCCGCTGGCATATGACCCAGCGTCAGCCTGTCGACAAGCAACAAATACCACTGGAAGATGCCGACCGCAAGGCGCTTCGGAGTGGGGATTTCCGCGAGGGAGAATCACAACGTGACCTGATTCGTGTACCTTGGTAAAGCGGAAGTCGTCGCAATCCAAGGAGGCGGTATGCAACGCACTGGCAGCGCCCACTGGTCGGGCGGTTTGAAGGACGGAAAAGGAACGGTTTCGACCGCAAGCGGGGTACTACATGGGACGCAGTACTCGTTCAGCACACGTTTTGAGAATGGCGCTGGAACCAATCCGGAAGAGTTGATTGCGGCAGCCCACGCAGGATGCTTCAGCATGGCGTTATCGGCGCAGCTTGGAAACGCCGGCATGACAGCCGAGAGCATCGACACAACGGCGACCTTAACCCTGGAGAAGACGGAAGCTGGATTCAGCATCACAGCGTCGCACCTGGACGTTACCGTTAAGATTCCGGGAGCTGACCAAGCGAAATTCGAGGAAGCCGCCAAGGCCGCGGAGACGGGCTGCCCGGTATCGCGGGTTCTCAATGCCAAGATCACCATGGACGCTAAACTCATTTCCTAGCGGAGCTAGAGCCAACGATCGCCGGGCTTTCGGGTCCATCACATGTGATGAACGGTACAAGCGTCTGCCACCGAGCGCAGTGTCTGGGGTTGGTTCGTGTGCAAGTTCGACACCCAGACAAAGCGCCGCGAAGTAACCTGCATCTAGCTGTGGGAGCGGAGAATCTCGCGGATCTCGCGATTGATTCGGGCGGCGTCCTGCACGGCTGAATTAATCAGCGCCAGCCATTTCGCATTCTGGTCGTCGAGCTTTGATTGAGACAGCAGATACGAAGCCTGCATGACGTTTTCGATGGCGTTGCTGAGGTCGTGCGAAAGCCGGCGCAGATTGGCAACGGTGTCCTGTGCCAGTTGTCTGGATTCTTCTTCCATCATGAAGACCTGTGAGCTGGTTTGCGGTGACGCCTATACGACTAATCCGACAAGGCGCCTCGATGGGCGGCTCACGAGCATGCCGCGTCCGCGGGCACGCTCTCGAAACCTTAACACAAACCGCAGCCCAGGCAGCGCACCGCCTCATCGATGCGTCGGCAAACCGCCTCAACGAGCAAAGCCGGGCTGTGTCTCCCTGTTGCCAGTGTGCCAATGCTGCTATGATGCCCCCATCGCCACGCCTTTCACGAGCGCTTTCATGGGACGACTTCGCTTAAAGACCAAGCTGGTGCTGGCCATCACCGGCATGGTGTTTGTACTCGTAGGGTTGTTCAGCTACGTGTACGTCTCGCACCGCCTGCGGCAAAGCACAACCGAGGCCTATACTCGTGCCGACTTTGTGGCGAAAGAGATCGAAGACAGCGCCCGCAAGGCCACGCAGGTGGACCTGCGCAAACTGGAAGTGGACCTTGATAATCCAGTGCTAGTGCAAGCTGCTCTGGAGCGTCGCCTGCAGGAAGACGACGGCCTCAACACACTGCTGCAGTCCATCCTGGCGTATTCGTACACCATTTACGACGCCGGCATCACCGACGTCGAGGGACGCGCCATCGTTCATACCGACACGTCACTGGTCGGCAGCCGACTGGAACGACGCGACAATTACTCTGCCCTGCTGTCAGCCAACTTCTTCCGCCAGTTGCAACTGATCTACGGGCCTCCGCACGTGTACGACCTGTATGTACCGATCAAGCGAGGAGTGGACCAGCGATTCGGTTTCATTCGCGTCGGTATATCAACAGTATTTCTGAAGAACGAATTGACACCGCAATTGAACCGGGCACTGACTTACTCGGCGGTTGCCATTCTCCTGTCGCTGGCGCTGGCGGCGGTTGTGTCCAACATCGTGTTGCGCCCGCTGGCGGCAATCGGGCGAAGGCTGGACCAGATGACGGCTGAAGTTCCTGACAGCCAACCCCTGCCGGACCTGCGGCGGGTCGATGAGTTTGGTTTGGTGAACACCAAGATCGACAGATTGGGCCGGCAGATCCGGGACGTGAAGGAGGTCTTCACCACGCTCAAGGGCGATGTGGACCAGGTCATGGGGTCCCTGCAGGAAGGCGTCATGCTGTTTACCAGCGAGAACTACGTCGTGTTGGTGAGCGCGTCGGCGGAGCGTTTTCTTGGGCGGTCGCGTGACGAGACACTGGGAAAGTCAGTCGAGGAGATCTTTACCGACGCCAACAAGTTGGGACGAATCGTCCTCGACGCATTTGCGCTGCATCAGGGAATTCCGCAACGGGAAATTGAGCTGGAGAACGGGCGGCGCATACAGCTCGCCCTGGAATTCATCTCCGAGCCGGGCCAGCGTATTGGCGCGCTGTTGAAGATGCGTGATGCCGAATCAGTGCGGCGGCTGGAGGACGAACTGGAAATCTCGCAGCGTATGGCCGCCATCGGACGGTTGACCTCGGGGGTGGCACACGAGGTCAAGAACCCGATCAACGCGATCGTGGTGCATCTGGAGTTGCTGCGAGAAAAAATGCGGACTCCCGATGGCGATTCAGGCCGGCATATGGACATTATCGGAAACGAAATCCATCGCCTGGACCGGGTCGTAAAGACACTTGCCGACTTCAATCGGCCGATTGAACCAAGGTTCATTTCCCTCGACCTTCGGCGACTGGTGGAAGACGTCACCCTATTGGCGGCGCCGGACGCCGAGAGAAATGGAGTAAAGATTGAAAGCGATCCGGGAATGGTGTCGTTGCCTGTCAAAGCCGATAGCGACCTGCTGAAGCAAGCGCTGTTGAACGTCGTGCTGAATGGCGTGCAGTCCATGGAATCCGGCGGCACACTCGCGTTGGCAGCACGTTCTGACGAGAGCAGCGCGACGATTGAAGTGCGCGATCAAGGAAAGGGCATCGCGCCGGAGATTCGGGATAAGGTATTCAACCTTTTCTTCACCACGAAGCAACACGGAACGGGAATCGGGTTGGCGATGAGCTACCGCGTGATGCAGATGCACGGTGGCTCCTTGAGTTTCGACTCCGCGGTGGGGAAGGGAACGGTATTTCGCCTCACCCTGCCGCTTGCCACACGGCAGGCCAATGAAAACAAGGAGGTTATGAAGACAACGTAATGGAGTGCGCCGGCTCGCCTAGGCTCTTTGCACTCGCTATTCGCACGCTTCGCCGGTAATGTTTATGATGTAGAGACTGGATGGGCACTCTGGCTACGGAGCTTGCGCCTATGTAGCAAAGTCGCCCGAACTCATGACTGCCTCGCGCAAATTCGTCTGCTGGATTGTTTGGCTGCCATTGGTGTTTATGGTGGGCTGCCAGAAGAAGAAGGCCAGCCTGCCGCCGAAAGCGCAAGCACCGACCGTCGCCGTGGTGCTGCCGGACGAGTTGCCGCTGGCGGAGGCGCCGGAAGAATCGCCGGCCCCAGCGGAGCCAGCGCCGCTCGTGCAGCCTCCGCCCAAGACCAAGCCAAAGAAGCCGGCGCGGAACTCGACGAGCACTGCGAACGCCAAGAAGAGCAACCCTCCGCAGGCTGCGGGTCCGGCCGCGCCGTCGGCCGCGGCGCCGGGCGCGCCACCACAGCCGTCAGGCACTCAAACGGTAGCCAGCTTGCGACCGCCGCGAACCGGTGCAAGCGACTCGGCTCCTGAGAACGCCATAGCGGCCGCAGTCCCCGACGCCCAAGTGCTTCACCAAAAGGAAGATACAGCGCGCATGGTGGATGCCACGGAAAATGCGCTGAAGGGAATCAACCGCTCCCTGAACGATGAGGAAAAGTCGATGCGCAGCCAGATACAGTCGTACCTGCAGCAGTCGCGCAAGGCAACGGGGGACGGCGACTTCGAACGCGCCTACAACCTTGCCAAGAAAGCGCAGTTGCTGGCGGACGCATTGGTCAAGAAATAAATCTCTGCGGTCCTCTTCTTCTGTCGAATGTCATTTTTTCGCAGCACCGGCCGCGCTGATCTTTCCCAACATCTCTTTCGATGGGCCTTGGTAGGGACCGTTAATCGCAGCCGCTTTCTGCAGGGTGGCGATGGCGTCCGCCTTCTTGTTCTGCTTGGCGTAGGCGTAGCCGAGATAGTACAAAGCCTGCTGCTGGTCCGACGGATCGTCCTGCAAAAGCGCAGCGGCGGCCTTCAGGTCGGCGACGGCTGGGATCATCTTTTCCTGATTCAACTCAGCCCGGCCCAGCACCACATGGGCAAGACCTGCGTACGACTTCTTCTCTTTGTCGCCGGTTTCGGGATTATTGCCAACGATACTTAACACTCTGTTGGCGTAGGCTGCAGCCTTGGAGGCGTCCTTGGGATCACCGGCGTATGCGTCTGCCATCATCAGGAGTGTTGGCAGACTATTGGGATTGGCTGCAAGAGATTTCTCGCCGTAGGCAACAAGCCGCTGCGGCTGGTTGAGCTGGCGCAGGCTGTAGAGCGCGAGCTGCGAAACCTGGCCCTCGAACTTCGACTTGGGGAATGCGGGTGTAAACTTCTCGATCTCCGTCATCCGCTTGTTGGGGTCCTGTTCGGAGGCGATTGCGTTGTACGCGGAGGTCTCCAGAAAGTCGTAGGCGTTCTGCGCCGAGGCCTGCTCCGAGGCGATTTTGGAATTCCAATCCGTGTCCGACATATCGGCGGGCTTTGGCTGTTTTGCAATGGAGTTGTAAGCGCCGGCTCCCTGCACGGCATAATCCACGATCTTGCCGTTGTCTTTCATGGCCTGCGCAACATTGACTTGGGACATGATGATGTCGAGGTTGCCAGGATAGGCTTCAAGCGCCTTACTGCCGTAGTCCATGGCCTTGCCAGTATCGCCGGCGGCGAGGTACTGCTGTGAGAGCTGCCACTCGGCGTAGGCCATCGCAGCCTTGTTGTCGGCGTACTTCGAAAGGAAGTCCTGGTAGGCGGCGATACGTTTGGCGCCGTCACCTTCAGCCGCAATCGTGGCCAGGTCCTTATCTTCAGGGGTTCCGGCTGGAATCACGATGGGCGTGTTTTGTGGCCAGGCGGCCGAACAAAACCAGAAAACGCAAAGGGTCACCAGCAGTGCAACATAAGTTTTGCGCATATCGCACCTCGATAAAACGTACGTCCGCGAGTACCACCGAAGGCACGGCCGTCCGCGGACTATATTCGACCGGAATCGTAACGCTTTTGCGGGGTTGGGCGCTATGCCTCAGCGCACATCCGTCAGTGAGATAACCAAGGCCGCCTATTTCCGGCCGGCACGCTTTTGGGCGACGATAAGGCCCCGGGGCGTGGGCAGCATTACCACCGAGATGAGGCCGTCCTGCTCCATCTTGAGGGCTGCGTCACGGACCTGCTTCAGGTGCGAACTGGCGTCGTGCATCAAGATCAACCCGTACGGCGAAATCTGGGGCAGGAAACGGCGGACTTCCTGCTCGCGGATCGGCATGTCGCTGTCGCTGAAGAACAGGTCGATCGTGCCTTCAACCTTCATTTCGAGGCTCGACTCGTTGCGCAAGTCGATGAGGGCATTGAACGGTGAAGCAGCGAACTTCTCCTTCGCTGTCTCGTAAACCTTGGCATCGTATTCGCAGGTCACGATCCGGCCGAAGCCGTTCATGCGCATGGCCTCAGCGATCCAGAGTGTGCTTACGCCCATGAAGGTTCCGGTCTCGACGACAAGTTCGGGCTTGATGGTGGTGACCAGCGTGCGCAAAAACTCCAGCACCTCGACTTCAGCGGTCATGGAGTCAAACATGCTCCAGCGTTCAGGGTGCGGACACTCGGGGGTTGGGCGGTGGTATTCCGGCACTAGTGCCCCGGCCCGTTCCTGGGCCTGACGCATGATGCGGTGTTCCTGTTTTTCTTTCTTACGGAAGAGACGTTTCAGACCCAACGCGTCACCTGTGCGGGCAGCCGTAATCCGGTAGCTGATTGATGAGACGCTCTCAAGTATAAGCGACGCCGTTGCCCACTCTTCCTGGGGTAGAGTGAACTATGCGTGACCTGTTCCAGCACCGCGGGATGAGGCTGCTGTTTGTGGCCAATCTGATCTCCATGGTCGGCAGCGGAATGAATGCTGCGGCGGTGATCTGGTACATTCTGCAGGCCACGCACAGCGAGGTTTCCCTCGGCCTGCTGGTCGCGCTGCAGACTCTTCCTTCGCTGGCGTTGCTTCCCTTCACGGGAGTTTTGATTGACCGCGAGGACCGTCGCCACCTGATGATGTGGCTCGATGTTGCCCGCGGGTTCGTCATTCTGCTTGTGGCTGTCTTGGCGCTAACTCATCGCGTCCAAGTGTGGCACGTGTACGGTATGACCATCCTGGTCTCCGTGGGCTTTTGGATGTTTTGGCCCACGATCAACGCCTTGGTGCAAGAACTCTCGCCCGAAGAAAAGCTGCTGGACGCGAACTCCCTGATGTTGGCCGCCGTGCAGGGCGGCTGGGTCTTAGCCGGCGCCGTCGTGGGGTTCGTCTACAACAAGCTCGGACTGGGCGGAATTCTGCTGCTTGATTGCGCAACGTATGCAGTTTCGATTGCTTGCGTGTATCACGTACGGCAGGGACGCGTGACCGTGACACATCTGAAACCCGAGAGCGCGATTGCGGCACAACCGGATGGGCCCGTGGCGCGCTACCTGCACGAATTGGTGGAGGGAATCCGGTATGTACACCGTCACCGGGGCGTCCGCCTGCTGGGCATGGCGTGGGCTTTATTCATCGCGGCCATGATGACGCAGGGCGTAATCTCCGCGCCATTGAGCGACCGCATTCTGCATCGCGGCGCGGTGGGCTATGGGTGGATCAACGCGGGCTGGGCCTTCGGCGCCTTCACCAGCATGTTCTACGCATCGCAATTCATTCGGCGCAGCGGGGCGCACCGTTCGGTGATGATGACACTCAGCGTGATTGCCGTGGCTTTGCTCCTGCTGCCGGAGATCCCTTGGATCGTACTCACGGTGCCGATTTACTTCGTCATGGGTTCGGGTCGCGGCGTAGGCGGGATTGCCATCCAGTCCGAGATGATGGAGATGGTACCCAAGTACTTCATGGGGCGCACCCAGAACACCTTTTTCTTTCTTGCCAGCGCATTGCAAATCTTTACGGCCCTGGTAGCGGGTGAGGCAGCCCATCGCGACGGACTGAAGTTCGGCTTCTACATCGTCTCGACGATGTATTTTGGAGCGGCGTTCATGGCGTGGCGAGCAGTGCGGGCAGAAGAATCGGCCGTACAGCCGGACTCACCTGTTGCCGGATAGAATGCGGCCTGCAGTCAACCGGCGACTGCGAATCAGCTGGCCCCGCGCTCGCGATACCTTCTCCATGCATATACCGCAATGACCACGGCCACAAGGAAGATGGCGGCGTTCGCGCGGCCCACCACGTGCAGCAAGCGCTGCCAATGCTGCCCAAAGAAATATCCGACGCAGGAGATCACCGTCACCCAGGTCGCCGCGCCGAGGAAATTGAACAGCACAAAGCGCCGCCACTGCATGCGCAGTACACCGGCCAGCGGACCCGCAATGATTCGCATGCCGAAGACGAAGCGGGCGACAAATACGGTGGCGGGGCCGAAACGCTCAAACATTTTTTCGCCCCGCGCGATCTTCGCCTCAGAGACGCGGAAGAGGCGCTGGTAACGGTGCAGTAACGGACGTCCGCCGTAATAGCCAATCCAGTAGCCGAGATTGTCGCCGACGGTGCAGGCGGCTGTTCCCACCAGGATGATCAGGCCGAGATTCAACTCGTGGTTCTGGTAGGCGAGGAAACTCGCAAACAGCAACATGGTCTCGCCGGGCAGAGGGATGCCCGCGTTTTCGAGCAGCAGCGTGATCGCCAGCGTCCAATAGCCATGGGTGGTGAAGTGCGAGCGGAGTACCTCAAAGACGTCGGGCAGCATCAGGCTTACACGGACTCCGTTGTGACCTGCATTGCCGTTGCCTGGGCCCGGCTCTGCAGAGGCGTGGCCGGGGTATCCCGCAGCAGAAAGTCGAGCACGATGCGGTTGAACTCCTCGGGGACCTCTTCGTAGGGCACGTGTCCGACGCGTTGCATCACATACTCGGCGCTGTTCTTCCAGCGCCGGTGCAGCTCGTGCATGGAGTCGGGAGCCACGGCCCGATCGACGTTGCCCCATAAAAACAGCGCGGAAACGGATTCTACCAGCGGTAAGGCAGACTCGATGCGCTGCAGGTCGTTCATCCAGGAGCGAGCGATGTTCCATAGGTGCTCAAAGCTGCCAGCGGGATTGAGGCCCGCGCGGTAACCGTTGAAGCTATCAGACGGAATCGTCGCCGGATCAGCATAGAGCTTGTAGAAAAAGTCTTTCAGGATGGCCGGGAAGCGGCGCGCCATATGCACCGCATAGATCCGGCCCAGGCGGGTCCGGACAACACGAATACGCGTCAGGCCGTATCGCATCCAGGGATTGATGGGGGCCTCCAACACCAGCTTGCGGACGCGATGCAGCATGCCGCGCTCGGCCAGCAATCCGGCAAAAACAATCGCCAAACCTCCTCCGCGCGAAGTACCGAGGATGTCGCACTGCTCGATGCCGAAGTGGTCGATGAAACTGAGGATGTGTTCTGCGTCGCTCACCAGCGTTCCAGGGAGCGAGGCGCTACGCTGGGAGAATCCGCAGTTCGGGAGGTCCACCGCGTAAACCGAGTAATGCTTTGCTAAACCTTGGATCACAAAACGCCAGGAAAACGAGTAGGCCATGAAGCCGTGCAACACCAGCAGCGCCGGGCCGCTGCCAGCGTGCAGATAGCGCCAGCGGACGCCATTGATTTCGGCGGTACAGTCCTCGACACCGGGGACCTTGGCGATCTCGGGTACCGCAGGAAGTTCGATGGGTTCGGTCATGGATGGGCCCGAGACTATTGTGCGCCTTTTCGTGGGCTAGGCGAAAGTTCCTTTTAACCCGTGGGTGCAGCACTGCGGAGCGCGAGATCGGTTGACCATGTGACACATTCTGTGTCACATTTATAACCATGCCGACCATGAACATGCGACAACTCCGAGACACCCGGCGGCTGAAAGCCTGGCTGAAGGCCGGGAAGACTGTGGAATTGAAAGACCGCGACCGTGTCATCGGACGTGTCGTGCCGGAGCCACCGAAGAAAGCGCCAGTGGAATGGCCGGACTTTGAGGCGAGAGCGAAGGCGATTCTTGGGGACCGAATTCTGCCCGGCTCGGCCTTACTCGTCGAGGAGCGGGAGCGTTCGCGGTATTGAATATCTACGCTGATACAAGTGTCTTCGTTGCGCTTCATCTAAGTGAAGCTCATTCGGCTGAGGCAAGACGTCGGATCAATCAAAAGCAGCGCCTGTGGTTGACCCCGCTCCATCGGGCGGAGTGGACCCATGCGATTGCTCAGCATGTGTTTCGCGGAGCCATCTCCGATCAAGAAGCATTTCACTTCTATGCCGCTTTCGAAGCAGATCGCAAGTCCAACCTATGGATGGAATCGAGTATTTCCGCCGCTGCTTACGAGCGTGCGGTGGAACTCGCCAGAAAGCACGGGTCGCAGATGGCAATGAGGACCCTCGACACATTGCACATCGCCTGTGCTCTTGAGTTCGGTGCGGGCGAGTTTTGGACCTTTGATGAACGGCAGGAGCGCTTGGCGAGGGCCGTCGGACTATCGATTTCCTAATCCCGCGAACTCCGCGAAAGTGCGTGCTGGCAAGTTCCTTTGCCGGGCCAGGAGCACCGCTTTGCCGGCAGGCTAACGGTTCCTATCGCGCTTCTACTCAGTAAGGTCCATTTTCTTGAGACATTAAGTTGGAGTCCGACTGAGGGCCCGGTGGAAAGCAGGTCAAGCGACCAGTTGCCCGCCTGCTGAGCCTTGTCGGCGCTGGACATTGCGTCGTGATGAGATGATGATCCGCGCTCAAAATAGAGTCCCTGCTGAGTCCTTCGGTGCTAAACCCCCAACTGTCGTACACAACACCATACACACGGCCACTTGCGTCGGACACTAGTCCTGCGGCGACCTCCGAATCGATACCTTGAAGTTCGTAGCGAACGAAAAAGGGCTGCTTAGCTGTGAAGGCCTTCAACGCGCAATCCGTAGCTGCGGTCGGGTCCTCTCTAATCGCCACACGGCCACAGCCCACCGCCACGGGTCCGCCCGTTTGCCGGAAGTACCTTTCCATTTGATCTGGCCCTTCTTCCCCTGGTCGTGGAACAGCAGTCACAAACTCCCATTCCCAAAACAGAAACGACGCGATGCATACAAGAATTGCGAAACTGATTCCAACCAGCAGCCGTTGGTGTTTTGACGAAGGCACACTTAGAGTTTACGCAAAGGCGCTCTCCTCGTACGTTCCGTACACCTCGCGCAGGGCATCGCAGATTTCGCCCACGGTGGCGTAGGCCTTCACCGCATCCACGATGAACGGCATCGTGTTCACCGGCGAGATTTTGCCATCGGTGGGGGTCTGCGGTTCCTGCGCTGCCGCCTTCTTCAACGCGTCAAGCGTCCGGCGGACTTCGTCATTGGAACGGCGCTGTCGCAGTGAGTTCAGCTTCTTTGTCTGCGCCTGCGCCACCTCTTCCCCTATGTACAGAATGTTCGGCGGCGGTTCTTCGACCACGAACTCGTTGGCGCCAACGGTTACCTTCTCTTTCGCTTCGGTCGCGCGCTGGAACTGGTAGCTGGCTTCGGCGATTTCCTTCTGCGGATAGCCCTTCTCGATGGCCTTCACCATGCCTCCCATGGCGTCAAGCTTGTCGAAGTAATCGAACGCACCTTTTTCCATGTCGAGTGTCATGCGCTCGACGAAGTAGGAGCCCCCCAGAGGATCGACGGTCTGCGCCACACCTGACTCATACGCGATGATCTGCTGCGTGCGCAGAGCGATCCGCACGGCCTCTTCGGTAGGAAGTGCGAGGGCTTCGTCGTAGCTGTCGGTGTGCAGCGACTGCGTTCCACCAAGAACCGCCGCCAGCGCTTGAATCGCCACCCGCGCGATATTGTTCATGGGTTGCTGCGCCGTAAGCGAGACGCCCGCGGTCTGGGTGTGGAAGCGCATCAGCCAAGTGCGCTGGTTCTTCGCGCCGAAACGGTCTTTCATAAGGCGGTACCAGATCTTGCGTGCGGCGCGATACTTGCCGATCTCTTCAAAGAAATCGTTGTGCGCGTTGAAGAAGAAGCTGAGGCGCGGGCCGAATTCGTCCACATCTAGGCCGCGTCGGCGCGCCCATTCCACGTACTCAACGCCGTCGTAGATGGTGAAGGCCAGCTCTTGCAGCGCGGTCGAGCCGGCTTCGCGAATGTGGTATCCGCTAATGGAGATGGTGTTGAACTTCGGCGTAAACTTCGAGCCGAACTCGAACGTGTCAATCACCAGCCGCATCGAAGGCGCCGGCGGATAGATGTACTCCTTCTGCGCGATGTACTCTTTCAATATGTCGTTCTGAATCGTCCCCGAAATCTTCTTCCAGTCCGCGCCCTGCTTCTCGGCCACCACCAGGTACATCGCCCACAGCACCGACGCCGGCGAGTTGATGGTCATCGAGACCGTGGTCTTCTCCAGATCGATCCCGTCAAACAGAATCTCCAT
>Ga0207826_1000406_pt1 | contig 12389 bp, 8 predicted proteins | sample LuqExpMetageno80_FD_187837 | JGI IMG/M metagenome (GOLD analysis project Ga0207826, IMG submission 187837) | Tropical forest soil microbial communities from Luquillo Experimental Forest, Puerto Rico - Sample 80 (SPAdes) | ecosystem: Environmental > Terrestrial > Soil > Tropical forest ... | reverse complement strand
AATGACGTCATCCACGCGCCCCAGTATCCGGAAATAGCCGTCCACGGCCAGCACGGCTCCATCGGCCGCAAAATAAGGCCAGTCGCGCCAATCCTTGCTCTTGGGGTCCTTGCAGTATTTAGCGTAGTACTGGTCCACAAAGCGTTGCCGATCGCCCCAAATGGTTTGCATGATCCCAGGCCAAGGATTCCGAATGCAGATGTTTCCCGCCTTCCCCGAACCGGCGGGCACGACCTCTCCCAACTCGTCGATGATTACGGGGTAGATGCCGGGCATACCTGGGCCCGCGCTTCCCGGCTTCATGGGATTCAGCGCTGGCTTGGTGGTGCAGAGGAATCCTCCGTTCTCGGTTTGCCACCAGGTATCCACGATCACGGCCTCACCTTTGCCCACGGTCTCGTAGTACCAGCGCCAGACCTCGGGCTCGATGGGTTCTCCCACCGTGGTCATATGTTTGAAATGGTAGTTGTACTTGGGGGGTTCATCGTGGCCGGCCTTGCGCAACATGCGGATGGCCGTGGGCGAAGTGTGAAAGATGTTGACATCCAGGCGCTCGGCGATTCTCCATACCCTGCCGGCGTCGGGATAAGTCGGGACACCTTCGTAGATGACGCTGGTTGCGGCCAACGCCAGAGGGCCGTAGACAATAAACGAGTGACCGGTAATCCAGCCAATGTCAGCCATACACCAGTACACATCTTCGGGGTGGATGTCCTGAATATACTTGGAGCAGCCGGTGACATAGGCGAGGTAGCCGCCAGTGCGGTGTTGACAACCTTTCGGCTTTCCCGTGCTGCCGCTGGTGTACATAAGAAATAGCGGCGCCTCCGCATCCATGGGGACGGGAGCTACGATCTCACCCGAGTAATTGGGGAGGACGTCGTCAACGAAGTAATCGCGCCCTTCCACAAACGGGGAAGCAGACGCATTCTGGCCTGGGTGACGCCTCCAGACCAGGACCTTTTCCACGTCCTGACCATCTTGCTTGGCGATGTCCAGCGCTATATCGGCGGCCGCTTTGTGGTCGAGCAGCTTGCCGTTGCGATAGTAACCATCCATCGTGATCAGGATGTGGCTGCCTGAATCGGCGACGCGCCTTCCGCAAGCCTCGCCGCTGAAGCCTCCAAACACAACCGAGTGAATCACCCCCAGGCGCGCACATGCCAGCATGGTAATCGGCAACTCGGGGACCATCGGCATATGAATGGTGACGCGATCGCCGCTCTTCAGACCACAGAAATTGCGCAGCAGTGCCGCGAATTCATTCACTCTCACATAGAGTTCGCGGTAGGTGACGGATACGGGCGCTTCGGATTCCGGTTCCGGGACAAAGATGAGCGCCGCTTTGTTCTTGTACTTGGCGAGGTTCCGGTCCACGCAGTTGTACGAGGCATTGATCTTGCCGCCCACGAACCACTTCCAGAACGGCGGATCGCTGGTGTCGAGCGTGGTGTGCCAGTACTGGTCCCAGTCCAACAGATCGGCGTACTCCCGGAAGCATTCCGGAAAGTTTTTCTCGCTGAACCGTTCGTTGATGTCAGGGTCGGTCAGATTTGCCTGGCCGATAAATTTCGCGGAAGGATAATAGTATTCTTCCTCCCGCCAATGGACTGCGATCTGAGCCGCACTGGTCTCGACTACCGCACTTTGCTCAGGAAGAGTTCGAGGCATAAACGTCACTCCTTAGATCTGTGAATTTGTGATGCGTTATTGATAGGTATATTTCCGCTGTAATTGATTCAATACTGTACCGCATTGGCTGGCCGATGTAACCCATTTTCGCCTGTTCCCTAAACATTACGGGTCGAGGCTTACATAATCCGGCCCGCCAACGTAGCGGGCCGAAGCGTCTACAACGTCCTGGTTCATTTGTCCTTGGAGACACCCGCTGGTACCGGCTGGTTTTCCAATGCCGTTCTCATCTGGTGCCACGCGTGCCTGGCTTCCTCCACTGAGCCCTCGTCTTCTATGGTGGTAATGTCGCCCGGGTTCTTCTCCTGGGTTACTGCCTTTAGCACACGCCGCATGATCTTGCCGCTGCGGGTCTTGGGCAACATGTCCACGAAGTTCAATTCGCCGATCACGGCGACCGGGCCTAGTTCGTGGCGCACCTGGTCGAGCAGTTTCTGCTTCAGTTCCTCCGATGGGATGAAGCCCTGTTTGAGCACCACAAACGCGGAGATCACTTCGCCGCGCAGTTCGTCGGGCCGGCCAATCACACCCGATTCAGCCACCGCGGGATGGCCCAGGAGCGCGGTCTCCACCTCGATAGTGCCGATACGGTGACCGGCGATTTTGATGATCTCATCGGCGCGCCCAGCGAACCACACATAGCCGTCCTGGTCGATTTGCGCGGAGTCTCCGGTGTAGTAAACACCCGGAATAATCTGCCAATAATCGCGGCCGTACCGTTCTTTTTCACCCCACAACTCCGGCGTCAATCCTGGAAAAGGCCGTTTGACCACCATGATGCCTTTTTCGTTGACACCGCAGGGTGTACCGTCTGGCGCTACCACGGCTGCGTCGATGCCTGGCATGGGGACAGTAGCGGACCCCGGCTTGATCGGTAGCATTCCCAGCCCATACGGGTTGCCAAACACTGGCCCGCTAGTCTCGGTTTGCCACATGTGATCGATGACAGGAATCTGATTCTTAAAAACCCTCTTCTGCAGCCATTCCCATGCCGGCGCATTCAAAACCTCGCCGGCGCAAAACACACGTTCCAGATACTTGTAGTCGATGCTCCCGAACGGTCCATCGCCATAGCGCATCAGCAATCGCACTGCGGTGGGCGACGTGAAAATGCCGCTGACGCGGTACTCCTCCATCAGCGTTTTCCAGGTGCCTTCCGGGGTGGGATAGTCAAGCGCGCCTTCGAATGCAACTGTGGTCGCGCCCGCGATCAGAGGTGCGTACACGATGTAGCTGTGACCGACGATCCAGCCAATGTCTGACGTCGACCACCAGACATCCGTCGGCTTCAAGGCAAACAGCCACTGTCCCATGCTGTGAATGTGGACTTGATAGCCACCATGGGTGTGGATGGCCAGTTTGGGTGTCGCGGTCGTTCCGGAGGTGGCGAGGATGAAAGCCGGCTCGTTGGCTTCCATCGTGACATAGCCGCCGCTTTCTCCGGCGCCATGTTCCAGAAACTGCTCCCACAGCAGGTCCCTTCCGGGATGTATTGGAGTTTCCCCCGCAGTGCGCTTCAGAACGACGACGTGCTCAACCTTGTCACCTGCGTTTTCTAGGGCCTCATCGACAATCCATTTTAGTTGAGTATCCTTGCCCTTGCGATAGGTCACATCGGCCGTGAAGACCAGTCGCGAACCACTGGCCTGGATCCGGTCGCCCAATGCCTTCGCACCAAATCCCGCGAACACCACCGAGTGAATCGCACCGATGCGGACTGTCGCCAGCATCAGAATGATCGCTTCCGGAGACGTGGGCATGTAGATGGTGAGGCGATCGCCCTTCTTGATGCCCATCCCTCGCAGCGCCTTCGCCACCTTCTCCACTTCGTGGAGCAAATGGGCATAGGTATAGACGCGGCGCTCGCCACGTTCGTTGAGGTACACTAGCGCCGTGTGCCCGCCCCACCCACGTTTTACGTGATGGTCGAGCGCGTTGTAGGCCAAGTTCGTCTGTGCCCCGACGAACCACTTAAACGTGGGCGGATTCCACTCCAACACTTTGTCCCACTCGCGAAACCACGGCAGTTGATGCGCCGCACGCCCCCATAAACCCTCAGGATCTTGCTTTCCCTCCTCGATCCACTTCTGAACGACCGGAGTGACCAAATGGTGCGCCGACGGCGGCGAGTGCTCTTCAATGGTTGCCCTGATCCCACGATCAGATCCAAGCGCGTCAGTTGCTGTACTCATAATTAGGAAGGCTCCTCTAATCTTGAACTACGAAATCGGTCCCAAGTCGAGCTCGTTGGAAATTACGTTGGGGCGGCTTCGAGTCGCCCCAAGGTCAACCCCTGGTTCTTGACTGCTACTCTGCTACGCGTGCTTGGGGCGGCGAGCTAGCAATTCCGCGACCAGCGCCACCGCCGCTAGAACGCCCGCGGTATAAAACGCCATCTGGTAATTGTGGTACTTGTCGTACATCGTGCCGCCGATTTTGGCACCGAAGTAGCCGGCTACGCCCCACGCAGTGAACAACATACCGTAGTTGATGCCGGCATTCTTGGTTCCGAAGAAGTCGGCGGTGGTGGCAGCGTTGACCGAGAGCTGCGTGCCATAGCACCAGTACACGACGAAGACCACAACGTAAAGTAACGTGACGTTGCTGCCGACCAGGTAAAGAATAGGCATGGCGATCATGGAGACGGCAATCATGGTTCGCAGTACGTTGAGGCGGCCCAGTGTGTCCGACATCCAGCCAGACAGGATACGGCCGGAAGCGTTTCCAACGGCACCTACAACGAGGCCCATGGTGGCCAGTGCCGCGCCGGGGATGCCGACGCTCTTGGCGAAGGGCACCAGTTGGCTGATAACCATCAAGCCGGCCAGAGTCCCGAGAGCATAGGCGACCCACATGAAGTAGAACGTCGGGGTGCGCAATACTTCGGCCGGCGTGAAGTCCTGCGTGGTTGCCCCGCTCTTGGCGGTCGGCGCAGGAGGGGTCCATCCAGCAGGCCGATAACCGGGAGGCGGATTCTTCAGCAAGAACGCGCCAATCACGGTCATGACCAGGAACATACCGCCTAGAATTTGGAAGGTGGTGTGCACACCGTAAGCGGGAATCAGCTTCAGGTTTGCGAGAGGCCCGAAGAGCGCCGATCCAGCTCCGTATCCAGCGACAGCCAATCCGACTGCGAGGCCGCGCTTATCGGGGAACCATTTGGCCATGACGGGTATCGGCGTGGCGTACCCGAAGCCGTTACCCAAGCCGCCAATTACGCCGAAACACACATACAACCACATCAGGCTTTGGGTGTAGCTGCATAAGAAGAAGCCGAGGCTCACCAGTATTCCGCCGGTGAGAGATATCCAGAATGGGCCAAACTTGTCCTGCAGCCGTCCGGCGACGATAAAGCTCAGGGCGAATACTACCACCGCGATGCCGAACACAGCGGAGGTCTGCGCCCGCTTCCATCCGAACTCCTTTTCCAGCGGCGCAACAAAAATACTCCAGGCATAGAGCGTGCCCAAGGCAATGTTCATCAGCAGTCCGCCGACTACGCGCCACCAGCGGTTCAGGCCGGTACTCCCGACCTCGATCGAATCGACGTTACTAGTTGTTGCTGCGCTCATTTATTCTCTCCCTTCCCATGGCGTGTAGAACCATATCACCCTGCTTTCGCGACAACAATCTGAAATTTGTGACGGCTTATTAATTCTGGCTGGAGACCGCTGGCAAGGTGGCGCGTCAGGTTTCCCCGAACGATTTTGCCATCCTCGATTGGACCTCCCGAACTCTGCAATTCTCAGCTACCACGTCCGGCTGCTCTCGGCACACAGGCGGCCTGCGATACCAGGGGCGGGAGGCACTTGGGGTAGAGGAGAGTGGTCGTTGTCCGCAAACCGTCTGTTGCCTGATGCAAACCGGAACCAGAATCCCGGATGCCCCGCCGGGGTTAGAATTACCCCGGCCGGGCCCAACGTGTTGCAGCAATATGACCGTTTCGCCTCCCGCCTTTGTATTGAGCCGTTGTGGGCGGGATTTTCTGTCACAGCTCGGCCAAGGGTCTGTGACGCAGAATACTGTCTGGTGTGATATACATCACGTGAACGACGGAATCTGGCGCCGCCGCTGCGCACCCCCAAACGGAAGTCGGGCGCTTCGGCTTTGCCAACCGACTTGCCATTGAGCAGCGGCGGCCAGCGGGCCGGCCCGGGTTCCGAACTGGCGACGAAGGGCCCGGGTGGGAACTTCAGGCGGGCAATGATAGCATGTTAAGTAATCGTTACGGAGGCATCCGTGGGGTCACCTTACGGCTTTGAACTGGTGGAAAATTGCGTAATCTGCAAGCTGCGCAGCGACAGTTTCTTCTGTTCGCTGCCCAAGGGTGCCCTTGAAGCATTCGACAAGATCAAGTACACGGCTTCTTACCCCGCCGGAGCGGTTTTGTTCGTCGAAGGCCAGTCTCCCCGTGGGATTTACATGCTGTGCAAGGGCCGAGTAAAACTCTCCACGACATCGGCCGAGGGAAAGACGCTTATTCTGAAGATCGCGCAACCCGGCGAGGTGCTCGGCATGCACGCCACGGTTTCCGGCACCGCCTATGAGATCACCGCCGAAACCGGCCAACCCTGCCAGCTGAATTTTATTAAGCGCGAAGACTTCCTGAAATTCTTGCAGCTTCACGGCGATGCGTGCCTGAAAGCGGCCCAGCACCTCAGCAAGGACTGCCAGAGCGCTTACCAGCAGATCCGCAGCCTCGGGCTGTCGCACTCAGCACCGGAGCGCCTGGCCCGATTGTTGTTGGAGTGGACCGCCACGAGCCCCGATCAGTCTGAGCCGAAAGTCAAACTGGCTCTTACCCACGAAGAAATCGCTCAAATCATCGGCACCTCGCGCGAGACCGTCACGCGCGTGCTTGCGGACTTCCGCAAACGCCAGATCGCGGTGCTGAAGGGCTCGACGCTGACCATCCGCAACAAATCCATCCTCGAGAAGCTAGTCGGCGCCTAGCATATCCGCGGCAACTGTTCTCCGCTAAGCATGTCGAGCACGCGCTCGGTGCCCAGACGGCTTTTCATCGTCACCATGCCGGATGGTTTCTCCGACACCTGCCCTATTCCCACTGCACCGCTGCTGACCTCGTGGCGACCCAAAATATCCAGCGCCCGCGTCATTTCGTGCTCGGGAACCATGGCGATGAATCGCCCTTCGTTGGCAAGATAGAGTGGGTCGAGCCCGAGAATTTCACACGCCCCCGACACATCCTCGCGCACCGGCACCGACACCTCGTCGATGCTGACGCGGACTTTCGCAGTCTCGGCAATCTCGATTAGTCCGCCGCTCAGCCCACCGCGCGTCAGGTCGCGCAGGCAATGAATTTCGATGCCAGCCTGCAGCAGCGCCGCCACCGGGTCCCACAAAGCGGCGCAATCCGATTCGATTGCGGTCTCGAACGACAACCCCTCGCGCATCGCCATGATGGCAATGCCATGCCGCCCCACATCGCCGCTCAGCAGTACCACGTCACCGGGTCGTACGGACGAAGGTGTGATGTTCAGCCCGTGCTGAACCACCCCGATGCCGGCGGAGTTCACGAAGATGCCGTCGCCTTTCCCTTTGTCAACGACTTTAGTATCCCCGGTGACCAGCTGTACCTGCGCCTCAGATGCTGCGATTCGCATGGACTCTACCACCCGACGCAGCGATTCCATCGGAAAACCCTCTTCCAGAATGAATGCCGAGCTCAGATACAACGGCCGCGCTCCGCACATGGCTAAATCGTTGACTGTGCCGTTGATGGCCAGCGTACCTATGTCGCCGCCAGGAAAAAACAGGGGCTTCACCACGTAGGAATCGGTGGTAAATGCCAACCGCGCGCCTGCAACCTGCAGCGTCGCGCCGTCATGGCGCTCCCATAGTTGCGGGTTGGCGAAACTGGGCAGCAGCAACCCCTCCAGCAATTCGTGCATTCGACGCCCGCCGCCGCCGTGGGCCAATTCCACGTGCTCGCTGTCGCTCAACGGTACGGGACAGTTCAGCTGAAAGTCTTTGGGACTAGCCACGGCGCTGGCTCCCAGCATCCGCCGGTTCAGGCTCGCGCAAGCGCCGATAACGGTAGTACGCCGCGCACGCGCCCTCGGATGACACCATGGGCGCTCCAAGCGGATGGTCCGGGGTGCAGCGATTGCCGTACGCTGTACAGTCCTGCGGCTTCTTCGCACCTTGCATTACTGACCCGCTGATACACTCCGGATCTTCCTGCGCCGTGTACTCCGACACGCCGAACCGCGTCTCTGCATCAAACTGGGCGTACTCTGGCGTCAGCCCTAGCCCGCTCTGCGGAATCTCACCAATCCCGCGCCATTTGCGGGGCACTACCCGAAAGACCTTCGCCACCAGTTCCTGCGCTGGACGGTTCCCTGCGCGCCGCACTGCGCGTGCATATTGGTTCTCCACCTCGAACCGCCCTTGTTCGAGTTGCGAGACGCACATGTAGATGCCCTGCAGCAGGTCGAGTGGCTCGAAGCCGGTTACCACAATCGGAACCTTGAATTTCTTTGCGAGGGGTTCGTATTCTTCAAATCCCATCACTGTGCACACATGACCCGCCGCCAGGAATCCCTGCACGTGATTGTCAGGCGAACCCAGAATTACTTCCATCGCGGGAGGCACCAACACGTGGGAGACCAGAATCGAGTAGTTCTTCAGCCCCATCTGCTTGGCTTGGAACACCGACATGGCATTCGCTGGCGCGGTGGTCTCAAATCCTACGGCGAAGAACACAACCGGCTTGTCGGGATTTTGCGCAGCGACTCTCACCGCATCAGTCGGCGAGTAAACGATGCGCACATCGCCGCCTGCGGCCTTCACCGAAAACAGGTCGCGCGAAGACCCCGGCACCCGTAACATGTCTCCAAACGAACAGAAGATAACGCCGGGTTGGGCGGCAATCTGTAGCGCCTTGTCGATGAGCTCCAGTGGCGTAACACAAACCGGGCATCCCGGCCCGTGGACCAGCGTAACTTCTTTCGGCAGCAATTCATCAATGCCGTATTTCACGATGGAATGAGTCTGGCCACCGCAAATCTCCATCAATGTCCACGGGCGTGTCACAGTGTGGGAAATGGCCTCCGCGAACTGCCGGGCCGCTACCGGGTCGCGATATTCTTCGACGAACTTCACGCCTCACCTACCTTCGGCTCCAACTCCTCCAACTCGCCCATTTGCTTCAGGATCTCAAACGTCCTCATGGCCTCTGCCTCGTCTACTACGCTGATCGCGAAGCCCACATGAACCAGAACGTAGTGGCCCACCTCGGCTTCGGGAACGTACGCCAGGCTGACCTCTTTGACAATGCCGCCGAAGCTGACCCGCGCCGTGCGCGCAAAATCTTCACCGCTGATGTTCAGTATTTTCCCCGGAACCGCTAGGCACATACCGTTTGCCTCTCTCCTTTTTTCGATCTCGCCCTGGCCCGCGACGCCGCTGCCACCTGCCCCAGTGCAATACCTCCGTCGTTCGGAGGCACCCGCTGGTGCCAATAGGGCCGGAAGCCGTCTTCCCGCAGGCGCTTCACCGTACGCTCCGTGAGGTAGCGATTTTGGAAACAGCCGCCGCTTAGGACCATTTTCTCTTCGCCGCATGCCTTCGCCACGCGGACCATCATCTCCGCCAGGGTGTTGTGGAACTTCGTCGCTAGAATCCCGGCTCCCAAGCTTCCCCGCACATCCTCAACGATAGCTCGAATCGTCGGCGCCCAATCCACGATCATCCCGTCATCGCCGTCCACCAAGTCGAAGGGATACGACGCCTCTGTCGCAACCTCGTGCGTAAGGAACTCCAATTCCATCGCAGCCTGCCCTTCAAATCGGCACACTTGACGCAGCCCGATTATCGACGCCACCGCATCAAACAATCGCCCGGCGCTCGACGTTCGAGGACTTCGAATCTCGCGGTCCAGCATCTCCTCCAGCACGCGACGCTCATCGCTGGAGAAGGCTTCCAGGGTTGCCAAGGTACCCGCTTTGGGCATGTCAGCCCCAAACGTCTCTCGCAGAATCGACAGCGCCACCCGACGCGGCTCTTTCACGGCTCTTTCGCCACCGGGCAAGCGGAATGTCCGCAAATGGGCAAACCGCTCGAAACCTCCCGGAGTAATGCGGAGGAACTCTCCACCCCACACGGTCTTGTCGGGCCCGTAGCCACTGCCATCCCAGGCAATGCCCAGCACCGGCGCTTCAATCTGGTTCTCCGCCATGCACGACAGCGCATGCGCGTAGTGATGTTGCACGACCATCACCTCGACTGCACACTGCTTGCGGGCGTATTGGGTAGAGAAGTAGTCCGGGTGCAGGTCGCACGCCATCACAGCAGGGTGCAACTCGTACAGATCGGTGAAGTCCGCCAGGACCTGCTCAAAAGCCCCATAAGCAGGCACTGTCTCCAGGTCACCGATGTGCTGGCTGATAAAAACCTGCTCTCCGACCGATGCGGCAATGGCGTTCTTCTGGTGTGCGCCCACGGCAATGACGTCTGGCGCAGCTTCTCCCAGCAGCACGGGCAGCGGCGCAAACCCGCGGGCCCGCCGCAACACCAGCTCCCGGCCCGCCATCACCCGGACAACCGAATCATCCACATGCCGCACGATCGGCCGGTTGTGCACCAGGAACACGTCGGCGATTCCCTGCAGCCGGAGCAACGCCTCTTGCTCGTGCGTGCAAATCGGCTCGTCCGACACATTGCCGCTGGTAGCCACCACTGGGAAGCCCAACTCCTGCATCAGCAGATGATGGAGCGGTGTATACGGCAGCATAATTCCGAGGTAGGGGTTTGCGGGCGCGACCGACTCCGCCAGACCCTCGCAACCGCTGCGCCGCAGCAGCACAATGGGCGCCTCGGTCGAGAGCAGCAAGCGCTCCTCCATCGCATCGACTTGAGCAAACTCGGTGACCGAGGCCAACGATGGAAACATCAAGGCGAACGGCTTCTCTTCCCGCCGCTTGCGCTGCCGCAGACGGAGCACCGCGGCCTCGTTGCGTGCATCCACCAGCAGGTGGAACCCTCCCAACCCCTTTGCAGCTACGATGAGTCCGTCGGCAATCGCTATCGCCGCCCTTTGCAGAGCGCTGTCGTGCTCTTCCCAGACATCGCCGGCAGGGCCCAGCAGTTCCAAGTGCGGCCCGCACTTCTTGCAGGCGTTCGGTTGCGCATGAAACCGCCGATTGCGCGGATTTTGATACTCCTCGTTGCACTCCGGGCACATTTCGAAAATCCGCATCGAGGTGCGCGGGCGGTCGTACGGTAGCGCCTCGATGATGCTGAACCGCGGTCCACAGTTGGTGCAGTTAGTAAAGGGATACCGGTGCCGGCGGTTCGTGCGATCGAAAATCTCCCGGCGGCATTCACTGCACGTCGCAATGTCGGGAAGGATCAACGCGGTTTTCGCGCCGTCTTTACTCTCGCGAATCTCGAACTTATCGTAACCCACCGGGTCGAGGTAGCTGTGCTCGAAGCTCTGGATAAATGAGATGGCTGGTTTCTCTTGCTCGATGCGCAACAGAAATCGCTGCAGCGCATCTGGTTCAGCCTCTGCCTCGATGAATACGCCCTGCGTGTTGTTGATGACCCAGCCCTTCAGCCCCATCTCTTCCGCCAGCCGGAAGATGAACGGACGGAACCCCACGCCCTGCACAGCGCCGCGAATGACGGCACGGACCCGCTGGATTTGGCCGCTGCTCACAGGCTGAGGCTACCTCCCTTTATCACAGGTGTCTGTGACATGTGACCATGCCCAAAGGTCACTTCGTCACCGGCCGTTGTCTTCCTTTCTTTTCCCCGGCAGCGCCGCCGGGTTCTCGTGGGTGCGCTCCCGGAAGCGGGCTTTCATTCCGGTGGCCAGGGAAATTGCGCCTTCACCGAACTTCTCCCGCACGCGGTCGGCCGCAGACAGCGCCTGGTTCCACTTGTCATGGGCCGTCCTTCCTTCCAGGCTGAGCTGCTCGCTCTCCTCGTCGAAGTGCGCCGCATGTACGCCCAGCAACCGCACCGGACTCCGGTTCCAGTTCGAGCGAAACAGCTCGCGAATGGCCGCGAACACCTCCGAATCGACCGCTGTCGGCCCCGCCAGGGTCCGCGCCCGCGTTATGGTGGCAAAGTCGGAGTAGCGCAGCTTGAGTTGCAGGGTACGTGCATGCAGGTTTTGCTCGCGCAATCGTCGGCACACCATTTCCGACAGACGCGCCAGCATCGCTTCCAGCTTCTCGGCCTCAGCGGTATCTTCGTTGAACGTATGCTCGTGGCTAACGGAGCGCGGACCGTCATCCACCCCAATGTCGTTGCCAAACCACGCGCCTGCGTCGAGCCCGCGCGACTTCCCGGCCAGCGCAACTCCGAGCGCGCCGAAATTCTGCTCCAGCCAGCGCTCGTCGTACCCGGCCAGGTCACCCACCGTCCGAATTCCGCGGTCATTGAGCCGCTTCTCCATCACTTTGCCAACGCCGGGGATCTTTCTTACCTCAAGCGGCGCGAGAAATGCCATCTCTCCGCCGGGCAAAATGCACAGCACCCCATTCGGCTTTGCCTGATCAGAACAGACCTTAGCAATTAACCGAGACGTGCCGATGCCAATGGAGCAGTTCAGGTCGGTTCCAACCTTCATGGCCTGATGCAAAGCGTGAGCGGCTCGAAGTGGCGGCCCGTAGAGGCGCTCCGTGCCCGTCATATCCACGTAAGCTTCGTCGATGGAGACCATTTCC
>Ga0207826_1000405_pt1 | contig 12400 bp, 7 predicted proteins | sample LuqExpMetageno80_FD_187837 | JGI IMG/M metagenome (GOLD analysis project Ga0207826, IMG submission 187837) | Tropical forest soil microbial communities from Luquillo Experimental Forest, Puerto Rico - Sample 80 (SPAdes) | ecosystem: Environmental > Terrestrial > Soil > Tropical forest ... | reverse complement strand
ACCCGAGTCCATCCGCAGCTTTGGGTTCTACGTCGAGGACGAATGGCGTGCAAGCCGCAACTTAAAGCTTACGTTTGCCCTGCGTGCCGACAGTAACTCCAACGAACAGTGCAGACACGCCTGCTACGCGCGTCCGGCCGGTTCGTTCCTGAATATGGATCATTCCATAACGACGCCGTACAATGCCTCCCTCGAGACGGGGCTGAATAGCTTCTTCCCAAGCCTGCAGACGATCGCCTGGGGTCCTCGAATTGGATTCGCGTGGACGCCCGAAACGAAGTTCACTCCAGACAACAACACCGTGATCCGTGGAGGATTTGGGATGTTCCCGCAACTCTATCCTGCATTAGTGGGTGATGTGTTTGTCACCAATCCGCCTAATGCGGTCACTTTCAACGTTGTTGGGGCTACTCCGGCGCCGATTTCATTTGACGCACCAAATAATATCAGGGCGCAGACCTCAGCGAGTAACGCTGCCTTCCAGGACCTGTTCACAAAGGGCGGAACGCTGGCCGACATGCTCGCGGCAGTCCCAGGCTTTTCGAAACCGAGCCTGAACACGGTCGTCAACAATACCAACACTACAATGTTTTACGAATGGAACTTCGAAGTGCAGCATTCCTTCCTGAAGTCTAACGTCATCAGTGTCAACTATGTCGGAAATTATGGAACCAACATCTTTGTCCGAAACCCGGGCCTTAACGCGTATTGTTCCCCAAAGCACTGTGGTACCACGGTCTTCAACGGGGACATCCCCTTCGTCCCGACGGACCCTCGTTTTGCATCGGTTCTTGAATTACAAAACAATGGCTTCTCCCACTACAACGGTCTCACGACAAGCTACACGCACAGGTTCGACAAAGGTCTGCAGGTTAACTTTAATTACACTTACAGCCACGCGCAGGATGATGTATCAAACGGCGGTTTGAGTCAGTACAACCTGACGCAGACTGGCAATTCCCTGCGCATCCAGGTAGATCCCTATCATCTTCGGGCACTCAACTACTCAAACTCAGACTACGATTTCCGTCACGCCATCAGTGCCAACTACTTCTATGTGCTTCCCTTCAAGTTCTCCAACAAGTTCGTCAACGGGGTAGCGGGAGGATGGTCGTTCGGCGGCACGTTCTACTACCGAACTTCGGTGCCCTGGAGTGTTCGTAACTCCAGCGCTACAGGAAATCTCACCAATGCAACCGGTATGATAGCTCTCGGGGACTTCCTCGGCGGCCAGACATCGTGCGGCGGTCCGAATTACGCTTGTCCGCTTGCAAGTCAGTTTGCGTCTACTGGATCAAGCCAACTAAATCTGGGTAATACGCCGCGCAATTCCTTCCGCGGTCCAAATTATTTCGATACTGACCTCACTTTGCAAAAGGACTTCCACGCCACAGAGCGCATTATGTTCTCGCTGGGTGCCTCAGCGTACAACGTGCTCAACCATCCGAACTTTGACATTCCTATCAACAACGTCCACTCGGGCCTGTTTGGACAGTCGTTTGAGACCGTTACCCAGCCCAACAGCCCGTACGGCAACTTCCAGGGCGCGCTCGTTTCTGGGCGCATCTTGCAGGTGTTCGGCAAGTTCAAGTTTTGACCGACATTTGACTTAGAAGAGTGGAGGGCGGCCTCTAAAAGGTCGCTCTCTTTCTAGGTGCGAACAGTGATCTCAAATGCGAGCCTGGAAGCCGGTCAAGTCCTGCCATGAGAAGGTCGGTGAGTATTCAGCCTTTTCTTGCATCTCTTCTCCCTCTTGGTAGAGTGGGCACTAGCAGCTAGTGGCCTTACGGTCGTGGAGGTTCGAGTCCTCTCTTGGGCACCACTCATTTCAGCGCATAATCCAGACGGATAATCCACTCCATAGACCCTGATCTCACCCGTCACTGTTTGTTGAATCCGCTGCACCCTTCCGGCAATTATGAGGTCAGCAGCATTGGTGCGACCCTTTACCGATAGTGTGGGCCTTGGTCCCGCGACAACGAAAGTCGTTGCAAGGACGAGAGTGGCAAAGAGTGTTGCGACAAATCTCGCGGCTCGATTATTGGAACACAGGATCGTGTCAGTTCTGGTGTCAGTTGCTTCTCCACAACCCTTCTCTTTTGGCTGCGGAAGCAAGCAGGGAACCGGCTACGGACATACCCGCATAAACACGGGCGATTTCGCTTTGTGGCACAATGTGGCACATTCAAGCCTCACCGTGCGTAAGTGGCCGTACGCCGATTCGTCTCGGAACTGAACGATGGCTTCTAAGCCCGGGAAATCGTGGACTTGAAGCTGCGTAGGCGCCGTTGTACAGTCAGCACTCAATGAAGCTCGAATTAGCAAAACATCTGGACAAGGTCAGAGACACGGTAACGGAAGTGGATCGCGTCGTTTCCTCGCACAAATACCCCGGCGATCGACGCACGGTGATGGTCATGGGGCTGCTTTCCACGATCATTCAACACCACCGGAGTATGTTGCAGCTAATCAAATCCGCCGGAACCGCCGGTTCGTCATGGGCTCTGGCCAGGGACATTTTGAAAGGCACGCGCTATGGTTTATGGATAAATTCCTGTGCGACGGAAGAGCAGATCCTCCGGATTGAAGAGGCCGATGAGTTCCCGTTTAGTATTCCGGAACTGATCAAAGAAATCGAAGCGGCTTACTGTACCGATCGCTTTTTTGAGGACCTCAAGAACGGCTGGGGAACCCAACTCTACAAATTATCTCGATCAGACATCCTCCAACTTGGCCGCTGGGAGATTGACAGAAGCTCTGGATTGCACCTCGACGATGGAGAAATTCGGGAGGCCACGGCCATCGCCACCCTCTGTATTGTGCTGTTAGCCGGAAAATTCCTTGCCGGCCAAGGACACTCGGCTGATTGCGAGCTGATAGAAACTCTGGCTGCGGATTACGCCATCCGCACTTCCTAACCGAACCAAACCGTGGGGAACCTTTTTTTGGGCCTGCTTTATAAAAGGCATCAAGGTGCGAAGACCGCGACTTCTGATCTGGGCTGCATGGCTGCTTCACGTGGCAGCTTGGTTCCTCCCTGTTGTCAAAGAAGGGGTAACGTGGCCCGACAGTCTCCCCGGGTGGCAAGCCTTTCGCGTGGCCGCGAGCCCGGTGTGGCCGCTAGCCGACGTCACGATTGATGCATGGTATAAGACCGTGCTTTTTACCATCAGCGCCGTAACAACGCTGTTGTTCATCCCTGGTTCCGTGTGGACTGTGTGGAGCGGGTCGCGCGCACTGCGCCAGGTATCTCCGTGGGTTGCGACTTTCGCTTTTGTTGTCAACGCGCACTGGTATGTTCTATACGGTTCGTCGGCCCGCAGTGACTTGCGGATCGGTTACTTCGTTTGGTGGTTGTCCTTTCTGTTGTTGGCATTGGGCCTGTTTGGCCTTTCTCGCGGCGAAGCGGGCGAGCGACACAGCTCAAAAGAACCGCAGTAATTCGCCAGGCCGGGGATTGCGCTTCGGACGCGGAGTTCCCGCAGACAAATTTTGGCCCGAGTTCCGGGTTAGAGTTCGAACAGGGACGAGGCAAGTCGTTTCAGTCCGCGAACGCCGGCGATCAGGTCGACATGCAGTGAAGTCCAATCCGCCAGCAAAAGGGTTTCACTTCCCTCTCCGTTGTAAGTCTTGAGGTAAGCTCCGCAAGACTCGCAGTAGTCAATCCGCAGGTTCCTTTCCCCCTCGATCGCGAAGACGCCGAGCCGTTGCGCCTCCGGGTCTTCGCAAAACGGGCACCCGATTCGCCGGAATCGCCATCGCGTGCCGCAGCAGCCGCAGGAAAGGAAGCGCTGCCGCCCCGGATCAATCCCAACCAGCTGGCTCATGGAGGGGCCGGATCCACAAGTGGGGCAGTAGGAGCGGAGCCAGCGGTCCTCGTCCCGCCACCTGCTGTATGCATCCACGAGCGGCTCGAGGTATCGGGCCAGGGCAGTCCAGCCTAAGTAGCGAAGCAGTCCGGGATGAGCGGGGACGAAATCGTCTTTCGCGAGCAACCAAGCTAGCGCTCGATGTGCTGCGTCGAACTCGGAACGCAATTGAGCGGACAAAACGCGAGTCTCCTCCGCCAATTGCTCCGGCAACGGTTGCGAACCCAAACTCTCGGCAAGCAGCACAACCATGCTCGCCGCGGGCGCAAGGTTGATGGCTACGCGGGAACTCCGCAGGAGAGGGAGGCCCGCCTGATAATCACCCAGGTAGTTGTCCAGGTTTGGCAGGCAAACGGCTGCGATCGGGATCTTGGCGGCAGCCGCGGCGACTTGTGCATGAAAATCCGCAACCGGGCGCAGGTAAGGATGCCTTTCGAGCCAGGCAGCTTCGGATATCTGATCCATGTTCCTATCCCTGCGCAGCCTCTTCCTTCGGGAGTACCGGCATGAGACGTGCTCCCAGACCGAAAAGGAAGATGGTCGCAGCGATGAGACCAACAGAAATGCCCCACTCGAAAATCGACGGGAAATAGGAAGCGGGGGCGATCTGAGGCATCGGCCCTTTCAAATCCATGGCCAGGAGAACGACGTTGACACGGTTGAGAACCACACCAAGCGTGGCGAGGAGCGCACCGAGAAAGAGCACGGCCGGCCGCGCTCGTAGCGGCGCGCGGGCCAGGAGAGCCAACGGAAGGATACCGCCCAGGGCAATTTCGGCGGCGAACAACATCCCCAATCTTCCGGAAAATGCGCTGCCGAGTTGGCCACGAACGACCAGATCGCCCAGCCGAAAGAGCAAATAAACCAATAGCGCCCAAAACGAGAACTTGCCCATGGCGGCCAGTTGCGCCCTTCGCATCGGTCGTCCCCACGCTTTCGCCATCCACATTTCGATCAGGATGACCAGAGACGTGCCGGCAGCGATCGAGGATAGGAAGAAAGAGATCGGCATGACGGGCGACCACCACTGCGGCCCGAGCTTGTCCGGCATCAGCAGGAACAGCGAGCCTAGCGAACTCTGGTGCATCGTGGACAGGGTCACGGCGGCAATGGCCAGCATAATCGGCTCAGACTTCATGCCCTTGGCTCGAAAAGCCCAGGCGAGGAAGGAAAAAAGAACGGCGGTCATTGCCGCGTAAACCAAATTGCGCGAGAGCAGGTAGACAAACAAAGTAAGCGCAAACGCCACGTAGGCCCCGGACCATCGTTGCCAGATGTCCCGTGCCTTCTGAAGTCCCCATCGTTCGAAAGGTACTGGCAGGAACTCGACCAGCAACACCGTGACATACAGACCAACGCACCAAGACACCTCAAACATAGCCGACTGCTCGGGAGCCTGCAGGCCAAGCTGATAGAAGTGCCACGGTAAGCCAAGGTCAGCAATCAGCGTGACGGTGACAAACGAATAGCTCAGCAAACCCATCAGCACGGCCGAGCGTCCCATGGAGTAAAGGTCCTTGCGTTGGAAGACGTAGATCAGACCGGCCGTCGCGAATGCGCCGGCAGCCACCGCGATCCAGACCAAATCGAAGACGATCCACAGTCCCCAGGCATACGTGTTCGAAAGGTGGGTGCTGCCTCCCAGACCCAAGGCAAACCGGGCGATGAGCGAGATCCCGCCAAACGCCATGAGGGCCAACAGAATCCAGTTATACGGAGTAAGCAGAGCACGTCGAACCGGCTCGAATTCTGGGTGCGCGCTGTGCTCCTCGACCGATGACGCGTCGGCGGACCCCTTGGCTATGGCCAGCGTCCTGCGTTTCAGGAAAGCGTAGATTCCGCCGAGCAGCGCTCCCAGTGCGATCACTGCGGGAGGAACAGCATGAAGAGCGGTTCTCGAAAGTTTCGGGTACGCCTGGGTGCCAACGTCAGGAAAACCCAGCTTTTCGAACGGCACGGAGGATAGATACAACACGCTGGTCCCGCCGGCTTCTTTTTCTCCATAGATATGGTCGACATATTTTTCAGGGTGACCGGAGATGCGCTTGCGCGCCTCTTGAAGCATTCCTTCCCGATCCCCGAAGCGCAAGGCGTCTGCCGGGCAAGCCTTGACGCAAGCAGGCACGACAATACGGTCGCTGTAGCGCTTTTTCTCTTCAGCACTGAGGGCTTGTCCATTGCGGCTTAAAGGAGCAGGCTGATCGGAGCGGTCAGCGCAGTGGGTACATTTCTGGATTTTGGGAGCCAGAGAATCCCATTGCGCGGTGGGCACGCCCCAGGGGCACGCCCAAATGCAGTAGCGGCAGCCGATGCACTTGTCGGCATCGTAGCTCACGGGACCGTCGGGCTGCCGGTTCAGGGCTGTCGTCGGGCACGCCGAAGCGCACGCCGGTTCCAGGCAGTGCAGGCATCGCCGCATGGTGAAAAGGTAGTTCAAACCTCCAGGCGCTTTTTCGTCGGCCAACTCATGAAAGGTAATCAGTGTGTAGGTTTTGGCGCTCAGCGTGGCCGGATTCTGAAAGTCCAGTTGGTCCTGAAGTTCTGTGTGCTCTCCCTCGCGATCATTCCACTGCTTGCAGGCCACCTGGCACGCCCGGCACCCAATGCATTTCGTGATATCAACGAGCGTTGTTTTAATGGGGGTCGAGCTCTCTGGTTGGCTCATGCCTTACCCCCTTGCGCGCCCGCCGCGCCTTGCTCGCCGAACTTGACCACATTAACCAGACAAGCCTTCGTCTCCTGCGTGCCTGCGCCCGGGTCGAGCGCATCGATCGTGAGGTGGTTTACGCTGGGACCCGTCGACAACCCCCGAAAACCCCAGTTGTACGGCATCCACACGATGGTGATCTCGCGACCATCCACCTGAAGTGTCTGCATTCTGGGCGTGACGAGGGCTTTGACGAGCAACTCGCCGCGTGCCGAAGACACCTTCACTCGGTCGCCGGTCTTCACCTTTAATTTCCGCGCAAGCCCCTCGGGTATCTCAACCACCGGCTCCGGAACAAGCTCGTTCAGCCATGGGATGTTGCGTGTTGACGATCCCCCGCACCAGTGTTCCGCGACCGTTGAGGTCATGAGGACATAAGGAAACTCCGCCACCGTACCGATGGCCTGGTGGGATTTGATGCGCGGATATTTGAGTACCGGGTTGTGCTTCACTTTCGGGTGCAGCACGTTTTCGACCGGACTCTCGACGGGCTCATACATTTCCGGCAGCGGACCGTCCTTCGGCACGTAGGCCACATCGCGTGGAATTTGCGGGTTCTTCGGGTCCGGGTCCTGGTAGACCGCCGCGAAAAGCCGTCCGACGCCTTCCGGATTCAAATGGAACGCCCGCTGGCCGTTCGGCGTGTTCGGTCCGTCGGTTAAGACCGGCACATCCGGCACGTCGTATCCTGCCCAGCGTTTCGCTTTCTCGTCCCACCAGACGAGGGCCTCCGAGCCCGGGTATGGTTTGCCGTATCGATCGCACGACGCTCGGTTGTAGAGAATCCGCATGTTGTTTGGCCAGGTCCACGCGAAGTTCGGATAGAGGCCTAGCCCCCCGGGATCCGTTCCCGAGTCGCGCCGTTTCGACCGATTTACCCCGCCGCCAAAAATCCCCGCGTAGATCCATGCCCCCGAAAAAGTCGCGCCGTCCGGTTGTAAGTCGGCCACTTTGTTGACGAGATCGCCAGCTTTCAAGCCGGCGCCCGGAATGTCGTGCAGCGCTCGTCCATTGATCTCGCGGAGTACGTCCTCGGCGCTCGTGTAGCTCCAAGAGGCCTTTTTGATGACCTCGTCCCTTGGCTCGGGCGAATCCTTAACCAAGTCGCGCACGCGCCGGAATACCACATCCACAATTTCGCCATCTGGTTTGGCCTGCCCGGGGGGCTTCACCGCCGCGTGTCGCCACTGCACCATCCCGCCCGAGTTGCTGATGGTTCCGTTCTTTTCCATAAAGAACGCGGCAGGCAGCAACACCACTTCGGTCGAAATGGATTTCGGATCAACACCCGGACGACGCCAGAAAGCCGCCGTTTCTGTCTCCCAGATCTCCTGCACGACCAGCATCTCGAGCTTCCCCATGGCCTCAAATGTCAGATTCAGGTTGGGCGTGGTCACCGCCGGGTTCTGGCCCACAACCCACAACATCTTCATCGTTCCCGCGAGGGCGCTCTCAAAAATCGCCATCGTGCCGTAGTCTTTCGCGGCGCTTCGCTTGGGTAACCAGGCGTAGGCGAAATCGTTCTCGGGTGTGGCGGCATCCCCATAAAACGCCTTGAGCGTGTTGACGAGGAACTTGCGGTCGCCCGTCCCGTTCCTCTTCGTGTACTCCGCAAGAGTGGGTTCCGTATGTGCCGGGTAGTTGAGATAGCCGGGCATGTAGTTGTTGAGCACGCCCATGTCGCACGCGCCCTGCACGTTCGGTTCGCCCCGTAGGGCGTTGACACCGCTGCCCGGCTTTCCGACGTTGCCAAGCAGAAGCTGCAGGATGGTGAACGCCCGGATTCCCTGCACGCCCGTCGTGTGTTGGGTCATTCCAAGCGCATACAGGATAGCTCCCGGCCGGTTCTTGGCCATAGTTTCCGCGATCTGCTGGATCTGCGCCGCCGGGACGCCGGTGATCCGCTGGCCCACTGGAAGCGTGTACCGCGAAACAAAGTTCTTGAGGTAGCTGAAGACGCAGTGCGGATCATCCAGACTCGCGGCGACCCGCGGCTGGCCTTTGGCATCCAGCTGGTAACCCCAGGTGCTCGTGTCGTACTTGTACTTTTCCTCGTCGAACCCGCTGAAGACTCCTTCGTTAAAGCCAAAAGCCGCGTGGCCCAAGAACAGGGCATTGGTGTGGATCTTGACAAAGTCCTCGTCGTAAAGCTTGTGGACGAGGACGTAGTTGATCATGGTATTGAGAAACGCGGCGTCGGTGCCTGGGCGGATGCGCGCGTACATGTCGGCCCCCGCCGATGTCCGGGTGAACCGCGGGTCGACATGGATAATTTTTGCACCATTTTCTTCCTGTGCCTTGCGGATCCACTTGTAGGCCATCGGGTGGTTCTCCGCAACATTGCTGCCTTCCACCAGAATCGTCTTGCAATGCTGCAAGTCAATCCAGTGGTTGGTCATCGCTCCCCGCCCGAATGCGGCCCCCAGACCGGGGACCGTGGGGCTGTGTCAAAGTCGCGCTTGATGCTCGACGAACGGGATGCCGAGCAGCCGCGCCCCTTTCTGGAAAAGGTAGCACTCTTCGTTGGTGTTCTGAGCGCCGCCCAGGAAGGCAATGGCGTCGGTGCGGTTGACCGGAACCTCCGCGTCGCCGAGCTTCTCGGTGGCCACCCACGTCGCATCGCGTGTCTTGCGGATCTTCTGCGCAACCCGCTCCACCGCGTCTTCCCAGCTAATTTCCTCCCAATGATCGCTTCCCGGCGCGCGGTAACGGGGCGTTTGAAGCCGGTTCGGCGAGCTGTGCGTCGCAAACATGGATATGCCCTTCACGCACAGCGACCCGCGGTTCACGATGTGGTCGTAGTCGCCTTCCATCGCAATCAGCTTCCCTTCGCGTACCGACGCCACCATCCCGCAGCCACACGAGCAGAAATTGCAGGAGGTGGTAAATTCATTGATTTCAGAGAGTTTTAATTCCTGGGTACTGGCTCGCACGGCGCGAACATCGACCAGGCTGCCAAGCGCCAGCCCAGCACAGCCGCCGGTGGCGGTTCTGAACCACTCCCTTCTCGAAGTCCTTGGGAGACTCTTCGACGCCTCGCCATCCTTGGCTTCCGTTGGTTCGGGAATCCAATCCATTTCGACCTTCTCCGGATCCATGACCTACTCCATAAGCCCCGTCAAACACCGCATGAATTCTCAGGATGGAACCGGTCCTCGGAGGGACGGGCGCACGGCCAGCAGGTCAGCCCTTGCGACCTGACCCCATGCCTGCACAGATGAAAAAGAGATGCCCCGTGGAATCCCCCATCCCCGGTCCGGTTCATGTTCCCCATGCGCTTGGTCCGAGACCAGCCTGCTCCAGTAGCTAAACTCCTGTACCTCCCCGGCGCCACTAGGGATTTTCCTAGGTGCATTTCACCGCGCACGAGAATATGAACTAGCGCGTTGGCTGACGATGGACTGCCTTGTGTGCCCTGGCACTTAAAAGAATGTCTGCAGGGGCGACCCATCACCCACGTGTGCGGAATTTTGCGCTTCGCTCGGCCTCGTTCCACCCGCATGAAAGTTTGCGGAGTTCTGAATTCGCGCAAACGAATCCCATTGGCCAAATGAATGAGAGTAGGAGAACATCCATGAAATGCAAATTCTTGATTGCGAATGTAATCGGCGTCAGCTTGCTTTTGGCGGTGCCCGCGGTGGTATGGGGTGCCGACGACGGGGCTGCGCTCTACAAAACGAAGTGCGCCCAGTGTCACGGTGCGAGCGGAGAGGGAAAGCCGGCTATGAAAGCGCCTGCGCTCAAGGGCACAACACTCGAGGCAGCCGCCATCTCGGAACAGATAACAAAAGGCAAGCAAGGTTCAAAGGCACCTCACGGCAAGGCCATCGCCGGTGTCAACGAGGCGCAAGCCAAGGCCATCGCAGACTTCGTCAAGTCGCTCAAGTAGAACAGTCTTCGGACTGCGAGAGCTCGGGTGTTGGATTCCGACCGGGTCTCGTCGGCCGCCGCGACCGCAATTTGGTGGAACGGAGAAAGGTTGTCATGAAGAACAAAACCCTCCGATCGAGAACCCTTTTAGCGATCACGAGAAACGGTAGCGCCCTTCTTTGCGCCGCGCTGCTTGTCCCTGGAGAGGCCTCGCTACTGGCTCCGTCAGAACAGCAGGCCGGGTCCTCAACCGAACAAGCAACCGCGAAAATCCCGCCCGACCAGTTGGACTCGCTGGTCGCGCCCATCGCGCTTTATCCGGATCCGATGCTGGCGCAGGTTCTGGCCGCTTCGACCTATCCCCTCGAAATCATCCAACTCCAGCAGTTCCTAACGAAAAATCCGGGGCTCAAAGACAAGGAACTCGCCGATGCCGTGGCCAAGCAGCCCTGGGACCCCAGCGTTCAGGCCCTTGCAGGCCTTCCCGAGGTGGTGAAACGACTGGCGGATGACATTCAGTGGACCACCGATTTGGGCAACGCGTTCCTGGCCCAGCAGGGCGATGTGATGGATGCGGTGCAACGCATGCGCAAAAAGGCGCAGGACAAAGGCAATCTGAAATCGACCGAGCAACAAACGGTAGAGACCAAGGTCGTCGAGAACAAGAGTGTGATCGTGATCGAACAGGCCAACCCGCAAGTGGTTTACGTGCCTTCCTACGACCCTGTCGTAATCTATGGCCCTCCGGTCTATCCCTATCCGCCTATTTACTACCCCCCGCCGGGATACTACGCTGCGGGGTTGGCGATTTCCTTCGGCGTTGGCGTGGCGATGGGCGCATTCTGGAGCGGTGGATGGTGCTGCGGCGCCGGCTGGGGCGGCAACAACATCACCATCAACAACAACAACAATTTCAACCGCAACTCGAATATTGGCGGCGGCAACCGCGTGTCGAACCAACCAGCCCGGGGCGGCAACCGTGGTGGCGCCGGAAACAGGGCATCGACGCAACCAGCAGGAGGCCGCGGTGGAAACAACTGGCAGCACAATCCGCAACATCGCGGCGGCGCTCCTTATAAGGACCGTGCCACCGCTGACAGGTTTGGCGGCACAACGCGCGGCGATTCCCTCGCGAACCAGCGGTCCGCGGCAGTCGATAAGGCGCGCCTTTTCCGCGCCATATTCGAGAGCCGCGCGCGGAATGGCGTCGTAGTCGGTCTCGTCGGGCTGGCCGAGGTTGGCTGTGTAGGCGTAAGGGATGGCGCCCTTCTGCTTCATCCAGTGCAGGGCGGCGGAGGTGTCGAGCCCGCCGGAGAAGGCGATGCCGACTTTCTGGCCGATGGGCAAGGATTCGAGAATTACGGACATGGTCGCGGAACCTCAAAAATCGTCTAGCTTCTGGCTAGAGGCGAATGGCTACGGAATGATGATGAGGGAGTCAGGGCTTCCCGGATTTGCCGGCGTGATTTCTTCGTCATAAGAATTCCTTTTCAAGGAGTCTCGGCAATTCGCCAAAAGCACTTCATCAAACTCTGTTTTCACGGCAGCACCGATCTTCACGACCGAGCTGAGTGCTAAAGCTGGTAGCTAAAAGCTGAACTTCTCCACGTTCGACAGCCCGCCCAGCAACAGCAGTAACAATGCCTTCTGTGCGTGCATCCGGTTCTCCGCCTGGTCAAACACGATGGACTGCGGTCCATCCAGAACCGCATCCGTTACTTCAGCATTTCGTCTCGCTGGAAGGCAGTGCATAAACACACCGCGCTCACGAGCTTTCGCCATCAGTGCTTCGTTCACCTGGAATGGGCGAAAGATCGGCGCGCGCTTGGTCGATTCATGCTCCATACCCATGCTCACGCATACATCGGTGTAGACAGCATCCGCGTTTTCGACCGCTGCATGCGGATCCTGCAGCAGGCGTACCTCGCAGCCGTTGACCTCAGCGATCTCGCGC
>Ga0207826_1000404_pt1 | contig 12407 bp, 8 predicted proteins | sample LuqExpMetageno80_FD_187837 | JGI IMG/M metagenome (GOLD analysis project Ga0207826, IMG submission 187837) | Tropical forest soil microbial communities from Luquillo Experimental Forest, Puerto Rico - Sample 80 (SPAdes) | ecosystem: Environmental > Terrestrial > Soil > Tropical forest ... | reverse complement strand
TCCAGACCACTTCGGCCAGCCTTCTGCGGCAAAAGCCGATCTGTACACCTCAAAAATACGGAAGAATCAACACACGACGACTGCCGACCATAAGCCGCGCAAGCACGCGAGTACCGCCGCCAAGCGCACGGGCAAAAAGCCAAACCATCATCAAGATCAAACCTCCCAAAGCCCGTTTGCGGATCGGGCGCTGCCGTCGACGTCGGTGGAGTCCGGCGAAGGGCGCGCTGTTGCTTGCCCTTGTGCAAGCAACGCAGCCCATGTGCCCAACCAAAATGCCGGGTAGCGCACGGCGGCACTTATTGTCAGGTGAACGGATAAGTTTTGCAGTGTCCAGCCTTCCGAACGGAAAAATGCAACAAAGCCGTCTGGTGACACAAGCGGCGGTCTCGGTAGCACCAACGTCGATCATGTCACATCTGCTCCGGCGGCGTCCTTTCCATTGGGCTGTGAGGCTAGAACGGCGCGAGAGCAGGCCATGCTTTTTTACGCGGTTCATGGGGTCTACTTAGGTGATTAATTGGTTGAATATGGGTAGTGCTGCCGTCGAATGAAAGCCTGATCGACCAAGTCAGTTGCAGTTTAAAAAAACGGAGCACGTGGCTCCGGGGGCCTTGTCAGCACTTCAGGGTTTAATTCTCGATGAAGTCAATTGCAGTCATGCGGTTGTCCTTAACGATAAGCAGCTGCGAGGGCAAGGCGAGGTACATCACGCGAGGTCTCGGTCGGCCGGGTTGCTGTGCCCGAGCAGCGGCCCGCGGATGTTCGTCGGTTCTTCTCGAATTCTGCCAACTTCTCCAGAACCACCGTTTCCTCGATCTTGGCTTCCTTCAGACGTCTGCGGAATTCTCTATCAGGCTTAGACGACGCCTTTACCGTCTCAAGCATCTCAATCCGAAGGCTGACAGACTTGAGAATTGTTCTGAGATCGTGGATGTTGTACGAGACTGGCATGGTCTAACTTTAGACCATGATGCCGGGCGGTCGCCAGCCGGTCCCTGAGCCGAAACCGTTTCTTTTCCACCCAAGGCAGGGTGATTCCGCGCGAGCATCTGCGGCGACTCCGACCTTGCGTGCGCCGAAAGCAAATCGAAACGGAGTTCGAAATTGCCACCGTCACATTACGATGGACGTAGAGAAAGTGGGCATTGAAAATCGTCGCCGTTCCGCGCTGGGCTCCGATCCGTTGCCCAAGAAGCGACGTTTTGCCCAAGGACTGGCCCTTACTCACTATGGATTCACAACCATACCTTTAGAAACGGCGAAAATCGTGTTCCGTCTCCAATTGTTTTCAGCAAGTTGGGTTGGGCGGGACACAGATTCTTCTGAAACGAAAAGCCTCACAATCACCAGCGTCTGTCTGTTCCCAAAGGGCTCAGCGAGGCGGCTCCCTAAAACCACCTTTTTGAGACACCGTTCACTCTACCCTGTCACACACTCCACGCTCGGAGTCCGCGTCACTGGCAATATCAGAAAAAAGTCCCTTGGACGACCCTCGACATCGAATCGCGTAGACGTTACTGCTCAAGTGTATCGCTACAGCCTCTTCTCACTCTCGGGATGTCATCTGCGGCTGGTTCCCGAACCAATGCTGTCAGTTTCTCTTGCTTTCGGTTCAGCAACCGTTGCCTCGCGTCTATACAAAGTCGACCGGCCATAGGTCTTCGGCCGGAGGCTTAGGCGCTGGAGGCGGTGGAGGCGTTGGTTGAAGCGAAGCCTTCACGCGTGCCAACAATTTCCGCCCGGAATCGCTCGGGAACAACTTCTTAACCTTCGGGTTCGAACTGTCACGCCGCTGTGTTAGCAATCCTGCCTTCATCAGCGACTTTACGAGCTTGCACACGACGTCTTTAGGCAGGCCCATCCGGTCGACCACCGCTTTCTGGGAGATTCCGAAGCGAGTGTCGGCCATCGCTATCAGAAAGACGACTCGTCCTGCGTTTCTCGGGATGCCTGACTGCCGAACTGCATTTTCCACCTGGATCGCCTGCTCGGCGAATTTCTTAACGCTAGTTGCCATGTTGCGACAGTACTGAAGTGCGGGTGATCTCGCCTACGACAGCCGTCACGCTGGCTTGTGAGCGGGGGAGGAAAGTAGCGAAAAAGGACCGCACCTGGCATAGTTGCCAAATCGCAACTCTTGCGCCGCTACCACAAGGGAAAACCAGCTAAACCTCTCAATATCAATAGATTAGTCACATGAGCCAAGAGATTTTGGCTCCCTTCTGGAATATGGCAATCTGGACTTGAACGGGGCGAAAACCCGCGAAGCTGGTAGCAGGGGGTTCACTCACCAAGCAGCCAGCGCTACCAGTTAAGTAGTTTTACTTATTTTGTTCGGGGAGCCGACCAGCGAAACTAGTTCAACGGAGACGTGGTTCAAAAGGCCCTGTAAGCCTTCCCGAAACCACCGTGAGGATGTGAATCCCTACTCCGCAGCAATCATTCACAGCGGCGTTTCCTGGAGACCAGAAGCCGCCCATAACAAGGAGAAATATGAGTAAACGTTCTAACCCCTTTTCGGGACCGATGTATGTCGATGTAAAAGACCTGCCAGAGCTAGCGCACCAGCGCTTCGGCGCCACTCTCGAAGTACTTCCATCTGCGCCCACCACACAGGATGAACCTTCCTCCCAGTGTGACGAGAGCAGGACGGAACCCCTGCGGTTTTTGCTGCCAACCCGCTACACCGAACTCGAACCTGCGAAGCCGCTCTCCGCGTTTATTGATGATCCACTGTTCAACCCCAAGGCCGCTGCCCGGATTTTGGCAGTATCGGTCGAATGTCTGAAAAAGTGGCGGCAGCGCAAACGTGGACCGAAATATATCAAGTACGGGGAAGATGGTCCGGTCCGCTATGCGTGGAGCGACCTGAAGCGGTTCCGATCTCAGCACACGATCGTCCCGGAGGAGAACCTTTGATGACTGCGGGGAGAAAAAATTGCCTTCACCCCAGTTATTGGCGATTCCTGCTAATGAGGAAGACTGACGCGGGGTTTTCTTTAATCCCCGTTGTCCACAGCGACGAGTATTCCCTCCCTAAGCGGCATTGATGGCATCATCCAGGAAACAGCTCGGCACGCACTTTGAGTGGATGGACCTCAAAACCATCCAGTCATATGCTTGTGTGTCGGAAAGAACAATTCGCGAGTGGATTCGTTTGCCCAACAACGCTCTGCCCGCGGTCCAAGTGGAGAAAGGAAAAATTCTCATCAAGCGCAGCACGTTCGACCGCTGGCTGGAATCGCATGCATTGAAGCACAGCGATGTTAATCTGAACGGACTTGTTGCGGAGGTTCTGGATGAGTTCAGGAGACCGAACTAATGGGTGTGGCTATTCGTAAGAAGCGCGGCAAGTGGTTCGTCTTTGTGAACCAGAACGGCCAGCGAAAAGCGAAGTGTATCGGGACCAGTAAGGCGGCTGCGGAACACGTAAGACGTGTCCTCGAGGCCAAGCTCGCTCTTGGCGAGTTTAACGTCCTCGATGATGAAAAAGAGCCGGTGCCCAGGTTCGATGCATACGCGGACCGCTGGTTGAAAGAACACGCATCAATTGAGTGTAAAGGCTCCACCAAGGAAGGATACGAAGGGGTCCTGAGAAACTATCTGCGTCCACGCTTTGGGAAAAAGCCACTCGACAGCATCAAACGCGAAGACCTGAAGGCGATGATTGCCGAGATGATCGAAGGCAAGCTCTCCCGCGGCACAATAAAGAATGCCATCGCTGTCATCCGGAGAATGTTCAATGAGGCGATCGAGTCAGGGATTGTACAGACCAATCCAGCAGCCAAACTCGGTCGGTTTACGAAGGCGGCGCATAGCAGCGAGAAGAAAGGAGTAGCTCTTACACCCGCCGAGGCACAGGCATTTCTCCAGGCAGCCAAGGATGTCTGCCCTGAATACTACGTATTGTTCATGACGGCATTGCGCGCTGGACTTCGTCGAGGTGAGCTCGTCGCCTTGCAGTTTGGAGACCTCAATTTCGGCAGTGAAGAGGACTTCGGCAGCAGATTCCTCCTCGTGCAACACAATTATGTACTTCGCGAACACACGACTACTAAGAGCCGAAAGTCAAGGCGCGTCGATATGTCGCGTGAGCTTCGTCGCGCCTTGTTGGACATCCGAGATCAGCGCCTGCTTTCCGCCTATCAGAAAGGTAGGTCAGATATCGCAGACGAACTGGTGTTCCTTGGACCTGATGGCGGCATTCTCGATCCCGACAACCTCTACCACCGTTTCTTCCTACCAGTACTCGCGAAAGCCGGCATTCGGAAGATCCGCCTTCACGATCTTCGTCATACATTCGGATCACAGCTCATCCAAGCGGGCGCATCGATCGTGTACGTTAAGGAACAGATGGGCCATTCCAGTATTCAAGTAACTGTCGACACGTACGGGCACCTGATTCCCGGCGCTAATGTGAATTACGTCGATATTCTCGATGTGAACGCCCAAAAGGCAGAACCTGGGAAGGAAAAGACGCAACCAACTGCAACCCCCGCGCAACCACGCGAAAAAGCGGAAACAGAGATTCCGCCGGAAGTTGTTGATTCGATTGGTGGCGGCGGCTGGACTCGAACCAGCGACCTACGGATTATGAGACCGTCGCTCTAACCACCTGAGCTACACCGCCAACGGTCAGACACGGCACATTCTGCACCGCAAAACAGGCAGGACACCTACACGCCGCCATTACCAACCGGCGGCCATACAAAAGGCCGGACGTGACTGCGCCCAGCCCACTTTCAATCTTAGATTCGCGATGCGCCGCTGTCAATGCACCTCCGCGAAAGACCCTTTGGCAGCACTCTGCCGCGCGGCTGCTACACCTTCTGGTCGCGCAGCTTCTTCAACACCTCGATACCGCCATTTGGAATCGGTTCGCCGTGACCGACACCGACGATTTCGACGTCGCCAAAGTCAGACAGCTTGCCGACGGAGCGTACGTTCTCCTTCATGTCGAGTGTCAGGCCGACCCACCCGGCTTCAACTCGCGGCCAGGTAACGATCACATCGCCAACGAACAGCGCCTTCTTCTGTGGCCAAAAGAACGACAGGCAGCCCGGCGTGTGGCCCGGAGTGGAGACAATGGTCAACGGACCGACATGGTCAGCCTCTTTCAGCGACTGGTCAACCATGCACGGCTTGTGGCCATCGAAGCCGATGGCAAGTCCGACCTGCAACTTGTAGGCAGCCATCGGAGCCTTGGGCCACAAACCCACTCTCGTTGCCTTGCGCTTGCCTTCGACGATGCCAATCTCCCATTCGTGCGCATAAACGCGAGCACCTGTTCGCTGCTTCAGCTCGGCCATCCCGCCGATGTGCGAGCGGTGCGCGTGGGTAGCTATGATGTTCTTCAAGTCCGACGGCTGGCGGCCCATGGCGCGAATCTCATCGAGAATCATTTGTCCGTCGGAGTCGTAGAGTGAGTCGATGAGGGTGATGCCGTTACCGTCGTCAAGCAGGAAGGCGTGCACGTGACCGCCCATCTCCTGGCTCAGGTAGTGGATGCCATCAGCGAGCTTCATGGGTCACCTGGAATTGAAATTGGGGGCCCAAGTGCGGCACCGATGATACACCAGGAGCTGAGTCTGTCATCGGCGATTTTCAATGCACCAGAAAAGGCACGTTAGCTGGCCAGGTTCCCGCTCGGCAGGAATAGAATGCTGAGCGTTGGTTTAATCCATACTTCAGGGACTCTATCATGCGTTTTCTTCGAACCGTTTTGTGCTGTGTGCTGCTGTCGGGCTTGGTCTCGGCGCAAGCTGCCACTCCCACTGCGTGGGCCAATGATCCGCAGGTTGAATCCAAAATCGACGCGCTGCTCAAGCAGATGACCCTCGACGAAAAGGTCGGGCAGCTCATCACCTACTCCCAGGGGGCGCCCACCGGTCCCGGCACCGGCCGCAGCGATTACAAGGACATGGTCGCCCAGGGCAAGCTCGGCTCCATCTTCAACCTCACTGGCGCCAACCAGACCAACGAGATGCAGAAGATCGCCGTGGAGAAATCGCGGCTCCACATCCCGCTGCTATTTGGGTTGGACGTGATCCACGGCTTCCGTACAGAATTTCCCGTGCCGCTCGCCATGTCGGCCACCTGGGACCCCGCCATCGTTGAGCAGGCGGCCCACGTTGCCGCCAAAGAAGCCAGCCACGCGGGCGTCCGCTGGGCCTACTCGCCCATGGTCGACATTGCCCGCGACGCGCGCTGGGGCCGCATCGTTGAGGGTGCCGGCGAAGATCCTTATCTTGGTTCGGCGATGGCTGCAGCCTACGTTCGCGGTTACCAGGGCGCGCAACTCGGCGGCCCCGAGTCGATTGCGTCGTGCAGCAAGCACTTTGTCGGTTACGGCGCGGCCGAGGCCGGTCGCGACTACAACGCCGCCGAGATCCCGGTTCGGCTGTTGCGGCAGGTTTACCTGCCGCCCTTCCAGGCCACGGTCGACGCCGGCGGTGCGACCTTCATGAGCGCCTTTGAGGCGTTGAATGAAGTCCCGGCCAGCGCCAATGCCATGACGCTGACGCAGGTCTTGCGTAAGGAATGGGGCTTCAAGGGATTCGTGGTCAGCGACTGGAACTCCATCGGCGAATTGATACCGCAAGGCGTCGCCGCCAATCACGCCGCCGCCGCCGCCAAGGCTTTCCTCGCGGGTGTTGACATGGACATGGAGAGCAACGCCTACGGCCCTCACCTTGCCGACTTGGTGAAATCCGGCGTGGTGCCCCAAGCGGCGGTGGATGAGTCGGTGCGGCGCATCTTACGGGTGAAGTTCGCGTTGGGGTTGTTCGACCATCCCTATGCCGACGGTAAAGGCTCGAACGCGATCGCCCCGGAAGACGCTGAGCTGGCCCGCAAGGTGGCGGAAGAGTCATTTGTACTGCTCAAAAACGACGGCGGCCTCCTCCCCTTGAACGCGAGCGGCAGAACCATCGCGCTGATCGGACCGCTGGCCGACGACGCCAGGCAGATGCTGGGCTCATGGGGCGCAAAAGGCGAGGCAAAAGATGTGGTCACGCTGCGCAGCGCGCTCACCAAGCAGGTGGAAGCCGCGCAGGGACACGTGATTTACGCCAAGGGGAGCGATATTCTGACAATGTCAGACAAGGGCTTCTCTGACGCTGTAGGAGCGGCAAAAAAATCTGACATTGTGGTACTTGCGCTCGGCGAAGATGCTGAATGGATGACCGGAGAGGCCGGTTCGCGGGCCAATCTCGACCTCCCCGGCAACCAGCAGCAGTTGCTGGAAGCGTTGGTCGCGGCGGGCAAGCCGGTTGTTCTGCTGGTCTTCAGCGGCCGCCCCCTGGTGTTGAATTGGGCCGCGCAGCACGTTCCGGCCATCATGGAAGTCTGGTTCCCCGGCGTGCAAGCGGGTCCGGCGGTCACCAATCTGTTGCTGGGGACGAGCAGTCCGAGCGGACGACTCACCGTGAGTTTCCCGCGCGCCGTCGGCCAAGAGCCCCTGTACTACGACCACCTCAACACCGGGCGTCCGGCAGACGGGGCAGACCTGTCGCGCCCGCCCAAGAACAGCGGCGAGAAGTACCTCTCGCGCTACATCGACGTTCCTAATTCGGCGTTGTATCCGTTTGGCTACGGACTGACCTACAGCGCCACCACGTATTCGCCGACCTCCGTTGGCGTCGCCAATCTGAGCGCGAAGGACCTGAATGCAGGCACCGCCAGGCTCACGGTCTCGGCCGAGGTAAAGAACACCGGCAGCCGCGCAGTCGATGAGGTGGTGCAGTTGTACATTCGCCAGACGGGCACCAGCATCGTGCGCCCGGTGCGCGAACTGAAGGGCTTCCGCCGCGTCGGCCTTGCTCCCGGAGCGTCGCAGAAAGTCGAGTTCACGCTGGGACGCGACGAGCTCAAGTTCTGGAACCTCGACATGAAGGACGTGGTCGAACCGGCACAGTTGACCGTCTGGGTAGCGCCCGATTCGACCGGGGGAAAGCCGGCGCAGGTCGCAATCGGGCAATAGCAATTGTTCGGTCCTCGGTTTCCCGATTTGGGAATGAAAACACAATTGATCACGAAAGTGGATTGACATGCTACTCGAACGTGCTAAATTTGGGGGTGTGAGCCATCCAGCTCTACGAAGCTGGGTGGCTCTTTGCCCTTTTGGGCTGCGGTCTTTGCCAACAGGAGAAGGGTTGTGACACGACACGACGAATTTCCGGCCCACGTAGGCCGGGCATCGCAATTCTTACGGGTGGTTCAGAGCTTGAGGTTTCGCGTTTCCGGCATCAAAGCTGCGCTGTTGCTCAGCTTTATGATCGCCTGCGGCCCGCTGAGCGCCGCCCAAAAGTCTTCACCCGCCTCGGCCCCAACTAGGCTCCCGGAAACTCAGTCCCCAATCCGCAGCGCAGGCTTCGGTGGCCTCGTTGACGTCATTGGCGCGCGCGAAGCTGGATCCGTTTCGCAGACCACGTTGCTTCCCGGCCTCTACGATCCCGTCGCCGACCCCAAAGCAATTATCAAGGTTGGCAACGCGCGATTCACCGTGCTCACGCCGCAGCTCATCCGCATGGAATGGGCCGCGGACGGCAAGTTCGAAGACCACGCCTCGCTGGTGTTTCTGAACCGCAAGCTTCCCGTGCCGAAGTTCGGAGCTAGTCGCGACAATCTGGGAGCGGTATCCATCACTACCGACATGGCCAAACTGGACTACAAGGGCGGCGGAAAGTTCACTCCGGACAATCTCTCAGTCACCTTTAAGCTCAACGGAAGCGAAGTCACCTGGCATCCCGGCATGGAAGACACCGGCAACCTGCAGGGCACCACCCGCACGCTCGATGGCGCGCGAGGCGGCAAAACAAAAGAGCCGATGGACCCCGGCCTCATTTCGCGCGACGGCTGGGTGGTGGTCGACGACTCCACGCGCCCGCTGTTCGACGGCAATGACTTTCGCTTCGACCAGGGCGAGAAAAGCAAATGGCCCTGGGTGATGCAGCGTCCCGCGGGCGAACGGCAGGACTGGTACTTCTTCGGCTACGGCCACGAGTATGAAGCCGCGCTTCACGACTTCACGCTGGTCGCGGGCAAGATTCCGCTGCCGCCTCGCTTTGCCTTCGGCGCATGGTGGTCGCGCTACTGGACGTACACCGACCAGGAGCTGATGGCGCTGGCGGAACAATTTCGTAGCAATGACGTGCCCTTGGACGTGTTCGTCATCGACATGGACTGGCACAACACCTTCAACAGCCGGAATAGCCCAGACGACCCGCAAGACGCCTCCGGCCATCCCAAGGGCTGGAGCGGCTATAGCTGGAACAAGACCCTGTTCCCTGACCCCGAGCAGTTCCTGAAGGACCTGCATGCCATGGGGTTGAAGACCACGCTGAACCTGCACCCGGCGTCAGGCATTCAACCGTGGGAGGACGCCTATCCGGCGATGGCGCGGGCCATGGGCGTCGATCCGGCGACCGGACAGTACATTCCCTTCGGCATCACCAACCAAAAGTTCGCCCTGAATTACCTCGACCTGGTGCACCATCCTCTGGAAAAGCAGGGTGTCGACTTCTGGTGGCTCGACTGGCAGCAGGAGAACAACACCAAAACGGCAGGGGTGAGCCCTACCTGGTGGCTCAACTACGTACATTTCAGTGATCAGGAGCGCGAGGGCAAGCGGCCGTTGCTCTTCCATCGCTGGGGCGGGCTGGGCAACCACCGCTACCAGATTGGGTTTTCGGGCGATACGATTTCGGTGTGGGACTCGCTGGCATTTCAGCCGTGGTTCACGGCGACTGCTGCCAACGTCGGCTATGCCTACTGGAGCCACGACATCGGCGGACATATGCCGGGCGTGGTAGAACCGGAGCTATACACGAGGTGGATCCAGTTCGGTACTTTCAGCCCGATATTGCGGACGCACACCACCAAGAACCCGAATGCCGAGCGGCGCATCTGGGCATATCCCGAGCCGTATTCCGACATCATGCGCGACCTGTACCACCAGCGCTATGCCCTGCTGCCCTACGTCTACACCGAGGCGCGGAGCACATATGACAGCGGTGTGGCGTTCCTGCATCCGCTGTATTACGACTGGCCGGAGGCCAACGAAGCCTACGAGATGAAGAACGAGTACGTCTTCGGCAGCCAGATGATCGTGAATCCGATCGTCGCGCCGGCCGACAAGGTGACGGGCCTGGCGACGCAGGAGGTGTGGATTCCGAAGGGCGAGTGGATCGAGAAAGACAGCGGCGCCCACTTCACAGGCCCGGTGAAAGTGCTGCGGAATTTTTCCATCGAGCAGACGCCGGTGTATGTGCGCGCGGGCGCGATTGTACCGATGGCTCCGGCGATGCAGTACTCGAACCAGAAACCCGTCGATCCGCTGATCGTGACGGTGTTCCCGCTGGAGAACAGCGGCAGTTCGAAGTATTCGCTATACGAGGATGCGGGCGATACGCGCGGGTATCAAACGGGACAGTTCGCAACGACCGAGTTGTCAGCAACCGCGACGGGCAACCAGTTCACGGTGACGATTGCAGCGGCGAAGGGTAGCTATCGCGGGATGGCCACCGCGCGGAGTTGTGAAGTTCGTCTGCCGGGCGACTGGCCGCCGCAGTCGGTGACTGTGAACGGGCAAGCGCTGAGCTACGTCCCGCAAACGGGAAAAGTCGGCTGGCGGTACGAAGGCAACTCGCTAACGACAATTGTGACCGTGCCAGCAAATCCGGTGGAACAGTCCGTGACCGTGGAGGTCACACGCTCGGCTGATCTAATGGCGCGGCGCAGCGAACTCAATGGATTCGCCGGGGCGATGACGCGGCTGAACATGGCGGTACAAACGCTGCGGCGGGCAGGGCCGTTCAGCTCTGTGCCAGATGAATTGATCGACGCGGCACAGACCGGAGACAAGATCAGCTACTACCCGAAGACCGCGGGCGAAGCGATGACGCACTACCACGAGGCGCTGGCAAAGGCGCAGGCGAAGGTAAACGCAATGGCCAAGGCGGGCGTGACCGAGGAACAAAAGCAGTTGATCGAGAAGCAACGAGGCACAGAGCGGGACACTCCGGAAGCGCGCGCGGAGGTGGAGGATTATCCGAACAAGCTGGCGCGGGCGGCAGCGGCGGTGAATGACGTGGCGGGGAAAGGGAGCAATTAGCTTGCGGTGCGCGGCAGGCGAAGCCTGGTAGCTGGCACCTGGTAACTTATTGGTCGTAGTTAGTGGTCAGCAATTGGCAAATAGCAACCATCGCCATAAGCCTCACGCGATAAACAATAAGCAATTAGCTGTCAAGTTAGACGGTTGTGGCGGACAATCTATGGGACGTGCCAAGACAGCAGTATGGTCGATCGTATTGTTGTGCGCGATGGGCGCGGCGGCGGCGCAGGAGTCGTATGACCAGCCGTGGCGGCCGCAATATCATTTCACTCCAGCCAGGAACTTCATGAACGATCCCAACGGCATGGTGTTCTACAAGGGCGAGTATCACCTGTTCTACCAGTACAACCCGCAAGGACAGGTTTGGGGACACATGAGCTGGGGCCACGCCGTGAGCACCGACATGGTGCACTGGCAAGATCTGCGACTGGCCATCCCGGAAGACCCGAACTTCATGATCTACTCGGGCAGCGCGGTGGTGGACTGGAACAACTCCAGCGGGTTGTGCAAGAACCCGGACCCGGCTGACCACTCCTGCCTGATCGCGATTTATGCGGCGGACTACCACCAAAAGCAAGAAAGGACACACATCGCCTACAGCAACGATCGCGGGCGGACGTGGACGAATTACGCGGGCAACCCGGTGATTGACGTGGATGCGGCAGACTTTCGCGATCCCAAAGTTTTCTGGTACGAGCCGCAAAAGAAATGGGTGCTGGTGGCGGTGCTGGCCGACCGGCGGAAGGCGCTGTTCTTTTCGTCCGCGGACCTGAGGCAGTGGACGAAGCTGAGCGAGTTTGGCCCGGCGGGCGATGACGCGGGGCAGTGGGAGTGTTCGGACCTGCTGGAACTTGCGGTCGAGGGCACGAAGGAGACGCGGTGGGTGCTGATAATCAACCGCAATCCGGGCGCGCCCGCGGGCGGAACGGGCGTGCGCTACCTGATTGGGCAATTCGACGGCACCACGTTCACGGAACAGGAAAGCACGGGCCGGAAGCTGTGGGTCGATTATGGCAAGGACTTTTACGCCACCAATTCGTTCAACGACATGCCAAAGGGCGACGAGCGCAGAATCTGGATGGGATGGACGAGCAATTGGCTCTATGCCAAAGACGAGCCAACGGTACTGTGGCGCGGGGCGCAGTCGATTCCGAGGACACTGACGTTAAGGAAAGTGGCCGGCGAGATGGTCATGGCGCAAGCGCCGGTGCAGGAATTGCAGAGCTTGCGGGGGAAGCCGTTTCATCTCAAAGACGTTTCGGTCGGCTACGCCACCGCCAAGTTAGCGCGC
>Ga0207826_1000403_pt1 | contig 12408 bp, 11 predicted proteins | sample LuqExpMetageno80_FD_187837 | JGI IMG/M metagenome (GOLD analysis project Ga0207826, IMG submission 187837) | Tropical forest soil microbial communities from Luquillo Experimental Forest, Puerto Rico - Sample 80 (SPAdes) | ecosystem: Environmental > Terrestrial > Soil > Tropical forest ... | reverse complement strand
CCAGCCAAGCGGCTTATGCCCGCACTGCTGAGAACCCGAAAGAGGCGGGTTCGCTTTCAACGCCCGTTCGGGGCGTAGCTGGTGATCGTGTTCGGGATCGGCATTGGCACGAGATGACGCGGGATGATCACGCGCTGCCCCTCTGAGAGCGGCGCACGCACCGATACTGTATTGATTTCTGCGAGCGACCAGAGCGGTACGTGATAGATCGCGGCCATTGATTTGAGCGTGTCGCCGGCATGGGCTTGGACCGGCAACCCCGAATCCCACAGCTCGACTGCCGAATCGGCCGGCACTTCCAAGTGCAGCGGGACGGCATCGCCCTGCACCGCTGCCGGCGTCGCTGAAAGCTCCGCGATCTTGCGCACCAGCTGCTCCTGGATGCGTTCGGCCTTTTCGATATTGATATGGATTATCTCGCTGTGGTCCTTGAGATTGAAGCTCGCGTAATGACCGTGGAAGCGCGAGGATTGCACGACGTTGCCGCCGCCCATGAAGTTCGATGATTGAAAAATGTTGATGTAACGCTCGACATTTGGCGGAACGTCATCTGCGATCCGGGTCGGATCATAGGTCACGAGCAAGCTTACCGGGATATTTTCGTTATTCAGCCGCTGGGCGAAGTCCAGGGCTGAGTCGCCACCCATCGAGTGACCGATAAGGACGATTGGCGCCGGATCGCGCCGATAGTCTTGGATCGCCTGATCGGCCGCAGCGCGCCACGACAAATAGGTTTGCACGCTCGTGGGGATGCCTGCGTGCCGGATATGATCGGCCAAACCATCCATGCCGCGGGAATAAATCAGTCCGGCAACGCCGCGGAACAGATAGGCACGGCCGCGTGGCTCGGCGATTTCTCTTTCCGGCAGACGAGCAGGCGGCGGAGCAATATCGGCTGCGGTCGCAACCGCGACCGGTGGAGTGGTCGCCGCACGACCGTCGGCCTCACCCTCGGCAGCGCCAGCGAACAGGGCGTTGAGAGTTGCGGCGTCCCTTCGGTCCGAAGAACCCGCCGTTGAACCGGAGCTGGGCGCGGACGATGGACCGCCGGAGAAAGACACCGCCGATGTGCTCTCGGGATCGTACGCGGCATAGCCGCCGCAACCGCCGAGACAGGCCGCAAGCAGTAGAACCGCGAGGTGCGACCCTAATCGCTCACGGCGTCGAAGCCGCTTGGCTATGGCCGAGCGATGCCGTGACCCCGACAAACCAGGCAATTCACCGAACGCACGCAACACAGACCCACCCTACTAACCCGGCGACGCTCTAAACAGAACGCGAAATCCTTAATTTCCGCCGAATGAAGCTCCCCTAAATGCCGCATCTGCGCCGCGAATTGAGTGTGCCGCCGAATTTTTTGATGGCGAAATAGTGGTCGAGCCCCTATCTGCGCGCGGTCCGACTGGCCCTGAACCCGCAGCCGCATGCTATGAACAGCCCGCGATGACCCGCCCGCCTCGCATTTCTTTTGTCTCGCTCGGCTGCCCGAAGGCGCTGGTCGATTCCGAGCGCATCATCACCCGGCTACGGGCCGAGGGTTATGAATTGGCGCGCGAGCATGCCGGCGCCGATCTCGCCATCGTCAATACCTGCGGTTTCCTGGACAGCGCCCAAGCGGAGTCGCTTAGCGCCATCGGGGCGGCAATGGCGGAAAACGGTAAAGTCATTGTCACCGGCTGCATGGGCGCTGAGCCGGAAAAGATCATCGCCAAACATCCCGGCGTGTTCGCGATTACCGGTCCGCAACAATACGAAAATGTGCTCGATGCGATTCATCGCGCGATCCCGCCGGCGCACGACCCCTACGTCGAACTGATCCCGCCCCAAGGCATAAAACTCACCCCGCGGCACTACGCTTATCTAAAGATTTCAGAAGGTTGCAATAATCGTTGCACGTTCTGCATCATCCCGAAATTGCGCGGCGATCTGGTGTCCCGGCCCGCCGCCGATGTGTTGCGCGAGGCTGAACGATTGGTGGCTGCCTCGGTCAACGAACTCTTGGTCATTTCCCAGGACACCTCGGCCTATGGGACCGACCTGAGATACGCAGCCAGCCGCTGGAAGGATCGCGAGGTGCGGGCGAAATTCCTCGATCTCGCTCGCGAGCTCGGCGCGTTTGGCGTCTGGGTGCGCCTGCACTATGTTTATCCCTATCCGCATGTCGATGATGTCATTTCGCTGATGGTTGACGGCAAAGTGCTGCCCTATCTCGACGTGCCGTTCCAGCACGCCAGTTCGGCGGTGCTCAAACAGATGCGCCGCCCGGCGGCGCAGGAGAAAACACTGCAGCGCATCCGGGCGTGGCGGCAGGCTTGTCCGGATATGACCATCCGCTCGACTTTCATCGTCGGTTTTCCGGGCGAGACCGAAAGCGATTTCGGCGAGCTGTTGGAATGGTTATCTGAGGCCGAGCTCGATCGTGTCGGCTGTTTCCGTTACGAGCCGGTCGCGGGCGCCGCCGCGAACGACCTGGCCGCGCCCGTTGCGGACGAGGTCAAGGAGCAGCGCTGGCATCGCCTAATGGTGCATCAGCAAGCGATTTCACAAAAGCGGCTGAAGCGGAGGATCGGCAAGCGCGAAAAGGTCATCATCGACGAGGTCGGTCCCAGCGGCGCGAAGGGCCGCAGCAGGGGAGATGCGCCGCAAATCGACGGCACTGTCCATCTCACCAGCCGCCGGCCGCTGCGGATCGGAGAGATTGCGACGGTACAGATTGAGCACACCGACGCTTATGATCTGCATGGCGCGGTCGTGGGTTACTGAAATCGCCGCAGGCCGGAACTCCCGCTAAGCAAGAACGCGCGCGACCGCGCTGGTCAGCTTGGCTAACTCCTCCTCGGCAATAGTGAAAGCCGGCGTGAGGTAGACAACGGAGCCGAACGGGCGGACGAAAACGCCTTCGTCGATAAAGCGTTGGCGTAATTTATTGATATTTTTGATGCGGTCTAATTCGACCACGCCAATGGCTCCCTTCACTCGGACCTCCTTGACACCGGCGAGCTTACGGCATGGTTCGAGCCCGGTACGCAGCAGCGCCTCGATTTTGGCGATCTGCGCCAGCCGCGGCTCGCGCGCGAAGAGATCGAGCGACGCATTGGCGGCGGCGCAGCCGAGTGCGTTCGCCATGAAGGTGGGGCCGTGCATCAGCGCCTTTGCCGGATCGTCCGACCAGAAAGCCTCGAACACGTTTCGCCGCGCCACCGTGGCCGCAAGCGGCAGCGTGCCGCCGGTCAATGCCTTGGACAAAGTTATGATGTCTGGAACGACGCCCGCTTGCTCAAGCGCGAACATCGTGCCGGTGCGCCCGAAACCTGTAAAAATTTCGTCGAAAATCAACAAAAGCCCATAACGGTCCGCAAGCGTCCGCAGTGTCTGGAGGACCTGCGCGTCGTGAAAGCGCATTCCACCAGCGCCCTGCACCAAAGGTTCGACAATGATTGCGGCAATGTGCTCGCAATGCTGCGCCAGCACCATCTCGAGCGCCGCCGCGCTTGCTTCATCGACTGGTAGATCGACGATGATCTGATGCGGCAATGTGCCGGAGAGCGTGCCGTGAAATCCGCTCTCGGCATCGGAAATGGCCATGGCTCCGCTGGTGTCGCCATGGTAGCCACCTTTGAACGCAACGATCCGGTCGCGACCAAAAATGCCGCGATTGCACCAATATTGCAGCGCCATTTTCAGCGCCACCTCGACCGCGACCGACCCGGACTCGCTGAAAAAAACGCGATCGAGCTTGCCCGGCCCGAGCAGGCCGGCGAGCCGCCGCGCCAGCATCAAAGCCTGCTCGTGCACCAAACCGCCGAACATCACGTGCGGCATGGTCGCGAGCTGGCGTTCCGCGGCTTCGCGAATATGCGGATGATTGTAGCCGTGACACGCCGTCCACCAAGAGGCGATACCATCGATCAATTCACGCCCGCCGGCCAGTACGATGCGGCAGCCATGGGTCGCCTTGACCGCAAGCGGAAGCGGCGCCGTTTTCATTTGTGTATAGGGCAGCCACAGGTGCTCCATCCCGGGTTCGGACCGGGCGGGAATTACCTTGGCTAGACCCTTGTTTTCGCTGGTATTGCCGGGCATTCGGCGCTTTCATAACGCTCGTGTGGAAAGCCATTCAGGTCGGAGCATAAGCGGCAACGCAATCGGCTTAGCCGCGTTTGTGCGCTCGTCCTGTACGGCACATTGTGCCGCTCGGAAATGCCGAGGTCACGTTCGTTCGAAAGGTAAGCGGGACCTGACATGCGTTCGCTCGATGGATTTGCCGGCGACAAGCTTGCGGCGCTTGACCACGCGCAGCTTCGTCGCATGCCTGTGGTCACGACGCGCACGGGAATCTGGGCCGAGCGCGACGGCCGCCGTTTGCTGTCGTTCTCGTGCAACGATTATTTGAACTTCAGCCAACACCCCGAGGTCGTCGCCGCGGCTATCGACGCCATTAAACGATATGGCGTCGGTGCCGGCGCGTCGCGCCTGGTTACCGGCAATCATCCGCTCTACGATGAACTTGAAACACGGCTGGCGCGATTGAAGGGCAGCGACGCGGCCTGCGTGTTCGGTTCCGGCTATCTTGCCAATACCGGAATCATTCCGGCTGTGGTCGGCCCCGACGATCTGATCCTCGTGGATGAGCTGGCACATGCTTGCATTCATGCCGGCGCCAAATTGAGCGGCGCGCAGGTTCACCTTTACCGTCATTGCGATTCAAGCCACGCAGAAACCCTGTTGGCCGAGCATCGTGCCGGCAAGAAACGCGCACTTATCGCCACCGACGGGGTATTTTCGATGGACGGCGACATTGCGCCGCTCGCCGCGCTCTCCGAGCTCGCTCGACGGTTCGACGCTTGGCTTTTGAGCGATGATGCCCATGGACTCGGGGTTGTCAGTAGCGGCCGCGGTTCGGCTTTCGTGAATGGCGCGGCGCGGTCCCCTTTCGATGTGCCGCTGCAAGCGGGAACGCTGTCGAAGGCCATCGGCGCCTATGGCGGCTATTTGTGCGCATCGCAGTCCGTGATTGATCTCATGCGAACCCGCGCCCGCACCTTCATTTACTCGACCGGATTGCCGCCTGCGATCGTTGCCGCAGCAATCGCCGCTCTCGACCTGATCGAGCGCGATCCAGCCTATGCCGCCGAACCATTGCGCAAAGCGCGGCTCTTTACGCGTGCACTCAATCTGCCGGAGGCGCAAAGCGCTATCGTTCCGGTTATTGTTGGCGACGCCGCGGCGGCGCTCGCGGCCTCTGACCTTCTGCGCGACAACGGCTTCCTGGTCATCGCGATCCGTCCGCCGACAGTGCCGGCCGGCACGGCGCGGCTGCGCTTCGCTTTTACCGCCCGGCATGAGGACGGCGACATCGTGCGGCTTGCAGAAATTGTGCGGCGGCAGATCTTAAGGCGCTGATCCGGTGACCGCGATATTCATCACCGGGACCGGCACAGAAGTCGGGAAAACTTTCGTCGCCGCCTCGTTAATACGCCATCTGCGGCAGATGGGTCGCACGGTTGAGGCGATCAAACCCGTGGTCAGCGGCTTTGACTCCGACCGCGCTACCGAGAGCGATCCGGGCATTTTGCTCCAGGCTCTCGGTTTCCCGGCAACTTTGCCCAATATTGAGCGCATTTCGCCGTGGCGGTTTCGTGCGGCGATGTCGCCCGATGCCGCGGCGCGGCAAGAAGATCGCCGCATCGACGTCGACGAGGTCGTCGCTTTCTGCCAATCGGCGATCGAGCAGCGGCAGCAAATTTTGTTGATTGAAGGCGTCGGCGGCATCATGGTGCCGCTCGACCAGCAGCGCACGGTTCTTGACGTGATGATGGCGCTGAAGCTGCCGCTTATTCTGGTCGCCGGCTCCTATCTCGGCACCATCAGTCATACGCTCACGGCACTCGACGCTTTGTTCCGCCGCGATTTATCGGTTCTTGCGATCATCGTCAGCGAGACGCCGGACTCGACCATACCGCTTAAGGAAACGGTCGCCGCAATTACACGATTTGCCGAGCCAGTCATCGGACTGCCGCACCAAGGGGTTGGACCCGGCGAGAAGCCGACCATAGGCACGCTTGCCGCCTTCGATCGGATTTTTGGATCATCCTGAGCAGGACGTCCGCCGCCACCATTAATGCGGCCGGCGACGGGCATCACTTTGCAAAATGAAGGAGTACCAGCGTTTCCAAAGTGCCTTCGAGATTGAACAAGGCGTGCAGCAGGAATGTGAGCACCAGCGAGCCGCTGCGCCAGCGCATCCAACCAAGAAAGAGGCCAACGATGAAGATCTGCAGCACGCCCGTCCAGTCATACTGGATATGCAGCATTGCCCACAGGATCGATATCACAACAATTGCCGGCCAAACCGAGCGCGGCGAACGGACCCAGCCGCGGAACAGAAAGCCGCGAAACATGGCCTCTTCGCCCGCGGGAGCGATGACAATCGCGGCAGCAAACATCGCCGGAAGCCAGCCCGCCGCGGCCGCGGTCGTATAGGATTGCAGCTGGAACGCGGTCACGAGATCCCGGCCGGTCAAATAAAGCAGCGCATCGCCCGCCGCGATCAGCACCAGCAAGGCGCCGATGCCGAACGCGAGGTCATGCGCTGCCGGCCACTTCAGCGCGAAATAGTCGGACAAATCCGACCGCGCCAGCCAAGCCGCAATCGCGAGCACACCGATCGTGACCGGGTTGGAGAGCGCGATAAAGATCGTAACTAGCACGCCGTCAAACGGCGTCTGCAGGATCGAATCCCAATCGCCGCCCCGCAGCAAGAGTAGAACGCCGAAGCCGACGAACTGTCCAACGAGAAAGGCGACGATGCTCCAGCCCAGCGTCGTCCAATAGCCCCAAATTCTCATGCGAGCCAAAGATTCGCGTGCGGCACTTCGCATTACATCGATGGTGATTATGGAATCAGGATCGATGATCCAGTCGTGGCGCGGCTCTCGAGGTCGCGATGTGCTTTCACCGCGTCGCGCAGCGCGTATTTTTGGTTGACCGGGACCTTCACTGCTCCCTTGCCGACGACATCGAACAGATCATTGGCGATCGCCACCAAGTCTTGGCGCTTGGCCGCATAGGTATTGAGCGTCGGCCGCGTGGCGTATAGCGATCCCTTGGTTTGCAGAATGTTGATGTTGAATGCGTCGATCTGCCCGGAAGCGCTGCCGAAACTTACAAACATGCCGAGCGGTTTGAGACAATCGAGCGAGGCCGGGAACGTCGTTTTGCCGATGCCGTCATAGACCACCTCGCACATTTTGCCGCCGGTAATCTCCTTCACGCGGGCGACGAAATCTTCTTCCCGGTACAGGATAGTGTGATGGCAGCCATTGGCCCTGGCGAGCGCGGCTTTGTCCTTCGACCCCACCGTGCCAATGACATTGGCGCCGAGGTAATTGGCCCATTGGCACAGGATCAGCCCGACGCCGCCGGCAGCTGCGTGCATCAACACGTTCATGCCCTTCTCGACCTTGAAGGTGCGTCGCACGAGGTATTCCGCCGTCATGCCTTTGAGCATCATCGCGGCCGCCTGCTCGTAGTTGATATTGGACGGCAGCTTGACCGCGCGGTCGGCGGGCACCAGGCGCTCCGCCGCGTAACAGCCGAGCGCCACGACATAAGCGACCCGATCCCCAACCTTGAACTCGCTAACGCCTGGACCAACCGCCGTCACTTCGCCTGCGGCCTCGTTACCGGCGACGAACGGCAAGCCGACCGGTGACGGATACATACCCATGCGGAAATAGGTATCGATGAAATTGACCCCGCAGGCGTGTTGCTTGACGCGAATTTGGCCTTGGCCCGGAGCGCCGACCTCGATCTCTTCATACGTCAGAACCTCCGGTCCGCCGACCTTATGGACGCGCACTGCAGCAACCATCGTTCTCTCCTGTCGTGACTTTTTCCTGGGTTATGGCTTGAAAATCGAGCGCGATCATAAGTGCTCGGTAGGCTCACGCAAGGCCATGCGCTGCCGTTGCCCTCATGGATGGTGACGCCTGAAAAATCCGATCACAACGAAATAAACCGCCAAAGCGCATAACGCGGCGCCGACCCACAGCGGCGGGTTGAGGTCTTGCGCAACCGCCGCGATGGCCAGCGCCGCCCAAGCGGCGAGCGCTACGGTCGTCACACCGCGCAAATGCGTAATTCGCACCGGGTGAACGACGTGAAACGGCACGAATGTCAGCACCGCCAGCGCGATAATCGCGGCCGCTCCTACCCAAGGTTCGGGCTTGAGCATGAACAGATAAAACGCGGCGACGTTCCAGAGCGCCGGGAAACCGCGAAAATAGTAATCGGACGTTTTCATCAGCCGGTCGGCGAAATAGAGGGCGCCAGTGACGACAATCAGGAGGCCGAGCGGGATTGCGGCGGGCTTCGGCAATAGTCCACTCGTCGCCAAGGCATAGGCCGGCACAAAAACATAGTTGAGAATGTCGACGACGAGATCGAGGATATCACCCGACCAGCGCGGCAACAGCTTGGCGACTTGCAACCGCCGCGCGAAAGTGCCGTCGACGCCGTCGATACAAAGTGAAATCCCGAGCCAAACGAACATCGCCGCCCATTTGCCGTTCACCGCAGCGGTCAACGCCAATAAGGCACAGCCGGCGCCGCATGCGGTAAATATGTGGACTGCGAAAGCTGCGGCGCTGCGCGCCGGATTTGCCCCTGGTTCAGGAGTATCGGAATCCATGTTGCGAGTTTACATGTTAACTTGAAGATCGCATCCAAGTTGTTTGCAATTGTGGGCTTTTTGACCGGAATACGAATGAGCAGCTGTGTTGTGGCGGGGTCGCGATGAAATCCGCTTTGACCGCCGAGGTCGCGGTTATCGGCGCTGGGCCGGCTGGGCTGGTCAGCGCGATCGCACTTGCCGCCGCCGGCGTCGACACGCTGCTCATTGCGCCGCCGGCGCGCGCCGATCATCGCACAACGGCATTGTTGGCCGGGTCGGTGACCGCGCTCAACACTCTGGGCGTTTGGCAAGATTGCGCGCGGCAGGCAGCGCCGCTAAGAAAGCTGCGCATCATCGACGATACACGGCGGCTTTTCCGCGCGCCCGAAGTTTCCTTCGCCGCCGCCGAAATCGATTGCGAGGCTTTTGGCCACAACATCGAGAACCGTCATCTCGTCGCCGCCTTGCAGACCCGCGCTGCGGCGCTTGGTTTGAAATTGATCGCGGCGCCAGCGCTGGCGATCGAAATCGCGGCTTCGTCAGTCGCCATCAGGCATGCCGACGGCGAAGCGCATGTGCTACTTGCGATCGGTGCCGACGGTGCGCACTCGATCTGCCGGACAGCGGCCGGTATCATGACCCGGTGTCGCGCTTATCCGCAGGCCGCACTCACCCTCAATCTTGCGCATGCTCGCCCGCACGACGATACGTCGAGTGAATTCCATACCGAGGAAGGGCCGTTCACGCTGGTTCCGCTTCCCGGCCGCCGTTCGAGCCTGGTTTGCGTGGTCGCGCCAGAGCACTGCGAGGAGCTTGCGGCAATGGACGATGCGGCGCTGTCTACCGAAATCGGGCGCCGTGCTCATTCGCTGCTAGGGCCCATGACCGTCGAAGCCGGACGTGGGATATTTCCGCTTGCGGTGGAGACCGCCAACGGTTTTGCCCGCAATCGGATTGTGCTCGTCGGCGAAGCCGCGCACGTCGTGCCTCCGATCGGCGCGCAAGGACTCAATCTCGGGATTCGCGATGCGGCCACCATCGGCGAAATCGTGTCCGATGCGCACCAGCACGGCAAGGATCCGGGCGGCCCTGAAGTGCTCGCGCGCTACGATACGGAACGCCGCACCGATATCGTCACCCGCACGCTCGCCGTCGATCTTTTGAACCGGAGCTTGCTTTCGGACTTTCTTCCCACGCATGGCGCGCGCGGACTATCGCTTTACCTCGTCCACCGCATCGGACCCCTGCGCCGTGCCATGATGCGCGAAGGCATCACGCCTGCCGCATCGCAGCCGAAACTGATGCGCGGCGAAATGGTATAAGTTTTGCCGTGAAACCCAGCATGAGCGGTCCGATCCGGATTTGGCGATGAAACTACCGCGCAATTTTTTCAAACCGCTTGCGATCGGCGCGCCGACGCCGCTGCGTGAATTGCCGCTGCGGCTGGAGCGGATGATCCATTTCGTTCCGCCGCATATCGAACAAGTTCGCAGCAAAGTGCCCCAGCTCGTCGCCCAGGTCGACGTCATCCTCGGCAATCTCGAAGACGCCATTCCAGTTGACGCCAAAGAAGCGGCCCGCACCGGCTTTATCGCCATGGCGCGATCCTGCGACTTCGGCGCCACCGGATTGTGGACGCGGATTAACGCGCTCAACTCGCCCTGGGCGCTCGCTGATGTGACCGAGATTGTCGCCGCCGCGGGCGACAAGCTCGACGTGATAATGCTGCCAAAGGTCGAAGGCGCCTGGGACATTCATTACCTCGATCAATTGCTCGCCCAGCTCGAAGCTAAACATCGGGTGCGCAAGCCGATCCTCATCCACGCCATCGTTGAAACCGCAGAAGGCGTCAACAACGTCGAATCGATCGCCGTCGCATCGCCGCGCATGCACGGCATGAGCCTTGGTCCGGCCGACCTCGCCGCATCGCGGGCGATGAAGACGACGCGGGTCGGCGGCGGTCATCCCGAGTACAAGGTGCTAGCCGACGCCGCCGCAGCCGACGCGCCGCGGGCGGCCTTCCAACAAGATCTATGGCACTACACGATCGCCAAAATAGTCGACGCTTGCGCCGCCGCCGGCATCAAGCCGTTCTACGGTCCGTTCGGCGATTTTGCCGACGCCGCCGCCTGCGAGGCGCAATTTCGCAACGCCTTCCTCATGGGCTGCGTCGGCGCCTGGACGCTGCATCCAAGCCAGGTGCCGATCGCCAAGCGGGTGTTCTCGCCCGCGCCCGCCGAGGTGGCCTTTGCCAAAAAGATCCTCGCCGCCATGCCCGACGGCAGCGGCGCGGTTATGATCGACGGCAAGATGCAGGACGACGCCACCTGGAAACAGGCCAAAGTCCTGGTTGATCTCGCAAAACTGGTGGCGCAAAAAGACCCTGAAATGGGCAAGCGTTACGGACTATGAACAGGCATTTAGCCGGTCGTTGCATTATCGCCCTAGTCCGGCTGTAAATTGGTTTGCGTTATGAGCACGATTCGGAACGCGAAGTACCAGATCGGCCAAGTCGTCCGCCACCGCCTCTATCCGTTCCGCGGCGTGGTGTTCGACATCGATCCGGTATTTGCCAATACCGAGGAATGGTACCAGGCGATCCCCGCTGAGGTGCGGCCGCACAAGGACCAGCCGTTCTACCACCTGTTCGCCGAGAACGACGATACCGAATACGTTGCTTATGTCTCGGAACAGAATCTGTTGCCGGACACCAGCGGCGAACCGCTGCGCCACCCGCAAGTCGCCGAAGTCTTCATCAAAGACGGCAAAGGCGGCTATCGTCCGCGCGCCGCGCTACGGCACTAAAGCTGCCGCACTAAAGCTGACGCTATTACGCAAGATTGAACCGAGGCGTGCGCGCGCCGGCCTTCGCATGGGGCCCCGGCGCGCTCGCGTCGTTACGGCTTGCCGGAGGCCTGCGGCGCCGCCGGCGGCGCATTGGACGATTGCGGCTGGCCCTGCTGGCTTTCCAGCTTCTTGCGCGCTTCGTCGGCGCGGCGCTGCAATTCCTCCTGCAGCTTCTTCTGCTGCTCTTCGAATACTTTCGGGTCGGTCGGCGGACCGTCATAGGCTTTGGCGAAATCGGCAAGCGGCAGGACGAGGCTGATTGGCTGGCCGGTCGAGTTGATCGCCTGAATGACGAGCCCCTGCCCTTTCTTCAACTTGGCGATCAAGTCGCCCGAGGCGTCATAGTCGGCCATGCAGCCATTGGTGAAACAAATAACGTAGGGCGCGGTCATCGGCTGGTTCTGATCGACGATCACGCGTGTGCCATGGACAAGCTGCATGCCGAGCGGAAGCGTGACGCGCAGAAGTTTTTTCGGCTCGCCCTCTGGCTCGATCAGCACGGCGGCGACAACCGGCATGCCCGACTCGATGCGCGCGTCCTTGCCGGTGAAGCAGACCTGCTTGGCGTTGGGTTCGTTGTTCTGGCCCTTGAGGCAGAACTTGGTCCACGGTGAATAGATCAGCTGCACCTGCTGTTGTTGTTCGCCTTGCGCTTGCGCCGGTGCCTGCTGCTGCGCTTCGGGCGCGGGGGCGGCCGGGGCAGCGGGAGCGGCGGGCTTCGCCGGCGCGGGCTTTTTCGCGGGCGCGGCCGGCTTCGCCGCCGGAGCGGCTGCCGGAGCAGCAGGCTGCTGGGCGAACGCCGAGCCGGCGGTCAGCGCGACCGCGGCGGCAAACACGAATTTGGCGATGGCGGCGAGCGTGCGGCTCGCCGGCAGCGCCGGCGCCGA